>Ga0136617_10003586_pt1 | contig 13879 bp, 14 predicted proteins | sample AntDrymUQ3222106_2_FD_129672 | JGI IMG/M metagenome (GOLD analysis project Ga0136617, IMG submission 129672) | Polar desert sand microbial communities from Dry Valleys, Antarctica - metaG UQ322 (21.06) | ecosystem: Environmental > Terrestrial > Soil > Desert | place: Antarctica: Dry Valley... | reverse complement strand
TGCGCTCCGCGCGCGCGGCGTCAAGGTCGGCGTGGTGAGCAATGTCCCGCGCGAGCTCGTCACGATCTTCGAGAGGCGTGGCCTCGGCGGGCTCGTCGATGCGTTCACGCACTCGTACGAGGTCGGCGCGGAGAAGCCCGACCCGCGCATCTTCCTCGCCGCCTGCGAGAAGCTCGCTGTCCCCCCCGACCTGGCGCTGATGGTCGGTGACCATGCCGTCGCGGACGGCGGCGCGGTCGCGGCCGGGCTGCGCTTCCTTCACCTTGACGGAGAGGTGCCGGTCGGTGGGCAGCGCGGGCTCACCGCGGTGCTCGCCGTCGTGGACGCGTCGCGATCGGGCGGGTAGCAGGCTTCACAGGGGCCGTCCCCTTGGCCATCCTCGCGGCAGCTCGCGAGACGACAGCCCGCATACTTGCAGCGAGTGCGTCGTCACGACATCCGCAACGTCGCGATCATCGCGCACGTCGATCACGGCAAGACCACCCTCGTGGACGCGATGCTCCGCCAGAGCCGGATCTTTCGAGAGAACCAGCAGCTGACCGAGCGCGTCATGGACTCGAACGATCTCGAGCGCGAGCGTGGCATCACGATCATGGCCAAGAACACCGCCGTCATGTACCGGGGCACCAAGATCAACATCGTGGATACCCCGGGGCATGCGGACTTCGGCGGCGAGGTCGAGCGGGTGATGAACATGGTCGACGGAGTGCTGCTGCTCGTCGACGCCGTCGACGGCCCGATGCCGCAGACGACCTTCGTCCTGCGGCAGGCACTGCGCCGCGGCCATCGCGCGATCGTCGTCATCAACAAGATCGACCGCCCGCAGGCGCGCCCGAACCACGTCTTGAACGCCACCTTCGACCTCTTTCTCGACCTCGGCGCCAGCGAGGAGCAGTGCGAGTTCGAGACCGTCTACACCAACGCGCTGATCGGCGCCGCCGGGACGGATCACCGCCACATCGGTGAGACGCTGGAGCCGCTGTTCGACGCGATCGTCGAGAGCATCCCGCCGCCCGATGTCGACCCAGACGCCCCCCCGCAGCTGCTCGTCACGACGACGACGTACGACGACTACAAGGGCAAGATCGCCATCGGCCGGCTGCAGGCAGGAACGCTCAGGCGCGGTGCGCCAGTCGCACGGATCGACCACCTGGGGACACTCACGAAGGGCCGCGTCACGCAGCTCTACACGTTCCAGGGTCTCGGGCGCCAGGAGGTCGAGGAGGCCGCGGCCGGGGACATCGTTGCGGTCGCGGGTGTCCCGGACATCCGCATCGGTGACACGATCGCGGACGCGGACGATCCGCGATCGCTGCCACCCATCAGCGTCGAGGAGCCCACCCTGCGCATGACCTTCGCGGTGAACACGAGCCCGTTCGCGGGTCGCGAGGGGACGCACGTCACGAGCCGCAAGCTGCGCGAGCGGCTGTACTCGGAGCTCGAGCGTGACGTGGCGCTGCGCGTCGCGGACACGGACAGTCCCGACACGTTGGTGGTGAGCGGGCGCGGCGAGCTGCACCTCGCGATCCTCATCGAGAACCTGAGGCGCGAGGGCTACGAGCTCCAGGTCTCGAGGCCGGAGGTGATCTTCAAGGACATCGACGGGAAGAGGCAGGAACCGTACGAGATGCTCGAGGTCGAGGTGAGCCAGGAGCTTCTCGGAGCCGTCGTCGAGCTCGCGGGCCGCCGCCGCGGTGCGCTCGTCGACATGAAGTACCGCGACGACGGGACCGCGCACTGCGTGTACCGGATCCCTACACGGGGCCTGCTCGGGTTCCGGCAGGCATTCCTCACGGGCACGCGCGGTGAGGGTGTCATGAACACGCTCTTCGCGGATTACGGGCCGCACGCGGGCGCGATCGAGCCCCGGACATATGGCTCGCTCATCGCGTTCGAGGCAGGCACGACCACCACCTTCGGTCTGAATGCGGCGCAGGACCGCGGCACCCTCTTCATCGGCCCGGGCGTGGAGGTCTACGAGGGCATGGTCGTGGGCGAGCACATCCGTGACCGCGACCTCGAGGTGAACGTCGTACGCAAGAAGCACCTCACGAACATCCGCAGCAGCACATCAGACATCGCGGTGCGCCTCGACGGCGTGCGCGATCTCTCCCTGGACGACGCGGTCGAGTTCCTCGCGGACGACGAGCTGCTCGAGGTCACGCCCGCGGCCTACCGGATCCGCAAGCGCCTGCTCGCGAAGCAGGACCGCGACCGGATCGCGGGTCAGCGCAAGAAGGCGACGACCGTCTAGGTCCAGTTACGCGGCCGGACCGCGGACCACGCGAGGAGGAGCGCAACGGCGAGCATCGCCGCGCCGATGACGGCCCACGTCGGATCGCTGGTCATGACGGAGCCGCGCAGGAGACCGATGCCCTGGAGCAGGAAGACGCCGCCGACGAGGGCAAGCGCGGCCGCGAGAATGAGGCGCCTCACCAAGAGATCACTGAGCGGGTGACGGGAATCGGACCCGTGACTGAACTTTGGGAAAGTTCCTTGTTACCACTACAACACACCCGCATCGACGTCAGATTGTACGAGGCCTGTCCTGGCATCGGCCATGATGTGCCGCTCGATGAGGCGGCCCCCGCCGAGCCTCTGCGTCATGGCGGTGGTCTGCGCGGCGCGCAGCTGGCCCGCTCCGAAAAGTAGCCGCACGGCGCACACAGTTCCCCCACATCCGTGCGCGAGCCTTCGAGGTACAACACATTCGGAGGGAACACATGGACAAGCGGCTCGGCGTCATCATCCTCGCGATCCTCGGCGCGATCGCCGTCGGCATCGGCGCATTCCAGGCAGGTCTCGCGCAGGGAGCGGCCACGGCGGGTCAGGCAGGGGCGGCCGCGGCCCCCTACGCCCCCCACTACGGTCCGGGAATGGGCTTCGGCTTCTTTGGCTTCCTCTTCCCGCTCCTCTTCATCTTCCTCATCTTCGGCCTCATCCGCGCGGCCTTTGGCAGGGGCCCGCGCTGGGGCGGTGGCGACTGGAACGGCGGCCCGCGGACAATGTTCGAGCAGTGGCACCGCGAAGCGCACCCGGACCGACCCCGATCGGACCGCGGCAGCGCACCACCGGCCTGATCGCTGTGCGGCGCGGGCGGTGAAGCGCGTGCTCGTCGTCGATGACGAGCCGAACATCGCCCGCGTCGCCCGTGACTACCTCGAGCGGGCGGGCTTCGTGGTGACCGTGTCACCGGACGGCAGGGCCGCGATCGCGGCTGCGCGTGCGGAGAGGCCCGACCTCGTCGTCCTCGACCTGGGTCTGCCGGACACCGATGGTCTCGACGTCGCGCGCACGCTGCGCAAGAGCTCCAACGTCCCACTGATCATCCTCACCGCGCGAGGTGAGGAATCCGACCGGATCGTCGGTCTCGAGCTCGGCGCCGACGACTACGTCACGAAGCCGTTCAGCCCAAAGGAGCTTGTCGCGCGCGTCCGAGCCGTGCTCCGCCGCGTGGATGCGACGGCGGCCGGCCCGAGCGAGCTGATCCGGGCAGCCGACCTCACGCTCGACGTCACGCGGATGCGCGTGAGGGTCGGCGAGCGCGATATCGAGCTCACGAGCACCGAGTTCACGCTGCTCGCCGCGCTCGTTCGCGAGCCGGGCCGCGTCTTCACGCGCGCCCAGCTCCTCGATACGTTGCACGGCGTGGCCTTCGAGTCGTACGAGCGGGCGATCGACACCCACGTGAAGAACATCCGCCGGAAGCTCGAGCCGGACCCGCGGCATCCTCGCTACCTGCTGACGGTGTACGGGGTCGGGTACCGATCGATCGACGCGTGAGGGGTCATCGCGCACGTGAGCGTCCACCATGGTGGCCGGTGGATGAGCACTGGCCACCGGACGGGGAGGGCTGGCGCCACATGCGCCAACGTCTCGCGCGCCGGTTCATCCGATCCGTCCTCTTCGCGTCGCTGTGGATCATCGGCATCTTCGCCCTCGGGGGCTGGCTTTTCGGCCGCGCGATCGACGGTGACCGCCCGCCGTTCCCGTTCTTCTTCGTCTGGCCGGTCGCGATGGTCGCCCTGCTGCTGCTGGTGGGCTCAGCGCTCGGGGGGCGCGCGCTGCGCCGCTTCGCCGAGCCGATCGGCGAGCTCATCGACGCGTTGGGAAGGATCGCCGGTGGCGACCACACCGCTCGAGTTCGCGAGACCGGACCACGCGAGGCGCGCGAGCTTGCGGGCGCCTTCAACACGATGGCCGAGCGGCTCGCCGACGCCGAGGCGCAGCGCCGGCGGCTGCTCGCAGACGTCACGCACGAGCTGCGCACCCCGCTCACGGTCATCCGAGCGCAGCTCGAGGGCATCGTCGACGGCGTGTATCCCGCCGACCGCGCGCACCTGGAGCCACTGCTCGAACAGGCTCACGTGCTGTCCCGGCTCATCGACGACCTTCGCACGCTTTCGCTCGCGGAGTCCGGCGCGCTCGCGCTCCATCGAGAGGTCACGGACATCGGCACGCTGATCGTGGACGCCGTCACTCCACTGCAAGGTGCGGCAGGCGGGAGTCGGATAGCGGTCGAGGCGGACGCCGGCCTGCCGGAGCTTGAGGTGGATCCGGTCCGGATCCGTGAGGTCGTGACCAACCTCGTGGGAAACGCGCTCCGGTACACACCGGCTGATGGCCGCATCACCGTGACGGTGACGCCGTACGCGCAGGGCGTCGCGGTCGAAGTGAGGGATACCGGCGCGGGGATCCCGCAGGGTGCGCTGCCGCACGTGTTCGATCGGTTCTGGAAGTCAGGCGATTCGCGCGGGAGCGGACTCGGTCTCGCGATCGCGAAGGGCCTCGTCGTCGCACACGGCGGCGAGATCAGGGCAGCGAGCGAAGGAGCCGACCGCGGCACGACGATGCGGTTCACCCTCCCGGCACGTGGCGGCCGATGATGGCCTAGGGGACCGCGATGCGACGTCCCGCCAGCGCGGGGCTCGTCTCCTCCTGCGGTACCGGTGGCTCGGCCGCGCGGATCACAACACCGGCAATGAGTGCGAGCAGCCCACCGGTGACCGCGGACAGGAACAGGATGTCGTCCGCAACGCGCCCGGGCGCCCGCGCGAGCGGCGCAATGGTCACGAAGAGTCTGTGGAGCACCATCCCGCCGGTCGCAACGCCCAGTGCGGTCGCGAAGGCGCACAGGCTGAACCAGGCACGACGGCCGAGCAGCGCGCCGAAGAGCGAGCGCAGCAGGCCCGTCACCAACCACACGACGAGCGCCGCGACGATCCACCCGAGGATCGCCGCGAGTGCCGTGAAGTTGGTGGCGCCGATGCGCGAGATGAGCCCGCCCATCTCCCCGGCGAGCTTTGCGGGATCGAGCTGCGCCATCAGCGCGTGGAATGGACCATCGCCCGGCGACGGAACGATGAGCCGCAGGAGCGCGGACCTCGATTCGACGGCGTCGAGCGCACCGAACAGCGATTCCTGCTCCAGCGCGAGCCCGGTCGGCGCGAAGGGTCCGAGCGACTGACGCCCTGACGCGATCGCGAAGACGAGCGTGAGCACCGCGCCCCAGGCAACGGTGGCCACCCCCGATAGTCCGTGGACCGCAGCGGACCCGAGCACCAGCGCGGGCGCCAGGCCGAACGGTGCGGCGACCGGCATCGCGAGAGCGAGCGCGGTCTGCTCGGCCTTCACGCCGCGGAGCCAGATCACGACACCCATGACGGCGAACAGGAGGGCGAGGCCCGGGACGAACAGGAAGACGAGCGCCGTCTCCATGATCCAGCCGGTCGCGAGCGCGAGGCCGAGCCGTCCGACGAGCGCGATGCCACCGACGACCGCGGCGAGCACGAGCGATGGCACAGGATGCACTCCTGCCAGGAGCGACAGCGCCAGGACCGGGACCGCGGCCATGGCCGCGAAGAAGGCGTGGCGGATCGGCTGACCGTGGGTCGAGAACAGCCGCACGACGGGACCCCGTATGGCCGTCGGCACAAGACCCTCGATCGGCTCGGTGCCCAAGCGCCGGCTGGTGGCGCCGAGCTCTTGGACCTCCCGCAGCGCGGCCGCCATCTCGCTCGCGCGGCGCCAGCGAAGCGCAGGATCCTTCGCGAGCGCCTTCAGCACGATCGAGTCGATCTCCTTCGGCAGCGAAGGCCGCAGATGGCTCGGCGGGACCGGCTGGCGCACGACGTGGTCGCGCAGGAGCACCGCGGCGCTCGCGCTCGTGAAGGGCGGCTTGCCGACGAGCATCTCGTACACGATGAGGCCGAGCCCGTAGATGTCGCTCGCCACCGTTGCGCGCTTGCCCAGAGCCCGCTCCGGCGAGACGTACAGCGCCGTCGCGAAGAGCTGCGGCGTCTCGGCGTCCTCCTGGGGTATGCGGGCGATGCCGAAGTCACAGATCTTCGGACGATCCTCGCGGTCGAGCAGGATGTTGGATGGCTTGAGGTCGGCGTGGACGATGCCCTGCGAGTGCGCGAATTCGAGGCCCTGTGCGATCTCGGTCGCGAGACGCAGCGTGTCGGACAGCGTGAACGCGCCGATGCGCTCGATGCGCTGCTTGAGGGAGACCCCGTTCACATGCTCCATCGCGATGAACGGCCGCCGGTCCACCTCACCGACGTCGTAGACCGCGACGACGTTCGGGTGGGAGACCTGTGCCAGCGCACGGGCTTCCCTGGTGAAGAGCCGTCGCAGATCGTCCTGCGCAGCAGCTCTCTCGTCCAGGACCTTGATCGCGATCTGCCGTCCCAGCGTGAGGTCATGCGCGAGGTAGACCTGCGACGATCCGCCGCTGCCGATCGGCTCAATGACCTTGTACCGCTCCGCGATGACCCGATCCACTGCGAGCTCCCACCGCGCCGTCTTGGTGGACTGAGCGGCGCCGAACATAGCACGCCGCATGGGGCCGCATAGGCGCAGTGGGATCCGTCTTGACCTCGGTCACCACGCAGAGGGAGGAGCATCCCGATCCGCACCGGCACGAGGGGGACCGCTCTGGGGCTACGGCCTCTTGGACCGCCCCGGCGCGACCTTGCGGTCGTGCTTCGCATCGACGATCTTGGCGGCCGCCTGTCCGAGCTGCGCCCTAATTCCGGCGGCCTGTGGCCCGGTGAGCGTGCCCGCGGCCGTCAGCTCGTCGATCGTGACGTTCGCATGCGCGGTGATGGCCGCGATGAGACTCTCGCGCGTCGTCTCCGGCGCGGCGTCCGTGGCGGCGACGTCGGCAAGACTCTTGCCCGAGCGCAGCTGCTCGCCGAGCGCCTTCACGTCCCCGCCAAGGTGTGCCGCCGCGACGCTCAGGGAGCCCCCGAGGAGCTTGTGGACGTCGATGCGGGGCTTGTGCTCATCCTTCCGCGGCTCGTTCTCTTTCCGGTCGCGCTTCTCCTCGAGCTTGTCGGCGACATCCGTGATGCGCGTGATGATCGTGGCGCTTTGCTCGGCCGACAGCTTTCCCTCGTTGACGAGCTTTTCAAGGACCTCTTTGAGCTTGGCGAGGGGCGGCTTGCCCTTTTCGTCACGTGCCTGCGCCTCCGCCGGGGCAAGCCCCGCCGCGGCCAGGCCAGCCACGAGCGCGAGGCCCAGCACGGCGGTCCCGAGGCCCTGCGCCAGCTTCTTCGTCACATGCATTCCCGCCCTCCTGTCGGCTAACGCACAGTCGCCGCCGGGCGATATGGTACCGCGGGTGCGGTCCCTCCTTGCGAGCCAGGCGATGGGAGAGATGACCCGGTGAACTCGATCAGTGAGCTCGAGGCGCTCCTCGGCGGTCTCCCGCCGCCGGCGCGGTCGGCGGCGCGCCGGATCTTCTCCGTCTCCACCTCCACCGCGACACTCGAGGCCCCCCAGGCGATGGCGGGGTGGATCACGAGCGTCTTCGGGTCGGTCGAGGCCGTACGCCGGCAGCTGGTCGTCCGCGTGACGAACGTCGTCACGCTTGAAGGCGCGCTGTTCAACGAGCTCCGAGCGCGCCGGCCGAAGGACCTGAAAGGTGCTGTCGATGTCCGGAGGGCCATCGCCGAAGCGCGGGGCGATCCCTTCTGCCATGTCGAGACCGGCACGCCGAGTGACACGTTCGGACACGTCGCGGGCCGCCACGGGACCGCGGTGGCCAACGTCGCCAAGTACGACGGGCTGCACGGCGTCATCGTGTTCAACGAGCACGACCCGCTCGCACCGATCAGCGCTGACGTGCTCGCGGATCACCTCCGGACGGGGCGCGGCTGGGCGGTGAAGGGCGTCGCTGCGGACCCGGATGCTCGGTACTACTTTCTCTTGTGGAACTCGCTCTGGCGTGCGGGCGGTTCGATCCTGCACGGCCACATGCAAATGACGCTCACGCGCGGCCTCCACTATCCGAAGGTGGAGGCGCTGCGGCGCCAGTCGCTCGGCTACTGGTCCGATCACGGGTGTGACTACTTCGAGGACCTCTGGTCCGTCCACGAGGCCCTCGGCCTCGGCACGACGGTCGACGGAGCGCGCGCCATGGCGTACCTCGCACCTACCAAGGAGCGCGAGATCTTGGTCCTCGGCCGGTCCGGCGAGGATGAGTCTGCCCTCGCGGGAGGCATCGCGCACGCGCTCGCGACGCTTCGCCGCGGGGGCGGCGTCATGGCGCACAACCTCGCGCTCTACCTGCCGCCGCTTTCCGCAGACGGGAGCGACTGGTCGCGGTTCCCGCCGCTCGCGCGCATCGTGGACCGAGGCGACCCGGCAGACCGGACGAGCGACATCGGAGCGATGGAGCTGTACGCGGCGAGCGTCATCTCCTCGGATCCCTTCCGGATCGGCGAGGCGCTCAGGAGCTGATGTCCGGCTGCACTCGCACGCGCGATTGACTATCGCTCTCTCGCCTGCTTAGCCTGCGAGACGGATGGCGGACGTCACCTTCGTATCCCGTCGCGACTCGAGCTTCCGGGAGTTCCCGCCCGCCTCCGCGCACCTCGCCGTCGTGCTTGCCTTCTACGGGGAGCTCACGGTCTGGGTCCGCAAGCCGGGATCGGCGGGCTGGCACCTTCCGACCTCGGGCCGGAGGTCGCGCGAGACGATAGTCGAGGTCGCCAGGCGGGAGCTCTGGGAGTCCGCGCGGGTGCTGGCCTCCCGGCTCGATCTCCTCGGTGCCATCACGCAGGACCTGCCCAAGCCTTCCACCGGCTATGTGTACATGTGCGACGTCCAGCACCTGCCGTGGTCCTACGAGCTCCCGCAGGGCGTCGACGAGGTCGGCGTGTTCAAGGTCCCGCCCGCGCAGACTGGGTCTGAATGGAGTCAGACGGTCCTCGACCACGCGGTCCGGGCCCGGCGGCTGGGGCTGCGCTAGCAGCACCCGCGCAGCGGTGGCATCCCGTTGCGTGGCTGCTCACGCTGCTGGTCCCGTTCGTCGTCTTCGGCGTCACCGCGGCGCGCCTGGCGAGGGCCTTCGGACTTGGATCGACGCCCGTGGCCGACATCTCCGCCGAGGAGCTCTTCGTGCGGGCACTCATCGTGGACGTCCCCCTCATCGTCGGAACGCTCGTCCTCGCGCGGTGGCTGCTGCGGGCACGGCCGGCTGATCTCGGCCTGCTGACTCCGCGCCGCGCCGACCTGCGCTATGGGGTCATCTTCGGCACCGGCCTGTTCGTCGCGAGCGTCGCCATCGGTCTGGTGCAGGCCGCCGCGGTGGGGAAGGAGCAGCAGGCCATCGCGCAGGCGCTGCTCGGCCATCGCGGGCTCGCCGCGCTTGCGCTCGATCTCGTCTCGGTCGCAGTGCTCACTCCGATCGCGGAGGAGCTGCTCTTCCGCGGGGTGCTCTTCGGCGGCCTGCGCCAGCGCCTGCCGTTCGTCCTCGCCGCGGTCGTGGCCACGACGGCCTTCACGCTGGTCCATGAGCCGCAGGCCTGGCCGGGCGTGTGGGTGCTCGGCTTCGGCCTGACATTGGCGTACGAGCGGACGCGGACGCTCTGGGCGCCGATCGCCACGCACGCGACGGTGAACGGGCTCCCGTTGCTGCTCATCGCCATCTCGGGGCGGTGACGATCGGAGAGCCCCTCACGGGAACGCGTCACGCAGCGCACGCGCTAGCTCCGCGGGCGTAAGCCCGTTCCCCAGGTACGAGTCCCCGATGCGGATCTCGAAATGCAGGTGTGGGCCCCCTTCGGGGTAGCCGCTCGAGCCGACGGTGCCGATGACCGCGCCTGTCCCGACGTGATCGCCCACGGCCACCGCGACGCTTTCAAGGTGCACGTAGCGCGTCACGACGCCCTTACCGTGGTCGATCCATATCTGTCGGCCGCGGATCCGATCGAGCGTCCGCTCGGGAGTGTGACCCACCTCCAGCGCTTCCTGGAACGCCGCCGCCCGCTCGTTGGCGGTCCAGTCGCTGAACTCGGTGTCGGCGCGGACGACCCTCCCAGCGGCCGCGGCGAGGACCGCTGTGCCAGCCCTCGCCGGGAAGTCGATCCCCTCGTGGATGCCGGAGCGGTAGTCGCGCGTGGCCTCGGGCAGCAGGACGGCGTCGGCCGGGAGCGACTCCCCGGCCAGGGGGATGCGGAGCGGCCCGACTCGTGGGCGCACGCGAGTCCCTCGCCCGACGCCCGCCTCCGGCGGTCCCGCGGACGCGAGCGCCGGCGCGCTGTGCGGCGGCGTGGCTGTCGCGGTCGCATCGCCTCGCGGCGATGACAGCGGTACGGCGGCAACGAGGCCGAGCGCGAGGGTGAACGCGAGCGCGCCGGCGAGCGCGATCCGTGCCTGCATATACTCCACGAGGCTATAGCGACGACCTTTAAGTCCGGTCCTGAGAGGCCGGGAAGGAAGTGGCGAGTGTCCATCCTGCTCACGGCGGACGATGTCCGTCGGGCCATCACGCGGATCGCGCACGAGATCGTCGAGCGCGAGCGTGACTTCTCCCAGCTGGCCATCGTGGGTGTCCGCGCGCGCGGCGACATGCTCGCCACGCGTCTGCGCGACGCGCTCCGCGCGACCTGTGGCCGTGAGGTGCCGCTCGGCCTGCTCGACATCACCTTGTACCGCGACGACCTCACGCGCATCGGCTACTCGCCGACGGTCCACCGTACCGACATCCCGTTCCCCGTGGACGATCGTGTCGTCATCCTTGTCGACGACGTGCTCTTCACCGGGAGGACGGTGCGAGCCGCGATGGACGCGCTCTTGGACTACGGCCGTCCGCGGGCGATCCGCCTCGCCGTCCTCGTCGATCGCGGCCACCGGGAGCTGCCGATCCGCGCCGACTTCGTCGGCAAGAACATCGCGACCGCGCTCGGTGACGATGTCCGCGTTCGGCTCGTGGAGAGTGACGGACGCGACGAGGTCGAGCTCGCGCAGAAGGTACCGGCGTGACCGTCGCCACGTGGGCACGTCGCCACGTCCTCTCCACCGAGGACTGGTCGCGCGACGAGATCGAGCTCGTGCTCGAGAACACGAGCGCGATGACCGAGGTGCTGTCACGCCCGGTCCGCCGCGCGCCACCGTTGCGCGGACGCACGGTCGTGCTGTTCTTCGCGGAGGCCTCGACCCGCACACGCGTGTCGTTCGAGCTCGCGGCCAAGGCGCTCTCGGCGGATGTCGTGAACATCAGCGCGGCCGGGTCGTCGGTCGAGAAGGGTGAGACGCTGCTGGACACGGTCCGCACGCTTGATGCGCTTGGCGGCGACGTCATTGTTATGCGTCACAGCGCGTCGGGCGCGCCGTACTTCGTCGCTGCGCGCACCACCGCGGCGGTCATCAACGCCGGCGACGGCTGGCACGCGCACCCGACGCAGGGGCTGCTCGACGCGTACACGCTCCGCGCCGCGCTCGGGGACCTTGCAGGCCGAAGGATCGTCGTCGTCGGCGACGTGCTCCACAGCCGCGTCGCGCGGTCGGACATCCACACGCTCGTCCCGCTCGGTGCCTCGATCACGCTTTCAGGCCCACCCACGCTCATGCCGTCCGCCTGGCGATGCGGCGCGCTTCCACCCGGCGTGACGTACGAGCCGGACCTCGATCGTGCCCTCGATGGTGCGGCCGCGGTCATCGCGCTGCGCCTACAGCGGGAGCGCGCCGAGTCCGGTCTGCTCCCGTCGCTCCGCGAGTACGCACGCACGTGGGGCCTCAACGAGGCGCGCGTCGCGCGGATGCGCCCTGACGCTCCGGTGATGCATCCGGGTCCGATGAACGAAGGCATCGAGATCGAGGCCTCCGTCGCTCACGGCGCCCGCTCGCTCATCGCCGCGCAGGTGACGAACGGTGTGGCCGTGCGGATGGCGCTCCTGTACCTCCTCGCCGGGCACCCATCCTGATGGCGCTGCCGGCACGTGCGGACCTCGAGCGACGCGGGCTGCTCGTGGTCCCCGGCTTCGTCGACCTACACGCGCACCTGCGCGAGCCCGGGTTCGAGGATTCGGAAACGATCGCCACCGGCGCCCGCGCCGCCCTCCGTGGAGGATTCACGACCGTATGCGCCATGCCGAACACCGAGCCGCCGATCGACTCGGCAGGGCTTGTCGCGGAGCTCATGGCCAAGGGCGCGGCGGCGGATGCCGCGCGCGTGCTGCCGATCGCGTGCATCACCCGCGGCCGGCGGGGCGCCGATCTCGCCGATCTGGTGGAGCTCGCACGGGCCGGCGCGGTCGCCTTTTCCGACGATGGGTCGCCGGTGAGCGATAGCCGGCTCTTCCGGAGCGCGCTGGAGTACGCACAGGTGGCCGGCCGCGTCGTCATCGAACACCCCCAAGACGTGTCGCTCTCCGGGAACGGCGTGATGCACGAGGGCGCCGCGTCCGCGGGCCTCGGCCTGCCCGGGATGCCCGCCGCCGCCGAGGAGACAGCCGTCGCCCGGGATCTTGCGCTCGCGCGTCTCACTGGCGCGCGCCTGCATCTCACACACCTTTCGACGCGCGCCGCGATCGAGCTCGTCCGGCAGGCGAAGGCCGACGGCCTCGCCGTCACGGCCGACGTCACGCCACACCACCTCGCGCTGACCGACGAATGGGTCAGCGGGTCGAGGCGCTTCGCGTGGGAAGGATCGGAAGAGGACGCGCGTCAGGGTGCCGCCATCCCCTACGACCCCAACACGAAAGTGAACCCGCCGCTCCGCACCCGCGCCGACGTCGAGGCGTGCTGGGCGGGACTCCGCGACGGCACGATCGATGCGATCGCGACCGACCACGCGCCTCACGCCTCCATCCGCAAGGAGGTCGAGTACCAGGACGCCGCCTTCGGCATCTCCGGCCTCGAGACCGCGCTGCCGCTCATGCTCGCCGGCGTCAGCGCGGGCCGAGCGCCGCTCGAGACGGTGCTCCGCGCGCTGAGCGAGGCGCCCCGCCGGATCCTCGGGCTGGCTGACACCGGCGACTGGATCGCGATCGACCGTGACGCGGAGTGGACTGTCAACGCGCTGGAGCTCGGGTCGAAGGGAAAGAACACGCCGCTCCTCGGTCGGCGCCTCACCGGCCGTGTCGTCATCGCGGTCGTCAACGGAAAGGTCAGGTATGACGCTGGCGCGTCCGCCGCGTTCGCCTAGGCCGCCGCGTCGTCCGCGCGGCCGACCGGGATGGGATGCCCTCCGCACCGAGTGGCAGTTGCATCTTTATTCATTCAGCTCGTATAGTTATGCACCCATGACACGGACGGCGGTGCTGGGGCTGGAGGACGGCTCCGCCTGGTGGGGAGAGGCCTTCGGAGACTCGGCGGGCGCGTCGGGTGAGGTCGTCTTCAACACGGCGATGACCGGATATCAGGAGGTCTGCTCGGACGCCTCGTACAACGGGCAGATCGTCGTGATGACATTCCCGCTCATCGGCAACTACGGCGTCTTCGATCGCGCCGCGGAGTCGCGGGTGCCCTGGGTTGAAGCCCTCCTCGTGCGCGAGCTCAACTCCACCTGCCGCGAGGGGACGGGGGACCTCGACACCTACTTGCGGTCGCACGGTATCCCGGGCCTCGCCGGCGTCGACACGCGCGC
>Ga0136617_10003585_pt1 | contig 13881 bp, 13 predicted proteins | sample AntDrymUQ3222106_2_FD_129672 | JGI IMG/M metagenome (GOLD analysis project Ga0136617, IMG submission 129672) | Polar desert sand microbial communities from Dry Valleys, Antarctica - metaG UQ322 (21.06) | ecosystem: Environmental > Terrestrial > Soil > Desert | place: Antarctica: Dry Valley... | reverse complement strand
TCTTCCTCAGGTTGGAACACTAACCGAGCGCGAACCTGATGCCCGCGAGCGGGAAGACATTGAATACGGCTTGGGGGTCGTCCGCGAAGTCGCCCGGCTCGACCTGGGTCAAACTGTAGCCGTGCGGGGTAAGGCCTGCGTGGCCATTGAAGCAATGGAAGGAACTGACGCCACAATCCGCCGCGCGGGTGAGTTAACTCGAAGAGGCTCAGAGGAGCCGCTCGCGACTCAGCCTACGGTACCAGCGCTGGAAGATGCCGGCAAAGATGTTGGTAAAATTAGAAAAGCACGCGCGGATCAGGCCTGGAAGGGCGGATTAGTGCCGGGCCTTTCCAATTTGATGCGCGGAAGACGGGTCAACCTCGCCGGAGGAAGGCTGACGGTCGTGAAGTTAGCCAAGCCTGCGCAGGACATGCGTTTCGATGTGCCTGTGATTGGCGTGCCCACGATCGAAGCAATGATCGAGTCCGGCGCTACCTGCCTATGCATCTCCGCGGGCAAGACGTTGATGTTTGATCGCGAGGAGTTGATCAGTCTGGCAAACCATAACAAGATCGCCATCGTCGCCGTTTAGGCCCGCTGTAGTTTTCCGTGTCTTCCCAAAAATCTGACTCTTGACTCCCAATGAAAACTTTTGAAAAGACCGAACGCACCACTCCCAAGCGTCTTCCGGCGCGCGGCGTCTATGATCGCAAACTCGTTTTGCGGCCTTGCTTACCTTCTCTGAGCACGTGATTTCGGGAAGGTGGAACGATGTGCGTGAACCCACTGAACAGGAGTTGAAAGCAACGACTGTGTTATCGCTGCCGCTCGAAGAAGTCTCAGCAAAGGTGCGCACCGGACCACCGCTCGATGACGAAGAGGACGCTTTGGGTTCGGCTTCTGCTTAACACATCCCAAGCGGTGTCGCGCTGCGCTTGCCACCCATAGTTTTCTTCCGCATCGTTCTGTTTGCCGAATGCTCTTCGTTAACAGAACATTCCTCAGACTGCTGCGTATACACTTTCCCGCATCGTAGCTTCTTAGATTAGGAGACCACTTAATGCACTCGCTTTCTCGTAATAACGTCCAAAGCCGCGGATTTTTGTCTGCGGTACTTGTTGTTGCACTGCTCTCGTCGTCTGCTCTGGCATGGCAGTCAGGCGCAACCGCGACAGCCACCAAAGCCACCGCGACCCTGACGGCTGCTGAACGAAAGGCTGCTGGCCGCGTCAAACTCGAAACAGTCCGCGACGTCACTACTGTTCTGAGCTCGAACGAGTTTGAAGGTCGCGGCACAGCACAACCCGGAGCGGATAAGGCGGCGCGCTATCTGGCGGACCGTTTCGCCAAATTAGGACTCAAGCCGGGCGGCGAGAATAGAACTTACCTGCAACCGATCAAGTTCAGGTCCGCCCACGTGTTGCCGGAATCATCCTTCACGGTAGGAGATGCGGCTCTCAAGCAGGGGGAAGACTACATCGTCTCGCCGCCTTACACCTCGGAGCATGTGAATCAGACAGGCGGCGTTGTGTTCGCGGGTTACGGCGTTGTCGCGCCGGAGCTGAAACGTGACGACTTAACTGGTCTCGAACTGAAAGACAAAGTTGTGATTATTCTCAGCGGGCAACCCGAAGGTGTGGACGCAGCCGCCTGGAGACGCGCCACCAATCCGCAGATCCGGGCCATGAACATCTTCGGTCGCGGCGCGGTGGCTATCATCGTTGCAAATGTGGGTACGCCGGCACAGCCATTCTCAACCCTCGCTAGCTATCTCTCGCGCCGTCGCGTCACTCTCGCGTCAGCGCCAGCGCCCCCTTCCAAGATTCCGCCGGTGTTGCTCTCGAGCGACGCCGCGATGGAAAAGATTTTTGCCGGGTCTGGAATGACGTACGCGCAGACTCAAGAGAAGGCTAAGAGTGGCGAGACGGTTTCTCGCGATCTAGGCAAGACTGCCACTCTCGCTCTGCGCCTAAAGTTGGTGGAGGCGACCAGCGACAACGTGGTAGGTGTCCTGGAGGGCTCCGACGCCAAACTGAAAGAAGAGGCGGTGGTCTATTCCGCCCACTATGACGCCTACGGAATCGATGGTGGTCGAGTCTATCCTGGTGCAGCAGACAACGCGCTTGGCACTGCGACAATTACCGCCATTGCCGAGGCCTTCACCAAAGCCTTTCCCAAGCCATCGTCCCGTCCCCGTCGTTCGATAGTCTTTCTCGCGGTAACGGGTGAAGAGTATGGCCTGCTGGGAGCCGAACACTGGGTGCAACACCCCACCTGGCCGCTCGAAAAAGTGGCCGCAAATATAAATTTCGACGGCATCGGCACGGAAGTCTATGGTCCGGTAAAACGTATCGTCGGGTTTGGAGCTGAGCATTCTGACCTGGGGATCATCTTTGAAGATGTTTCAGTGGCCACGGGAAATATGGTTACGCCTGACCCGCTCCCGGAAGAGAATGCTTTCGTTCGCTCGGACCACTATGCGTTTGTAAAACGTGGAGTGCCGGCGTTGATGCTGATGGGCGGTCCGGAAGGGGATCTATCTATCTGGGTCTCGCGCATGAAGAATTGGCTGAAGACTGACTACCACTCGCCCAGCGATACGGTGAAGCCCGATTGGAACTGGACTGGGCCGCAGACGCTCGCAAAGGTTGGTATGATTATTGGCCTGCGCGTTGCGAACGCCAACGCCATGCCCGCATGGCGCGAATCGTCGCCTTTTAACCGCCCACGCAATCAAACCAAAACCCAAACTGGGAGTGCTTTGTTCGAATGAAAGAACTGCACTAGTCCGGATAGGGACGGAATCTCTATTAGCAATAAGGTGCTTACCAAGCAAGAATGGACACGGAAACTACGTTTCAGAAGTACGATTGGCTGCCTGGAATACGTCCATCAGGGCCAGCGTGATCGCCAGGACCACGGGTCCCAACACAATGCCCAGCACTCCAAACACCTGCAGTCCGCCCAGCACAGCGAAGAATATCAGCAGTTCGTGTAGCTTGGTTCGCTCGCCTACAAGTTTGGGCCGCAGGAAATTATCAATCATGCCGATCACGAGTGTCCCCCACAGCACCAGGAGCACGGCCTTAACCGCGTGCCCGGTTAACGCCAGATAGATAGCCGCCGGAACCCAAACCAGAAATGCTCCGAGCATCGGGATCATCGAAAGGAATGTCATGGCCACGCCCCAGACAATTGCCGAAGGGACACCAAGGGTCCAGAACGCTAGCCCTCCTAAGATTCCCTGCACGATGGCGATGGCGAGTACTCCATACACACTGGCTCCAATTACATCACGCGTTCTTGCCATGATCGCCGTCGCTTGTTTACTCTCCAGTGGCAACGCGTCTCTCAAGGCAGCGAAAATCTTGTCGCCATCGCGGAAGAGGTAGTACATCGTGAAGACGACGAAAAACATCTGCACAATGGCCCCGATCACGCCACCAATCACTCCTAGCGTACGACCTGCGAGCTGGCCGCTCACTCCCTGCAGCCGCTCTAGCAGATACTGTCCTGAACGAACTTGCTCAATGTCGATGTACTGACTAACCCAACGCAGCACCCGCCCGGTATAAGGAGAATTAGGATCAAGCAGGTAGGCGATCGTCGCTTGCAGGTTGTTCATTGCGCCTGAGAATTCGTTGAGCACGGCAATGGTCACGAGCACCACCGGCACCAGAATGGTGAGTATGACAAGAATGCACGACAGCAAAGCGCTGAGGCCGGGCTTTTTGAGGCGTTTGAGCAGGCGCTGGTGTATGGGATAGAAGACGATCACCAGGACTGCGGCCCAGGCGAGCACGCCAACAAACGGCTGCAGCATCAGCCAACAGAGGTAAAGAGCGATGGCGGTAACTGCGAGCAATACCCACCAGCGGATTTGACGATTATCTTGGGCCATCAACTTTGTCATTACCCGGCTACCTTTTAGATCTCATTTTGCTTCGGACTCCAGAGTCGCAACCAGTTCTTCAAGCTCAACAGGCAGTGGCGTCTTGAACTTCATTGGCTTACCCGTGCCTGGATGACGAAATCCAAGTTGCTCGGCATGAAGGAAATGCCGGCCGAGCTTCCGAATCTGCGCTTTCAATTTCGGGTCCCGGATTGTATTGTCGCGGCCGCCGCCATAGACTTCATCGCCCACTACCGGATGCCTCAGCCAGGAGAGATGCACTCGGATTTGATGAGTGCGTCCGGTTTTCAATTCAACATCGAGTAAAGTGAATCGATCATATCGACGCCGAGCGGTGTACAGCGACACCGCCGACCTTCCGGCGCGGATGACAGCCATGCGCGTCCGATTACGCGGGTCGCGTGCGGTGGGTTGATCGATCCGCCCGCTGTCGTGTTCTACGACTCCATGAACGAGAGCAACGTAAGACTTAAACACCTCGCGAGCGCGAAACTGGCCCGCCAGCTTCTCATGGGCCACTTCCGTTTTGGCGGCCACCAGCAGTCCTGATGTGTCTTTGTCGAGCCGGTGCATGATCCCCGGCCGAATTATTCCACCTTGTCTTGAAAGCTGTTGAAAATGAAACGCGAGCCCATTTGCCAGCGTGCCCGAATGGATACCCGCTGCCGGATGGACCACGAGACCGGCTGGTTTATTGACCACTATCAGGTCGGAGTCTTCGTAAATGATCGACAGCGGAATGTCTTCCGGAGCAAAGGTGACTGCAGGCGAGGAAACCAGTTCCACTTCTATCTCGTCATTTTCGTGCAGCTTCTGTGAAGACTTCGCGGATCTCCCGTTGACCAGGACCTCTGAGTCTTCAATTAATTGTTGCAGTCGTGCACGGCTCCAGCCTTCGATGTGAGTGGCAAGATAAGTGTCTAGCCGCGAGCCGGTGTCGGCCGCGATTACACGTAACGTCACAATCTCGTTTTCTGAGAAAGAATATTGCTGGCGGGTATCCATGAAGGTTCCCCCGGAGCGCGGGCATCTTGCCCGCCGAGCGTGCGCCAGCACGCTCAGAACCTCGCTTTCACTCGACCTCACCTTACGATCTGCAGATTCGCGCCTAGGGCGCTCATGCGGGCAAGATGCCCGCGCTCCAAGTCTGCGCGCAACGGGAGAGCCCTAAGGAGAGTGGTTCACCCGTATTTCCGTTCAAACTCTTTCATAAACGACACCAGGGCCTCGACGCCCTCTCGCGGGAAAGCATTGTAGATGGACGCTCGGACTCCACCCACGGAACGGTGTCCTTTCAATCCATCCAGGCCCTGGGCCGTGGCTTGGGAGGTAAACTTCTTCTCGAGTTCCTCGGACGGCAGACGGTAGGTGACATTCATCAAAGAACGAGAGTCGGGATCGGCGTGTCCCCGGTAAAAGTCGGTCGAGTCGATCGCATCGTAAAGAAGCCCCGCCTTCTCTTCGTTCTCACGTTGCATTGCTGAGAGCCCACCTTTGTCTTTCACCCACTTGCACACGAGACTGAGGATATAAATACCCCAGGTGTTCGGGGTGTTGTAGAGCGACTTATTCTCCACGTGTGTGCGGTAGTCGAGCATCGTGTGGAGTCCCTCGGGGATTCGCTTCAGCAGATCGTCGCGGAGTATCACGAGTGTGACGCCGCTCGGTCCCATATTCTTCTGCGCACCCGCGTAGATCAGACCGTATTTCTCCATCGGGATGGCGTGCGAGAGAATGTCCGAAGAAGCATCGGCCACGAGTGGAACATCACCTACGTTCGGCTCTTGTTTCCATTCCACGCCTTCAATAGTCTCATTAGTCGTGATGTGAACGTAGGCTGCCTGCGGATCAAGAGTGAGTTCGTCATCGGTGGGAACTCTCGTGAACCCGCCATCCGCCATGGTGGCCGCAACCTTCGCGCCGCCGGACCGCTTGGCCTCTTTCAATGCCTTCTTGCCCCAACTGCCCGTAATGACGTAGTCAGCGCTGGAGTGCTCCGGCAGAAGATTCATAGCCACCATGGAGAACTGCAGGCTCGCACCACCTTGCAGGTAAAGGACATGATAGTTATCCGGCACGCCCAGTAAATCTCTGATGCCGGATTCGGCACGGCTGAAAATCTCCTCAAAGGTTTTGGATCGATGACTGATCTCCATCACTGACATGCCCACACCGGGAAGGGCCAACATATCGCGCTGCGCCTCTTCCAATACCGGCAGAGGCAATACTGCCGGGCCGGCACTGAAGTTAAGAATCCGCTCAGTCATTCTTCCTCCACTTACCGGGAGATTGCTTGCATACCAACCGTCTACTCCTTCGTGTCCTTCGAGCCGGTGGTTTCCTTGTTTCCGTCGCCAAAGTAAGGCCGTAAGACTCGCCCAGCCATCCTAACAACGAAGGAACGCGGCACCAGCCGCTCTGATTCGATCATAAGAAGGTTGGTCCAGCCTGAAACTATGTGACTCTTGCCGCGTGCCAGCCCGCGCAATGCCGTGTCAACCACGTCTTCCGGTGTCTGCGCCTTGCGCATGGGGGGCTTTTGAATCTGAGCAGCCTCAAAAAAGTTTGTTTCGGTCACGCCCGGACAAAGAGCCATTACATGGACTCCGTGAGGTCGATTCTCCTCCCACAAAGCTTCCGAGAAGGAGAGCACAAACGCTTTAGTGGCTGCATACGTCGCCATGAAGGGCACTGGTTGAAACCCCGCCGTAGAAGCGACGTTGATAATTGTCCCCTGTTTACGGGCGCGCATCGGCCCCAGAAATCGGTATGTCAAATCAACCAACGCCTTCACATTCAAGTCGATCATTTCAAGCTCACGGGCCGAATCAAGCCTGGTAAATTCTCCCATTGAACCAAAGCCGGCATTGTTGATGAGCGTCTCTGTGACGAGTCCACGCCTTTCCGTCTCCTCAAACAAACGTGCCGGCGATTCCGGTTTCGAAAGATCCATTGCCACATACTGGGCTCTAATGCTGTTGATGCGACCGAGTTCATTGCACAATGAAACGAGCTTGTCTTCAGACCGCGCCACCAGGAGAACATTGCGGCCCAGCGCCGCAAATCTGCGCGCAAAGGCTTCGCCAATGCCACTCGAGGCACCCGTAATGAGTGTGGTATTCATTCGTGACTTAACTTCAGCAGGTCGAGTTCGATAATGTCAGCATTTTCGGTGCGCAAGCGCTCCAGCATCTGCGGCGACGCCGCGTTATCAAGATTGATGCGTGCGACAGCCGCGGCAGCTCCCTCGAAGACGATATTCTCCATCTCCTGCACGTTAATCTGTTCGGCCTTGATTGCATCGAGCACGTTGGCCAACACTCCCGGACGATCCAGATGACGCACAACCAGTCGGTGGGTCGCTGGCGTTTGCCGAGCCAGATTCACGACGTTCGGAACCTTACCCGTCTCCTTGAACTCCCTAACTATGCGGACTGTCTCCGCGGCGATGGCCTCCTGCGCTTGGTCAGTTGAAGCACCAATGTGATGTGTGCCATAGAGTTTTGGGTCCTCTCGAATAGGATCGCTGAACTCGCCGGTTGCGGAGGTGGGCTCGTTCGCGAACACGTCAAGTCCCACTCGCAACCCGCGACTCTTCATAGCTTCAACCAGCGCCGCCTGCTTCACCACTTCACCCCGCGCGGTGTTGACGAAGTAAGCCCCTGCACGCATCGCGGCAAAGAATTCGGCATCAATGAAGTCTTTCGTTTTTGGATTCAAAGCCAGGTGCACGCTTACCACATCGGCTTCTCGGGCGACGTCTACGGCCTGTGCTCGATATTCAACTCCAATCTCGGCGGCGCGATCCGGAGTAAGACTGCGACTCCACGCAATAACCGGCATACCGAAGGCACGCGCGCGCTGGACCATCTCCCGTCCGATCTTGCCGAGACCAATCAGGCCGAGGGTCCGACCGTATAGACCACGCGCCTTGGAAAACTCCTTCTTGTTCCATTCACCGCGTCGCAAGCTAATCACGTTATCCGCGATGCGGCGATCCAGCGCCAGAATCAGTGCAAATGCCAACTCCGCCACGGCAATCGAATTCTTACCCGGACAGTTCGAAACGTAAATCCCTCGTCTTGACGCCGCTGCCACGTCGATCGTGTTGAAGCCCGCTCCGGCTCGGACAACCAGCTTGATTTGGCCGGCAGCCAGCATGGCTTCGGTAACCTTCGTACCGCGCACTACCAGCACATCCGGGTTTTCCTTGCCTATCGCCTCAACCAGCGCTTGGTCCTTCAGGTCCGGCTGAAACGAAATCTCACAGCCGAGGGCTTCTAAACCATCGCGCCCGGACTGTTCGAATTTGTCAGCGATTAAGACAAGCATGAGATCATTGTCGATTGCCAATTGCCGATTGCCAATTGGAGTGGCGGCGATGAGAAATTATTAACTGGCGACTTAAAAAAATCTCCATGGACTTCTCCAAATCGGCAATTGGCAATTGGCAATCGGCAATCAAAGGCTGTGTGTCAGCAAACCATCCCGCAGCTTCGGCTCGAACCAGGTTGACTTCGGCGGCATGATCTCGCCCGCGTCAGACACGCGTAAAAGGTCCGCAACATTTGTCGGATACAACGAAAAGGCGACGGCAGCCTTTCGTTCGTCGACTAAGCGCTCAAGTTCTTTCGTGCCCCGCAAGCCGCCAACAAAGTCGATTCGTTTGTCGGTGCGTACGTCCTTTATCCCAAGGATTGGGTCTAACAATCGGTCTTGAAGCAGCGCTACGTCCAATGAAGCCACAAGGCCTTCCGGCTTCGGCGCATTCGCAGGCAAACTTAGTCCATACCATTGGTTATTAAGATACATACTCCAGTTACCGGGCGCCTTAGCTGTGGGAGCCCCGTTCTCCGATACTTCAAAAACCCTTTTTACATCGGAGAGAAACTCATCCTTTGATTGACCATTTAAGTCTCGCACGACGCGATTGTAGGGAAGAATCTGCAGCTGATCGTCCGGGAAAATTACGGCCAGAAAGAAGTTGTACTCTTCGTCGCCTGTGTGATTGGAATTCTGCTCCTTCAGTTCGGCGCGTGCTCGGCTGGCGCTGGCCGCGCGGTGATGGCCATCGGCAATGTAAAGGTAGGGGACATCTCGAAAGGTCTGCACGAACCGCACAGGATCAGGAACGCGCCAGATTGTATGCTGGATCCCGTCGTCAGCCGTGAAGTCGTAGAGGGCGTTGGCCATCGTCGTCTCCATAACCATCGTGTCGATATCACGCCGCGCGCGATACGTGAGAAATACGGGCCCAGTCTGTGCTCGTAAGACGCGCATATGCCGGGTACGATCATCCTCTTTGTCTCGGCGCGTGCGTTCATGTTTACGAATTACATCCGTGTCATACTCATCAACGGAACAGCAAGCCACTACGCCAATCTGTTCATGCTCGCCCATGATTAGTCGATAGAGATAGATACTGGGAAGTTCTTCATTTTCCAGCGGACAGTTCTTGATCAAATTCTGAAAGTTGTCCGCGGCCTTGCGATAGACCGCGTCGCTGTGTATGTCGGTTCCTTCGGGCAGATCAATTTCCGGACGCGATACATGTAGAAAGCTCAAAGGATTGTCAGCGGCCAGCTGGCGCGCCTCTTCAGTGTCCACGACGTCATAGGGCACACTAGACACTTGTTTGGCCCGCTCAGGTGGCGGACGCAAAGCACTGAAGGGATGAAGAATTGCCACAAATCCTCCTTGAAGCGGCCTCGATAGACAGGACCAACCGCCGTGAGCGCTGGTGCGGCCTACACCCCGCGCGGGCTGCCCCGCGTTGGGACCCCGTGTCTGCCGGAATATGTTTATTTAATTGCTAAAGGCTTCGAATTAAGACTATCCGCTAGAGAGCGATCTTAGCAAGTCGTGCGCAGATCAATTCCGAGAGGGGGATTTCGCTTGAGACTGAGCGGGCAAAGGGGATGAGACGAGAGCTTGAACTCGGTGTAAGATATAGCCGCAATGAGCAATGAAGGAGCCGGACCACTCGAGCTTGAAGACCGGTTGCGTGAAGTTGAGGCGAGTTTTGTGCGTCAGATGCGCGAGCGTGGTTTTGAACCGGCACAAGCTGAGAACATTGCCTTGCCCGGTCCCCTTGCAAAGCTCTACGCCGAGCGCGAGGAGTTGCGAGCCGTTTTGGAACAGCTTAAAGCGGACCACCCCCTCGAGCAAAGAGATTAGTCGGAGCAAAGCGTATGAACGAAATCGAGAGAATTGTAAGGCAGTTGAAACTGGCGTTTGAAGGTGGAGCATGGCATGGTCCGGGAGTGCTGGAGACTCTTGAGGGTGTAACAGCTAAGCATGCGGCTGCGCACCCGTTGGCGGGCGTTCATAGCATCTGGGAGCTCGTAGTTCACATTGCGGCATGGGAAGACGCCTGTCGCCGTAGACTCGAGGGAGATCGAGCCGAGCTTTCTACGGCCGAGGATTGGCGTCCCGTTACCGACACCACCGAGGCAGCCTGGGCCATTACCAAAGCCGCGCTGATAGAAGGTCATCACAAACTGAGGGAATCGATTGCTTTCCTCACTGAAGCGCGGCTTGATGAACCCATCCTGCCAAACCTGCCTTCCGTTTACGTAACAATTCACGGGGCGATACAGCACGATCTTTATCATGCGGGTCAGATCGCAATTTTGAGAAAAGCATCTTTCGGGGCGGAGACGATATGAACGAACTGGCAAGTCGTGACTGTGTTCCTTGCCGCGGTGGCGTTCCGCCGCTTAAGGGCCAGGAAATCCAACAGCTCTTATCTCAACTTGATGGATGGAAGGTGGTCAACGAACACCACCTGAGCAAGGCGTATAAGTTCGAGAACTTCCGAGAGGCTCAGGCGTTCGTAGATCGCGTTGGCAATCTTGCGGAAGAGCAAGGCCATCATCCCGACATCTGTTTCGGCTGGGGCCGCGCGGAGATCACGGTCTGGACTCACAAGATCGACGGACTGACGGAAAGCGACTTTGTTCTGGCCGCCAAGATTGATGCACTCGAAGTGCCTGTCAGAACGGCGAGCGGTAGCGACCCGGTCTGATTCGGAGCGGCTCAAGCTAACCGTGTCAGAGGACCCGTCCATATACTTCCAGTTGAGACCGGGTCGCTACGCTCGCCGTTCTGACAGCTACCGTGGCGCAAGGCTCTCTTGATAGATTTGTTCGGTAGCATTAACCATTCTGTCGAGGCTGAAGCGAAGCCTAACTTCCTCGCGAGCACTCTGACCAATTCGCCGTCGTCTCTCTTCGTCACTTAGTAGACCACCGATTGCCTCCGCCAGGGCTCCGACATCCCGAACCCTCACCAGCAAACCCGTTTGGCCGTCGCGAATGATTTCCTTTGCACCTTCGGTTTCAGTTACCACTACCGGAGTTCCGGTAGTCATCGCCTCGACAATCGCTAAACCAAATGATTCCGTGTGAGACGCTGAAACGAATATGTCCAAAGCGCAAAATAAGGGCGTTACATCGTCCATCTTCCCGATAAAGCGAACTCTGGACTCCATCTTGAGCGCCCGTACCAGGCGTTCCAGGTTGGCCCGGTTTGTTTGTGCCGCAGTGACGTCAACCCCGGCAACGATGAAATACGCGGCGGGGAAAATGTCCGCAATCCGCGCCGCAGCCTGAATAAAGTCTTCGTGGCCCTTCAGCGGGTTCAGCGCTCCAACGCTTCCCACCAACGTGCTTTTCTCCGGCACGTCCCAGCGTCGACAAAATTGTACCCGATCGAATTCCCGCATCGCGTTTGCAAAACGGGCAATGTCAATTCCATTGTGGACCACGGTCACTCTCTCCCGTGGCACTATTTTCTGCATGCAGAGTTGGCGGCCGACTGCTTCGGATACGGCGACGACTCGGGCCACGCGGGAGAGAGTGATCCGGTGCAAACGGTTTAGCGGAAACAGAACGTGTCGAGTAACGACCAGCTGCGCCTCAGGATTTCGCAACCCGGCGTAGGATGCTAGAGGGTAATCACGGGCCATGTGTGCGTGGATGAGTTGAATCTTCTGCTTTCCGACAAAGCTCGCGAGCCTGCCGGCGCTCCTCGCGTCCAGCGAGTTGCGCAACGGAAGTTGGACCAGATTCTTGGCCGGCAGGCTGGTGAGCGCGGCGACCAAAGGCGAGTCTGGGCGCACCACTGCAAACACATCGTGACCTCGGCTAGCAAGCGCGTTTGCCAGATCCGCAAGATAACGCTCACCACCGCCAAATGCTTGCGCTGAGCTGATGTGCAGAATTCTCAACGTAAAATCGTGGCCAGAGGTTGTGGGCGCTCTGTGGCCGCACCTCGTGGTCCATAAACTCACCTTCGAGATCAGCGGGTCGTCTCACTGCGAAGGTGGGCGTGCTCACGGACGGACACCTTTACGATGGGCGTCTGTCAAAACGCGCCTTTGAGTGACGTACACGAAAGCAATAACATTACAACATTCCGCGTGCCTATATTAGCCGATTCGTCGCGTATGGAAGCCAAACAGGAGAGTTAATTCGTGTTTGCTTACCGCCTCGGTTTAACCAATTGGGGTCAGGAAACAGCACGTTAGCTGGAAAACAGGTCGGCACGCGGGTTGCGAACAGATTACCAGTCCCATCGTGGTGAGAAGGGTTTGATCTGTTTTCTAAGGAGGAAAATTCTATGGCAAAGGCAAAATTAGTTACCGGTCTATTTAAGAATCGTGTTGCCGCTGAAGCCGCGGTGGATGCAATCTTGAAGCGCGGTTATACCCGGGACGAGATCAGTGTGCTCATGTCTGACGCTACGCGCACGAAGGAATTCGCCCTGCAAGCGAAAACACACGCGGCGGACGGCGCGGGAATTGGCGGCGCTGTGGGAGGCGCGGTAGGTGCAGTGCTGGCCGCGATCGCAATTGTTGGCAGCACCATCGTCCTGCCTGGAATTAATCTCGTGATTGCTGGCCCCATTGCCGCGGCTCTGGCCGGAGCAGGGGCCGGAGGTGTTACAGGGGGCGTGATTGGCGCGTTGATTGGTGCCGGTATTCCCGAGTATCGCGCCAAGGTTTACGAGTCCGGGCTACGCGAAGGTGGAATATTGCTGGGAGTAGAACCCAGATACGACGAAGATACCGATAAGCTCGAGGACCTCCTCGAAGATGTTGGCGCCCAGCACGTCCGCGCCGAATAATTGTCCAGTCCACATTCGAGCTACAAATAAAACGGACCTGTGACGACTTGAATTCGCCACAGGTCCACTTTTTTTGTAGGGTGAATCTATCCTTCTAGCCGCTATTTCTTGATGGCGTCGCCAATATCTTCCACAGCCTCACCGACTTTACGTTTCGTCTTTCCCCAACCCTCTTGCACATTACCGCTCGCGCGGTCGGCTTTTCCTTCGCCTTCCAGGTCTTTGTCGTTGATCGCTTTGCCGACGTTTTCCTTGATTCCACCCTTGGCCTGGTCGAACTTTCCTTTTACCTCATCTTTGTTTGGTAAACCCATGATTAACCTCCGTGTGTACTCCAAAATGAGAGTCCGCCGAGCGCAAGCTCTCGCTTCTGATGTCTCCACACCGCAAGTGCTGTTCCGCCAAGCCTGCAGAGCCGGCCTGAGTTGGATTAAAGCGGTTACGTAAGAACCATTTAGGGGAAAAGCGAACTACTTTCGCAAAAGTGAAGGGCGCGGTTAGGCGTACGTTTAAGGAACTCGGAAGTGAGTTAAGTTAGAACAACCTTGGTGGTGACGCAAATGCAGGAGGCTATCGGGCAAGGAAGCGGAGGCCCCCTTTGGCGAAGGCCCCCGACAGTTTCGCTGCTTTCACTTAATAATGAAAACGCACGGCCCACTGCACTTGGCGCTCGCGGAAGAGTGTATTTCCGGTGGCCGACTCCTCACCAAAGCTAGAGCGAGGAATGAGGTTTGTGCCGGAAATATCGAACGCTGTGTCGTTTATCGATGTCTTGTGCGTGCGGTTGAAGAGATTGAACGCCTCAACGAGGAATTCGAGATTCGTTGACTCGGTGAAGTGGAAACGGCGTGAGAGGC
>Ga0136617_10003584_pt1 | contig 13882 bp, 11 predicted proteins | sample AntDrymUQ3222106_2_FD_129672 | JGI IMG/M metagenome (GOLD analysis project Ga0136617, IMG submission 129672) | Polar desert sand microbial communities from Dry Valleys, Antarctica - metaG UQ322 (21.06) | ecosystem: Environmental > Terrestrial > Soil > Desert | place: Antarctica: Dry Valley... | reverse complement strand
CTCCGGCACCCAGCGGCTGTACTCCTTCCGCGACATCCTGCTGCTGAAGATCATCAAGCGGCTGCTCGACGCGGGCGTCTCGCTGCACCAGATCCGCACCGCCGTCGAGCACCTGCGCGAGCGCGGCACCGACGACCTGACGCAGGTCACCTTGATGAGCGACGGCGCCAGCGTGTACGAGTGCCGCTCGGCGGACGAGGTCATCGACCTGCTGCGCGGCGGGCAGGGTGTGTTCGGCATCGCCATCGGCGGCGTGTGGCGCGAGATCGAGGGCACGTTGGCCGAGCTACCGAGCGAACGGGTCGACGAGCTGCCGCTCGGCGGGGACGCTGAGGACGAGCTTGCGGTCCGGCGCAAGGCCCGGCTGATCAGCTGACCGGCTGGACTGGCTCGGGCGTGCGCTCGGTCGGCGCGAACTGCGTGCGGTACAGCTGCTCGTAGCGCCCCCCGCCGGCGAGCAGCTGGTCGTGTGTGCCCCGCTCCACCACCCGCCCGTCCTCGACCACGAGGATCAGGTCGGCGGCCCGCACGGTGGACAGCCGGTGGGCGATCACCACCGCGGTGCGTCCCGCCAGCGCCTCGTTGAGCGCCGCCTGTACCGCCGCCTCCGACGTCGAGTCGAGATGGGCGGTGGCCTCGTCAAGCAGTACCACGCGTGGTTGGGCCAGCAGCAGCCGGGCGATGGTGAGCCGCTGGCGCTCACCGCCGGACAACCGGTAACCGCGCTCACCGACGACGGTGTCCAGCCCGTCGGGCAGCGTGGACATCGAGTCGGACAGCCTGGCCCGGCCGAGCGCGTCCCAGAGCTCCTCGTCGGTGGCCTCCGGTCGGGCCAGCAGCAGGTTGGCCCGCACCGACTCGTGGAACAGGTGGCCGTCCTGGGTCACCATCCCGAGGGTGTCGCGGATCGAGGCGGTGGTCAGGTCGCGGACGTCGACGCCGGACAGCCGCACGGTTGCGCTGTCGACGTCGTACAGCCGCGGGATCAGCTGCGCGATCGTGGACTTGCCGGCACCCGACGACCCGACCAGCGCGACCACCTGCCCGGGCTCGGCCCGGAAGCTGATGCCGTGCAGCACCTCCACCCCTCCGCGGGTGTCCAGTGTCGCGACCTCCTCGAGCGAGGCGAGCGACACCTTGTCGGCTGACGGGTAGGCGAAGCGGACGTCGTCGAACTCGACGGCGACCGGGCCGGGGGGCATCTCCCGGGCATCGGTCTTCTCCTGGATGAGCGGCCGCAGGTCCAGCACCTCGAACACCCGCTCGAAACTCACCAGTGCGCTCATCACCTCGACGCGCGCGCTCGCCAGTGCGGTCAGCGGCGCGTACAGCCGGGTCAGCAGCAGCGCCAGCGCGACCACGGCCCCAGGATCCAGGTCGCCTCGCAGCGCGTAGAAGCCGCCGAGCCCGTACACCAGGGCGAGGGCCAGCGCGGACACCAGCGTGAGCGCGGTGACGAACACCCACTGCACCATCGCGGTGCGCACTCCGATGTCGCGCACCCGGCGGGCCCGTACCGCGAACTCGGCCGACTCACGCCACGGCTGCCCGAACAGCTTGATCAGCGTCGCGCCGGGCGCGGAGAAGCGCTCGGTCGCCTGAGTGCTCATGATCGCGTTGTGGTTGGCCGACTCGCGCTCGAGGCGGGCCAGCCGGCTGCCCATCCGCCTGGCCGGTAGCACGAAACACCGGCAGCAGCAGCAACGCGAGCACGGTGACCTGCCAGGAGATGCCGATCATCACGACCAGGGTGAGCAGCAGTGTGACCAGGTTGCTCACCAGCCCGGACAGGGTGTCGCTGAACGCCCGCTGGGCACCGATGACGTCGGTGTTGAGCCGGCTGACCAGTGCCCCGGTGTGGGTGCGGGTGAAGAAGGCAATGGGCATCCGCTGCACGTGGTCGAAGACCGTGGTGCGCAGGTCGAGGATCAGGCCCTCACCGATGCTCGCCGACAGGAAGCGGGTCAGCAGGCCGAGCGCCGCCTCTGCGAGCGCAATCCCGGCGATCAGCACCGCCAGCCCGGTGACGACCCGCATCGGCTGGCTCTCGACGATGGCGTCCACCACCCGGCCGGCCAGCAGGGGCGTCGCCACGGCGAGCACAGCCGTGACGACGCTGAGCACCAGGAACAGGGCCAGCTGGCGGCGGTGCGGCCCGGCGAACGTGGCGATCCGCCGCAACGTCTGCCGCCGGAAGGGCCTGCGGTCGTCCTGTGCATTCATCGCGTGGTACATCGACATCCACGCGGTGACCTCCATGTCCACCACCCGACGGTAGGACTTCTAGTGCGCTCCATGTCAACCGGCGCTATCGCTGGTAGATTCGGACCCGGCCGTCAACGCCGCGTAGGAGAGCTGCTCCGGGTCTACGACCAAGACCGGTGCAGCGCCGAAGGGGCAATTCCTCCCGGAACCTCTCAGGCACCAGGACCGCGCGGAGCAGGCCGCTCTGAAGCCTCGTGGCGACCCCGAAGTGGCGACACGGTGTGACAGAGGGGAGGGACGCCTTCGATGACCGTCCTGACCCAGGAGCAGCCGATGTCCGACCGCCCGTCGTTACACGAGCTCGACGCCGCCGATCCGTTCTCGCGCCGCCATCTCGGCCCCCGTCCAGCCGAGCTGAACACGATGCTCGCCACGGTCGGGTACGACAGCCTGGCCGAGCTGATGCAGGCCGCCGTTCCGGCCGGCATCCGGTCCGACGCGCAGGCCGAGACCGCCATGCTCCCTGCGCCGATGCACGAGCGGGCGGCGCTGGCGCGGCTACGGGAGCGGCTGGCCGTCAACGTTCCCGGCGTCGCCATGATCGGGCTCGGGTACCACCCCACCGCGACCCCTGCGGTCATCCGGCGCGGCGTACTGGAGAGCCCGTCCTGGTACACCGCGTACACCCCGTACCAGCCGGAGATCTGCCAAGGCCGGCTCGAGGCGCTGCTGAACTTCCAGACCATGGTCGGCGACCTGACGGGCCTACCGATCGCCGGATCCTCGCTGCTCGACGAGGCCACTGCCGCGGCCGAGGCGATGACGTTGGCCCGGCGCGCGCTGCGCGGCGAGGCGGGGCTCGCGCCGGTGGTCGCCGACGCCGACCTGCTGCCGCAGACACTCGCGGTGCTGCGCACCCGCGCAGCCGCACTGGGCATCGAGCTGGTCGTCGCCGACCTGTCCGGCGGGCTGCCCGACACCGCCGGCGAAGCGGTGTCTGCTGCGCTGCTCGCCTACCCCGGCGCCTCCGGGACGGTACGAGACGTCAGCCCGCTGATCGCCCAGGCGCACGAGCGCGGTGGGCTGGCGGTGGTGGTGGCGGACCCGCTCGCGCTGTGCCTGCTGGAGTCGCCCGGCGAGCTCGGCGCGGACGTCGCGGTCGGCTCGACCCAACGGTTCGGCGTCCCGATGTGGTACGGCGGACCGCACGCGGGCTTCATGGCGGTCCGCGACGGGCTGCAGCGACACCTGCCCGGGCGACTGGTCGGTGTCTCGAAGGACGCCGACGGCCGGCCGGCCTACCGGCTGGCGTTGCAGACCCGTGAGCAGCACATCCGCCGCGACAAGGCGACCTCCAACATCTGCACCGCGCAGGTGCTGCTCGCCGTCGCCGCCGCCATGTACGCGATCTACCACGGGCCGGAGGGATTGGCCGCGATCGCGCGGCGGGTGCACCGCTATGCGGCGGTGCTGGCCGCCGGGCTGCGGGCCGCGGACGTCGACGTGGTCACCGAGGCATTCGTCGACACGCTGACCGTACGGGTGCCCGGCCGGGCCGCCGACGTGCTCGCTGCCGCCCGCCGGGCCGGCGTCCACCTGCGCGAGGTCGACGGTGACCACGTCGGGATCAGCACCAACGAGCTGACCTGCCGCCAGCACCTGGAGGCGGTCTGGGCGGCCTTCGGGGTCACCGGGGACGTCGACTCGGTCGACGCGGTCACCGACGACGCGCTACCGGAAGAGGTGCTGCGCCGCACCCCGTACCTCACCCACCCGGTGTTCCACGAGCACCGATCCGAGACAGCGATGCTGCGCTACCTGAGACGGCTCGCCGACCGTGACTACGCGCTCGATCGCGGGATGATCCCGCTGGGCTCGTGCACGATGAAGCTCAACGCCACCACGGAGATGGAGCCGCTGGGGTGGCCGGAGCTGGCCGACCTGCACCCGTTCGTGCCGGCCGCGGACGCCGCCGGCGCGATCGATCTGGTAGCGGAGCTGGAAGGCTGGTTGGCCGACGTGACCGGCTACGCCGCGGTGTCGGTGCAGCCGAACGCCGGCTCGCAGGGCGAGCTGGCGGGGCTGATGGCCATCCATGCCTACCATCTCGGGCGCGGTGACGATGCCCGCGACGTCTGCCTCATTCCGTCGTCGGCGCACGGGACCAACGCCGCGTCGGCGCTGCTTGCCGGGATGCGCGTCGTTGTCGTGGCCGCCGCCGACGACGGCGGCGTCGACCTCGACGACCTGCGGGCCAAGTGCGCCGAGCACGCCGACACCTTGGCCGCGGTGATGGTGACCTACCCGTCGACACACGGGGTGTACGAGGACGGGATCACCACGCTGTGCGAGGTCGTGCACGAGCACGGGGGGCAGGTCTACGTCGACGGGGCCAACCTCAACGCGCTGCTGGGACACGCTCGCCCGGGCGCGTTCGGCGGCGACGTGTCGCACCTCAACCTGCACAAGACGTTCTGTATCCCGCACGGCGGCGGCGGTCCGGGCGTCGGACCGGTCGCGGTGGCCGAGCATCTGGTGCCGTACCTGCCGAGCCACCCCGCCCACCCCGACCCCGACCGTCGCCGAGGCGTCGGACCGGTCAGCGCCGCTCCGTTCGGTTCGGCCGGCATCCTGCCCGTCCCGTGGCTGTACCTGGCGATGATGGGAGCCGACGGGCTGCGGGAGGCCACCGGGGTCGCCGTCCTGGCCGCCAACTACGTCGCGGCCCGGCTGCGCGAGCACATCCCGGTGCTCTACAGCGGCGCGCACGGGCTCGTGGCGCACGAGTGCATTCTCGACCTCCGCGGTCTCACCAAGACCAGCGGCGTGAGCGTCGACGACGTCGCCAAGAGACTGGTCGATCACGGCTTTCATGCGCCGACGATGAGCTTTCCGGTTCCCGGCACCCTGATGGTGGAGCCGACCGAGTCCGAGGATCTCGCCGAGCTGGACCGGTTCTGCGACGCGATGATCGCCATCGCCGGTGAGATCCAGCAGGTGGTGGACGGGAAGTGGTCGGTGGAGGACAGCCCGCTGCGGCACGCCCCGCACACGGTGGCGGCGGTGACCGGCGCGTGGGACCGCGCGTACGACCGCGGGCTGGGCGCGCTGCCGGCCGGCGGCGACGGCCGGGACAAGTACTGGCCGCCGGTCGCGCGCATCGACCAGGCCTTCGGCGACCGCAACCTGGTGTGTGCCTGTCCGCCGCCGGACGCATTCACGTGAGCGGTGAGCCGGCGGATGCGGCACCACTGCTGCCGTCCACGGCTCGCGCACTGCGGCACCAGCTGGCCCTGGTGCAGTCTCGCGACCGGCAGCCGTCGGTGGCCGCCGGCGTGGTGCGCGGCGGCCGGCTCGTGTGGGCCGAGGGGTACGGCGCGGTGGACGATGCCACCGATACGCAGTACCGGATCGGGTCGATCACCAAGACGATGACCGCCGCGCTGGTGACACAGTGCCGTGACGACGGCCTGCTGGACCTTGACGACCCGGTTGGTGCGCACCTTCCGGACAGCCCGTGGCCGGAGACGTCGCTGCGCCGGCTGCTCACCCACACCGGGGGGATCCCGGCCGAGCTCCCCGGTCCCTGGTGGGAGCGGCGCGACGGCGGCGACCTGGCTGAGCTGCTCGCGACGCTGGCGCCGGAACCCGTCGCTGTCGAGCCCGGATCACGCCTGCACTACAGCAACGTGGGCTACGCGCTGCTCGGGGCGGTGGTCGAGAGAGTGCGGGCGCGCTCGTGGATCGAGGTTCTCCGGTCGCGGGTGCTGGACCCGCTGGGCATGTCGCGGACGACGTACGGCCCCAGCGCCCCGCACGCGCAAGGCTTCTCGCTCCATCCGTTCAGCGGCCGGCTGGACGTCGAGCCGCACACCGGCACCGGAGCCATGGCGCCGGCTGGTCAGCTGTGGAGCACCGTCGGCGATCTTGCGCGCTGGGCCGGGTTCTGGCTCGACCCCGAGCCCAGCGTGCTGGCGCCCACGACCGTCGAGCAGATGAGGTGGCCGGTGACGGGAATGGACGGCGGCGCCTGGGGCCTGGGGGTGAGCCTGTCGCCCGGCCCGTGTGGGCTGCGGTTCGGCCACGGGGGATCCATCCCGGGATTCGTCGCCGGCTTCCTCGTGGACCCGGCCGAGGGCTCGGCTGGAATCAGCCTGGCCAACTCGTTCACCGGCGGTGGCGCGGCGCTCGCCTGGACCTTGCTCGACACCCTGCACGACTGTGAGCCGAGCCTGCCGCCGCCGTGGTCGCCCGAGGCCGAGCTCGCCGGCACCGACGAGGTCCTCGGCCACTGGTACTGGGGTCACACGCAGTGGACGCTGGTCGTTCGCGCCGGACAACTGTGCCTGGAGACCGGCAACCCGTTCCGCGACTCCCGGTTCGAGCCGGACGGCGGCGATCGCTGGCGCGGCCTCGATGCCTACTTCGCCGGCGAGGCACTGATGGTGCGCAGAGCAACCAGCGGCGAGGTCACCCACCTCGAGCTGGCGACATACGAGCTGACGCGGGTGCCTGGGGCCGGTTGAGCCTCAGGAGACGAGGATTCCGAATGCCGCGGGATGGGTGTCGGTAGGCCGGTGCGGTGCGATCAGCCGCCCGTCCGGCAGCAGCTCACCGGTGTCGTCGAAGAGGACCACCCCGTTGCACAACAGGCTCCACCCCTGCTCCGGGTGGGCGGACACGGTGTGTGCCGCTTCTCTGTCGAGCTCGTCTGCGCTCGGGCACGGGGGCTCGTGCCGGCAGCTACCGACCAAGAGCACCGGGCCCGGCAGCAGCGGGTCGATCTGCGGCGATGCGGTGTGTCTCACATCACCCATACTGCACCTCGGCTGACGCAATGGCGTGCATTGGGCACAGCTGTGGGCCGTCAGGCTTGCCCGGCCGACCTTGTGGACGAGTGCTGATCACCCGGTCAGCCGAGCTGCACGCTGAGCACCGGTGGCCGCGTGGGGAGGGTTGAGCCGCCGTCCGGCTCGACGGTGACGGCCAGCATCTGAGCGTTGTCGAGGCTGCCGACCAGAGTGCTGCCGGAGCTGGCGGCGTCGTCCGGGTCGACCACCCCGAGTGAGCGGGGATCCCCCTCCGCGGGGACGGCCCACATCTGGTAGTCGCGCGACTGCTCCAGCGGGGGTACGCCGGCCATAACGACCACCGCCTCGTCCATCTGTTCGGAGGAGAAGACCTTGACCGAGGTGTCGCCCTGACGGATCTCGGACAACACGGCGTCGTCCGCCGCAATGACCGCCGCTTGGCGCACGTCGGCCTCTCGCAGGTCGGTCAACCGGTCGTGCTCCCCGATGTAGGCCCCGACGGCGCCGAGGACACCCAGCACCGCGGCCGCGGCGACCAGGATCGGCACTCGCTGGCGCCACCTGGACCCTTGGTGCAGCTGGACGACCGGACGTTCCTGGGTGGTCCGCGCCGCGGCGTCCAGAACGGCGGCCCGCAGCTGCGGCGGCGGGGCGACCGCCACCGCGTTGGCCAGCCTGGCTGCGGTGTCCTGGAATTCGGCGAGTTCGCCGCTGCAGACCGGGCACCCAGCCAGGTGAGCCTCGAAGGCGATCTGTTCGCGCTCCTCGAGCGCGTCGAGGGTGTACGCCCCGACCATCACATGCAGCTCTACGTTCATCGGGTCACCCCCAGACAGTCGCGTAACCGGATGAGCCCATCGCGCATCCGGGTCTTGATCGTGGCCGGGTTCACGGCCAGCAGGCTGGACACCTCGCCGTACGTGTACCCGCCGTAGTAGGCCAGGGTCACCGCCTCGCGCTGCAGCTCGGTCAGTGACCCTAGGCAGCGGCGGACCTGCTCGTGCTCCAACCGCATGGTCACCTCGTCGTCGACCACGTCGGTGTCGCGGCCCCCGCTCCAGTCGTAGCGGGCCTCGCGGTTGGTGCTCGCCTGGTCGTGCCGGACCACGTCGACCGCCCTGCGGTGCGCCAGCGTCAGCAGCCAGCTGCGAGCCGACCCGCGCTCGGGCTGGAAGCGGCTCGCGGTGCGCCACACCTGGAGGAACACCTCCTGGGTGATCTCCTCGGCCCGCGCCGGGTCACGCACCACCCGGCGGGCGAGCCCGTGCACCGGCGCCGACATCCGGTCGTACAGACCGGCGAACGCGTTCTCGTCCCCACGGGCGACCTGCACCAGCAGGTCGGACAGCGTCGGCTCCGATACTCCGGATACCGGCAGCGGGAACGGGTTCACCACCGAACTCTTTCCTCCTCACCCTCATTGTTGGTGTTTCGTGACCGCACCGCCTGCGGATGGGTCTACTCGTGCTCGGCGGCCAGCTCTTCTGCTCGGCGTTCGAGCTTGGAGAACGGGGTCACCAGACCGTCCTTGACGACCTGGGCCGTACGCCTCCAGTGGGTGGCCAGCTGAACGATGGCCAGGACCGCGTACAGGATGCTGAGTCCGATGATCGTCGGCTCGTTGAGGTCGGGTGCGACCACACTGACCACGAACTGGACCAGGAACAGCGACAGCAACCCGCTGGCCCCCCAGACGGTGAGGCTGAGGTCGACGAGCAGGCTGACTGCGAACAGTGACTGGGCGGCGGTGAGCAGCAGCTCGAAGCGCTGGGACGTTTCCAGCGGAAACCCGTCGGTCGTGCCCGCGGACAGGGCGAACACGATCGGGATGGTGCCGACCAGCAGCGTCCACTGGTTGACCTTGCTGGACAACAGGGTGCCCAGCGAGTTCGAGGCCTTCAGCCGCCAGGCGTACAGGCACGCCACGATGAGCTCTGGTGCCTCGCTGGCCAGGGGCGCGACCCACTGCACAAGCAGGAACTGGTCGATGCCCAGGTCGCTCCCGGTGTTGACCAGCGACTCGGCGAAGTGCTCGGCGGTGAGCAGGATGACCACGGCGGCGATGACGAACATGGCCAGCACCAGTCCGCGGCGTCGCCCGCGGCCGGACTCGCCGACCCACTTCGACACACCCAACAGGTCCGGTTCCGTGGCGGGTGCCTTGGCCAGCCGCAGGGCGTACGCGACGAAGATGCCCACCAGGACCGCCGCGTCCAGCAGGGTGAGGGTGTCCTTCAGGGGCAGGGTGAGCGAGTACAGCGTCGCGATGCCCAGGTAGACGATCTCCGCGGACAAGGGCGCCTCGATCCGCACCTCACCAGGGCTGGTGGTGGCCGAGTCGTGCCCGCCGGCCCGGCGGGTGCGCAGCGCCGCCCAGCTGGCCACCAGCACGACGAGCGGCCAACCCACGCCGACCAGGACGCGGTTGGCGCCGGTCATGTTGGCGAGGGCGAGCGAGCACGGGTTGGAGCCACCACTCACCTGGCAGGACCCCTCGGCGGCATAGACCTGACCGGCGTCGTAGGTGAAGACGAAGTCGACGGCGTACTCGGGCAGCACTGCCAGCAGCGCCAGTAGCGCGAGGGCGAGGCCGGCGCTGATGTCGACCTGCGCGGCCTCCGCCGCCCAGGACAAAGTGAACGCCGCGCCCACGATGGCCACGCCGAACAGCAGCGCCCGCACCGGCTCGTCGAGCTCGACGGTCGGCAGGTGCAGGTAGTCGGCGAGCCCCAGGTACACCCCGACGACCGGCGCCAGCAGGGCGACCACCAACTGCAGCGGGGGACGTGTCGATGCTGGCGTCATGGGTGCAGCCTGTCACTGTTGGTGGCGTGCAGCCGGGACTGGTGGTGTGGGACTGCGACGGGGTGCTGGTCGACACCGAGCGCCTGGTGACCCGGCTCGAGGCGGAGTGGATCACTGCGCTGGGCTGGCCGCTGACCCAGGACGAGGTCGTGGACCGCTTCGTCGGCCGCACCGCCACCCACATGGAATCCGAGATCGAACGGCACCTCGGACGAGCCGTGCCGACCGGTTGGTACGACGACCTGCGGGAGGCCAGCCACGAGCTGTTCCGTACCGAGCTCACCGCGATCGACGGGGTGGTGGACGTTCTCGACCGGCTGGACCGGGCCGGGGTGATGTCGTGCGTCGCCTCGTCGAGCGACCACGACCGGCTTCGCCTCGTGCTGGGTCTGACCGACCTCTACGACCGGTTCGGCGGGCGCATCCACACCGCCTTCGACGTGCCGCACGGCAAGCCCGCCCCCGACCTGTTCCGGCACGCTGCGGAGCTCGCAGGCGTGGCGGTGAGGGACTGCGTCGTCATCGAGGACAGCGTCCCGGGAGTCGCGGGGGCGGTGGCGGCCGGGATGCGGGTGCTCGGCTACGCCGGCGGGCTGGTGCCGGCAGCGCAGCTGAGCGAGGCCGGAGCCGAGGTCTTCGAGCACATGCAGGAGGTCCCCGCCCGGCTGGACGCATGAGCGTGAACAGCCGAGTCTCATCACTCCTGGCCCACCAGCTCGTCACCGACGCGGACCTGACCGGGGGTGGCAACGACGGCGCCGACGGCCAGCCGTCCCCCCCGCTGCCGGTGGATGGTCCGCAGCACATCGAGGTCCCGGCCGATACCGTCCGGCTGCGCCCGGGTCGTCATCACGCAGCGCTCGATCGGGGCGTTCACCGCCAGCACCGCCGCGCCGGAGCGCACCCTCGACCCGACGAGGTCGTCTTCCCCAGACCCGTCGAGCAGCAGGTTGGGGCGAAAGCGACGCCGATCCCAGTCGCCGATGGTCGACGTGGACAGCAGCGTGACCGTCGCACCCTCGGTGTCGTGGAAGGCGCCGCTCGCCCCGTCGAAGGGCTCCCACGGCGACGTCGGCTCGTTCTCGAAGTCGCTGAGGTTCTCGTAGCGGCGTACGTCTTGGTCGTCGGTGCAGCGCAGCTCGACTCGCCGACCCAGCCAGTCCGACAGGGCGTCGTCGTCAGAGGCCTCCGAGCCGTCGGGCAGGGTGATCGTCGGCGGGCCGTCCGGCTTCGCCGTGGCGGAGGCGAACAGCAGTCCCGGCTCGCGCCGCGCGGTCAGCCCGAAGCCGGTGTCGACGTCGAACAGGGCGTAGCGCCGGTCACCGTCGAGGCCGGCGGCGGCCAGGTCGACCCGATCCAGCTGTTCGCCCTGCAGCGACTTGACCGGGTAGCGCCAGATCTCGAGAACTCGCATGGCCGCGACGCTAGTGGTAGCAAAGACGCGTTGAGGGCAGGCTGGCGCCATGAGCGTGCACGACCGCATCGACGCCGAGGTCAGCGCCGGCCTAGAGGACTTCTTCGCCCGGACCGGCGGGCCCGGTGGCTTCAACGCAATCGCCGACCTCGGCGAGCGACGGGTGGTCTACAACCGGCTGCAGGCCGAGCTGGCCGCCGAGTCACCCGACGATGGCACGGTGACGTACCAGGACCTATCCGCCCCGGGCCCGGCGGGTGCCGTGCCGGTACGGGTCTACCGACCGGCTGCGGTCACCGGGACGTTGCCGCTCGTGCTGTTCATCCACGGGGGCGGGATGATGCTCGGCAGCGTCGAGACCGCGCACGTAGCGGCACGTCGGCTCACCGCGGCGGTGCAGTGCGTGCTGGTGTCGGTTAACTACCGCCTCGCGCCGGAGCATCCTGACCCGGCGCCGGTGGAGGACTGCTACTCGGCGCTGCTGTGGGCGGCGGCAACGACCGCCGACCTGGGGGCGGATGCGAACCGGCTGGCCGTCTACGGCCCCAGCGCCGGCGGCGGGCTCGCGGCCGGGGTGGCGCTGCTGGCCCGGGACAGGGGTGGCCCGGCGCTCGTGCTGCAGGCGCTCATCTACCCGATGCTCGACGACCGGAACGACACCGTCTCCAGCCACGAGATCATTGACCTCGGCGTATGGGACCGGGCCGCGAACCTGGAGGGCTGGCGGTGCCTGCTCGGCGACCGGGTGGGCACCGGCGGAGTCTCGCCGTACGCGGCGCCCGCCCGGGCGAGGGACCTGCGCGGGCTGCCGCCGGCGTACATCGATGTGGGCGAGCTCGACCTGTTCCGCGACGAGGACATCGCCTATGCCAGCCGGTTGCTGCAGGCGGGGGTGCCGACCGAGCTGCACGTGTATGCCGGCGGGGTGCACGGGGGGGAGGCGTACGCCCCAGAGGCCGCGCTGAGCACGCGGGTGCTCGGTTGGCGGGTGGACGCGTTGCGCCGCGCCCTGCACGGCTGAGCCCGCCGAGCGCTCAGCCGGCGAGGAAACGCTGCCGCACCCCCAGGGCGCGGCGGACACCGTCCGCCTCGTCCACCACCGAACGACGCACCCCCTGGTCGACGGTGTCGTCGGCGATCAGCCGGTCTGCGAGCAGCAGCGAGGACGCGTCGACCGCGTACCGGGGGAAGGCCGCCTTGGTCGACCCGGCGACCACCCAGCCCTGGCGCAGCTCGGCGGTCGCGGGCAGCTCGGCGAAGAAGCGCGGCACGTACGGCGCGGTGAGCAGCTGCTGCTCCGGCCACCAGAAGCCGTCACCGATGGCGTAGAGCACGTAGTTGCTCGCGTCGGCATCGGTGGTGAGGATCCGCCAGGACTCGGCCTTGGCCGTCTCGTCCGGCAGCGCGGCGCGGCATCGTGCGGCGTGCACCTGTCCCTCTGTGGACCGGTCGCGCTCCAGCTCCACCTCGACTGCGTCGGGCCCCACGGCACCTCGCCGGCACTGCTGCGTGCGAAGGTGCCAGCGCAGCTCGGTGTCGACCACCAGCCCTTCCGGCCCGCCGCTGCCCAGCCACGACTCCAGCAGCTCGGTGTCGCGGGTCACCTCGATCAGCCCACGGGCAGCGGCCAGCTGGAGTCCCGAGCCAGGCGGCGCTGACATTGCCCGGGCGTATGCCACCCCCGCCAACCGGTCGGTCGTGGCAGGGTCGCCACCCATCGCCCGCCCGAGCAGGACGTCGTTCGCCCAGGACAGCAGGTTGCCCACGGCGATGTCGGAGTCCTCACGCGTCAGCGCGGCGCACAGCAGCTCCAGCGCCCACGACGGCCGCACCTCTGCGTCGTCGAACGCGTCGCGCATCGACAACCAGACCGCGCCGCGCGTGACCGGGTCGGCCACGCCGGGGAGGACGTCGACCAACCCGGCCAGGCTCGCGCCGTCGAGGCGTAGCTTCGCCCAGGTGTCGTCGTGCACGTCCAGCAGCAGTACCTTTCCGTCGGAACGGTCGCCGGGGGAGCGGGGCAACGGGGTCCGCTCGCCGGACACGACCACCCGACGAGAATGCCCCGAGCTGTCCGCAGCACCCAGCCAGGACACCGTGAGGCTGTGCGGCCTGCCGCCGCCACCGCCGCCCGACGGAGCGCGGACCAGCTCGTCCCCGTCGACGGTCAGCGTGTCGGCGCCGGTGGTCGACAGCCAGGCCTTCGCCCACGCCCCCAGGTCGCGAGCACCGGCGCGCTCCCACGCGGCCAGCAGGTCAGCAAGGGTCGCGTTGCCGTACGCATGCGCCCGGAGGTGGTCGCGTACGCCGGCGAAGAAGACGCCGTCGCCGAGGTGGGCGGCGAGCTGCTTGAGCACGGCCGCGCCTTTCGCGTACGAGATGCCGTCGAAGTCGTGCAGCGCGGCGCGCGCGTCGGCCGCGCCGTTGCCGGCGACCGGGTGCGTCGAGGGTCGCTGGTCGGCGACCAGACCCCACCGTTTGCGGATGAAGGCGAAGTCGACCCACGCGTCGTCGAAGCGGGTGGCCTCGGTGCCGATCCGGTAACCCATGTACTCGGCGAACGACTCGTTCAGCCACAGGTCGTCCCACCAGACGGGGGTCACCAGGTTGCCGAACCACTGGTGCGCCATCTCGTGCACGACCACGT
>Ga0136617_10003582_pt1 | contig 13887 bp, 11 predicted proteins | sample AntDrymUQ3222106_2_FD_129672 | JGI IMG/M metagenome (GOLD analysis project Ga0136617, IMG submission 129672) | Polar desert sand microbial communities from Dry Valleys, Antarctica - metaG UQ322 (21.06) | ecosystem: Environmental > Terrestrial > Soil > Desert | place: Antarctica: Dry Valley... | reverse complement strand
GATCCAGGGGAAGGCGGCGTGCGCCGCCTGGAGGTCCGGGTCGGTCTTGTACTGCGCGTGGCGGTTGCGGTACTCCTCCAGCGTCATGACCTCCTGGTGGAGCGCGTTCTGGCGGAAGTCCGTAGCGCTGCCTGCCCCCTCGTAGATGTAGTCGCCCAGATGTACGACGACGTCGATGTCCTCGCGCGCCAGGTTTGCGTAGGCCGGGTAGAGCCCTGCGGTGTAGTTCTGGCAGGAGGCGAACGCGAAGCGCAACTCCTCGACCGACGACCGCGCGGGGGCCGTGCGGGTTCGAGCAACCGCGCTCCGCTCGCCTGCCACCTCGAAGGCGTAGAAGTAGTCGCGGCCGGGGGCGAGGCCGCGCACGTCGACGTGCACCGAGTGCGCGGTCTCCGGCCGTGCCAGAGCGACGCCTCGGCGTACGACCCTGGTCAGACGCTCGTTCTGGGCAACGAGCCAGCGGACGGGGATCGGCTCCTCGGGCACGCCGCCGCCGTTCAGCGGATCGGGCGCGAGCCTCGTCCAGAGGACGACAGCGCGGGGCCGCGGGTCGCCGGAAGCGACGCCGAGCGTGAAGGGATAACCGCCGAGCCGTCTTGCCGCGCTGGCCCGCCCGACGCTGAACGGGCCCGAGAACGCAACGCTGAACGTGGCGGCACCGGCGAGCCCGAGAAAGCGCCTACGGTCGAGTCGGGAGAGGGGCAGTTGGTCGTTCATCATGGAATCCTCCTCGCTGGATCGACGCGGCACCCGACACAGCCGATAAGGGCGGCCTGGTGGCCTACGCTGGCACGCCGCCGAGGGCCCGTGGGTTACCGGGAGGTGGTAATTCGGTCGCACGCTGGTGACATCTCGCCGGCGTGCATCGAGAGCCGCTGCTCAGACAGCGTGGATTCCTTCTTCGCTCACCGAGTTGCCGCGCGCCCGCACGAGCTCACCGACCGGCCCCTCCAGGAGCCACGGCGAGTAGTCGTCGCCGTAGCCGCGCCCCGGCCGGTCGATCAGCACCGCGTCCTCCCGGCCGACTTTCGCCTGCCAGTGCGCCAGACAGGCTGCCCGGGAGGCGGCGCGCAGGCGCGCGCTGCGATCGCGCTTCACCGCCGCGGGCACGCTGTCGGCGGCCGCCGTGGCGGTGCCCGGACGCGGCGAGTAGGGGAAGACGTGCACCTTCGTGATGCCCGCGCGCGCGACGGCCGCGAGCGTGCGCCCGAATGCACGCTCGTCCTCGCCGGGGAACCCGACGATCACATCCGCGGTCAGGTTGAAATCGCCGAGCGGCTCCAGCCGCCGCTCGTAGGTCGAGACCGAGTACGAGCGGCCCATGGCGCGGAGCACGCCGTCGTCGCCCGACTGGAGCGGCACGTGCAGATGGCGCCCCACGGTCGGCGTCTCGCGCAGGGCTTCAACGAGCTCGGGGCCGACGTGGTTCACCTCGATCGAGGAGAGCCGCAGCCGCGCGAGCCCGGACACCGCGCCCGCCTCGCGCACGAGCCCCGCCAGCTTGGTGCCTGACTCGCGGTCGCAGAAGAGACCGAGGTTGACGCCGCTCAGCACGACCTCGCGGTGCCCCTGGGCGACGCGCCGACGCACCTCGGCGAGCACCGCCGCGGCGGAGCGGCTGCGGGTGCCGCCGCGCACGAGGGGAATGACGCAGAAGCGGCACCCGAAGCTGCAGCCGTCCTGGATCTTCACGAAGGCGCGCGTGCGCTCGAGCCGCGCGTCGGCCTGCACGCACCCGATGGCGCCGACGTCCCCCGCCACGAAGACGGCCGCCGCATCGCTGCGGTGCGGGACGACCGTGACGTTCTCCGGCAGCCCTGCGAGCGCGCTCCCGCCCAGATTCGCCGCGCACCCGGTCACGTAGACGCTCGCGTGGGTGCGTGCCGCTCGCGCCGCGGCCCGGCGCGACTTGCGCACGGCCTCGTGCGTGACGCAGCAGCTGTTCACAACGGCCACCTCGCCACCCTCCGAGCACTCCTCGTGGCCGTCGCGCAGCAGCGCCTCGCGCACCGCCTGCGCATCGGTGTGGGAGACCTTGCAGCCGAGGAACGAGACCGAGAAGCGGGTCATGGCTCCCGGACTCTATGCCGTCTCGCGGCGCGACAGATCGGCCGCCCAGCCGTCCCGCACCCGGCGGTCGAGCGCCCGGAAGCCGTCGACGGAGACCTGCTCCGAGACGAGGTACCCGGAGGTCAGGAGGTGGCTTACCTCGACGCGCGGCGCCAGCTCCCGCACCGCCTCGGCAGTGATATTCGCGACCGCGGAGCCCGCGGCCGGCACGGGCTCGTCGAGCGCGTCGTGGTGGCGCACGTCGAGCACGACGCCGTTCCGCTCGGCGTTCTCACTCGTCGCCTCGACCGCCTGCGGATCGCTGTCGAGCGCGATCACCGGCTCGAAGCCGAGCAGCACCGCAGCGATCGAGAGCACCCCCGAGCCGCAGCCGACGTCGACGAGGCTCCCCCGTGGTAGGAGGGGCAGCAGCTCGAGGCAGAGCCTGGTCGTCGCGTGGCCGCCGGTGCCGAAGGCGCGCCCCGGATCGATCACGACCGCGAGCGCGTCCGGCGGCGGCTCCTCCCACGGCGGCCCGATCCAGAGCCTGCCGACGCGCACGGGCTGATGGAAGCGGCGCCAGCGGTCGGCCCAGTCCTCGGGCACGTCGCGGATGGTCGTGCCGCCGAAGGCCTGCCATAGCCACTCCTCGCCGCGCGCGTCGGTGTAGGCGGCGAGCTCGACGCCTGTGGGGTCGCCGACCTCCTCGAAGCCCTGGGGGAAGAGCTGGATCATCAGCGCCCGGGCCTCCTCCGCCCGCCGCAGCGGGACCGTGACGGAGACACGCCGCAGGGTGCTCAGCGGAACGCGCTCTTCAGCTTCTGGTAGAGGCCTTCCTCGCTGCGATAGGCGTCCTCGCCCGTCGCCCGCTCGAACCCCTCCAGCAGGCGCCGCCCCTCCTCGGTCAGCCGCCGCGGCACGCGGACGTTCACGAGCACGCGCTGGTCGCCGCGGCCGAAGCCCTGGAGCACAGGCATGCCTCGACCTGCGAGCACGCGCACCTCGCCCGGCTGCGTGCCCGGTGCAATCTGGAGGTCGACCTCGCCGTCGAGGGTCGGCACGGGCACCGTGGCGCCCAGTGCCGCCTGCGCGAAGGTGAGCTCGATCGAGCTGAGGACGTCGTTGCCGTCGCGCAGGAAGCGCTCGTCCTCCTGCACCCCTACGAGCACATAGGCGTCGCCCGAGCGGCCGCCGGGGCCGCCCGCATGCCCCTCGCCCGTGATGCGGATGCGCTGCCCCTGGTGGATGCCGGCCGGGATCTCCACTGTCAACGTCCGCTCGTCGAGCACGCGCCCGGCGCCACGGCACTCGTGGCAGGGCTGCTCGACGATGCGGCCTGCCCCCGAGCAGCCAGGACACGCCCCGTTACGGACGACGTTGCCGAACACGCTGCGGGAGACCTGCTGAATCCGGCCGCTGCCGCCGCAGGTGGGGCACGCCGTCGGGCTCGTCCCCGGCTCGGCGCCGTTCCCCTCACAGCGCGCGCAGGTGACCGCCACCTCGAGGAGAACCTCGCGCGAGACACCCTGCGCCGCCTCCGCCAGCGTGATCTCCACCTCGGCGCCCACATCGGCGCCACGCTCTGCCCCGGCTCTGCCGCCCGCGAAGCCCTCGTCGCCGAAGAAGGCGGAGAAGATGTCGGACAGGCTGCCGAAGTCGAACTGGCCAGGCCGGTAGCCGCCGCTGCGCAGGCCCGCCTGCCCGTAGCGGTCGTAGAGCTCGCGCGTCTCGGGTTTCGAGAGTACCTCGTAGGCCTCCGCGACCTGCCGGAAGCGCTCCTGGGCGTCCGGCGCCTCAGAGACGTCGGGATGCAGCTCGCGCGCAAGCCGCCGAAAGGCCTTCTTGATCTCGGCCTCCGACGCCGTGCGCTGCACGCCGAGCAGTTCGTAGAGGTCGCGCTCTGCGGTCGCCACCCCGAGAGGGTAGCTTTGGCCCCCTCGCACACGATGCCCGTCACCGCCTTCGCGATTCGGAGCGCCCTCGGCGAGCTCAGCCTGTCCGGACGTGCGCTCTGCGTGCACTCCTCCCTGCGCACGTTCGGCCACGTGGAGGGCGGCGCCGACACCGTCGTCTCGGCACTCCTGGCCGAGGGCTGCACCGTGCTCGTGCCGACGTTCTCGTATGGGTTCGGCATCGCACCGCCCCCCGGCTCGCGGCCCGCGCAGAACGGGTGGGACTACGGCAAGAAGGTCGAGAGCCCCGGGGCCGGTCGGCTCTTCGTATCGGCCACGAACGAGGTCGACGCCGATATGGGCGTCGTGCCTGCAGCCGTGCTCGCGCGGGCGAACCGCGCCCGTGGCCGCCACCCGCTGGACTCGTTCGCCGGGCTTGGACCGCTCGCGGATGCGCTCGTCTCCGGTCAGACGCCGCTGGACGTCTACGCGCCGCTGCGGGCGCTCGCCTCGGTGGGCGGTTGGATCGTGCTGATGGGCGTCGGCCTCGAGCGGTTGACGCTCCTCCACGCGGCCGAGCAGCGCGCCGGGCGCCGGCTCTTCCGGCGCTGGGCGAACGGCCTCGGCGGACCCGAGGAGGTCGAGTGCGGGGGTTGCTCAGAGGGCTTCGGCAGCCTCGAGCCCGCCCTCTCCTCACTCGCGCGCCGCGCTCGAGTCGGGGCGAGCCCCTGGGTCGCCTACCCTGCCGCGGAGACCCTCGACGCGGCAGCCGCGGCGATCCGGGCCGACCCGGAGATCACGCGCTGCGGCCGATCCGGGTGTGACCGCTGCGCGGACGCCGTTGCCGGCGGGCCGCTCTGCGCGGCTCAGCTCGGCTCGTAGACGTCCTCCACGAAACGCGAGAGCTCGGAGGCGGCCGCTCGCACCGAGCGGATGGCCTTCTCGTAGTCCATGCGCACGGGGCCGAGCAGGCTGACCGCTCCGAGAGTGCGGTTGACGAGCCCGTAGCTCGCACCCACGAGGGAGACGTTGCGCAGCGAGAGGCCGTCGAGCTCGCCGCCGACACGCACGAGCGGGCCTCGCGTCTCGAGCGCCTCGCCGGCGAGATCGAGCAGGGCGGCCCGGTGCTCCAACACCTCGAGCAGGCGCTGACATGCCTCCACCTCGTCCGCCCGCGCCTCGCCTAGCAGGCTCGCCGCTCCCCCGACGTGCACGCGCTGCTCCCCCTGCCGCACGAGGTCGACGAACGCAGGCCGCAGCGCCTCCAGGAACTCCCGCTCGCGCGGTCTGAGCTCCGGGTCGTCGAAGCGCCGGCGCAGCAGGCTCGTGCCGAGCCGGAGCCCCGCCACCTGCTCGTTCAGGTACTCGCGCGCCCAGCCGGCCGTGCCGAGATCGACGGGCTGCTCGAAGGCGAAGATGCGCTTCGTCACACCGCCGGTCGAGGTGATGAGGACGACCATGACCACGTGCGGCTGGAGCAGGAGCACCTCGACGTGGCGCACCGTCGTCGTCTCGAGCGGCGGCGCCGAGACGAGCGCAAGCAGGCGCGTCACCTGCGAGAGCATCTCCGTCGTTGCCTGGAGCGCCCCGTCGAGCTCGCTGCGCGCCGCCGTCAGGTCGAGGCCGAGCGTGCCCGGCCGGGGCTCGAGCCGGCCGAGCAGCTCGCCCGCGTAGAGGCGGTACCCGCTCTCGGTCGGCACCCTTCCGGCAGAGGTGTGCGGATGGGTGAGCAGGCCACGGCTCTCGAGCTCGGCGAGCTCGCTGCGGACGGTGGAGGGCGACACGGTCATGCCGGCGCTCGCCACGAGGTGCTTCGAGCCGACGGGCTCGCCGGTGATCACGTGCTCCTCGACGACGCGCCGGAGAATGTCTCGCTGGCGGGGTGTGAGCTCCACGGTTTCCAGCGATTTTACCCGGCCAGGCGGGCGAGCGACCGCGCGCTCAGGCGAGCAGGTCGGCCGTCACCCCGCCGCCGAGGAACCGCCCGCGGCGCGTGAGCGTGAGCGTGTCCCCTCGCCGCTCGGCGAGGCCGAGGCGCTCGAGCCGCGCGAGCGCACGGGCATCGACCGCCGCGCGGACCTCCGCGAACGCGACCGGCTCGTCGAGCCGCAGGCCGAGCAGCAGGCGCTCCGCCGTCTGCACGCTCTCGTCCAGGGGCTCGAGCTCCCGCGGCGGCACCTCTCCTACCTCCAACGCCGCGAGGTAGTCCCGCAGGCTCGGTCGGTTGCGCCGGCGCAGCCCGGCCACGGTCGACACCGCCCCGATGCCGAGGCCGAGGTAGTCGCGCCCGAGCCAGTAGGCGAGGTTGTGCAGGGCGCGGAGGTCTCGCCCGCCCGCGAGCTCCGGCGCACGGCAGAAGTTCGCCGTCTCGTACCAGCGCAGGCCGGCCGCGGTCAGCCGCTCGACGACCCGCTCGAAATAGTCCTCCATCGCCTCGGCCTGCCGGCCGAGCTCCGCCCCGTGTGCGTGGGTGAAGCGCGTGCCCGGCTTCGCCTCGAGCTCGTAGAGCGACAGATGCTCAGGCTCGAGGGCGAGCGCCTCGGCGAGATCGCGCTCGAGGTCGGCGGCGCTCTGGCCGGGGATCCCGTAGACGAGATCGAGCGAGATGTTGTCGAAGCAGGCAGCACGGAGAGCGTAGACGGCAGCCCGGACGGCCTCCGGCCCCGCGCGCCGCTCGAGTGTCGCCAGCAGACGCGGCTGAAAGCTCTGCGCGCCGAGCGAGACCCGCGTCACGCCCCCCTCCCGCAGCAGCGCCGCGAGCGCCGGCGTGACCGTCTCGGGGTTTGCCTCGACGGTGACCTCGGCCGCCGCCGGCAGCGCACTGAGCAGGCGCCGCAGCTCGTCGGGCTCGGTGAAGGTGGGCGTCCCGCCTCCGAGGAACACCGTGTCGAGCGCGGGAGCGAGCAGCGACCGCTCGAGCTCGAGCTCCGCGAGCAGGGCGTCGACATAGACACCGTGCTGCGCCGTGCGCCCGACCACGGTGACGAAGTCGCAGTAGCCGCAGCGGTGCGCACAGAAGGGCAGGTGGACGTACAGGTGCCGGACGGCGCCGCTCACCGCTTGCTCGAGTCGAGGTTCAGGACGGCGAGGAACGCCTCCTGCGGCACCTCCACCGCGCCAACCTGCTTCATGCGCCGCTTGCCCGCCTTCTGCTTCTCGAGCAGCTTGCGCTTGCGCGAGATGTCGCCGCCGTAGCACTTCGCGAGCACGTCCTTCCGGCGCGCCTTCACCGTCTCGCGCGCGATCACGCGCGCGCCGATCGCCGCCTGGATGGCGACGTCGAAGTACTGCCGCGGAATCTCCTCCCGCAGGCGCTCGACGAGCGCCTTGCCGCGAGCGTAGGCGCCGTCGCGATGGATGATCAGCGAGAGCGCGTCCACGGGCTCGCCCGCCACGAGCACGTCGACGCGCACGAGCTCGCCCTCGCGGAAGCCGGCGAGGTCGTAGTCGAAGCTCGCGTACCCGCGCGTGCGCGACTTCAGCTGGTCGTAGTAGTCGAGGACGATCTCGGCCAGCGGCAGCTCGTAGGTGAGGTGCACACGCAGCTCGGAGAGGTACTCGAGCCCTTCGAAGTGCCCGCGGCGCTCGTTGCAGAGCTCCATCACGGCACCGACGTACTCCTTCGGCACGATCACCGACGCCCGCACGTAGGGCTCCTCCACCGTCTCGAACTCGTTCGGAAGGTCGGCCGGACTGTGCACCTCGCGCCAGTCGCCGCCCTGGACGAGCACCCGGTAGGCAACGTTTGGCGCAGTCACGAGCAGGTCGAGGTCGAACTCGCGCTCGAGCCGCTCGCGCACGATCTCCATGTGCAGGAGGCCGAGGAAGCCGCAGCGGAAGCCGAAGCCGAGCGCCTTCGAGCTCTCGGGCTCGTAGTGGAGCGCCGCGTCGTTCAGCTTCAGCCGCTCGAGTGCGTCGCGGAGCACGGGGTAGTCGTCGGAGTCGGTCGGGAAGAGGCCCGAGAAGACCATCGGCTTCACGTCCTTGTAGCCGGGCACCGGCTCGTCCGCCGGGCGGCGCTCGGAGGTGAGCGTGTCGCCGACGCGCAGGCGCGAGACGTCCTTCAACCCGGTGACGACGTAGCCGACCTCCCCCGCGCTGAGGGCTTCCACGGGCCGCATCGTCGGCGAGAAGAAGCCGATCTCCTCGGCCTCGAAGCGCGTGCCCTGGGCCATCGCGCGCAAGGGCTCGTGCGTCGAGAAGCTGCCGTCGACGACGCGCACGAAGGCGACGACCCCACGGTACTGGTCGTAGGAGGAGTCGAAGATGAGCGCGCGGGCGGGCGCCTCGGCATCGCCCGTCGGCGCCGGAATGCGCTCGACGACGGCGTCGAGCACTGCCTCGACGCCCTGCCCCGTCTTGGCCGAGATGCGCAGCACGCGGGCGGGGTCGTCGCCGATCAACTCGGCCAGCTCGGCCGAGGCGCCGTCCGGATCGGCCTGCGGCAGGTCGATCTTGTTCACGAGGGGCACGATCTCGAGGTCGTTGTCGATCGCGAGGTAGGCGTTGGCGAGCGTCTGCGCCTCGATGCCCTGCGCCGCGTCGACCACGAGCAGCGCTCCCTCGCAGGCCTGGAGGGAGCGCGAGACCTCGTAGGTGAAGTCGACGTGTCCGGGCGTGTCGATCAGGTTGAGCTGGTGGCCCTTCCAGGCCACGCGCACGGCCTGCGCCTTGATCGTGATCCCCCGCTCGCGCTCGAGCTCCATCGAGTCGAGCAACTGCGCGCGCATGTCGCGACCGGCGACCGTGTCGGTGACCTCGAGGATGCGGTCGGCCAGCGTCGACTTGCCGTGATCGATGTGCGCGATGATCGAGAAGTTGCGGATGCGGTCCTGGGCCATGACAATTTAGGCCCGGTGCAAGCGGCCGCCTAACGATAGCAACGCCTCCAGCTCGCGAACTCCCAGCAAACGGCACGTGAGCAGGTAGCCACCGAGCCCGGCGGCAAGGCCCGAGCCGAGCGAGACGACCTGCCCGAGAAACCCCCGACCGAGGGCGTCGTCGAGGAGACTCCAGACGGGGAAGGCAAGCGCGGCGAGCACGAGCGAGGCGGCGAAGACGCGGCCGAAGGAGCCCAGGATCTCGACGAGCTCCAGCCGCCCGAGCCGCCGGCGCAGCATGACGACGAGCACGGCCACCGCCGCGATGTTGGCGAGGGAGATGGCGAGCGGGATCCCCCAGACGCCGGCGCGGTAGAGGGCCGCGTAGAGCACCGTGTTGAGCACGAGGTTGCCGAGCGCCACGAGCGTGGGGATGCGCGGCGCCTGGAGGCTGAAGAAGGCGCGGTTCAGCATCAGCATCATCCCGTTGAAGGTCAGGCCGAGCGCAAAGGCGGCGAGCGCGCCCGCCACCACGGGCGTCTCCTCCGGGTCGAACTTGCCCCGCTGGTAGAGCAGGCGCACCATCGGCTCGGCGAGCACCGCCGAGGCGACGCTCGCCGGGACGAGCAGGAACGAGATCTGGCGCAACCCCAGCGCGACGGTGTGACGGAAGCCCTCCATGTCGGCCCGGGCGGCGAGCCGCGCGAGCGCCGGGAAGAGCACGGTCGCGACGGCGACGGCGAAGACGCCCTGCGGGAGCATGTAGACGCGGAACGCCTTGTCGATCGCCGCGGGCGCGAGCGTCGGGTCGATGAAGCGGGCCGCGAAGAGGAAGCCGATGAGCGCGTTCACGTTGATGAGACCGAGGCCGAGCATGACCGGCACCATCAGCACGAAGACCTGCTTGACGGCCGGGTCGCGGACGTCGACGGCGAGCCGCAGGCGGCCGTCGCGTCCGCGCAGCCACGGCAGCGGCAGCAGGAGCTGGATCACCGTGCCGACGACGATCGCGGCGGCGTAGATGTAGAGCTTGGCGGCGTCGGAATCGGCCTGCGGGACGCCGATCGCGAGCCCCGCGATGATGGCGAGGTTCCAGAAGACGGGTGTGAGCGCGGGGATCGAGAAGTGCTCGTAGCTGTTCAGGATCCCGACCACGATCCCCGAGACGCCGAGGAGGGCCACCGTCGGGAAGAGGATCTGCGAGAGCGTCACTGCGAGGTCGTCGTAGGCGTCGGTCAGCGGGGGCACGATCAGCGGCGCCAGCAAGACGAAGAGCGCGGTCAGCCCAGTGAGGCCGAGCAGCATCAGCCAGAAGAGCGTCGAGGCGACGCGCCAGGCCCGCGCCCGCTCCCCCCGCTCCAGCAGCTCGCTGAAGACCGGCACGAACGCAGACGAAAGCGCTGCATCGGCGACGAGCGCGCGCATGAGGTTCGGAATCTGGAACGCGACCGTGAACGCGTTGATCGCCCCCTGCACGCCGAAGAGGTAGGCGGCCACGATCTCCCGCACGAGGCCGAGGAGGCGCGAGAGGCCGGTCGCGAGCGAAAAGACAACCGTCGACCACGCGAGCCGGCGGCCGCTCCCTCGCTCCTCCACCCGCGCGAGTATAGGGAGGGCGGTTGCGCGCGCCCGGGGCCCGAAGGCCGCGCTTTGCTAGCATCGACGCGCCCGATGGCGAACTCGAGACAACAGCGCAAGCGCATCCGCACCGCGGCCCGGGAGCGGCTCCAGAATCTCCGCTACCGCTCGACCGTGAAGACGCTCACGCGGCGGCTCCAGACGGCGGCGGAGGCCGGCGATGCCGAGCAGACGGCCGCCGAGCACCGCACGCTCGTGCGCTGGATCGATAAGGCGGCCGCGCAGGGTGCCCTGCACAGGAACACCGCGGCCCGCAAGAAGTCGCAGGCCGCGAAGCTCCTCTAGAGCTTCGTCGCCCTGATCGCCAGGAAGAACGGAGGGTCTGCCTCCCCAGGTTCTTCGACCTGAGTGATCGTGAAGCCGCTCCGGATGATCGCGTTGAGAAGGCCCGCGAGCGAGAGGTGGTTGATGCCGACGCGCGCCCGGATCTTTGTGCTGCTGGCGTCGGCCGGGAGTCGATGCCAGCCGGCGCTTCGATAGCCGGGGTGAAGGATTGCCGCGGCCCCTTCGATCGCCGCGGCGGCTTCGCGCGCGACGAACGGCGACGCGAAGCACGGGTGGACGCCGAGATAGACGAATGCTCCACCTGCGCGAAGGACGCGGCTCGCCTCGGTGAACGCCCCAACCACATCGTCGAGATCGGTGTGCGTCAGGACCGAGATCACGGCGTCGAACTCCCCGTCCTCGAACGGAAGGGCGTGAGCGTCGCCGCGGACGAGCCGCGCCAGCTCCCGAGCCTGTTCGCGAGCGGCTTCGAGCTGATCGGTCGAGACGTCCGTTCCGACAACCGACCAGCCGGCCCGCGTGAGGGCCGGGATCGCAAGTCCCGTTCCGCAGCCGAGATCGAGGCACCGCCCGGCCCCCTCTCCGAGCAACTGCACGGCGAAGTCGCGCGCGCTCGACATCATGTCGGCCGACGCGAACGACTCGTACCACTCCGTATGCCCGTCGTAGCGCGCCGACGTCATGGGTCACCTCCTAGCGTGACGCGCCCGCCGGCCGGGTCACGTCGACGAGCGCGCGCTGCAGCTCGAGATCGCCCGCCAGCCTGCTCGCGCCCTTGAGCGCCGCGTCGAGCTCGGCCAGGCGCACGACGGCTCCCCGGAGCTCCTCGACGCTGTAGCTCTCCGCTTGCGCGTAGAGCTTCTGCACGTAGAAGGGGTGCCGCTTGAGCGTCGCCGCCGCCTCGCGTGCACGGACGCCTCCGGCGGCGAGCGACTGGCACTGACGGACGCGGTCGACGTGCGAGACGAGTGAGCCGACGAGCCGCGGAACGACGTCGCGGCGGGGCCGCTCGTCGCGCTCGAGGAGCGCCTCCGCGGCGCGCAGCACCGCCCCCGCATCCCGACGGCCCCAGGCGTCCGTGAGCGTGAAGCTCGGCGGCTCGCCGAAGGGCACGGCGAGCTCCTCGACGTCGCGCTCGGTAACCGGCTCCGCCCCCGCCCACGTCGCCAGCTTCACGACCTCGCTCGCCAGCTGGTTCAGGTGCCTGGCCTCGACGTCACCCCCCTCCGGCACGGCGATCTGGACGAGGGCGCGGCACGCCTCGATGTCCGCCTGCGCGCCCTGCGCCGCGAACTGCTTGCGCACCCACTCGGGCAGGTGCTTCTTGTCAACGGTGAAGAGCAGCAGCTCGCCCGTCTTTGCGACGGCTTTCGCGAGGGCCGAGTCGGCCTTGACCGCCTCGCCGGTGAGGGCAAGCACGGTGCCCGGGGTCGGGCTTGCGAGGTAGGCGGCGACCGCCTTCGCGTCAGCCGCCTTCCAGGCATCGACCCCGCGCACGAGGACAACGCGCGCCTCGGCGGCGAGCAGCCCGAGCGCCATGCAGGCGGCGACCGCGTCCGCGCCGCTCGCCTGCGCCGCGTCGAGCTCCTCGACCGCGTCGCGGCCGACGCGCGTGCGCAGCCGACCGACCGCCAGGTCGACTTTGGGCCGGTCACCGCCCGCAATGAGGTAGGCGGGCTTGAGCTCCGGCGGCATTGCGGCTCGATGATAGTCAGTGCCCCTTCCGCACCTCGATGCGTCTGCCGTCTGTCTCGATCGTGACGGCGCCGTCCTCGTCGGTGCGCCACAGCTCGAGGTCGGGCGCGCGCTCGAGCGCCGCGAGGGTCGAGGGCGCCGGATGCCCGTAGTCGTTCCCCGCCCCGACCGAGACGACAGCCACCCGGGGCCGGACGGCGTCCAGGAGGCGCGGGAGCAGCGGGTCGGCCGAGCCGTGGTGGGCGACCTTGAGGATCTCGGCGGGCGGGGGAAGCAGGGGCACGGTGACCACTCCCTCCGCGTCTGCCGTGAGGAGCGCGTCCACCTCGCCGTAGGAGGCGAGGAGCACCGTCGCGTGGGTGTTCGGATCCTGCCCCGGCGGCCCCGGCTCGTCGGGCCAGAGCGCGCGCAGGCGCAGGCGTCCAAGGCGGTACTCCTGTCCCGCCCGCACGGCGACGACCGGCACCCGGCGCCGTCGCGCAGCCGTGAGGGCCGCGTCCTGGTCGGCGCTCTCGGCCGGGATGCGGGGGTCGAGCACGCGGTCGACCGCGATCTCGTCCAGCACCTCTGCGGCCCCGCCGACGTGGTCGCGCTGGGGGTGAGTGAGCACGAGCAGGGCAAGCCGGCGGACGCCCAGGCGCCGCAGCTCGTCGGCGACGTGGGCCTCGGGCGGGCCCTGGTCGACGAGGATCGCACCGCTCGGAACCTGAAGCAGCACCGCGTCGCCCTGCCCCACGTCGAGCACGGTGATCCGCAGCCCCGAGGGGGGTGGCAGCACCCGCTCCGGCATGAGCCGCCAGGCCGTCCCGGCCACGAGCACCACCGCGCCGAGCGCAAGCACCCGCTTCCGCTCACGCGCGCGCAGACGCGGCAGGACGGCCATGGCCGCTGCCCCGGCGGAGACGACGAGGACGCCCGCCCACGAGGTGACCTGGGCAAACGGCAGTGCGGCAACTGCTTCCGCGCAAGCCGCCAGGTACGCGGCGAGCCAGCCGTTGCACCAGGCGAGGGCGATTGCGGCCTCTGGCAGCACCGGCTCGAGCCCGGCGGCGGCGAGGCCGAGTCCGAGGAGCGGTGCCGCGACCGGCGCGGCGAGGGCGTTGCTCAGGACGGAGAAGAGCGGGACAGCGCCGAAGTGCAGCCACAGGATGGGAGCCGTCACGAGACTGCACGCGAACGAGACCGCGCTCACCGCGGCGAGCACGCCCGGCACCGGGTAGCCGGCGAGCTCGCGCTCGAGCCGTGGCACGAGCAGGAAGATCGCTCCGACGGCGGTGAAGGAGAGCTGGAAGCCCGGCTCCAGCAGGCTGTACGGGTTCCAGGCGAGCAGCACAGCCGCCCCGAGGAGCAGGAAGTGCCAGCGATCGCGCGGCCGCGCCGCCAGCCAGGCGAGCGAGGCGAGAGCACCGGCCACTCCTGCGCGGACAACCGAGGGCTGCCAGCCCACGGCCAGCACATAGCCGCCGATCGCCGCCAGCACGCCAACTTCCCCGAGCATGCGCGGCACG
>Ga0136617_10003581_pt1 | contig 13888 bp, 13 predicted proteins | sample AntDrymUQ3222106_2_FD_129672 | JGI IMG/M metagenome (GOLD analysis project Ga0136617, IMG submission 129672) | Polar desert sand microbial communities from Dry Valleys, Antarctica - metaG UQ322 (21.06) | ecosystem: Environmental > Terrestrial > Soil > Desert | place: Antarctica: Dry Valley... | reverse complement strand
CTCGTCGTCGTCACGAACATGTCGGCCTGGCGCGGAGACAATCCCAAACTCATACCTTCAAGCATGACTTGAGAGTCGGACGGAACCGCTGCAACGCGGCCGACCGAGCCAACACGAAAAACATCAGCCTCCTAGTAGGCCCTCGGATGCGCCCGCGCGTACGCATGCTTCAGGCGCGCCGACTCTACCCGAGTGTAGATCTGCGTCGTCGACACCGACGCGTGGCCCAGCAGTTCCTGGATCGATCGCAGATCCGCGCCCCCCTCCAGGAGGTGAGTTGCGAACGAGTGACGCAGGGCGTGCGGGTGCACCGCGCCCTGCACCGAGGCATGGCGCGCCCACACGCGCAGGCGCCGGCGGATGTCCGACGTCGACAGGCGCCGACCGGATTTTGAGAGAAACAGCGCGGGCTCGCCGGGGACTTGGGCAAGGGTGCCGCGCGCGCGCTCCAGGTAGCGCGCGAGCGCTCGCAGCGCCGGCTCGCCGGTAGGCACGAAGCGCGTCTTTGCGCCCTTGCCCTCGACGCGCAGCTCCTCGGCGTCGAAGTCGACGGAGGTCAGGTCGAGGGAGACGAGCTCCTCGGCGCGCAGCCCGCTGGCGTAGGCGATCTCGAACAGCGCACGGTCGCGCAGCTCAAGCGGCGTGGAGGCCGGGATGCGGTCCAGCAGGCGGCCGATCTGCTCCGGCGCCAGGACGGTCGGCAACTCCGTCGCGCGCTTGGGCGCAGCCAGCAGGTTCGCCGGATTGGCCTCGATCTCGCCGTGCTCGCGCAGCGTCTCAAAGAACGCGCGCAGCGCGGCGAGCTTGCGCGCGACGGTCGCCGGCGCCGACTTTCGCTCCGACAGCGCGGCCGCGTAGCGGCGCAGGAGCCGGTGGGTGACCGCCGGCGGCTCGACGTGCTGCCAGCTCGCCCAGACGGCGAACTGGCGCAGATCTGCCGCGTACGCGCTGCGCGTCTTCTCGGCGGAGCCGCGGCGGCGCAGGTCCTCGTCGAAGCGCACGAGGACCACGCGCCAATGCGCGCTAGCCTCGAGCTCGATGGGCGTCTTCTTCATCGACACGGCTCAGGGAACGGTCGCGACCCAGCACCAGCTGGTGGCCGCGGGCGTCGCGCCGTCCGGCGGGCTTCCACCGCGCCCATGGCTGTGCGTGCAGGGCACCGGCGACGCATCGACGATGTGGTACGCGGTCATGCGCAAGCGGGAACGGGAGGTCTTCATCGGCACGCTGGTCCTTCGACACTCGCCACATCATGCCCTGCTCATGCAATCCGGCTGGGAGGAGATCCCGCCCGCCGGGATCGGCGTCGACGCCGGCTAGCCGCCGCGGCGGGTCAGTGGATGTAGATCGGCGTGCCGATCGGAACCTGATCGTAGAGCTTCTCGACGTCCTCGATGAGCATCCGGATGCAGCCGTGCGAGGCGGTGGTCCCGATCGAGCCCCGGGCGTCGGTGCCGTGGACGCCGACGCCGTCGTAGACGCCCAGCCAGCGCGCCTTGAGCGGGTTCTGCGGCGTGCCGCCGGGGATGACCTGGCCGGCCAGCGAGCCCGCCCACGACGAGTTGGGGACCGTCCAGGCCGGGTTGACTGCCTTGTTCTGGATCATGTACAGGCCGGCCGGCGTTTCCAGACCGGCCTGACCGACCGCGATCGGGTAGACCTTGACCTTCTTGAGCTTCTTGAACAGGCTGATCTTGAAGCTGCCGCGGTCGACTGCCAGGACGACCGGGTACTGCGCGCCGAGCTTCTCGCCCGTGACCTTCGGCGGCACCTTGCGCACGGGAACCCGCAGCGCGCGCTCGTCCGTCGCCGACACGAGTGCCGTCTGGAGGTCGTCGCGCAGCTTGACGGCGTCGATCGCGCGCCCGCTGTGCGCCTGACGGATCGAGACGGCCTGCGGCTGGAAGTCGACCTTCGCGTCGACGGCCGTGCGGCTGACCGCCACGCGCACGCGGTCGACCATGCGCCGCACCGCCGGGCGCGAGTACTGGACGTCCGGCACGACGCGAGCACCAACCTCCCGGCCGCTGATCGCGCGCCACGTGCGCGCCAGCACGCCGCCGGAGCGGCCACGCTTGACCGCCTCGTCGAGCATGGCGTCGAGGTCGGCCTCGATCTTCGCCTCGCGCGCGCCGAGCCGGAACGTCTGGTTGCTTGCGCTGATCACGAGCGGTGCGGTCAGCGGCTTGAGCAGGCGCTGCTGGACGCGCACGCGAGCGTCGCTGCGCGACAGCCCGCCGACATCGACGGGGCCGATCATGACGCCGTTGGCGATGGCGTCTTCACGGCTGGCATCCCACGCGAACATCGCCGCGCCGCCGACGAGCACGACCACGGCAAGGGCGACGAGCGTGATCGATGTGCGTGACATGGCCTTCGTTGGTGTTCGTAACGACACCGCGGCGCGGATCACTGTACGCGACGGTCCCTTGCCGAAGGGCGATATGCAGGGGTTCTTGCTGCTTACGGTCCAACGCGGGCGCGGCGCGCCAGCAGCGGGTCCACCTGCGCCGCCAGACCGCGCCAGTCCTCGGCGCAGATGACGTCCTCCTCCTCACACAGGTCACGGTTCCACGGGTGCGCGATCGTCGCGACGAGGATCCCGTGGTCGATCGCCTTGGCGAGGTTCAGTGGGCTGTCGTCGATGAGCAGCTCGATGCCGAGCTCGATGCAGCGCGCGACCTTGTCGCCGGAGCAGTGCAGGTCGTCGTAGGGCACGCCGATGCGCTGTAGCCAGTCGGCCGTGGCCGGCAGGGCCGCGGAATCACGGTGGCTGGTGATGTGGATGAAGTGGCCGTCGTCGCGCCAGCGCGCGACGATCGCGGCGGCCTCGGGGTACGGCTCGCCGGCGAGGATCGCCTTCGCGCAGTGCGTCTCCTCGATGCAGAGGCGCAGCTGGTCGGGACGCAGGCGGGTGATGCCCCAGTCCAGCTGCTCCTCGTAGGGCAGGTCGATGCCGAAGCGGCGCAGCGCGGCATCGGAGAGGCGATCCCAGTAGTGATGCAGCGTGGAGTCGATATCGATGGCGATGCGCATACTTCGACGGCCCGTGACCGCATCACCCAGCGTAGAACGTCTCAGGCCCTCCGCCTATCGTCCGTTCGGCCACTCGGCCTGGCTGGACGTCGACTGGCGCGAGCACCAGCGCTTCGTGGCGGTCGGCGACCGGCTCGTGAACGTCGTCGAGCTGGGCAGCGGGCCGCCGCTGCTGTTCGTTCACGGGCTCGGCGGGTGCTGGCAGAACTGGCTGGAGAACCTGCCGCACTTCGCCCGCGACCACCGCGTGATCGCCGTCGATCTGCCCGGGTTCGGAGCGTCGCAGATGCCGGCCGAGCCGATCTCCGTGGCCGGCTATGCCCGCACGCTGGATCGGCTCTGCGACGCGCTGGCCCTCGACGCGGCGGCGGTCGTGGGCAACTCGATGGGTGGCTTCGTCGCCGCCGAGCTGGCAATCGCGCACCCGCAGCGCGTCGAGCGGCTCGTACTCGTGTCGGCGGCCGGACTGCAGATCGCCGAGCTGCACCTGGGAACGGTGCTGAGGGCGCTCGCGCTGACGCGCGCGGATCGGGTGGTGGGGGTGTACGGCGGCTGGGTCGCCGCGCACGCAGAGACCGTCGCGCGGCGCACGCGCTTGCGCCGCCTCATGTTCGCCGGGATCGCCCGGCACCCCGAGGTCGTGCCGTGGCCGCTCGTCGCCGAGCAGGCGCAGGGCTTCGGACGCCCGGGCTTCCTGCCGGCGCTGCGGGCGATGGTGAGCTATCCGCTGCGCGACCGCCTCGGCGAGATCGCCTGCCCGGCGCTCGTCGTCTGGGGCGAGAACGACCGGCTCGTGCCCCTGCGCGACGCCGACGTGTTCCAGCGGCTCATCCCCGACGCGCGAAAGCTCGTCTACCCCGACACCGGGCACGTGCCGATGCTCGAGCGTCCGGCGAGATTCAACGCGGATCTGCGGGCGTTTCTGGAGGAGACGCCGCGCCGGCGGTAGGCGATGCCCGCCGTCACGCGGAGTGCGATCGGGGTACACGGCTGCCCGTGATCCGGATCGGCTGCAGCGGCTGGAACTACGCCACGTGGCGGGCCTCCTTCTATCCCAAGGGCCTGCCGGCGTCGCGCTGGCTGGAGCACTACGCGACGATCTTCGACACCGTCGAGGTCAACACGACGTTTTATCGCCTCGCCAAGCGCTCCTCTGTGCAGCGCTGGGCGACGCAGACGCCCGACGGCTTCTGCTTCGCCGTGAAGTCCTCGCGCTATCTGACGCACATGAAGCGGCTGCAGGATATGGACCGCGGCGTGCAGCGGCTGATCGAGCCGCTCGAGCCGCTGGACGAGGCCGATCGGATGGGCCCGATGCTCTGGCAGCTTGCCGGCGAACTTCCACCGCGACGACGAGCGCCTGGCCTTCGCCCTGGATCACCTGCCCCCCGGACGCCACACCTTCGAGTTTCGCCATCCGTCGTGGTTTGCGCGCGACGTCTACGAGCTGCTGCGCTGGCACAACGTCGCGCTGACGATCGCCGACCGGCCGGGGCTGGAGAAGTTTCAGTCCTACGAGATGACGGCGGACTTCACCTACGTGCGCTTCCACTACGGCCACCGCGGCCGGCGCGGAAACTACTCCAAGTCAGAACTGGGGCAATGGGCCGCGCGGCTGTCGCAGTGGGCCAGCGACGTCGACATCTACGCGTACTTCAACAACGACTGGGAGGAGTTCGCTCCGGGCAACGCCCGGACGCTCGGCCGGCTGCTCGGGCTCAGGTGACGGCGCCCTGCGAGGCGCTGGACACGAGCTTCGCGTACTTGCCCAAGACCCCGCCGAGGTCGCCGTTGTCGCTGGCGGCGTACGCCGCGACGCGCTCGGCGATCGTCTCGCCATCGAGCGCGACGTCGAGCCGGCGCGCGTCGACGTCGATCGTGATCGCGTCGCCGTCGTGGACGGCGGCGATCGGTCCGCCGCGGACGGCCTCGGGCGCGACGTGACCGGCCATGAAGCCGTGGGTGGCGCCGCTGAAGCGCCCGTCGGTGAGCAGGGCGACGTGCTCGCCCATCCCGACCCCGTTGAGCGCCGCGGTGACCGACAGCATCTCGCGCATGCCCGGCCCGCCGGCCGGGCCCTCGTTGCGAATGACGATCACATCGCCGCGCTCGATCGTCGCGCCGACGACGGCCGCCATCGCGTCCTCCTCGCACTCGAAGACGCGGGCAGGGCCCTCGTGACGGCGGCGCTCGTGGCCGGAGAGCTTCACGACGCAGCCCTCGGGCGCGAGGTTGCCGCGCAAGATCGCCAGGCCGCCGGTCGCCTTGATCGGGTCAGACAGCGGGCGCACGACCCGCTGGCCCGGGGTTTCGACGGCCTCGCGCGCGTGCTCGCCGACCGTGCGTCCGGTGACCGTGATCGCGTTCTCGTGCAGCAGGCCGGCGTCGAGCAGCCGCTGAGCGACGAGCGGCACGCCGCCGGCGGCATAGAGGTCGTTGGCGACGTAGCGCCCGCCGGGCTTGAGGTCGCACAGCAGCGGCGTGGCCTCCGAGATGCGGTCGAAGTCGTCGATGTCGAGCTCGACGCCGGCCTCGCGGGCGATCGCCAGCAGGTGCAGGACGCCGTTGGTCGAGCCGCCGCTCGTCGCGATGGCCGCGATCGCGTTCTCCAGCGAGTCCCTGGTGATGACGTCGCGCGGGCGCAGGCCGCGGTCGAGGATGTCCATGACGAGCCTGCCCGCCTCGACGGCGACCGAGCCCTTGCTGGCGTGGACGGCGGGAACCATCGCCGAGCCCATCGGGCTGATGCCGAGCACCTCGAAGGCCATCGCCATCGTGTTGGCGGTGAACTGCCCACCACAGGCGCCGGCGCCGGGGCTGGCGACGTGCTCGAGCTCGTCGAGCTCCTCATCGGTCATCGTGCCCGCGGCGTGCTTGCCGATGGCTTCGAAGACGTCCTGGATCGTGACGTCGGCGCCCTTGTAGCGACCAGGCGCGATCGAGCCGCCGTAGAGCATCACGCCGGGGACGTTGAGGCGCGCGAGCGCCATCACCGTGCCGGGAATCGTCTTGTCGCAGCCCGAGATCGCGACGACGCCGTCGAACAGGTGCCCGAGCGCGACGAGCTCGATCGAGTCGGCGATGATCTCGCGGCTGACGAGGCTCGTCTTCATGCCGCTCGTGCCCATCGTGATGCCGTCGGAGATCGCGATCGTGTTGAGCTCCATCGGGGTGCCGCCGGCAGCACGGATGCCGTCCTTGACCTTCGCGGCGAGCGCGCGCAGGTGGAAGTTGCAGGGCATCGTCTCGATCCAGGTCGACGCGACGCCAATGATCGGCTTCTTCAGCGCGTCCTCGTCGAAGCCGATGCCGTAGAGGTAGGCGCGCGCGGCGGCGCGCTCGGGGCCTTCGGTGAGGGCGCGGCTGCGGTGCTTTGGATCGAGCTTGACGTTCGTGCTCACGGCGCGTGAACACTACCCGCGCCGCGGCGCTGGTCACGCAGCCGCGCCTGCTCCCACTGGCCCAGGCGCCACAGGTCGCGCTTGACCTGCCTGGGGTCGACCTGCCGGCCCGGCAGGTGCATGTTCGCCGAGGCGATGATCCGCCGCTCATCACCGGTCAGCGCCATCCACTTCGCGAGGACGTCGTCGGAGTCCGGCAGGCGCGCGGACCCGTAGGGACGCGTCTCGTCGGGGAACGTCACGCAGTACTCGCTCAGCAGGCGACGGGTCTGCGGCAGGTAGGCGACGATCGGCTTGTGCGGGTAGATCAGGTAGGCGTAGGTGGCGCCGCGACCGTCGCGGTCGCTGAGCGGACCCTCCGACAGCCCGCCCCAGACCCGGATGAAGCCCAGGTCGCTGTACATCGCCCACTCCTCGTCGTTGACGCAGGAGCGCAGCAGCGTCCGCGCGCGCTGCTCGGCGCGGCGCTCGCGGCCGGGGTCGTAGCCCTCGACCTCGATGCGCGCCCGCCGTGCGCGCCAGCACGCGATCTTCTCCGAGGCGACCGGCCACGCGACCTCCCACAGCAGCACGAGAACGACGATCACGCTGGCGCTTATGGCAAGCAGCATCAGCTCGTCCTAGCGGCCGCCCGCCGCGCGCGGGAAGAAGATCACGCGGTCGGCGTCCTGCGGGACGTCGTCGAAGCTCGACACCATCTGCGCCTGCCGGCGCCCACCGGAGTCCGCCCGCGGCACGGCGGCCCACATGCCGGCCGCGAGCTGCTCGCGGAAGGCATCGACGAGCTCCTCGTGCTCCTCCGGCACGTCGACATCGCCCTCCGCGATGAGGACCTCCCCATGACCAGGCTTCATCCGCAGGAACCTCACTGCGGGCGATTATGGCAAAGCGCGGACCTTCCCAGGCACGGTGGCGTCGGCACGTGTCAGCGTTGGCGCGCCAGCCCGAACACGTCGACCGGCCCGGCGCCCGCGCCCAGCCCGCGCAACCCGTCGGCGACGGCGGCTGCGGCCACCGCTCGCGCATGACGCGCCGCCGCCAGTGGATCGTCCCCCAGCGCCAAGCGCGCAGCAAGCGTCGACGAGTGCGTGCAGCCCGATCCGTGCGCCGCTCCGTCGGGATGGCGCGCGCCCGGCAGCTCGCTGAGCGTCTGGCCGTCGAAGAAGAGGTCGGTCGCCGCATGGCGATGGCCGCCCGTGACGACGACGTTGCTCGGACCGAGCGCATGCAGCGCGCGGACCAGCTCGATTCCGTCGAGTTCGTCGTCATCGGCGAGCACCCGCGCCTCGGCGAGGTTCGGCGTGATGACGGTCGCGCGGGCGATGATCAGCGTGCGCAGCGCATCGACGGCCTCCAGCGCCAGCAGGCGTGCCCCCGACTCGGCGATCATCACCGGATCGTGGACGATCGGTGGTGCGCTCGGCAGCTCGTCGAGCGCCTGCGCGACGGCCTCGATCGTCGCCACGTCGCCGAGCATCCCGATCTTGATCGCGTCGACGCCGAGGTCCTCGGCGACCGCGCGGATCTGGCCGATGATAATCGGCGGATCGACCGCCTGGACGGCCGAGACCGCGATCGTGTTCTGCACGGTGATCGCGGTGATCGCGGTCGTGCCGTGCACGCCGGCCCGCGCGAAGGCCTTCAGATCGGCCTGGATCCCGGCGCCGCCACCGGAGTCCGAGCCGGCGATCGAGAGTGCGACGGGCACGCGGCGGGGTGGCATGCCGGCGAGGATAGGGCGCACCGCGCCTACGGAAGACGCACATAGTGCCCTCCCGGACCGCGCCGCAGAAAGCCCCGCCGCTCGAGCTCGACCAGCCCCGCGATCGCGTGCTGCGCCTCGCCCGGCGTGGCGGCGAGGGAGGAGACGGTGTCGCGGCCGTCTTCGACCCGTCGCAGCAGCGAGCGCAGCGGCGGCGCGAGCTCCTCTGGGCCCCGCCGGCTCAGCGCGGTCGCCACGCCGATGCCGAGCGCCTCGTCGAGAGCGTCCTGGGCATCGCGGATGACGAAGGCGCCGTCGCGCAGCAGGGCGTTGGAACCCGCGCAGCGCGCTGCGGTGACGGGGCCTGGCACCGCGCCCACGGCGCGGCCGAGCTCCTGCGCGAGATCGGCCGTGATGAGCGACCCCGAGCGCTCGGTCGCCTCCACGACGATGGTCATCGAGGCCAGTCCCGCGATGGTCCTGTTGCGGGCGGGTTGAGTACGGGTTCTGGACCTGTCCGATCTGAAGGGAGAGAGACCGACCGATCCGTCCGAGCAGAGAGGGTTTAGTGGGCGTGCTCGTGCTGTCCGGTATAGCTGCCTAACTACAGGGATGGCAAAGCTCGTCTTCCTCAACGCGTCAGCGCTCGGTCGATCCGATCGGTTCGGATCGGTAGAAGGGGCGGCCCAGGCGATGGGTCGGCTTGGGCTGCCCGAGGGGCTCCCTTTCCTCATGGACCGCGGCCGGCCAGTTGCGTACGCAAACCGCTGGCTGGCAAGCCTGGCCGACACTGGATGCGATTCGCCGCAGACCTGGAGCGGCTATGCGACTGACTTCAAGGCGTACTACCAGTTTCTTCGGGACGAGCGAGGTGAGGACCCGCTGAGTGCCGACCGGAGCGACTGGGGCGCCTATAGCAGCGCACGACGCATCACGGGCCATGGCCAATGGACGCTGCTGGCCGACAGCTCTTGGGGGCGGCAACTCGCGGCGCTTGAGCGCTTCTACGGCTGGGCGCTTGAAGAAGGGCTGCGGACTGATACTCCATTTCGGTACGCGCCTATGAAAGCGGTGCCGCGTGAAGACGGCGGCTTTCGAGTCGTGCGGCGCAACCTAGCCGCGGCTAAGCGCCCAAAGGCGCACGTGACCATCAAATGGCTCGAGCCCAGCGAACTCCGCCTGTTCCTACAGGTCGGACTTGGAGGGTTGTTGCCAAACGGGCGAGAGGATCCAGCGTTCCGGGGGCGATACGCAACTCGCAACCGCGCGTTCGGCACGTTTTCTGGCTGGCAGCGGCGCGCGTGTTAGCGAGGGTGCATATCTGTTGGACGCAGAAAATGGTCACCCGGCCATGCGAGCCGCTTCGTGCAGATGCTCCTGCCCTCCCCTATTTGCAAAGGGCGAACTGCACGAGTCATCGAGTTCGACAGGGATGTGCTGCGCCGAGTGGCCGGATACCGGACGGGGGAGCGGCAATTCGTTGTTGCCCGTAGCGCCTGGGAACCCGAGCGGCCCCTGATCGTGGAACGCCTCGACCGCCAAGGCGGCGTGGTCAATGGCCAACGTCGTTCGTGCGCTGCGCTGAGCAAGGAAGAACGCAGGCGCGTCGTTTCCGACAAGGGCACGGCGCTGCTTTGGGTTCGCAACGACGGGGCTCCGATGACGCGCTGGAGCGACGTTTTCGGCGAGGCGACGCAGCGTTGTCGCAGACTCGTGGCGCCCGACTTCCCACGCGTCAGTCCGCACACGTTGCGGCACACGTACGCGGTCCACACCCTTCGCCAGCTACAGGCCAATATCGCGCTCTACTACCGTCACGGGCGTGCGCCGGAGGGCTGGGAACAGTGGTTCATCAAGCGACGATCGCGCGACCCCTTAGGGATCCTTCAGAGCCTTCTGGGGCATGCGCATCGCAGCACCACCGCTATCTACACCGATGTCGCTGATGGCAGCAGGCTTGCCGTCTCGATGGCTGAAGCGCTTGAGCTCGACGCTGCCTAGCCAGAGTCGGTTGATCGAGGTGCCGCTTGGAGCGCATCTCGTTTTCCCGAAACGGTCGAGACAGGCCGACTTCAGTGCGCTGCCTTGCGCCACGATCGTTCGTTTGTTGGCGCGTTCGCTGGTCACGCTGACGAACGAGGGAGGCCCGATCAAGTCGAGGGACTCGGTGAGCCCCTACATCAGCGCGATCGGCGCTCTTGCGCGGTGGCTCGGCGACAACGGGCATGGTCACCGCCGACTAGATGCTCTGGACGTGCGGACTATTCGGACGTTTTTCGCCGACACCTCTTGCAGCTGGGCCGACGAAACGTCCGTTCGAGTCCTGCTCCAGCGCGCCGCGGAACTCGATAGCTCGGACGTCCAACGCGAGGTAGTGCGTTTGGTGGAGCACGGCAGGACGGTCAACCGCAAACCCGATCACAAACTCATCTCGCCAATCAGCGCTGGCGAGGCTGCGCGATTGAGACGAGCGAGCCGGCTCGCCTTGCATCAGACCGAGCAACGCATGCGAGAAGGCGAAGAGCTTCTAGCCATGGGCGCCGACCCAGTTCAGCACGGATGGACGGTCAAGAATGTGTTGTGGCTTTTGGACCGCGATGGGCCGACGACCCATGCAGAGATCGCGTCGCTCGCCGGTTTCGAATGGGGCAACCGTCACAGGGCCGCTGGCGCGCCAAGACTGGGAGAAATCCATGACCTTCTGTTTCCCCGGACCGCTGACTTGGTGCCTTACGCGCTGCTGCTCGGGCTTATGACGGGGCTTCCGCCGGAGTCCATCGATGAACTCAAGGTCGGCTGCTGCACCCCGATCGGCGCAAGCATCACGAGACTGCGCTACGTAAAGCGCCGAGGATCAGGCGAACAAGTAGACAACTTTGATTCGGGGGTCGGTCGGCTCGTCGCACGCTTGGAACGGATGACTGATCGTGCGCGAGGCTTCGCCTCAGAAACCGATGCATCCTCGCTATGGCTGCACCAGGCAAGAGGCCAGTTGCAGGGCCACCAACGCATCGAGCAGATCCGCAACATGGTCCCACCCGTGGCCCGGTTCCTTGAGGCAGCCCAACTAGTCGACGACAATGAAAAGCCGCTCGTTTTGGACCGGCGGCAGCTCCGCAAGTACTTCAGCGGTCGTCAACGCAAGCACTTGCGAGGCGACCCCGAGGCCGGCGCCGGCCCCAGCCAGAGCTCACAGGTTGCGGCCGACCACTACTTCGCTGCCACTATTGAAGACGAACAGCTGTCGCAGATCATCGAGGGCACAATGGACTCCTTCGTCCGCTCTGCCGAAAACTCTCGCAGCCCGACCGTTCTAGATGCGCACCAGCTCCGAGAACTCGAGGAGCACCCGCGACAGGCAGCGGAGGCGCTGTCGGTCGATGAAGGGCGGGCCCGCACACTCCTGCTGACCGAAGAGCGCGACGTGGCCTTGGCCAAGTGCAAGGACGACACCGCGTCTCCTTATGCGCCAGCCGGGCACCCGTGCCAGGCGCCCGCGTGGGGCTGTCTGCTATGCGGCCAAGCTCTCATCACGCCTAAGAAGTTGTCGAACCTCCTTCGGTGGCAGGACACGCTGAACGAGCACTACGAGATGCTTCCGCAGTTGGTTTGGGAGGAGCAATGGGGGGAGATCGATCGAGCTCTGCGCGATATCTTCGCGCGCTTCTCGGAGGGGGAACTTCGGGCGGCGCGTGACCGGATCTCGACACAACCTCTGTTCATCCGTCCTGAGGACCGATCCGCATGAGCTTTCCGTCAACACCACTCGCGAGCGACGCACCGCTCCCGTCGCGGTTCTTCGATGGCTGCTTCGACGTGCTGGATGGCTACCGGCACTACTTTCCTGCCCACGGCCCGTATCCAGACGTGCGGTTCGACAGTCCGGTGTGGGACTTCAACGACATCGGCGGGCTTCCCGCGGGGGGCAAGAGAAGCGACCTGGTTCTGTCTTGGGAGTCCGTCAGCGATCCAGCGCACCGGTTGGCGTGCAAAGAGGTTGCAGCAGCCATGCTGAACCCTCAGGTATCGGTCGTCGCGGATGAAGTGTTGAGGCCGCGCCGAATGCCGATCGGGCTGGCAGATATCAAGGGCCGCCTCTACCGCCAGCACCGATGGATTTTGTGGCTAAGCCGGGAGGGCGTGCACGCTCTGGGCGACGTCGATCAGGACCGGTGCGACCAGTATCGCTGGGAGGTTCGTGGCCGCGTAGCTCCCAGCTCGGCCGGGGGATACCTTCAGGGCGTCCGTGACTTCGCCGACTACGGACCGATCGTGACCTATGGCTATCGAGCCGACTTTCGACCCTGGGGCAGCAGGACCGTCGCCAAGATCGCGGGCGATCGCCGTGTAACGCAATCCAACAAAACGCCATGGATCCCTCACGAGGTGTTCGCGCCCCTGCTCGCCGGTGCTCTCTTCTGGGTCGACGTCGCGGCACCGGACATCATCGCCGCGCGCGACGAAAACCGAGCGCTTAAACAGCCACGATCGGCACAGACCCAAATAGCCGCCAACAAACGCAGTGAGCGGCTGAAAGAGGTCCTCGACGAGCATCGTCGTACGGGCATCCCCTTGCCGGAGATCGGGTTAGGCCTCGACGGCCCCGAGCAAGCTGACGACCTGGACCCTTTGCGCCACCTCAACATGGCGTTGATCTCCCAACGCGTCGGTATAGAGCTCCGCCCGAAACGGATCTCCTCGACTAATCGGGCATTGCTCCTCAAGGCTGTCGAGGATGTGGGATTCGCGCCCGGCGGCCTATGGGCGCCGATCAGCGAGGTGGTTCCTTACGGAGGCGAGCAGGCGGACCGCGGGCCGTGGCGCGATCGCATCGACCCAGAAGAGCTTCGCGTGTTGCTCCCTCGTCTGGTGGCGGCCTGCTGGATCGTCATCGGGGCGCTATCTGGCATGCGCGGCTCTGAAACAGACGATCTTCGCGTCGGTTGCGTGGAACGTGTTGACACTAACGACGGACGAGAGCGATGGCGTCTCGTAAGCCGTGTCTTCAAGGCGCGAGACCACGGAGGTCAGGAGGCGAGGTGGACCGTCGTTGAGGCCGTGGTTCGAGCGGTGCGGGTCTTGGAACGCCTCCTGGGTCCGGGCAGCCACGGCGAACCGCTCTTCGGCCGTTCGGCAGCTTCGGTGCATCTGCGCGAGACGAAGGAGCACGTGGACGTCGGCAATCAACTAGCGTCGCTCGTTGCGTGGCAGAACACGGCCGGCGCACGAGCAGGACTAGCGCCCATTCCCGACGTTGACGGCCAGCCGTGGCACCTATTCCGCCAGCAGTTTCGCCGCACGCTGTTGCGAGAGATCGGCTTTCGTCCCAACGGCCTTCTGGCTGCCAAGGTCCACGCTAAACATGTGCACGCCGCAGTGACCGCCGGCTACCTGGAGCCGCACGGCGAATCGGTCGACGCGTTCCTGCGAGAGCTCAGCGAGGTTGAAGCCGAGGCCTCCGTAGAACGTGGTGTCGAGCTTTACGGGCGCTGGGACCGAGGCCGTCCGATTACTGGCGGCGGCGTCCCGCGGCTCACGGGGGAGTTCGCCGATGCCAAGGCAGAACTCAACAGTGGTGGCGGATTCATCGGGACCATCGACGAACGCGACGCTCGCATCCGGGAGATCCTAAGTGCTCCCCGCCGCAAGTTCTGTCGGCTTGAAGGAGTTGCGCTCAGGTTGACGAACGTTATGTCGTGGGACGGGTGGCCACAGCGATCGAACTCGATGCGCAGGCGCGCAGTGTGCT
>Ga0136617_10003580_pt1 | contig 13889 bp, 15 predicted proteins | sample AntDrymUQ3222106_2_FD_129672 | JGI IMG/M metagenome (GOLD analysis project Ga0136617, IMG submission 129672) | Polar desert sand microbial communities from Dry Valleys, Antarctica - metaG UQ322 (21.06) | ecosystem: Environmental > Terrestrial > Soil > Desert | place: Antarctica: Dry Valley... | reverse complement strand
GTCCAGCGCGGGTCGGGACCGTCGTCGAAGGTGAGGGCGAGCATGCTCCGAGCGTCCTTCCCGGCGATCGCGCTCCTCAGCCCCCGCTCATCCGCTTCTACCATGCTCGAACCCCCATGGGCCGCCTTCGCGCACTCACGGCGACGCTGATGCTCGCCGCCGCGGCCCTCACCGGCACGTCCTGCGGGGGCGACTCGGCCCAGGCTCCGGCCGCTGCGCCCCCCTCCGTCTACTGGGCGATCGGCGACGGCGGCACGACGGGCGAGGCCCCGCGCGAGGTCGCCGCGCTGGTGGCCCGCGACCGCCCGGACGGGATCCTCTACCTCGGCGACGTCTACGAGCAGGGCACGCCCGAGGAGTTCGAGGAGAACTTCGCCGACGTCTACGGCGACCTCATCGACAGGATGTGGCCCACACCGGGCAACCACGAGTGGCCCAGCCGCGAGGTGGGCTACGACCGCTTCTGGGAGCGGGTCCGCGGCACGCCGCTCCCGTACAACTACGCGCGCGAGGCGGGCGGCTGGCAGCTGCTCTCGGTCAACTCCGAGGACGCCGGCGACGGCGAGCAGCTGGCCTGGCTGCGCGAGCAGGCGGCCGCCGGCGGCGACTGCCGGCTGATGTTCATGCACCGCCCGCGCTTCACCGCCGGCCTGCACGAGGACGAGCAGGACGAGGTGGCCGGCCTCTGGGACGCGGTCCGGGGCAGCGCCGCCCTCGTGGTCTCCGCACACGACCACAACCTCCAGCGCTTCGAGCCGGTCGACGGCACCGTGCAATACGTCAGCGGCGCGGGCGGCGACGAGCGCTACGAGGTCGACGAGGAGGACCCGCGGCTGGCGTTCGGGGAGGACGACGCCTTCGGCGCGCTGCGCATCGAGCTGCGCCCGGGCCGGGCCGACCTGACCTTCGTGGCCGCCGACGGCACCCCGCTGGACCGCAGCACCGTGACCTGCGGCCGCGACTGAGGGCTCTCAGCGCCGCTATGCTCAGCCCTCCCTGGTGGGCGTAGCTCAGCTGGTAGAGCTCCGGGTTGTGGTCCCGGCGGCCGCGGGTTCGAGTCCCGTCGCTCACCCTCGTTGACCGTGACGGACTTCGCGGGATGACCGGCCTGGGCGCCTCGATCGGCTGGGGGCTCGTGATCGGGGCGAGCCTGTTCGCGGGCGCGCTCCTCGCCGCCGTGGTCAGGTTGCCGCCCAGGGTCGCCGCCGTGCTCACGGCCTTCGGCGGCGGGATCCTCCTCGCGGCGGTGGCGCTCGAGCTGGTGCCCGAGGCCGATCGCGAGGCAGGCGTGCCACTGACCGTGGTGGGCCTGCTGGCCGGAACGCTGGTCTACGTGGGCGCCGACGCGTGGCTCAATCGCAGCGCGAGCATGAGGGCGATGCGGCGCGCCGGCCACGCCGCGGCGGCGGGCGGGGCGATGGACCTCCCGGACGGCGATGCGGAGACGGCGCGCGGCGAGTCGATCGCGGTCGGCCTGTTCGTCGACGGGGTGCCCGAGTCGCTCGCCCTCGGCCTCACCGTCGCCGAGGGGGAGATCGGCCTGGCGCTGCTCGGCGGGGTGGTGGTCGGCAACCTGGTGGAGTCCTACGGCGCCGCGCAGCCGCTGGTGGCGGGCGGACACTCGAGGCGCTTCGCGATCGGGCTGCTCGGCGGCATCGGCGCGATGCTGGCGCTCGCCACCATCGTCGGCGCGACCCTGCTGGCCGGGGCGAGCCCCGCGCTCATCGGCACCGCCCAGGCCGGGGCCGCCGGCGCCGTGCTGGCCGTCATCTCGATCTCGATCGTGCCGCACGCGTTCAAGGAGGTGAGCGGAGCCGTAGCCGTGGCGCTCGTGCTGGGCTTCATCGGCGGCTACGTGCTGAGCTGACGCTGGCTCTCGCGGGTCGGGAGTCGGCGACCCGCCGCGAGCTCGGTGTGGACGCCGGTCGGGCCCTACCGCGCCGGCGCCTGGCGCTCGCCGGCGGGCGCCCGTTGTCGCCTCCGTACTCGTCAGCGGGACGCAGGTGACAACCGGGCCGGGAGGGGGTCACGCCTCGAGATACCGGGCGAAGTAGTCGTCGATGCGCTGCCAGGCGTCGGCTGCGGACGCGGCGTGCGGACACGGCGACATGCCGATCAGCTTCGCCAGCGGTCGCGTCGCGTGCGGGTAGGCCTCGTGCTGAGGAAGCTGTGACCGGCGTCGGGATAGGTCTCGACGTCGTGGGTGACGCCGGCGCGCGCCAGGGCCCGCTCCAGCCGCTGGGGACGCCCGCGCATCGTGCGGTCACGGCCGCCGTAGGAGGCGACGATCGGGCAGGCGCCGGCCAGGGCCCGCTCGGCGGCCTCGGGGACCTCGCCGTAGTTGACGCTCGCGACCGCGAAGTCCTGCTGGGCGGCGGCCAGCAGGGCGAAGCCGCCGCCGAGGCAGAACCCGATGACCCCGACGCGGCCGGTGCAGTTGTCGTGTGCGGCGAGCCGGCGCCGCGCCGCGTCGATCGCGTCGAAGAACCCACCGCGGCCGGCCTCGAGCTGGGCGAAGGCGCCCCGCATGCATCGCATCCAGTTCCCGCCGCCGTAGAAGTCCGGGGCCAGGCCGAGGTAGCCCATGCTCGCGAGCCGGTCGCTGAGGGCACGGATGTCGTGGTTGAGCCCGAAGATCTCGTGGATGACGACGACGCCGGGCCACGGTTCCCTGGCCCGGGGGTGTGGCGAGATGGGCGGCGGGTTCGCTCATGGGCCGCGCACCGTACGTGGCGGCTCGCCGGGCGTATTGAGAGAATGCGACAGCATGAGCGTGGCGAGCGAGCGACCCCATGCGCTCCTGCGCCCCGATGCGGCGCAGGGCCGGCTCGAGTCCTCGTGGTACATGGCGGCGGACGATCTCGCCGACGTGGTCGAGCGGCACTGGGCGGTGCGCTGGGATATGAGCGACCGCGAGCCGTTCGTCCAGGACGTGCCCCACCCGGGCGCCAACCTCTGCTTCGAGCCATGGGCCGCGTCCGTGCACGGGATCGTCACGCACCGCACCAGCCATCGGCTCGAGGGCTCGGGCGAGACCGTCGGGACCGTCTTCCGGCCGGCCGTCTTCGCGGGCTTCACGGCAGTGGCGATGGTCGACCTGGTCGATCGCGCGGCCTCGCTCGCCGAGGTCTTCGGATCGGACGGGACGGCGCTCGAGCGTGACGTCTCCGAACTGGTCGGGGACACGGCTCGCATCGCCGCGATCGAGGGCTTCCTGCGCGCGCGCCGGCCGCCGCCGAACCCTGTCGCCCAGCAGGTCGGCCGGATGATCGCCTGGATGCTCGCCGCGCCGGCCGGCGCGCGCGTCACCGACGTCGCGCGCGAGCACGGACTGTCGCCACGAGCGCTGCAGCGGCTGTTTCGCCGCTACGTGGGCGTCGGGCCGAAGTGGGTGCTGCAGCGCTACCGCCTGCACGAGGCCGCAGAACGGATCGCCACCGGTCGCTGCGCGCACTGGAGCGACCTCGTGGCCGAGCTGGGCTACGCCGATCAGGCGCATTTCATCCGCGACTTCCGCGCCGCCGTCGGCCAGTCACCGGGGATCTACGCGGCGGCGTGCGCCGGCGCTTAGCCCACTCGGGAGGTCCCTACGCGCGTCGCAGGATCGACGCAGCAAAGCGAGCCCGTCGTGATACCGCGCTCAGGCCGCCCGACCGCGCCGGCGGTCGAACTCGCGGGCGTCGCGGCGGGCGAGGCGCTCGATGAAGCTCAGCTCGCGCTCGGTGAACGTGCGCGGCCGGTGGGACGCGACCACGACGGCTCCGAGGACCTCGCCGTAGCGGGCGATCGGCACGTGGGCGAGCGCCCACGGGGTCTCCTGCTCACCCGCCGGTCCGAAGCCGAGGGCGGCGGCCTCGGCGCGGCTGAGGATCCTCGTGGCCGGCGCCTCCTCGACGGGCAGGAGGCAGCCGAGCAGGCCGGGCGCGCCCAGGCACGCCCGCACCTGCCCGAACGCCGACTCGCCGAGGCTGCTCACGAGCACCGCCACACGCTCGACGTCGAGCCCGTGCTGCAGCTCGGTGGCGAGGCGCCCCAGGTGCGCATCGTCCGGGAGCAGCACCAGCGGGGCGCGCAGGCGATGCTCCCGGACCAGGCGACCGAGCGCGTGGTCGCCGCGCTTGGCGGCCGTGAGCAGGATCAGGACGAACGCGAGGAACGTCACGTACCCGGCCGCGGCCAGCGCGACGGTCGTCATGCCCGCGCGCCCCGCCGCCGCGGCACGCCGTCGCCCGGGCCGGGGCTACCGGCCGGGCGATCGACGGTGTGCCGCGGCGTGCCCATCGTCAGCGGATCGAGTAGACCTTCTCGCAGCCGCGGTGCATGCGCCGCTCGTTGCGGTTGATCCGCAGGGTGTCGGTCCCGCGGCCGCAGCGGATGCCCCTCGAGGCCGGGCCGGCGGTCGCGGCGTTGATCGAGTCGCGTCCGGCGCCCGCGTCGACGCGATCGCGGCCGAAGCCGGTGTTGATCGAGTCGTTGCCCGAGCCCGCCGACAGGCGATCGGTCCCGGAGCCGCCGTTGACGGCGTCGCCGCCGGTGCCGCCGGAGAGCCGGTCCTCGCCGTCGCCGCCCTGGAGGATGTCGCGGCCGCCGTTGCCGATCAGCCGGTCGTCGTCGGCAGAGCCGCTGAGGCGGTCGCGGCCGGCGCCGCCGTGGATGCGGTCGTCGCCGTTGTCGCCGGTCAGCCTGTCACGCCCGCCCGCGCCGTCGACGCAGTCGTCGCCGAGGCCGCCGGAGACGCGATCGTTGCCGGCCAGGGAGAGGATGCGATCGGCGGTGTTGGCGCCCGTGATCGTGTCGGCGCGCGCGGTGCCCAGGACCACGAACTCGGGGCCCTTGCCGCGCAGGCATGGGCTGTCGGCCAGGGTGCCGTCGGTGACCCGCTTGCGCGCCTCGTCGAGCGAGAGCAGCGAGCCGCCGCGCTGACCCTGGAAGGGGAACCCGACGACGATCGTCTCCTGGACGCCGTCGCTGCCGCCGCCCGAGCTCTCGCGGATGACGCAGAGGTTGCGCGGCACGTCGTACTCGGCGCCGACCGGGCAGATCTGCCCGAGCCCGCCCCCTCCCGGGCCGCCGCCGGGGCCGCCGCCGGGGCCGCCGCCGGGGCCGCCGGAGCCGTCATCGGTGACGGCGCAGGCGTCGCCGGTGGCCGTGGCCTCGCCGAACACGAACTGGCGCCCCGTGCCGTCGTCGATGACGAGCGCCTGGCGCGTCCCGCCGACGTCCTGGTTGGCGCGCACGCGCGCCGCGCCCACCATCGTGTCGGTCGGCCGGTCGGCGACGATCGGCACGGCCGTGCCGCCGATCACGAGCGCCTCCACGCGCGAGGACCCCGATTCGACGGTGGTGCCGTTGCTGCAGGTCGCCGTCCGGCTGGCGCTCACGGCGCCGACGCTGGCCGGCACGGCGCCGATCGGGAAGGTGGCGCCGTCGATGCTGGAGGACGCCGCGAGGAGGCCGGGCGCACGGCGGGTGTCGGCGCGCGGGAACGCGACCGTCGCGGAGCCGACCGGCTCGGCGGCGCCGGCCTCGCGGTGGTCGGTGAGGCAGGGCGTGGTGGGCGCGTTGGCGATCACCGGCTCGGACGTCACCTCTCCCGGCGCCGTCTCCCGCGCGGCGCTGGCTCGACAGGAGTCGGCGGCCTGTGCGGAGGCCGGGACGGCGAGGGTGGCGGTGAGGGCCGCGGCGGCGAGCAGAACACCACGGATGCGGGGGCGGCCCTTGGGACGCGCGAGGGTGGGAGTGGGCATTCTTGCCTCCTGGAGGGGTGGTGACCGCGAGATCCGCGCCGTGTCCTCGACGCAGGTCCGTCCAGCTGCTGGTCACGCCCGCCGCTTCTCACACCAACGGGGCGATTCGACGTGCAGCATCCCACGCCCTGCTTGGGGTGAAACCTCACCCGACTCAATTGTCAGCAGACTGACAAATTGGCGTCAACCGGACGTCAAACGACTTCCGCCGGAGCGTCGAGGCAGGACCGCGCCCCTCAAGTCCGCCCGCGGTCCGGCCGATAACCCACCACGACCTGAGCGCCAGGTCTCGACGCCGACCGGATTCGACCCGCGGCGCCGGGGGTGAGGTCCCGACCGGCCGGCCGGTGTCCTCCGACCGCTTCTCACCTTCGGTGGGGCCTCACCCCGGGCGCCGCAGGACGAGTATGCCCTGATCGCCCTCCACCCGCTCTCCGTAGCAACGGGCAGTGGCGCAGTGTCGCGCCGCACTCACTCGGAGGAATCACATGAGCACCGTCGAGCAGTCCATCGAGGTCGGCGCGCCGATCTCCACCGTCTACAACCAGTGGACCCAGTTCGAGGAGTTCCCTCGCTTCATGGCCGGCATCGAGGAGATCCGCCAGGTCGACGACCGCCACGTGCACTGGGTGGCCGAGTTCGGCGGCTCGCGCCACGAGTGGGACGCCGAGATCGTCGAGCAGGCGCCCGAGGAGCGCGTCGCCTGGAGCAACACCGACGGCAAGGAGAACGCCGGCGTCGTGACGTTCCACAAGATCGCCGACGACCGCACCCGCGTGATGGTCCAGATGGACTGGGTGCCCGAGGGCGCGAAGGAGAAGCTCGGCAGCGCGCTGGGCTTCGACGACCGCCGCATCAAGGGCGACCTGGAGCGCTTCAAGGCGCTGATCGAGTCCGAGGGCACCGAGTCGGGCGCCTGGCGGGGCGACGTGCCGCGCGAGGGCTGAAAGCGATACGCCGGCGGGGCGCGAGGGCAGACTCCACGCCATGCGCTCGCGCCTCGTGGCGATCCTCGCCTTCGCCGCACTGGTCGCCGGCGGCGCGATGGGTTGCGGTGGCGGGGACGTCGAGGCCGCCCGCGAGCGGCTCGAACGCGACGTGCAGGAGCGCGTCGCGCGGGCCCGCGAGGAGTACGAGCGGCGGCGCGAGCGCTTCGGCCGCCGCACCATCTACGTCTCGCAGCGCTTCGCCGCCGACCTCTACGAGGGGGTGGCGCGCGGGCTGCCGGGGGAGGCGACCGGCGCCGGCCGTGCGGAGGGCGACTTCGCCGTCGCCTACGTGCTCGCCCACGAGTACGCGCACAACCTCCAGCAGGAGCTGGGCATCTTCGACAACCGGGTGACCGCGACGGCACGGCCGTTCGAGCTGCAGGCGGACTGCCTGGCCGGCACCTGGGCGAACTCGGTCTACGCGCAGGGCGAGCTGCAGCCGGGCGACCTCGAGGAGGCGGCGAACGCCGCGCTCGCCGTCGGCGACTTCGACGTCGGCAACGCCCAGCACCACGGCACGCCCGAGGAGCGGCGGGCCGCCCTGCTCGACGGCTTCCGCAGCGGCGATCCCCCCACCTGCCTGCGCTACGTGCCGACGTGAGCCCCGATCGGCGCCGGGCTCGGCTCAGCCGACCGCGGAGGTCGCGGTCGTCGCTTCGAACGAGCTCTCTGGCCGGCCGAGCAGGAAGCCCTGCGCGCCGCCGACGCCCGGTGCCCGGTCGTCGGGGAGGACGGAGAACGGGTTGCGGACGAGGTCGAGCAGCTCGGTGGTCTCGATCCCCTCGGCGATCACGAACGCCCCGGTCCTGCGCGCGTAGACGATCACCGCCTCCAGGACGCCGCGCGCCGAGCGGTCGGTCGCGGCGCCGGCCACCACGGCCCGGTCGATCTTGACGAAGTCGGCGCCGATGCTGCGCAGCAGGTCCAAGCCGGCGTTGCCGGCGCCGACGTCGTCGAGCGCCAGCTTGAAGCCCAGCCCGCGCAACCGCGCGGCTTCGCGGACCACCTGGTCCAGGCGGCTGGTCGCGTGCTCGGTCAGCTCGAGCACGACCCGCTCGGGCTCGAGACCGGCGGCCTCCACGGCTCTCACGAGGCCGTCGCCGGCGAGCATGTCGTGCTCGAGCGTCTGCGGCGACACGTTGAGGAACAGCAGCGCCCCCGGCGGCAACCGGTCGGCCTGCGCGAGGGCGCTGCGGCGTGCCAGGTCGCACAGGAGATGCGCGTGGCCCGTCTTCTCGGCCAGCGCGAACGCCTCCCCCGGGCCGCTGAACCCGTAGTCCTCGGCCGGACGTGACAGCGCCTCGTAGCCCAGTATCTCGTTCCGGTCGAGGTCCCAGATCGGCTGGAAGGCGATGCCGACCTCGTCGTCGGCGATCAGTCGGCGCAGGGCGCGCAGCCGTTCGGGGTGGGTGATCGCGGTGTCGGTCGAGATGTCCTCGAAGGCGACGATCGCGCTGCCGGCGACGCGCTTGGCCTCGTACATCGCCGCGTCCGCCTGCTCCCACAGCAGCTCGAGGCTGCCATCGGCCGACGCGAGCGTGGCGAGGCCGACGCTGACCTGGAGGCCGGGAAGCTCGTCGACCGCGCGTGCGACCGCGGCGTCCAGCGCGGAATGCGCTCCGGTCAGGTCGGTCCGGGGCATGACGACGGCGAACTCGTCGCCGCCGATGCGATGGCAGCCATCGCTTCCGCGGCCGCCGGACAGGGCGGCCCCGACGCCGGCGAGGACCCGGTCACCGTGGCAGTGGCCGAGGCTGTCGTTGGCGAACTTGAAGTCGTCGATGTCCACGATCGCCAGCGCGAGCGGCCCGCCGTAGCGCGTCGCGACCGCCACCTCCGCGGCCAGCCGCGCCTGGAACGCCGGGTGGTTGCCCAGTCCCGTGAGGCCGTCGCGCAGCGAGCGCTCGACCGTCGCCCGGTGCTGTCGCGCGAGCCCACGCCCACCGAGCAGGAAGAAGAGGGCGCCGCCGACGGGAATCGACGCCAGGAGCAGGACCAGCAGGTTCTCGCGAAGCTCTGCGAGGCGACGGTCGAGGGGCTCGCGATCCTGATCGACCTCCAGGGCGAAGCGGCCCGCCGGAAGGACGACCGGCACCGCGTACTCGAAGTTCTCGGCCTCCTCGTGGGCCTCCTGCTCGGCGCCCGCGTACGGGGTGCCCGTCCGGGCCACCGCCACGGCGGGGCCATCCTCGACGTCGCCCACGCTGGCCGGGTCGGTGCCGGCCACCACGCGCCCTCGGACGTCGAGCAGCTCCACGCCCGCGACCGCCGGACGCGCTGCCACGGCCTCGATCACCTCCCGCGCCTCGTCGATCGGGTCCTCGCCCTCGCCGGCTTCCTGCACCGCCTGCTCCAGCGCTCGCGCGTCCGCCGAGTAGTCCTCGACCTGCTTGGCGATGAACGAGTCGCGGACGGTGTCCGCCACGACGAGCTGGCCGACGAGCAGCACGCTGGCCAACATGCCGATCGCGGCCAGCGCCAGCCGAACTCCGAAGGTCAACCGTCTCACCATCCTGTCGTCGGCCGGTCGGCGTCGCGCCTTGAGGCCGAACACGGCCCGGCGGACGGCGATCAGGCATGAGCGCAGCGCGCATCCCCGGGCTCGGCAGCCCTCCGACCCGCCCAGGCCGACCGAGCGCCGCAGCGCGCCCGCTCCCGCAGAGCGATCGCCTCACGCCTGAGCAGGCGTGGCGACCGCCTGCAGGCGTGCCTCGTCGTCGCTCACGAGGTCGCGAGCGTCGCCTCGGGAAGGTTCAGCGCTCCCAGGCGATCCCGGGCCCCTGGCCAGGGTCGTCGGGGCCCTCGTCGGGGTCGGACGTCAACTCGGACGAGTGCACCTCGTCGGCCTCTCCGCTGCGGCCGGAGGCGCGGCGCGCCTCCTCGTCGGGCTGCTCGCCGGCGGGGATGCCGGCCTCGCCGCGGTCGAGCTCTGAGAGGTCGTTGGCGAGGTCGCCCTCGGCGTCCGGGTCGACGTCCGTGCCGGGATCGTCGAGGTCGAACGCGTCGGCCGTGACGTCGGCGTCGGGCGGCGTCGACGCGTGCTCGATCAGCAGCGCCTCCGACTGCTCGAAGCCCTCCGCCTGGCCGCCGCCCGCCTCTTCGACGGCCTCGAAGGCGGGATCGCGGTCGTAGTGCTCGGCATCCGGCCCCTCGGTCACGTCGTCGGCCGCCGTGCCGCCGATGGCCGCGGCCTCGGCCGCCGCCGCCCGCTCCTCGTCGGTCACGAGGTCGCCGGTGGGCTGACCGCCCTCGGGTTCGGTGCCCTCGGGCTCGAGGACCACGTAGTCGGTTTCCTGATCGCCGTAGGGGCGGTCGAGCTGCTCGGGAAGATCTGGGCGTTCCATGTCCGGGGCCTACCCGGCATGGACGTGCGCATCCCGCATCGGCGTGTCGGCAGCGGTCATGGCGGCGCGGGGATCGTCACGCCGCCCCGGAGGTTGCCAGCGACGGCCGCCCTGCGGCGCGCCGTGCTCGGGGATCCGGCATGAGGGGTATGGAACATGACCATGACCCTCACCACCCTCAAGCACCAGGTCCGCTTCCCGCCGTCCGACGGACGCCTCAGTCAGGACGAGGAGTGGTGCGAGGTGATCGTCGACGGCGAGGCGCGCTGGCTGCGGTTCCACGACTACGGCGAGATCTACGCGATCCCGGGGCTCTACGAGCACCTGTTCTACGAGCGCCTCAAGTGCCAGTCGCCGGGCGTCGTCGGAGACCTGCTGGCCGACGCGGTCGAGGCCGCCGGACAGGACACCGCGGCGCCGCGCGTGCTGGATCTCGGGGCGGGCAACGGCATCATGGGCGAGGCGCTGAGCAAGCGCGGCTTCGAGGACATCGTGGGCGTCGACATCAGCCCCGAGGCGGGCGAGGCCGCTGAACGCGACCGCCCCGGCCTCTACGCGGGCTATCACGTGTGCGACCTGCTCAGTCCGCCGGGCGACGTGCGCCGCGACCTCGAGCGGACGCGCTTCGGCGCGATGACGTCCGTGGCGGCCCTCGGCTTCGGCGACGTCCCGCCCGAGGTCTTCGAGACCGCCTGCGGCTTCGTCGAGGACGGCGGCTGGATCGCGTTCACGATCAGCAGGACTTCCTCGACGAGGCCGACGAGAGCGGGTTCGAGGAGCTGCTCGCCGACATGCTCGAGACCGACGGCATCGACGAGCGCGGCCGGCGCCGCTACCAGCACCGGCTCGACAGCCACGGCAAGCCGCTGCACTACGTGGCGATCGTGGGCGTCAAGCGATCGACGTGACCTCGAGCGTCCGGGTCCCCTTCGGCGTGGGGATCTCGACGACGTCGCCGGTCCGCGCGCCCACCAGCGCCTGGCCGACCGGTGACTCGACCGACAGCTTGCCCTCGGCGGCGTCGGCGTCGACGGCGCTGACCAGCGTGTAGCTCAGCTCGCGGCCGCTCTCGCGGTCCGCGAGCCCGACGCGGCTCCCGAAGCCCACGGCGCCGGCGGAGCCGCCGCCGTCGGCCTCGACCACCTCGGCTCGCAGCAGCTGGTCGCGGACCCGCAGGATCCGCGTCTCCAGGATCGCCTGGGCGTCCTTGGCGTCGTGGTACTCGGCGTTCTCCTTGAGGTCGCCGAGGTCGCGCGCCGCCTTGATGCGCTCGGCCATCTCCCCGCGCGCGACGGTCTGCAGCCGCTCCAGCTCGGCCTGCAGCCGCGCGTGGTCCTCGCGCGTCATCAGAAGCGAGTCCGACAGGCCCTCAGCCATCGTCGTCCTCGCCGCCGGTGAGCTGCTCGAGCAGCTCGAGCGCGGCGATCTGGGCCGGCGTGGCGGCGACCTCGCCGTCGCCGAGGTCCTGCATCTCCGGCCAGAACGTGGCGTGCACGGTGACCTCCTCGCCACCTGCGTCCTCGAGCACGATCGTGGCACGCCCGTGGGCGTCTGCCTCGCCCTCGTCGCCCGTGGCGCTGCGCGCGGCCGTCAGCACCGTGATCGCCAGCTCGCGCCAGTGCACGAGCGCGTCCTCGCGCTCCGCCGGCGCCATCTGCTCGACGTGATGGCGGTTGCGCTCGGCCAGGGCGGCGACCGCCGCCGCGACGGCCGGCCCGGCCAGGAGGTCGTCTGGGTCCATGGACTGAGGGTACGCGCCGGCCGTGTAGCGTGGGGCGGGGGATGAGCGCCGCCGGCACCGCACCCGGGCTGGACTCGCGCCGCGCCTGGGGGATCGTCGGCGCCGCGTTCGCCGCGATGTTCGTGGCGTTCGGGATCGCCTACTCCTACGGGGCGTTCCTGGGAGAGCTGCGCGCTGAGTTCGGCGCGGGCCGGGCGGTCGGCGCGGTGTTCTTCTCGCTCACGTCGCTGCTGTACTTCGGGCTCGGCGGGCTGAGCGGCGCGGCCTGCGACCGCTTCGGGCCGCGGCGGGTGCTGCTGGTGGGGGCCGCCGCGATGGCGCTGGGGCTCCTGGTCACGGCGCGCGCCGGCTCGCTGGCCGTGGCGCTGGTGGCCTACGGGCTCGGGGTGGGGATCGCGGTCGCGTGCGCCTACGTGCCGATGGTGGCGCTGGTGGGCGCGTGGTTCGAGCGCCGCCGCACGCTGGCGCTCGGGGTCGCGGTGGCCGGGATCGGCATCGGGACGCTGACGATGCCGCCGGCGACCGCGGCGCTGATCGAGGCGATCGGCTGGCGCGACAGCTATCTCGTGCTCGCGGCCGTGGGCGTCGTGACGCTGGTGGCGTGCGCGTTCGCGGTGTCGGCGGCGCCCAGCGCGGCGGGCGGCGGCGGCGCCCGACTGGGCGAGGCGCTGCGCGATCCGGGCTACCGCTGGCTCTACCTCTCGGCGATCCTCGTCTCCGTCGCGCTGTTCGTGCCGTTCGTGCACCTGCCGTCCTACGCCGAGGAGCGCGGCATCGGCGCGGTGCCGGCGGCGGGGCTCATCGGGGCGATCGGGATCGCGAGCGTCGTCGGGCGGCTCGGGCTCGGCGCGATCGCCGGCGGCGGCGGGCTGCTGCGCGTCTTCCAGGGCTGCTTCGCCGCGATGGGCGCGAGCTTCGCGCTGTGGTGGGTGGCCGGCTCCAGCTACGCCGCAATGCTGGCGTTCGCCGCCGTGCTGGGCGTCGGCTACGGCGGCTTCGTGGCGCTCGCGCCGGCGGTCGTCGCGGCGCGCTTCGGGGTCGCCAACCTCGGGGCGCTGCTCGGGGTGCTCTACACGGGCGCGGGCATCGGCTCGGCCGTCGGGCCGCCCGCCGCCGGGGCGGTCATCGACGCCGGCGGCTACCCGCCGGCGATCGCGGGCTCGCTCGCGATCGGGCTCGCCTCGTTCGTCACGATGCTGCCCGTGTCGCTCCGCCGCCGCTAGCGCGGCTCGTAGGTCCCGAAGCTCCAGGTGTGGCCCTCCGGGTCACGGACCGAGAACTCGCGCGAGCCGTAGTCCTGGTCGACCAGCTCCATCGTGATCTCGCCCCCGGCCTCCTTGGCGCGGGCGTAGGCCGCGTCGGGGTCCTCGCAGGTGACGTAGACGGTGATCGGGCTCTTGGGGGAGCCCTCGTTGGGGGCGCCGAACATGATCATGTCCTCGCCCCAGCGCATCTCGGCGTGCTGGATCGTGCCGCCGTCCTCGTGGACGGCGACGGACTCGAAGCCGAGCGCCCGCTGCAGCCAGTCGTGCGCGGCGCGGGGATCGTCGTAGCGGAGCGTGGGATAGAGCTTCATGGCGTCAGCCTGTCACGCCGCGGACCTGGCGTCTTGGACGAATCGGAACTCGCCGGGCGCGCAGCCGACCAGCGCGCGGAACTCGCGGTTGAAGTGCGGCTGATCGGCGTAGCCGGCCGAGTAGGCGGCGTCGGCGAGCGGCCGGCCGGCGCGCACCAGCGTGACCGCGTGCTCGATGCGCGCCAGCCGGGCGACGGCCTTGGGCGCCAGGCCGACGTCCTCGCGGAAGCGGCTGGCAAGATGCCGGCGACTCCAGCCGACCTCGGCGGCGAGCGCCTCGACGCGGACGGCGCCGTGGCTCGCGCGAAGCCGCCCGAGTGCGTAGGCCACCTCCGGTGCGGCCGGGCGGCCCTCGACCAGGCGGCGCGCCAGCACGGCCTGGGCCAGCGCGTGCCGGGCGGCGGCGTCCGGGGCCTCGCCCAGGCGCTCGATCAGCTCCCGCGCCCGCAGCCCGAGCAGGTCCTCGAGGCGCACGAGCCGGTTGGCCAGCTC
>Ga0136617_10003579_pt1 | contig 13891 bp, 11 predicted proteins | sample AntDrymUQ3222106_2_FD_129672 | JGI IMG/M metagenome (GOLD analysis project Ga0136617, IMG submission 129672) | Polar desert sand microbial communities from Dry Valleys, Antarctica - metaG UQ322 (21.06) | ecosystem: Environmental > Terrestrial > Soil > Desert | place: Antarctica: Dry Valley... | reverse complement strand
GTCTGGCGCGCCTCTCCTATGGGCCCGTCAGGCTTGGCGACCTTCCGCCGGGCAGGTACCGGCCGCTCACCCCTCGGGAGGAAACCGCACTGTACAAGTCGGTCCGCCTGAATCCGGAAAGCGGTGAAACCGGCACCCTACCGAAGGCGTCGGGAAAACAACCTCGGCAACTATCCAGGAGTCACCCGAGTTGAGCGCCACCAAGATGAGCCCCAAGCCCGCTGAGCTGCTCCCAGTTCCGCGGATACTGAAGGAAGTGTCCCGGCGCATCGTGGGCCAGGATGCCATGGTCGAGCGGCTCCTGGTGGGATTGATAACCGGGGGGCACATCTTGCTCGAAGGGGTGCCGGGGCTGGCCAAGACTCTTGCCGTGCGCACCCTGGCCGAGATCATCGACGCTTCGTTCTCGCGCATCCAGTTCACCCCGGATCTGCTTCCGGCTGACGTGATCGGCACCATGGTCTTCAACCAGAAGAGCCAGGAATTTCACGTCAAGAAAGGCCCACTGTTCGCTCAGATCATCCTGGCCGACGAGATCAATCGGGCGCCGGCCAAGGTGCAAGCGGCGCTCCTCGAAGCAATGCAGGAGCACCAGGTGACCATCGGGGGCACCACGTATCCGCTCCAGGAACCTTTCCTTGTGCTGGCCACCCAGAACCCGATCGAGAGTGAAGGCACCTATCCACTGCCTGAGGCGCAGCTGGATCGGTTCATGCTGAAAGTGCGGGTAGGCTATCCGACGCGCGACGAGGAAAAAGAGGTGCTGGTGCGGATGAGCGGCGGCCAGGAGATCGCCGTCGAGCGATTGCTGGATCCCAACGACATCCTCTCGGCCCGGGCCGCCATCGCCGGTCTCTACATGGACCAGAAGGTGGTGGACTATATCGTCGATCTGGTCCGGGCCACGCGCGACCCCGGCCTCGTAGGGCTCAACGACCTGAAAGCGCTGATCGCCTTTGGTGGCTCCCCCCGCGCATCTATTGCCCTGGCGCAGGCAGCCCGCGCCCACGCCTTTCTTCGCGAGCGGGCCTACGTCATTCCGGAGGACGTGCGCGCTCTGGCTCCCGATGTTCTCCGCCACCGGATCGTGCTCACCTTCGAGGCCGAAGCCGAAGACGTGACGACCGACGATGTGGTAACGCGGGTGCTGGGTGCGCTGAGGGTTCCATGAAGAGAGGTCGAGGGTCTAGGGTCAAGGGTCTACGACACCCCTCGTATCTCGCCACATTCTTGACCCTAGACTCTAGACCCTAGACTCTAGACTCTAGAATTCACTCCCATGCCAGCCGTCTCCCCCGAGATCCTCAAACAGGTCAAATCCATCGAGCTGCGCACCCGGGGGCTCGTCGGCTCGCTCTTCGCGGGTGAGTATCGGTCGGTGTTTCGGGGGCAGGGAATGGAATTCGCAGAGGTTCGTGCCTACGAGCACGGCGACGATTTCCGTTCTATTGATTGGAACGTGTCCGCTCGTCTCGCCAGCCCGTTCGTCAAGACCTTCACCGAGGAACGCGAGCTCACCGTCATGCTGGTGGTGGATCAATCGGGTTCCACCCGGTTCGGTGAGCCGATCACCAAGGCGGGCCTGTCGGTGGAAATCGCCGCCGTGCTGGCCCTCGCCGCGGCTCATCATAACGATCGGGTCGGGGCGTTGCTCTTTTCCGATACCGTCGAGCGAGTGATCCCGCCACGCAAAGGCCGCCGCCACGCCCTGCGGGTGATTCGCGACCTGGTTGCATTTCAGCCCGCCGGCCGCCGCACCAACCTCGGGGCCAGCCTCTCATATGCCAGCCGGGTTCTGCGGCATCGCAGCATCGTGGTCGTACTCTCCGACTTCATCGCGGAGGGCTGGGAGCGTCCGTTACGCCGGCTCGGAGCCCGTCACGAGGTGGTGGCCATCACGGTGGATGACCCGAGAGAGCACGACCTCCCCGAATCGGGATGGATAGAGATGGTGGATGCCGAGTCCGATCGCCGGGTGCTGATTGACACCGGCAGCCGGGAGGTGCGAGCCCGGGTTGCCCTCCTCGCCGAGCGGCGCCGGGAAAATCGGGCCCGGTCGCTCGCGGCCTCCGGCGCTGATCACGTCCGGCTGGAAACCGGCAGGGACTACGCCATCCCCCTGCGCCGCGCCTTCGCGCGCCGAGCGCGCCGGATCAATCGCGCATGAGTAGCCTGCTCGGCGCGGCCCTCATATACAAGGCGGGGCTGGGCACAAGTCTCCTCTTGCAGGCTTCCGCGCCCACGGTGGGTGACACCGTGTGGGTCAGCCGAACTGTTCCAGTTCCGGCTGGCCACACCGTGCGGGCGCCGGATTGGGAGCCCTCCGATCCGATCGAGCTTCTGGGCCGAGCCCGAGTGATCGTGAGCGGAGACTCAGCAGAGGTAGCATACCCGATTGTCGTGTGGCGGCCGGGGCAGCATCGCGTTGAGCTCCCCGGGCCGCTCCTGCTCGGCCCCGCCGGAACGGTGGACTCGCTGAGAGGCGAGGGAATCCGGCTCGAGGTGAGAAGCGTCCTCCCCTCGGTACCGCGCGATTCTGCCTTAGCCCCGCAGCCTCGAGCCGGCATCGTGGAGCGCGGAGTGAGGAGTCTGCTGCCGGCCGGACTGCTCTGGCTCCTGGCGCTAGCCGGACTGCTCCCCCTGCATCTCTGGTGGCGGCGGCGCGGGAAGCCTGTTCGCGCCTATCCACCCGCCCTTACCGCTGATGCACACGAGCCTCCGCTGAAGCGCTGGGCCGACGCGGGAGAGTACCGCGCTGTTGCAAACGTGGCCACGGCTCGGCTCCGCACCGCTCTGGCGGAGCGGGTGCCCGCGGCCCACGCGGGACTGGACACCGAGCGCGTTCTCGCCGAGCTCGCGGCCGTACGCCCCGAGTGGCCGCTCGACGAGTTGGGCGATCTCCTTCGGGCGCTCGATGGCGTACGCTTCGGCGTATCGCCCTCTGCCACCGCCCTGGAGCTTTCCCACTCCACCCTCGAGCTGCGGGATCGCTTGCCGCCCGCCGCCGCATGACTTTCGCCCGCCCCTGGCTGTTGCTGCTGCTGCTTACCTTCGCGCTCTGGTGGTGGATCCGGCGCCGTCGCGAGGTGCCTGCCGCCCGGTACAGTGACATCACCTTGCCGGCCGAGGCGGGGCGACGGCGTTGGTGGGTGATGCTGCCGCCCGCTCTCCGCGCGTTGGCGTTGGCGGCGCTGATTGTGGCGGCGGCCGGCCCGCGCATCGGTGGCGACACGGTCGAGGTGAAGAAAGAAGGGATCGCGATCGTCATCACCATCGACATCTCCAGCAGCATGCTGGCCGAGGACTTTGCGCCATCGAATCGGCTGGAGGTGGCCAAACGACAGGCGGTCGGCTTTGTCCGCGGGCGGAGTGCCGACCGTATCGGGCTGGTGGCGTTCGCCGGCGAGGCGCTAACCCAGGTGCCGGTCACCCTCGACTATCCGGTCGTCGAACAGGCGGTCATGGACCTCAAGATCGGCAGCCTGGAGGACGGCACCGCGATCGGCAGTGGACTGGCCACGGCCGTGAACCGGCTACGCCGTGCTCCCGACAAATCCAAGGTGATCCTGCTGCTGACGGACGGGGAGAACAACAAGGGCTTGATCGACCCACGGACGGCGGCGGCAACAGCCTCGGCGTTTGGTATCAAGGTGTACACCATCGGAGTGGGCACCATCGGTGAGGCCCCCATTCCCACCGGCCGCGGCCTGGGCGGCTTTCGCTACGAGCTCCTGCCGGTCCGCATCGACGAGCCGCTATTACAGGAGATCGCGCAAAAGACCGGTGGCCGGTATTTCAGGGCCAAGGACAGCGAAGCGCTCAGCCGAATCTTTCGCCAGATCGATGCCTTGGAAAAGACGCCGATCCAGGTAACCCGCTACACCCGCTACGACGAGACCACCCGGCCTCTGATCCTGCTGGGCCTGGGTGCGCTGGCGCTCGAGCTGCTGCTCGCGACCACTCTGGTGGTGCGGGTACCATGACCTTCGACGCGCCGCTCGTTCTGTTGCTCGCCCCGGTGGTCGCTGCGGGCTTCGGGTGCGCGGCCTGGCTGGCCCGGCGGAGGCGCATACAGCTGGCTGGGCGGTGGTCACCCTCGCTTGGGCGGATCGCGCGGGCACGGGGGCGCTGGGCCCCCGCGGTGGTGGGGCTCGCGGCACTCCTCGCCGCCTTAGGTCTCGCGGGGCCGCGCATGGGGCGGAGCGCGGTCAAGACCGAGACCCGGGCGCTGAGTCTGTTGTTCGCCATCGACATCAGCAGGTCCATGCTGGCGGAGGACGTGGCTCCCAGCCGCTTGCAGCGGGCATCGCGGGAGGCGCGCCGCCTGATCCAGGATCTAGAGGGCGACCGCCTGGGCCTTATCGCGTTCGCCGGCAGGAGCTACATCCTGGCCCCGCTCACTGTGGATGGCGGCGCCATCCGGATGTACCTCGATGCTCTCGATCCCGACCTCGCCAGTGAGGGCGGCAGCAGCCTGGCCGCCGTCCTGACGCAGGGGGCACAGCTCCTGGCGGCGGCCACGGATGCCGCCGATCGGGCGCTGGTTCTGTTTACTGACGGCGAGGCGCACGACTCGCTGCCGGAAGTCATAGCAGCCGCGGAAGCGCTGAAGGATGCCGGAGTGCGTCTGATTGTCGTGGCCGAAGGACGGGCGCTACCCGCGCGGATACCGCTCAGGGACTCGGCGGGAACTTTGTTGGAATACAAGCAGGATGAAGAGGGCAATGTGGTACGGACCCAGCGGCGCGACGATATTCTCCGCGCAGTGGTGGAAGCGGCTGAAGGCACCCTGGTGCCCAACGAGTTGCCCGACCAGGCCGGCGCCGTGCGCGACGTGGTTGGCGCGCTCAAGCGAAGCCCGACATCCGAGACCCGAACCACCGACCTGATACCGCGCGCCTGGATACCGGCGCTTGCGGCGGCACTCCTCCTCGTCGGGTACACTCTTCTTCGACCAGGTCCCGCCCTCGTGAGCCTCGGAGGTTTGCTCCTGCTTTCGATTCCGGCTACAGCTCAGCGCCCCACCCCGGGGGACCGGTCAATGGCGGCAGGTGATCCCGCTGGTGCCGCCGGGGAATTTCTGAAAGAGGCGCACGGGCGCTCGCGCGACACGGCATTCTACAACGCGGGTACCGCGGCACTCGAGGCGAGGAGATTCGACGTGGCTCGCGGCGCTCTTACCGAAGCCGCCAAGTCTCTCGACCCGGACCTGCGGTATCGCGCGCTCTACAATCTCGGCGTTGTCGGTCTGCTTGCCGCGGAGGCCGACACCTCGAAGCGGCCGGAGCTGCTGAGCCAGGCTGCCGACCGTTTACGCGAGGCGCTGCTGCTGCGGCCTTCGTCTGCCCGAGCCAAGTGGAACCTCGAGCTGGCGGATCGCCGACGGCCCCCACCCTCCGGCGGGGGTGGAGGCGGTGGTGGGAAGCCTCCCTCTGGCGGAGGGGGGGGCTCGCAACCATCGGAACCGAGCCGGCCCGAAACCCGGGATCAGGAGCTCAGTCGCAGTCAGGCCGAGCAGATCTTGAGCTCGATGGAGCGGCGCGAGCGCGAGACTCGAGCGGAGCAGCAGCGCCGGCTTCGGGGTAACCCCGGTGGAGGAGTGAAGGACTGGTGAGCACCCTGATGTTGCTGGCCCTGCTTCAGGCCGCCCCGCCCGAGCTTCACGCATCGGTGGATCAGGATCAAATCGGGGTTGGGGAAGAGCTGGTGTACACCGTCCGGGCAGTGAGCCGCTCCTCCGAGCCGCTGGCCCTGACGCTGGCGCCGTTCAACGGGTTCGAAATCGTTGCCCGGAGTGAGCGCACGGAGGTTGCATTCTCCGGCGGGCCCACGCGGACGACGCTGCTGGAGATTCGCCTGCGCGCCGTGCGCCCGGGGCGATGGCAGATCGGGCCCGCCCGCGCCACGCAGGGCAACGAGGTGACCGAGGCGTCCGCGCTGGTTGTCGACGTCGAACCCAACGCGGCGGTTGCCGCAACCGCGCTGAACCCACGGCTGCGGAGTCTCCTGGGCCGGACTCCTCAGCCTCCGCGTGGGAAGGCCGCCGTCGCCCTGGTGGTATCGGCCGATACTGTGAGCGTCGGCGAACAGGTGGACGTCGTGACAGCCGCCTGGTTCCCGCGCGATCTTCGACTCCAGCTTCGACGGCCTCCTACCCTCCAGCCCCCGGTCATTGATGGGGTGTGGAGTTATCCCCAGGCCGCACCTTCCGGCATCGCCGCTACCCGCAATATCGGTGGTATTGCCTACGATTTGTTCGTCGCTCATCAGGTCGTCTTCCCGCTGGTGGCCGGAACCATCGCGATCCCCCGAGCGATGCTGAAGTACAGCACTCCCCTGGCGCTGCAGTTCTTCAGTCAGGAAGAGCGGTTTGCCCTTACCAGCCTGCCGGAAACGCTCGCGGTTCGAGCACTGCCGGCCGGGGGACGGCCGGCTGACTTCAACGGCGCCGTGGGATCTGCGCTCCGGTTGGAGCGCCGGATAACTCCTCCCACCGCGCATCCTGGTGAGGGCGTCGCCGTCGAGCTGGTGCTTTCGGGGGAAGGGAACACAGCCCTGTGGCCGCCTCCCGAGACCCGATGGCCGCGGACCGCACGCGCCTACGCCGACCGGGTCGATGAACAAGTGGCCACCGTCGACGGCCGCGTCGGCGGGGTGAAGACCTTCAGGTATCTGGTGGTGCCGGATTCGGTAGGCCCGCTGACGTTGCCGGCGGTGAGCTATACCTACTATGACCTGGCGGCACGGGACTATCGCGCAGCCGCGGTGGGAGCAGCGTCGCTGCCGGTTGCCCGGGGCGGCGAGGCGGCAACCGCGGCGGCGCTGCCTCCCGCCCTATTGGCCCGAGCCCCGCCTGCGCTCACCCTGCGGGTAGCCCAGCGAGTACCGAATTGGGCTTGGGTGGCGATTCTGCTGCTGCCGCCACTCGTAATTTTCGGCCGGTCCTGGCGGCCCCGGCGCCGGCAGCGGAGGGTCTTGCCCTCAGTGGCCGGGCTTCGCGGCGCCGAAGAGGAACTCGATGCCGTTGTGCGAGGCCTGGTGCCGGATCGCGATCAGCGCTCGCGCGCTGGGCTCGCCGCTGCTGCACGCGCCGCAGGCGCCGATGCCGACACGGCTCGCAGGCTGGCTGCCGCCCGAGAGCAACTCCTCGCCCGCCGCTACGGGCCGGGCGTGGCCTCCGACGAGGACCCCGCGCTGGTCGCCGAAGTCCAGGAGTTGATCCGCCGGCTTGGCGGGTCCCTTCGGGGCTGGCGCGGCCGGTCAGCCGCTACCGGAATGGTTTTGGGCCTGCTCGCCGGCGGACTGGCGGCTCAGACTCCTCCGCCCGAGCAACTCTACGAGACCGGTGCTCTGCGCGCCGCCGCGGAGGGTTTTGCTCACCGGGCGGAGCTGGAGCCGGCTGTCGCGGCCCACTGGTACGACCTCGGTGCGGCGTACTACCGGCTGGGCTTGAAGGGCCACGCTGCTGCTGCCTGGCATCGCGCCCGACGTCTCGACCCTCGCGAGCCCACCATACGACGCGCGCTTCGCCTGACTCCTCCGCCCGATGCCACCTCCGCCCGCTGGACCTGGTCACCTCCAGTTACATCCGAAGAGCTCCTGCTTCTCGGAGCGTTCGGTTGGGTGGCGGGCTGGATCGCATGGGTGCTGCGACCCCAGCTACGAGACCGGTGGGCAATCCTGCTGCTGTTTGCGGCGGCAAGCACCGCCGCGGGCTTTGGACTGCGGGGCTGGTACCGCCGCCCGGTGGGCATAGTCCTCGACCCGACTACTCTGCGACTCTCGCCCCACGGACGCGCACCCGCGTTGGGGCCGCTCGACGCCGGCGGGGCAGTACGAATCCTGAGGCGCGATCCTGGCTGGACACTGGTGCAGGCGGCGGGATCGCGGGAAGGGTGGGTCGCCTCCGAAGCGATCGCTGACATCGGCAGATAGATTTCCACGATGTCCCGCCGTATCGCCATTCTGCCCGATGCCGTGGCCGATCAGATTGCCGCCGGTGAGGTGGTCGAGCGACCCGCGTCGGTGGTAAAAGAGCTGGTCGAAAATTCGCTGGACGCCGGCGCCCTTCACGTGCGGGTAGAGTTGGAGAACGGTGGGAAGGTTCTGATCGAGGTCAGCGATGACGGCAGCGGGATGGGACGGGAAGACGCCGTCCTGGCGCTCGACCGCCATGCAACCAGCAAGGTCCGGAGCGCCGCGGACCTCGTGGGCGTGGCAACGTTCGGGTTCCGGGGCGAGGCGCTTCCGGCCATCGCCTCGGTGTCCCGGATGACCCTTACTACTTGCGACGGTGAGGGCGAGGCCTCGGAGCTTAATGTGGCGGGCGGGAGGCTCGAGCGGGCTGCGGCCGTGGCGCGCCAGCGGGGAACCACCGTCATCATCCGAAGTCTGTTCTTCAACACGCCCGCCCGGCGCAAGTTTCTTCGCTCCGCTGCCAGCGAGACCCGCGCCGCGCACGAGGCGGTGGCCACTCTCGCGCTGGCGCACCCGGAGACGGGCTTTGAGCTGCACGTCGACGGCACCCGACGTCTTGCCGTACCGGCCCGGCAGGATTCGGCCGAACGACTCGCCGCCGTTTGGGGACGCGATCTTGCCGGGACTCTGGTGGCCGTGCGTTATGCCGCCGGCGCATTCCAGGTGAGCGGGTACATCCAGCGCCCGGGCGACGCACAGCCGACCGGACGGCGAACCCAGCTCTTTGTGAATGGGCGGCCGTTCAAAGATCCCTTCCTGATCCGTGCGGCCGAGGCGGGCTACCGTGCGGCGATCCATCCGGGTGATCGGCCCTCCGTTTACCTCCGTATCCAAGTTGCAGCCGAAGACGTCGACGTAAACGTACATCCCGCCAAGCTCGAGGTTCGCTTCCGGGACCGTATTGGAGTGGAACGCGTGATTGAGGAGGCGGTTCGGGCGTCACTCGGTGCCCTGATCGCCGCCGCTCCGGTCGGGGACTGGCGTCCTCTCCCGGCGGCGAGTGGGGCGGGTCATTGGTCAGGCCCGGGCGTTCAGACGATAGACCTGGGCCAGCTCTTTCCACCCGGCGCCGGAACCGTGTCGGCTGAGGAGGAGCCCGACTCCCCCGCCGGATTCGATGTCCCCCTGGTCCAGGTCTTCGACTGCTACATCATGTACGAGGGCCCGGAGGGCGTGATCATCGTAGACCAGCACTCCGCCCATGAGCGGGTTCTCTACGAGGGCATACTCGCCCAACTCAGCGGCGCAGGCGCGCCAGCTCAGCGGCTGCTTCTGCCGCTCACCTTAGAGTTGACCGATGAGGAGCTCGATGCCTTTGAGTCGCACGGTGAGGAGCTGCGCCGGGTTGGGTTCGAGGCCGACGCGTTCGGTGGGCGCAGCGTCGTGGTGCACGCCGTGCCCACGCCCCATCCTCGTTTCGACGCCGGCGCCTGTTTTCGAGAGATGGTAGCCGACCTGGCACGCGGACGCTTTGGCGGATGGTCGAACCGGCTCGAGCGCTTCGCCGCTACCTACGCCTGCCGCGCCGCGGTCAAAGCCGGTGACCGGCTTGGCGAGCGGGAGATGCGCGAGCTGCTCCTGCGCCTCTTCGCCACCGACCTGCCACCCCACGACGTGCATGGCCGGGCGACAATCGTGCAGCTGCCCCGCGAGGAGTTGGAGCGCCGGTTTGGCCGGCGCTAGGGTACCGGTGCTGGTGGGACCAACGGGGGTGGGGAAAACCGCGGTAGCCATGGCTCTCGCCCTGCACTGGTCTCTCGAAGTCATCTCGGCCGACTCTCGCCAGGTCTACAAACGTCTCGACATCGGCACCGCCAAGCCCTCGCGAAAGGAGCGCGCCCGGACCCCGCACCATGGGCTGGATCTGGTCGAGCCAGGTGTTCGTTACAGCGCGGGACATTTCGCCCGGGACGGAGTTCGCTGGCTCGACGAGATTCGCGCCCGGGGCAATCTGCCCATGGTAGTTGGGGGAACCGGGCTCTACGTTCGGGCACTCGTCGAGGGGCTCTTTGCCGAGCCGCCGCTCGATGCCGACAAGCGCCGGTCGTTGGACGCCTGGACCGCCCGGCTGGAACCGATCGAGTTGCTGCGCTGGGCCGCGCGGCTCGATCCCGGCTTCCGTGGGGGAGGTCGGCAGCGCGCAGCACGCGCCATTGAAGTCGCCCTTCTCAGCGGGCGTCCGCTGTCGTACTGGCAGCAGGCCGCGCGATCCCAGGGATCGCTGGACCCATGGTACATTGTTCTCACCGCTCCCCGGCCGGTGCTGCACCAGAGAATCGCCCGGCGCGCCGACGACATGGTACGGCGCGGGCTGATCGAGGAAGTCGCGGCGGTACTGGCCGAGGGGCACAGCTCTCATACCCCGGGTCTCGACGGCATCGGAGTCCGGGAGGCGGTCGAGTACCTCCACGGCCAGCGGACGCGGGAATCGGTTGCCGAGGCCATCGCCGTGGGGACGCGTCAGTATGCCAAACGGCAACAGACCTGGTTCCGGCACCAGCTTGCCGGCAACGCGATCACACTGGATGCCACCCGGCCGCCGGAAAAGCTGGCGGAGGAGATCGCGGCGCTATGGGCGCGAGCTGGGAGCTCGGAGCTGGGAGCTGGGCGTCGGGTTCAACCACGGTTAAGGACAACGCATGATGAACGCTGAAGTGTTTGCCGGTTGGGAGCTCTTAGCTCCCAGCTCCCAGCTCCCAGCTCCATGAAAATCGGCATCACCTGTTACCCTACGTATGGCGGATCGGGCGCGGTCGCCACTGAGCTCGGGCTCGAGCTTGCCCGCCGGGGTCATGAGGTGCACTTCATCACCTATGACTCGCCTTTTCGCCTTCGGGGATACACCGAGCGGGTCTTTTTCCATCAGGTCGAAACCCGGATGGGCCGCTATCCGCTGTTCGATCATTTCCCCTATACTCTCGCGCTGGCCTCGAAGCAGCACGAGGTGGTGCTCCGCGAGGAGCTCGATCTGCTCCATGTCCACTATGCCATTCCCCACGCTACCACCGCCTACCTGGCGCGCGAGATGCTGGAGCCGGTGCGCCCTCTCCGGGTCATCACGACACTGCACGGCACCGACATTACGCTGGTGGGACAGGAGTCCAGCTTTTATGCCATCACCAGGTTCTCGATCGAACAGTCCGACGGGATCACTGCTGTATCCCATCACCTCAGAGACGAGACCTACCGCGCGTTTGGATGCGGCAGCTGCGATGTCAGGGTCATCCCGAACTTTGTCAATCTTTTGGAGTATCGTCCGGCTGAGGCGGATTGCCGGGGTTCGGTGGCGCCCGAGGGACACAAGGTCATCACCCACGTCTCCAACTTTCGCGAAGTGAAGCGGGTCAAAGATGTGGTCCGCGTATTCGCCCGGGTACGTCGCGCCATGCCGGCGACGCTGGTGATGATCGGCGATGGCCCCGAGCGGGTTGACGCCGAGAACGAGGCGCGCGACCTCGCGGTCACCGATGACGTGCGCTTCCTCGGCCGGCTCGACTCCGTCGCGTCCCTGCTGCAGGCCAGCGATCTCTTCATCCTGCCGTCACAGACGGAGTCGTTCGGCTTGGCCGCGCTCGAGGCGATGGCGTGCGGGGCCCCGGTCGTGGCCACCCGGGCCGGAGGCCTGCCCGAGGTCATCGATGATGGAGTGAACGGTATCCTCGAGCCGGTCGGATCGGTGGAGGCCATGGGCCGTCGCGCGGTCGAGCTGTTGCGCGATCCGGAACGTCATGCGGCCATGCGCGCTGCCGCCATCGCCAAGGCCGAGCACTTTTCCGCCAATAGCATTGTGCCCATGTACGAGGCGTACTACCGGGAAGTGTTGGCTTGAGGGTCTCTCATGTCGCCTGAGCTATTGCTGAAAGGCGCCATGCTCGGGCTGGTGGAGGGAGCCACCGAGTTCATTCCGGTCTCCTCGACCGGCCATCTCATCATCGTGAGCAACTGGCTCGGGCTGATCGACGAGCGCGCCAAGACGTTCGACATCTTCATACAGCTCGGCGCAATCCTCGCCATCCTGTGGCTCTATCGCGCCCGGCTCGCCCACGCGGTGGTGGCTGCTCGCGGCGAGGTTGTAAGCCGGCGGTTCCTCCTCAATCTCGTCATCGCGTTTCTGCCGGCCGCGGTGGTGGGCTTTCTCACCCACGAATGGATTAAAGCCCGGCTTTTCAACCCTGGCGTGGTAGCGGTTGCGCTCGTCGTCGGCGGCATTCTTATCCTCTTAATCGAGCGCTGGGCGCCTCCGCCCAGAGTGAATGACGTGAGCCAGGTGTCATCCCGCACCGCCCTCGGAATCGGTTTGGCTCAGGTGCTGTCTCTGATCCCGGGGACATCGCGCTCCGGTGCCACCATCATGGGGGGGTACGCTCTCGGACTCTCGCGCACCGCTGCCACCGAGTTCTCTTTTTTCCTGGCCATACCGGTGATGCTTGCCGCCACTCTGTATGACCTCGCCAAGAGCTGGTCGGTCCTGGGCGTCAACGATATCCCGATGTTCGCCGTTGGATTCATCGTCTCGTTCGTTTCCGCCGCGATCGTAGTGAAGGCATTTCTCGCCTACGTCTCCCGGCACAGCTTCAAGGTGTTCGCCTGGTATCGTATCGCGCTTGGCCTCGTGTTGCTGTTCACTCTATGATGAAGTCTCCACTTCCTCCGCCCGACGAACGGAACTTGCGAAACATCGGAGTTCCGGGTAGCAGAGTTCCGGCACTCGCGAGCCTCCGCCAGTTGGCCAGGTCTGCATGTCAGCAATGAAGCAGAGGCTGCACTATTTCGAGCGGGTAGGCTCCACCATGGATCTGCTTCACCAGCTTGCCGCCGACGGCGCGGAGGCCGGAACAGCCGTGATCGCGGGCGAGCAGCTCGAGGGACGGGGATCTCGCGGCCGCTCGTGGCACTCGCCACCCGGGGGACTCTGGCTCAGTGTCTTATTCAGGCCACGCGTCATCGACGGTCTGGAGGTGGTGAGCCTGCGGGCTGGGCTGGCAGTGGCGGAAGTGCTCCAGGCTCTGGTGCCGACGCCGCTGCAACTCAAGTGGCCCAACGATCTCCTGCTCGAGGGACGCAAGGTCGGAGGCGTGCTCTGTGAGGCGCGTTGGCAGGGCGACAGCCTGGGCTGGATAGCGGTCGGCGTCGGGATGAACGTTCGCAATCGCGTTCCGGAAGAACTCAGCCTGGTGGCCGTTTCGCTTGCTACCCACTGTCCCGACATTACGCCAGAGCTTCTAGCGGAGCCGGTAGTAGAGGCACTGAGACAGCTCAACCCCGGTGCCGGACCGCTCACCGGCCGGGAACTTCAGCAGTTCGCTCAACGCGACTGGCTCCGGGGCAGGCAAGTCCTCGAGCCAGTGGCAGGTACCGTGGCGGGGTTGCGAGAGGATGGCGCCCTCCTGGTTCGCACTGGACACGGATCCGAGTTTCCGATCCGGAGCGGCCCGGTGCAATTGGCCGCCGTATACCCCAGCCGGTAACTTCGATCATGCTGCTCGCGCTCGATATCGGGAACACCGAGATAACCGTTGGGCTCTTCCAGGGACGGGAGCTGGAGGCCCACTGGCGGCTCACGACTAATCCGGATCGCACTCCGGATGAGTGGGGCGGCGCGATCGGCGGGTTTCTGGTGCAGAGCGGGCACTCACCCAATGAGATCCGAGCGGTCTGCCTTGCCTCCGTGGCCCCTGCCACCACCCAGAGCGTGGTCGAAGGAGTGGTTCTTTCTACCGGCTGCAGCGGCGTGGCCGTGGATGCCAGGTCGCCGCTGCCAGTGATCCTCGATGTGGACGAGCCGCTCACCGTGGGTGCGGATCGGATCGTGAATGTCCTGGCCGCGGTCGAGCTCTTTCACGCCGACAGCATCGTAGTCGATTTCGGCACCGCGACGACATTCGATTGTGTCACCGCGGATGCCCGATTCATC
>Ga0136617_10003578_pt1 | contig 13893 bp, 9 predicted proteins | sample AntDrymUQ3222106_2_FD_129672 | JGI IMG/M metagenome (GOLD analysis project Ga0136617, IMG submission 129672) | Polar desert sand microbial communities from Dry Valleys, Antarctica - metaG UQ322 (21.06) | ecosystem: Environmental > Terrestrial > Soil > Desert | place: Antarctica: Dry Valley... | reverse complement strand
GTGCCCTCGTTGAACAGGTGCAGGTCGAGCTCGCCGATCGGCTCCCGGTGCTTCATGGCGCGCCGCGTTCGGCGGTCAGGGCGAGGCGGTGGCGGACGTCGCGGCGATCGAGCGTCGACGACGTCGGTTCGGCCAGCCGGCGTCGCCAGCTGCTGGGGAGCACCTGGCCGGGGACGTTGTGTGGCGTCGTCTCGCCGACGAGGTCGTCGAGGTCGACGACGGTGAGGTAGGCGTCGCTTCGAGCGAGCCGCTCGATCGTCGCGTCGAGCACGGCGCTCGCCGACGGATCGACGTCGTGGCCGAGCTCGGCGGCAAGCAGGCGGGCGCGCCCGGTGAGATCGATCCCGGCGGCGGCGGATGCGAACGGAGCCATGTCGTGGGTGCGGATCCCGGCGACCGTGCGCGCCGGGATCGGCGCCAGCGGCCCGTCGAGGTGGAACTGCTCCTCGTACATCCCGAGCACGTCCCAGCGGGCGAGCGCGTCGAACACCTCCTCCGGCACCGTGCCGAGATCCTCGCCGACGACGGTGGTCCCCGCTACCGCCGCCTCGGCGGCGATCACGGCGAGGATCTCGTCGCGCGGGTAGCGCACGTAGCACCCCTGGTCGGCGGACATCCCGTCGGGGATCCACCACAGCCGATGCACACCCATCACGTGGTCGATGCGCAGCAGCGAGGCGTGCTGGCCGGCTCGGCCGACCAGCACGCGCCACGAGCGGTGGGCGCTGCGCCGGCCCGCAGCCGGCAGCGGTGGCCGGAAGCCCCAGTGCTGCCCGCCGGAGAAGAACTCGTCGGGCGGTGCGCCGACCGCGACGCCGTCGGCGAAGCGCTCGGGGTGCGCCCACGTCTCGAACCCGTCGGGGTGGCTCCCGATCGGCAGGTCGAGCGCCAGCGCCGCGCTGCCCGGTCGCTCGACAGCAGCCAGCTGCTGGTCGGCGAGCCACTGGGCGAACACGTGGCTGGCCGTGACCAGCTCGGCGGGATGCTGGCGGTCGACCGGGTCGGGACGACAGGTCCGGTAGCGGGCGAACGCGACGACGTCGGGACGCGCCTCGGCGAACCGGCGGACCTCGGGCGCGTCGGCGTCACCTCGACGAGCGGCCTCGAGCAGTCGGTGACGCTGGGCGCGGGCGAGCGATCGCCAGTCGATCCCGTCGCCGACGACGTTGTCGACGAGGTCGCCCGACGCGGTGTCGACGTCGACGTACACCTCGTTCCAGTGGAGCCGGCTGATCGGCGCGTAGGGGCTCGGATCGAACGGGTCGTCGAGGAACCCCGCGTACAGCGGCAGCGTCGAAAGCACGTCGATGCCGCGCGCCGGGAGCTCGGCGGCGAGTGCGGCGAGGTGGGCGAACGACGGGCGGGGCGCGCCCCGCTCCCACAGCGCGTACGCCGGCACGAACACGCCGCTGCCACCGTCAAGCGCGTCGAGCCGGGGCATCGTGGGCGGGGCGACGACCACCGTTGTGGTCACGTCACGTTGCGAACCGGCGACCTCGAGCTCGTGGGAGCCATACGGGACGTCCGGCGGAAGGGCGACGGTCGTCCCCGATGCCGCCAACGCGATTGCGGTGCCGTCGGCGAGCCGGAGCACGGCCCGACGGATCTCGACGCCCACGTCGATCGGCCGCCCGTCGGCGACGTGAATCGGCGCGATCGGCGGGTCGTCGTCGGCCGCGTCCGCCTCGAGCACCTCGACGACACGGTCGAGCACGATCGGCTCGGCGTGGCGACGAACCCCGGACACGTCCCAGTAGGACGTCTCGACACCGAGGGCTTCGGCCCGTCGGCGCAGCACCCCGATATCGCCGGTGACGGCGTTCAGCTCGTCGGCTCCGTGCGCAGGACGACCATCGAGCGTGACACCAGGTCGATGACGTCGCCCGACGTGAGCAGCTCCTTGCGCCGGCGGGTGAGGGCGGTGTCGAGCTCGACGTGCCAATCACGGACCCACGGTGCGCCCGGCAGCGTCCATCGGATCTTCTGCTCGCTGGCGTTGAACATCACGAAGAACGTGTCGTCGACGATCCGGCCACCATAGGCGTCGACGGTCGGGATGGCGTCGCCGTTGAGGATCACCCCGACGGCGAGGGCGTACCCGTTCTCCCAGTCGTCGTCGGTCATCTCCAGCCCGTCGGGACGGAACCACGCCAGGTCGTCGAGCCCACGGATGCGCCGACCCTGGAACCACCGGCGCCGTCGGAAGACGGTGTGCGCCCTGCGCAGCTGCGCCACCTCGCGGCACCACTCGACGAACCCGGCGTCGACACCCTCCCAGTCGTACCAGGAGATCTCGTTGTCCTGAGCGTAGGCGTTGTTGTTGCCGCCCTGGGAGCGACCGAGCTCGTCGCCGCCGAGGATCATCGGCACGCCCTGCGACAGCAGCAGCGTGGTGATCAGGTTGCGCCGCTGGCGATCGCGCAGCGCGTTGATCTTGCCGTCGTCGGTCGGCCCCTCGGAACCGTGGTTCCACGAGCGGTTGTACGACTCGCCGTCGCGGTTGTCCTCGCCGTTGGCCTCGTTGTGCTTGTCGTTGTACGACACCAGGTCGGCGAGGGGGAAGCCGTCGTGGGAGGTGACGAAGTTGACCGACGCCGTCGGCCGGCGCTTGTCGGCCTCGTACAGGTCGGAGCTGCCGGTGAACCGGTAGCCGAACTCGGCGAGCGTCGCCGGCTCGCCACGCCAGAAGTCGCGGATCGTGTCTCGGTAGCGCCCGTTCCACTCCGACCACTGGGGCGGGAAGTTCCCGACCTGGTATCCGCCCTCGCCGACGTCCCACGGCTCGGCGATGAGCTTGACCTCAGACACGATCGGATCCTGCTGGACGAGGTCGAAGAACGCCGACAGCCGATCGACGGCGTACAGCTCCCTGGCCAGCGTGGAGGCGAGGTCGAAGCGGAACCCGTCGACGTGCATCTCCGTCACCCAGTAGCGGAGGCTGTCCATGATCAGCTGCAGCACGTGCGGGTGGCGCATGTTCAGGCTGTTGCCCGTCCCGGTGAAGTCGAGGTAGTGGCGCGGCTCGCCGTCGACGACGCGGTAGTAGGCGAGGTTGTCGATCCCGCGCATCGACAACATCGGGCCGAGGTGGTTGCCCTCGGCCGTGTGGTTGTAGACGACGTCGAGGATCACCTCGATGCCCGCCGCGTGCAGCGCCTTCACCATCGACTTGAACTCCTGCACCTGCCCGTGCAGCGGCGCCGGGAGGTGGCCGGGTGCGAGGCCGCTCGCCGCGCCCGGCGCGCCGGCGGACGTGTAGCCGTTGTGCGGCGCGAGGTAGGCGACCGAGTTGTAGCCCCAGTAGTTGCGCAGGCCGCGCTCGACGAGGTGGTGGTCGTGGAGGAACTGGTGTACGGGCATCAGCTCGACCGCGGTGATCCCCAGGCCGGCGAGGTGCTCGACGACGTTCGGATGGCCGAGCGCGGCGTACGTGCCGCGCATCTCCTCCGGCACGCCGGGGTGACGGATCGTCATCCCCCGCACGTGGGACTCGTAGATGATCGTCTCGTGCATCGGGTGGCCCGGCGGCCGGTCGTTGGACCAGTCGAAGAACGGGTCGCTGACCACGGCGCGTGGCACGTGCGGTGCGCTGTCGGCGATGTTCGGCCGGTCGGGCTCGTCGAAGTCGTAGGCGAAGCCCGCGTCGTCCCAGTCGACGTCTCCATCGATCGCCTTGGCGTACGTGTCGAGCAGCAACTTGGCGGGGTTGCACCAGAGGCCCTCGCTCGGCTTCCACGGCCCGTGCACCCGGTAGCCGTAGCGTTGGCCGGGTCGGACGTCGGGGAGGTAGGCGTGCCAGCAGTCGCCGTCGACCTCGGTCAGCTCGACCCGCAGCTCGGCCGATTCGCCACCGTTGCCGTCGAGCAGGCACAGCTCGACGCACTCGGCCACGCTGGAGAACAGGGAGAAGTTCGTGCCGGAGCCGTCGAACGTGGCGCCCAGTGGGTACGGCCGCCCGACCCACGTGCGCGGGGCCGCAGGATCGGGGGCGGGTTCAGGCATCCGGGCAGTCTCGCTGCTCGGCTGCGGTGAAGCGGAATGGGGGCCGAGCCAGATGTCACGCGTCTTGCAGTGGTGCCAGCCACACCGGGAGAGACCGGTCCGCCGTCTGTCGCCCAGCGCACGAAGGCGGTACCGTCGAGGCGGTACGGATCACCGCGCGGGAGGTGGCGTGGAGGTGATCAGGGTGCGCGCGGGGTTCCTGATCCGACGCGGCTGGCGGGCGACGTTGCTGCTCGCCCTGCTGACGGGGCTCGCCGCGGGCGTGGCGATGGCGGGCTGGGCGCTCGGCCGCCGGGCGTCGACGGCGTTCGAACGCTTCCTCACCTACGCCGATGAACCGGAGCTGCTGGTCAGCTTCTGCCCGCCCGAGCTGGAGACGATCGACGAGGCGGCGCTCTTCGAGTGCATCCTTTACGACGCCGTCGACGAGCAGCGGAGGGCGAGCGCCCTCCCAGAGGTCGATGCCGCGGCGCGGATCAAGTACTCGGGCGCGGTGGCCGCCCGCCAGGAGCGACCCGACCGGACCTGGATCACGGCCGTCGTCGCCCAGGCCGACGACTCGATCGACACGGTCGACGGTCGCCACATCGTCGTGGAGGGGCGGCGGGCCCGCGCCGACGCCCTCGAGGTCGTCGTCAACGAGCGCTTCCGCGACAACACGGATGTGGCCGTGGGAGAGGAGCTGATGCTGTCGCTGTGGAGCCAGGATGAGCTCGGCCAGTTCGCGATTGAGGGAGGCCGGTTCACAGGTCCGCAGGCACGGGTCCGGGTGGTCGGCGTCGTTCGGCCGCTCCGCGACCTCACCGCGGCGACCGGAACGGCGTTCGCCCAAATCGACGAGGTGCGCATCTACGGCGGACCGGCGCTCGCCAGCGCGACTACAGACGCGGCCGGATTCGGGGGCGTCGCCGTCAACGCGCGTGACGATGACGTCGCAGCCGCCAGCGCCGCCATCCGTCGAGAGTTCGACGGGCAGCAGTACCAGCTCGCTCCGGCGATGGAGACCGACGATCTCGATCCGATCTCCGAGGCCATCCGCTACGAGGCGCGGGGTGTGCTGGCTTTCGCTGCGGTCGCGGGCGTGGCGGCGATCGCCTTCGCCGGACAGGCGGTCGCCCGCCAGAGCCGGCGGGAGTGGGCGGACGGCGACAGCTTGCGGGCGATCGGCATGTCCGACCGCGAGGCCATCACCTCGGCGGCGATGCGGGGCGCCGTTACCGCGGCGCTGGCTGCCGTGGTGGCTGTCGGGACCTCGATCGCGCTGTCGGCCATCGGCGCGTTCGGCGTCACCAGGCGAGCGGAGGTCGATCCCGGGCCGGTCGTCGACGGTGTCGTGCTGGTCGTCGGCTCGGTGCTCGTCGTTGGCGCGGTCGTCGTCGCGACGTCGTTCCCGGTCGCCCTCCAGTTCGGTCGTTCGTCAGCCGGCGCGGACGCGACGAGGAGACGCCGACTCGGCACGTTGCGTTCGGGCTTGCCGCCGGCGGTCGCGGCAGGCGTCGGCATGGCACGGACGGGCGGCCGGAGGGCGGGCGGGCTGGCGCTCGGCACCGCGCTGGCGGGCACCGCCCTGGCCGTCGCCTCGGTCGTAGCCGCCGTCGGGGTGACGGCGAGCCTGGGCCACCTCGAGTCGACGCCCGAGCAGTTCGGCGCCCCGTGGGACCTCTCGTTCAGCGCCGAGAGCGAGGACATGTACGCCGCCGCTGCCGACGTCTTCAAGGGGCATCCGGACGTGGACTCCATGGCGGGGATCATCGGTAGCGACGTTCGCATCGGCGAAGAGGTGGTGTGGGTCCAGGCCTTCGCGCCCATCAACGGGGTCGACGGGCTGGTCGCACCGGTCATAACGTCGGGGCGAGCACCGGCTGCGGTCGACGAGATCGCGCTCGGTTCGACCACGATGGAGGACCTCGACCTGTCGCTCGGCGACACGATCGAGGTGCGCCCCACGACGACGCGCCAGTTCTCGCAGACGATGAGGGTGGTCGGCACGACCATCGTCAACGACACCTACGAGAACAGTCCGGGGCGGGGCGGCGTGGTGACTCCTGCGTGGCTCGAACGGGTTTCACCCGAGTCGATCGACCCCGACCCGGTCGTGATCCGTCTCTCACCCGGCGCCGACATTGCGGCGTTCCGCGCCGCGCTCGACGAGGTCGTGCCCGATGGCGTCCTCGGTCCTGTGCAGCAGGGGGCGATCCGCAACGTCGTTCGTGTGAGCGCGATCCCGCTCGTCCTGGCCGCGCTCGTCGCTGCGCTCGCCGTCGCCTCCCTCGCCCACGCCCTGATCCTGTCGGTGCGCCGCCACCGTTCGCAGCTGGCGGTGCTCAAGAGCCTCGGCTTCCGGCGCGGGCAGGTGCGGGCTGCGGTGGTGTGGCACGCGACGGCGCTTGCCATGCTCGCCGTGCTGATCGGCGCGCCGCTGGGAATCATCGTGGGCCGCTGGGGTTGGCGACTCGTCGCCGACCAGATCGGCGTGGTGAGTCCACCGGTCACCCCGCTCGTCCCGCTCGTGCTCGCAATCGCCGGCGCGCTGGTCGTGGCCAACCTCGTCGCCGTCTTTCCCGGCTGGCGGGCGGCGCGCATCCCGACAGCCCGAGCCCTACGCGTGGAGTAGAGGCGCTACCGGGCGAGCCGGGCGCAGCCGCTCGATGCGGTCGCCATCGGCCCCGAGTCGCCGATCGTCGAGCGTCACGAATACCGAACTGGACACTGTTCGTCGCGACAGGTGGGATGATCGGTGTCCAGTTGCCCGGTCGGGACGATCGGTGTCCGGATCAGTGGACGCGGACGTGGCTCGCACGTCACTGGTCGTAGCGATCCGGCCGCGCAACCTCTACGCGGTCTGCTGCACCTCGAGGCCGAGCTCGGCCATCGCCGCCTCGCGCATCTTGTACTTCTGCACCTTGCCGGTGACGGTCATCGGGAACTCGTCGACCAACCTGACGTAGCGCGGGACCTTGAAGTGGGCGATCCGCCCGCGGCAGAAGTCGCGCAGCGCCTCGGGATCGACGTCCGCCCCGGGGCGGGGCTTGACCCAAGCCACCAGCTCCTCGCCGTAGCGTTCGTCGGGGACGCCGATCACCTGCACGTCCTCGACGTCGGGGTGGGTGTAGAGGAACTCCTCGATCTCTCGCGGATACACGTTCTCGCCGCCACGGATCACCATGTCCTTGATCCGCCCGACGATGTTGACGTACCCGTCGTCGGCCATCACGGCGAGGTCGCCAGTGTGCATCCAGCCGTCGCCGTCGATCGCCTCTGCGGTGCGTTCCGGCTCGTCCCAGTACCCCTGCATCACCGAGTAGCCCCGGGTGCAGAGCTCGCCGGTGGCGCCGCGCTCGATCGTCTGGCCGCCCTCGGGGTCGGCGACGCGCACCTCGACGTGTGGGTGGACCCGTCCGACGGTGGCCGTGCGATGGTGCATCGAGTCGTCGGGCAACGTCTGCGTCGACACCGGCGACGTCTCCGTCATGCCGTAGCAGATGGTGACCTCGCGCATGTGCATGCGGTCGACGCACGCCTTCATCACCTCGACCGGGCACGGGGAGCCGGCCATCACGCCGGTGCGCAACGTCGAGAGGTCGAAGCGCTCGAAGTCGGGGTGGCCGAGCTCGGCGATGAACATCGTCGGCACGCCGTACAGCACGCTGCAGCGCTCCGCCTCGACCGTCTCGAGCACGTGCAGCGGGTCGAAGGCGTCGGCCGGGATCACCATCGTCGCCCCGTGCGTCGTGCACCCGAGGTTGCCCATGACCATCCCGAAGCAGTGGTAGAAAGGCACCGGGATGCACACGCGGTCGTCGGCCGTGAAGCCCTGGCGGCGGGCCGTGAAGTAGCCGTTGTTGAGGATGTTGCGGTGGGTGAGCGTGGCGCCCTTCGGGAACCCGGTGGTGCCGGACGTGTACTGGATGTTGATCGGGTCGTCGGGCCCGAGCAGCGCGCGCCGGGTGTCGAGGTCAGCGTCGGTGGCGTCGCCGGCGCCGGCGACCAGCTCGTCCCAGTCGTCCTCCCACAGGAACACGCTGCGCTCGAGCGCGGGGCAGTCGGGCGTGACCTGCTCGACCATGTCGACGTAGTCGGACGTCTTGAACGACGGCGCAGCAACGAGCAGGCGGCACCCGGACTGGTTCAGTGCGAAGGCGAGCTCGTGGGTGCGATACGCCGGGTTGACGTTGACGAGGATCGCCCCGATCTCGGCGGTGGCGTACTGCACGAGCGTCCACTCGGCGTAGTTCGGGCTCCACAGCCCGACCCGGTCGCCGGGCTCGACGCCGAGCGACAGGATGCCGCGGGCGAGGGCGGCGACCCGGTCGGCCAGCTCGGCGTAGGTCCAGCGGATCCCTTGGTGACGTGCGACGAGCGCCTCGCCGTCGGGCCGGGCGGCGACGGTACGGGCGAGGTTGGCGCCGATCGTCTCGTCGAGCAGCGCCACGTCGGTCGGACCGACATCGACGGCGAGATCCATCCCCCCATGCTCCCACGCCCCCGCCATCCGAGTGTTTCCGCCTGTCCGAGTGTTTGAGGCGGAGAAACTCCACCGCAAACACTCCGATCCCGACTCGGTACGATGACGGTTACGGCGTCGGCGGGATGCCGTCCTCGATGGCGAGGTGACGACGGCGGAAGGTGGACATGCGAGTTCGAACGCGCGCACTCGTCGCGGCGGCCGTGACGCTCGGCTTGACCGTGGGCGGTGTCGACACCGGTCCGGTGTCGGCGGCGCCGATCATCCAGCTCGGGAGGATCCGCTACGACAGCCCCGGGAGCCCCGACAACGCGAGCAACCTGAACGGTGAGACCGTCGCCGTCCGCAACGTCGGCACCAGGACGGTGACCCTCACCGGATGGACCCTGCGCGATACCGCCGACCACGAGTACCGGTTCGGGACGTTTCAGCTCGCTGCCGGCAAGACGGTGGTCGTGCACACCGGGAGCGGCACCAACTCGGCCGGCCACCGGTACTGGGGCCTGCGCAGCCACGTGTGGAACAACACCGGGGATACGGCCGTGCTGCGCACCGCCGCCGGCACCTTCATCGACCGCTGTACATGGCCGCCAGCGACAGGCTCCGGCTACAAGGACTGCTGACTCGGCACACAGCAGGTTCCGAGTGTTTGCGGCTGCGTTTCGCAGCCGCAAACACTCGGACAGCCGGCAACACTCGGATCAGATTGCGGTGACGGCGTCGCGGGTGGTGGCGTCGACCACGAACGTTCGCCAGGTCGTGACGGGCGAGCGGCGATCTCGGACGTCGTCGACGATGCGGTACTCCGCGGTCCAGGACTCCTCCGTGATCGTGTGGCGGGTGTAGCCGCGATGGGCGATCTCGGCGTCGACGACGTTGGCGAACCCGGCGAGCGTGGCGGTGAGCGACTCGTCGACGTTGGCCGGTGACGAGATCGACGTCGTGACGAACTCGACGCCGACCTCGGGGAGCACGCCGATCCCGGCGAGGTGGATGTCGCCAGTCAGCACCACGACCCGCTCTGGCGTGCGGGCGGCGGCGAGCAGGCGGTCACGAGCCGGTGCGTACCCGTCCCACTGGTCGTGGTTCAGGATCGCCCCGTTCGGCAGGCGGATGTCGGTCATCACCGTCTGCTGGGCGAGCACCGTCCACGTAGCGCTCGACGCCCCCAGCGCGTCGATGGCGAAGCGCTCCTGCGCCTCGCCGAGCATCGTGCGCGCCGGATCGGCGGACTCCGGGCACGGTGGGCTCGGATCGAGCACGCGGTCGTCGCACGCCTGGTCGCTGCGGAACTGCCGGCCGTCGAGGAGGGTGAACGAGGCGAGGCCGCCCCACGCCACCGTGCGATGGATGGGGTACGGCTCCGGCTCGCGCGTGTCGTCGCCCTCGACCTCCGGATCGGGCGGTCGCGGCGGAGGCGGCAGCCGCACCGGCATGTGCTCCCACCACGCCCGGTAGCCCTCGGCGCGCCGGACGGCGAACGTCTCGGTGTCGACGATGTCGTCGGGGACCGGGCCGGCGTAGTTGTTCTCGACCTCGTGGTCGTCCCAGATGACGAGCCACGGGCACGCCGCCCGCGCCGCTTGCAGGTCCCCGTCACCGAGGTACTGGCGGTACCGCTCCCGGTAGCCGGCGAGGTCGATCGCCTCGTCGCCCTCGTGAGTGCGGATCCGGTCGACGTCGTCGGGCGCGCCCGGGTTCTCGTAGATGAAGTCGCCGAGGTACAGCACCAGGTCGGGCGTCCACTCGGCCAGATCGCGATGCGCTGCGTAGAACCCGTACTCGAAGTGCTGGCACGACGCCGTGGCGACGCGCAGCGGGTCCGGCGCGCCGGTCGGCGCCACCTTGCCGACCGGGCTGACGAACCCGCCGGCGCGGAAGCGGTACCACGCCGGGCCGGACAGCTCGACGAGCGCGTGCACGCTGTGAGCGTCCTCCCGTCGCGCCTCGACGGTGCCCTCGGCGACGACCGAGGCGAACTCGCTGTCGTCGGCGAGCTCCCACGTGACCTCGATCGTTCTCGGCAGCTCGTCGGCCCCGTCGGCGACGAGCCGGGTCCACAGCACGGCGCTGGCGTCGTCGGGGTCGCCGGAGCAGACGCCGAGACCGAACGGATCGCCACCGAGCGCGATCGACGGTGCCTCCGGCGCGGTGTCGACGGGCGCGCTCGAGGCGGCCGGCGAGGTCGTCACCGCGCCGGTCGTCGCCGACGAACCCGCCGTGGTCACGGACGGTCCCGAGCTGGTGGTGGCGTTCGTGCCCGTCGTCGAGGACGAGCTCTTGTCGTCCGAGCTGCACCCGCCGACGACGATGGTCGCGCCGAGTGCGAGGAGCTGCCGCCGGGAGAGGTCCACGGCGGCAGTCTTGCGGACGTCGAGGGCTGCGGCCCCAGGACCCTGCGCTCGGTCCTCCGATACCATCCGACGCCGTGATCGAGCGTGTCGGCGTCGTCGGCTGCGGTTTGATGGGCTCGGGGATCGCCGAGGTCTGCGCCCGCGCCGGGCTCGACGTCATCGTGCGCGAGGTCAGCCCGGAGGCCGCCGAGGCCGGGCGCACCCGGTTGACGCGCTCGCTCGACCGCGGCGTCCGATCGGGCAAGCTGTCGGAGACCGATCGCGACGCGGCGATGGCGCGGACGGGATTCACCACCGACCTCGCCGACCTCGCCGACCGGGAGCTCGTGGTCGAAGCGGTCGTCGAGAACGAAGACCTGAAGGTCGACGTCTTCCGCACGCTCGACAAGGTCGTCACCGCCGACGATGCGATCCTGGCCAGCAACACCAGCTCGATCCCGATCATGAAGCTCGGCATCGCCACGGCCCGGCCCGAGCAGGTCATCGGGATCCACTTCTTCAACCCGGTGCCGGTGCTGCGCCTCGTCGAGCTGGTCACGAGCTTGATGACCTCGCCGCAGACCGTCGGCAGGGCCAACGACTTCGTGACCGACGCGCTCGCCAAGCGGGTGATCCGCAGCCAGGATCGCGCCGGCTTCGTGGTCAACGCCCTGCTGATCCCCTACATCCTGTCGGCGATCCGGATGATGGAGTCCGGCTTCGCCACGGCCGACGACATCGACACCGGCATGGTCGAGGGATGCAACCACCCGATGGGCCCGCTGCGCCTCGCCGACCTGATCGGCCTGGACACGACGCAGGCCGTCGCGCTGAGCCTCTACGAGGAGTTCAAGGAACCGCTGTACGCCCCACCGCCGATGCTGTCGCGCATGGTCGAGGCGGGGCTGCTCGGGCGCAAGGCCGGCCGTGGCTTCTACGACTACGCGTCCACCTGACACGATGGCCGAGCGCGGGCGGGTCCTCGTCGCCAAGGTCGGGCTCGACGGTCACGACCGCGGCGTGAAGGTCGTCGCCAGGATCCTTCGCGACGCCGGCTTCGAGGTCATCTACACCGGCCTGTTCCAGACGCCCGACACCGTCGCCGCGGCCGCCGTCGACGAGGACGTCGACGCCATCGGGCTCTCGATGCTGTCGGGCGCGCACATGACGTTGGCGCCGCTGGTCGTCGAGAAGTTGCGTGGGCGGGGCGTCGACGTCCCGGTGGTGGTCGGCGGCATCGTGCCTCAGGCCGACGTCGCCAAGCTCCTCGACGCCGGCGTCGCCGCCGTGCTGACGCCCGGTGCCACCGCTGCCGAGGTGGTCGCTGCGGTCAGCACCGCCATCGGTGACCGCGCCGCCGGTTGAGGTCGAGGGTGGTCGACCGGGTCGAGCGGCTGACGAACCTGCTGGCGCTGCTGCTCGAGACCCCGCAGGCGCTGACGTTCGTCGAGATCGCCGGCGAGCTGCGCGGCCAGTACCCGGAGCGGCAGGCGTCGCGGCGTGCCGCGTTCGAGCGGGACAAGGCGGCGCTCCGCCAGATCGGCGTGCCGATCGAATCCGAGGTGCTCGGCGGCGACCGTGCCGGGATGACGGCGTACCGGATCGATCGTGACCGCTACGAGCTCGCCGACCTCGACCTCGAGCCCGACGAGACCAGGGCGTTGCAGGTGGCGGTGGCCGCCGCACGCACCGGATCGGCGTGGGGCACCGAGGCGCTGTGGAAGCTCGGCGGCGACGCCGACGAGCCGGCGTCGAGCGGCGGCGCCCCTGCGGTCACCACGACCGTGCCCGACCTCGACGCGCTGCCGGTGCTGCGCGATGCCGCAGCCCGGCGGGCGAGCGTGGCGTTCTCGTACCGCGGCACCGGGCGTCGCCTCGACCCGTACGGTCTGCTGCTGCGCGACGGCTTCTGGTATCTCGTCGGCCATGACCACGGTCACGGCGAGCAGCGCACCTATCGGGTCGACCGCATCGAGAGCGGCGTCGACGCCGGGGACGGTGGCGAGTTCGAGCGGCCGGCGGACTTCGATCTCCGCGAGGCGTTCCCCTCGGATCCGAAGCTGCTCGGCGCCACCAGCGATGCCACGCTCGCGCGGGTTCGCGTCGATGCCGCTCGGGCTGCGGCGGTCGAGCGCGAGCTGGGGTCGGCGCGCGTGGCCAGTCGTCATGACGACGGCAGCGTCGAGGTCGACGTCCCGTGCGCCAACCGCCCGGCGTTCCGGTCGTGGGTGCTCGGCCTGCTCGAGCACGCCGAGGTGATGGCTCCGCCCGACGTCAGGGGCGAGATCGTCGACTGGCTGGCTGGCATGACGCAGCCCGGTCCGGCTGGAGCGCGCCGATGACCCGACGCGGGCCGCGAGGCGCCGAAGACCGGCTGCGACGACTCCTCGTCATGCTGCCGTGGCTGATGGAGCGCGGTCAGGTGTCGCTGGCCGAGGTCGCCGCCCGGTTCCGGATGACGCCCGACGAGGTCGCCGGCGACCTCGAGCGCGCGGCGATGTGCGGGCTGCCGCCGTTCGTCGACGAGCTGATCGACGTGTTCATCGACGGCGACGACGTCGTCGTCGGGATCCCGCGGCTGTTCACCCGGCCGTTGCGCCTCACCGCACCGGAGGGCTTCGCCCTCGTCGCGGCCGGTCGCGCCGCGATGCAGTTGCCCGGCGCCGACCCGACCGGCCCGCTCGGGCGTGGGCTCGACAAGCTCGCCGCCGCGCTCGGCGACGACGGGGTCATCGTCGACCTGCCCCGGTCGGACCACACCGACGAGATGATGCAGCGGTGCCTGGCGGCGGCCCGTGCCGGCGAGCGGTTGCGTATCGAGTACTGGACGCCATCGCGCGACGAGGTCGCCGAGCGGGAGATCACCCCGAGGCGGGTCGTGTCGGATCGAGGCGAGTGGTACGTCGCCGCCGACGACCACCGGTCGGGCGAGCGACGGACGTTCCGGATCGACCGCATCGAATCGGCGCAGGCGACTGGGATCGTCGACGAACCGACCGACCCCGACGACACCTCACCCGGCCCGCTCGCCTGGTTCGCCGACCAGGACGTCCCGCGCGTCACGCTGCACCTCGAGCCGGATGCCGCATGGGT
>Ga0136617_10003577_pt1 | contig 13895 bp, 10 predicted proteins | sample AntDrymUQ3222106_2_FD_129672 | JGI IMG/M metagenome (GOLD analysis project Ga0136617, IMG submission 129672) | Polar desert sand microbial communities from Dry Valleys, Antarctica - metaG UQ322 (21.06) | ecosystem: Environmental > Terrestrial > Soil > Desert | place: Antarctica: Dry Valley... | reverse complement strand
CATGTTTGCGGAGCCCCGAGAGCTCCCGCCACTCCTTACCGCCGTCGACGGTGCGGAACAGGGCGGCATCCTCCACTCCGGCGTACACGGTGTCCGGATCGGTCAACGACGGTTCGAGGTGCCAGACGCGCGCGAACTCCCACGGGTGCCGCGTGCCGTCGTACCACTGATGTGTGCCGGGCACGCCGTCGTACACGAAGTGGTTGTCCACCGGCTCCCACGACGTGCCGCCGTCGTTGGAGCGCTGGATCACCTGCCCGAACCAGCCGCTGGACTGGGATGCGTACAGCCGATCCGGGTCGGCAGGGGATCCCTTGACGTGATAGATCTCCCAGCCCGTGAAGTGCGGACCGCTGACCTTCCAATCGTCGCGCTTGCCGTCCGCGGTCAGGACGAACGCGCCCTTGCGTGTCCCGACCAGTACCCGTACGCCGCTCATCGCACTCCTCCGTGAACTCGACGACCCGATCGCTTCGCAGGTTGAGGTGTGGGTTGCCGCCAACTGTAGGAGTAAACCGACTACCGCCGACAGCCCTGATGAGAGCTGGGCAGGGTAGCCAGCGCCGGCCACACCTCACCACCGGCCTCACCACCGGCGTCACTACCGGTTCGCCCACCGCCGGGAGCGCACGCAAGCGCCCACGCCTCGCCGCTGCCAACGTGGTGGATGTCTATGGTCGAACCAGGGAGCATGCTTCTGGGACGGGACCCGCAACGTCGCACTCCCACCTGCCAGGAAGGAACGCCCTCTGATGAGCCCGCCGCGCATGCTCACCGGCGACCGGCCGACCGGAAAGCTGCACCTGGGTCACTACGTCGGCAGCATCGCGAACCGGATCCGGCTGCAGAAGGGGCACGAAAGCTTCTTCATCATCGCCGACCTGCACATGCTGACCACCAAGAACACCAAGGAGGACATAGCGAAGGTCTCGGCGAACGCCCGGGACATGGTGTTGGACGCGCTCGCCGCGGGCGTCGAGCCGGACACCGCCACGTTCTACCTGCAGTCGGCCATTCCGGAGGTCGGGGACCTGAACACCCTGTTCCAGAACCTGGTCACCGTGCCTCGCCTGGAGCGCGTGCCCAGCCTCAAGGACATGGCCCGCGACGCCGGCAAGGAAGAGATGCCCTACGGCCTGCTGGGCTACCCGGTGCTGCAGGCCGCCGACATCCTCTGCGTGCGCGCCCACGTGGTCCCGGTCGGCAGGGACAACGCCGCCCATGTGGAGATCACCCGGGAGATCGCGCGACGCTTCAACCACCTCTACGGGAAGACGTTCCCGATCCCGGAGCTGATCAGCGCAGACGTTCCGACTCTGGTCGGAACGGACGGCCAGGCGAAGATGAGCAAGAGTCTGGGCAACGTGATCTACCTGTCCGACTCGGCGGCCGAAGTCGAGAAGAAGGTCGGCCGCATGTACACCGACCCCAACCGCATCCGGGCCGACATCCCGGGCTCGGTCGAGGGCAACCCGGTCTTCCAGTATCACGACGTGTTCAATCCGGCTGTGGAGCAGGTGAAGGACCTCAAGGATCGCTACCGGGCCGGCACGGTCGGGGACGTCGAGGTCAAGCAGAAGCTCGCCGCGGCGATCAATCGCTATCTCGACCCGATGCGGGAACGTCGCGCCCGGTTCGAGGAGGACACCGGCTTGGTCGACCGGCTGATCGTGGAGGGCACCGAGCGCACTCGCCGCGAGGTGCAGCAGACGGTGTACGACGTTCGCAAGGCGATGGGCCTGGCGGCTGCCTACAACCAGATCCGTCGCAGGGCCGAGCGCGCCGGAAAGAAGGCTGAAGCCCCGACGACGGGGCACCCAGCAGAGGCAACGGCAACCGACGATCCGTAGCCCCCGACCACGGCAGCGACGTACAGCAATCAGCAGGAGCACATCGTCAGCGACGGCGGCTCGAACCGCCGTTGCCGGCAGTGGGGATGCTCGTCGTGCGCGCGGTAGTCGCGCCCATTGCCGACGCCGTGCGCCTTGCCGAAACGCTCGGGGACAGCTCCGCGGTGCCGCGGTACGAGGGTGGACATGCGGGCGGTTGTTGACAGGATTCGCCGCAGCAGAAAAGATCTCTCTTAGGTTAGGCTTACTTAACGGACCTCTGGTGGTTGATCCTCTTCTGATGCGTCAGCACGACTGGGAGTCCAACGCGCGGTCCTACCCCCGCATGCTTCCGCTGGCGCTGGCCCAGGCCGAGGGGATGACCGTAACCGCAACCGACGGGCGCAGGTTCCTGGACTGTCTGGCGGGCGCGGGGACGCTGAGCCTGGGACATGGTCATCCGGTCGTGGTGGACGCCGTGAAAGAGGCGTTGGCGGCAGGCGTGCCATGGCAGACCCTGGACCTGACGACGCCGGCGAAGGACCGCTTCGTCGCGGAGCTGTTCAGCCGGCTCCCGGTGGAGCTGGTCCGCGGCGGACGCATCCAGTTCTGCGGGCCGTCCGGAGCAGATGCTGTGGAGGCCGCGATGAAGTTGGCGAAGATCGCGACCGGGCGGCGTACGATCCTCGCCTTTCGTGGCGGTTACCACGGCATGACGCATGGAGCGCTGGCCCTGACCGGCGACGTCGCGGTGAAGGAAGCTGTCCCCGGACTGGCCGGTGAGGCGCATTTCCTGCCGTACCCGTATCCCTACCGGTGCCCCTTCGGCGTGGGCGAGCACGGGCATCGGGTGGCCACCCGGTATATCGAGCGGCTTCTCGACGATCCGATGAGCGGTATCGCGCTCCCGGCCGCGGTTGTGGTGGAGCCGGTACAGGGCCAGGGCGGTGTGCTGCCGGCGCCGGACGAGTGGCTACGCGAGTTGCGGAGGATCACCGCCGAGCGCGGCATCCCGCTGATCTTCGATGAGGTCCAGACCGGCGGCGGGCGCACCGGCACCCTGTTCGCCTTCGAGCGGGCCGCTGCGGTGCCGGACGTGCTGGTGCTGTCCAAGGCGCTGGGTGGGGGCCTGCCGCTCGCCGTCATCGTCTACCGCAGCGAGCTGGACAGGTGGCAGCCTGGAGCGCACGCCGGCACGTTCCGGGGCAACCAGCTGGCCATGATCAGTGGCGCGGCCGCGCTGCGGTACACCGTCGAACAGCAGCTTCCCCGGCACGCGGCTGTCATGGGTGACCGGCTGATGGCGCACCTTCGGTCGGTGCAGCGATCCGCTGCGGGCATCGGTGAGGTACGTGGTCGCGGCTTGATGATCGGCGTCGAGATGGTGGCGGCCGACGTCGCCCCGGATCTGCTCGGCACGCGCCCCACTGCCCCGGCACTGGCCCGGCAGGTGCAGGCGGAGTGCCTTGACCGCGGCCTCATCGTCGAGCTGGGCGGCCGCGATGGCGCGGTCGTGCGTTTCCTGCCACCGTTGGTCATCACCGCTGAGCAGGTCGACGACGTCGCGGACAGGTTCGCCGCCGCGGTCGCCGCGGCCGAGCGCTCACCGGCCGGCGGGGCGGCGATCGCCACGATGTTGGCATGACCGGCGACGCTGGCGTGACGGCGGAGCTCACCGATGAGCTGTGGTCGGCGCAGGCATACCAGTCGGCGGCGGAGGCGGCGGCCCGATGCCTCCGTGGCGCCGGCGCGGATCGAGCCGGACCGTATTCCGGGGCGTCTCCGGAGGAGCTGGACCGGCTGGTCGCGGCCGTGGACATGCTGCCCGAGGAGGGACTCGGCCTGCCCGCTGTCCTGGACGGGCTCGGCGGGCTGGCGGTCCGGCACGCGGTCGATCCGACGCACCCGGCGACCGCCGCACACCTGCACTGCGCACCCGCGGCGCCGGCGGTGGCCGCCAACCTGCTGACCAGCGTCACCAACTCGTCGTTGGACTCCTGGGACCAGGCCCCGGTCGCGACTCATCTGGAGCGCCGGGCGGTGGCCGTGGTCGCCGGCCTGGTCGGGTTCTCCGGCACCCCCGATGGGGTCTTCACCTCGGGGGGCACCCAGTCGAATCTGATGGGCCTGCTGTTGGCCTGCGCCGCGGCGGCCCGCCGGGACGGCCGCGACTGGGGCGCCGACGGCCTCGGTCCGGCCGCGACCAACTGGCGGATCCTGTGCTCGGCTGACGCGCACTTCACCGTCGAGCGCGCGGCGGCCGTGCTCGGGCTGGGTCGACGCGCAGTGGTGCGGGTTCCCGTCGACGCCGATCGGCGGCTGGACCTGGCTGCGCTGGACACGACGCTGGACCGGCTTGAGGGTGGCGGACAGCGGCCGATCGCCCTGGTCGCGACGGCCGGCACCACCGACTTCGGTGCGATCGATCCGCTGCCGGCTTGCTCGGTCCGGGCCCGCCGGCACGAGCTGTGGCTGCACGTGGATGCGGCGGTGGGCGGTCCGCTGCTGCTGTCCGACCGGCACCGGCACCGGCTGGTCGGTCTGGCCGACGCGGACTCGGTGGGCATCGACTTCCACAAGCTGCTGTGGCAGCCGGTCGCGTGCGGCACCTTCCTCGTGCGGGAGGCCACCGCCCTTGCCCCGCTCGACGTGCAGGTCGACTACCTGAACGCCCCGCACAGTGATGCCGCGGACGGCGACGACGGGTGGCGGCTGCCGCACCAGGTGGGTCGCTCGCTGGCCACGTCCCGCCGACTGGACGCGTTGGCGTTGCTGATGACATTCCAATCGCTGGGCCGGCGGCGGCTCGGCGACCTGCTCGATCGAATTCTCGACCTCGCCCGGTCGGTACGCGACCTGGTCGACGAGCTTCCGTCTCTTGCCCTCGCCGATGCCGGCGCCAATGCCGAGACCGTGGTCACTGTCGTCTTCCGGTACGTACCCAGACGCGACGAGCCGATCCGGTCCGACCGGATCAACGCGGCGATTCGCGCCCGGCTGCTCGCGGCGGGCACCGCAGTCGTCGGCTGCACTCGCGTCGACGGCCGCGTGCACCTCAAGCTCACCCTGCTCAACCCCACCGCCACCGCCGGCGACCTCGCCTGCCTCGTCCAGCTGATTGCCGCGGCCGGCGACACCCTCGACGGAGCACCGTGACCGCTCTGACCGATCATCGGGACGACCTCGACAGACGCGCGGATGCCATCGCCGTGACCACCCTGCTCAACTGTTACCTGCGGGAGGCCGGGCGACCGGTCGTCGACGGTGAGCGGATCCGGCTGCCGAGACTCGGCCTCGACCTGCATGTCCCGGTGCGGTACCGGTCGGCGACGGGCCAGCATGTCTGGACGTTGCCTGTTCAGCTCGCGCCGGGAACACCGCTCGACGCCATCGCACTCGCGGTCCTGATCGCTGTAGAGCTGGCAGGCCCGATCGCCGGGCCGGCAGAGATCGGCAGCCTGATCGGTGCGGTGGCGGAAAGCACGCGGAACGTCGCGGCTTTCCTGGACGCACCGCCGATCGCGGCCGAAACGACTCCCTACCTGGCCGCGGAGCAGTCCCTGGTCGCCGGCCATCCGCTGCACCCGACGCCGAAGAGCCGCGCACCGATGGTGGGGGCGGACGTGCCGCGGTACGCGCCGGAGTTGCGGACCGGGTTTCCGCTGCACTGGTTCGCAGTGGACCGCAGCATGGTGAGCGAGGATTCGGCGCTCGCCGAGCCGGCGACTTCGTTGCTTGCGGGATTGCTCGGAGCCGAACCGGACACAGAGCTCGATCTGGCGCGGCGGGTGCGGGACTTGGGTGATCAGTGGGCGCTGCTGCCGGCCCATCCGTGGCAGGCCCGCCGGCTCGCCGCGCGGGAGGACGTCGGGAGGCTGTCGGCGAGCGGTCGCCTCGTCGACCTGGGACCGGCCGGCGCGCCCTGGTACCCGACCTCCTCCGTACGCACCGTCTACCGGCCGGACGTGCCGTTTCAGCTCAAGCTGACCCTGGAGGCCAGGATCACCAACTCGGTACGCCGGAACCTGCGCAAGGAGCTGGCTCGGGGGACAGAGGTGTGCCGGCTGCTTGCCGCCGGGTTGGCCGCCGAGCTCAGCCGGCGCTATCCGGCTTTCGACATCGTGCGGGACCCCGCGTGGGCGACCGTGGACACGGGCAACGAGGGGGAGTCGGGGTTTGAGTTGGTGCTGCGGGATAACCCCTATCCGGCCACCGAGCCGGTCGACGTCAGCGTGGTGGCCGCGCTGTGTGCGGACCGGGCGGACGGTGGGCCGCCGCGGGTGGCGCGACTGGTCCGCCGGATCGCCACGGCGGCCGGCCGCCCGGCCGGCGATGTCGCCCGGGAGTGGTTCGCCCGGTTCGTCGGACTGTCCGCGGACCCGCTGCTGTGGCTCTACACCGAGTGGGGTGTCGTGTTGGAGGCGCACCAGCAGAACACCCTGCTCGAGCTCGACGACGGATGGCCGGCGGCGTTGCGCTACCGCGACAACCAGGGCTATTACTTCGCCGATTCCCATTCCGACCGGCTCCGCGGCCTGCTGCCCACCCTCAACGAGGCCAGCGACACGATCTGCGCCGATGCGGTGGCGCAGGAGCGGCTCGGTTACTACCTGGTGGTCAACAACCTGTTGGGCCTCGTCGGGGCCCTCGGTGTCGGCGGGGTGGTCGACGAGCGGGTCCTCCTGTCCGATCTCGCCGATCGTCTGCGGGCAGTCGCCCCCGATCTGCCGCTCGTCCGCAGGCTGGTGTCCGAGCCGGTCCTGCGATGCAAGGGCAATCTGCGTACCCGGCTGGCCGACCTGGACGAGCTGACCGGGGAGCTGGCGACCCAGTCGGTCTACGTCGGGATCCCGAACCCGCTCGCCGGTTGTGCACCAGCGGGTTGGGACCTCACCGCGCACGCCGCCGAAGTGGTGCCTGCCGGAGATCCGGCGTGAGCACTCTGCTGGCGGCGGCCTTGCCGCCCCCTTGGCGGCGGGCCGAGTGGCGCCGGCTCGACCCGGTCGCGGACCTGGACCTCCTCTGCGACTGGATGCACGCGCCGCACGTCGTGCCGTTCTGGGACCTGGCGGTTTCCCGGCCGCAGCTGGCGGCCTACCTCCGAGCCGCCGCGGCCGACGCCAACCAGGATGTGCTGGTCGGCGCGGTGGACGGCGAGCCGATGTCGTACTGGGAGGTGTACTGGGCGGAGCGGGACCGGTTGGCCGCCTTCTGCCCGACCCAACCGTTCGACCAGGGGGTGCACCTGTTGATCGGGCCCGTTGCCATGACCGGCCTGGGGTTGGGTCGGCATCTGCTCGACGCTGTGAGCGGCTGGCTGCTCGATCGCGAACCGCGCACCGAGCGACTGCTGGCCGAGCCCGACATCCGCAACGACCGCTCGATCCGGCTGTTCGAACGCTGCGGCTTCTCCCGGACGGCCGCGCTCACGTTGCCGGAGAAGCGCGCTGCCCTCATGGTGCGCCGGCGACCGGCCGGGGCGGAGCATCTGCGGTGACCGCTCTGGATCTGCTCGGGGTCGGCGTCGGCCCGTTCAACCTCGCGCTGGCGGCGCTGCTCGATCCGGTGGCGGACGTGGAGGCCGCGTTCTGCGACCAGGCGGCGACATTTCGCTGGCATCCTGGCCTGCTGCTGGAGGGCGCCACGACTCAGGTGCCGTTCCTGGCCGACTTGGTCACCCTGGCCGACCCGACCAGCAGGCACTCCTTTCTGGAGTATCTGCGCGCACACGATCGGCTCTACCGGTTCTACTTCCGCGAGCGGTTCCACGTGCCTCGCCGGGAATACGACGACTACTGCCGTTGGGTGGCCGACCGCCTTCCTTCATGTCGCTTCGGGGCTCGGGTGGACGCGCTGCGGTGGCTGGACAGCGAGGCCGTCTTCGAAGCCGACGTCACCGACCGGGGGAGCGGCCGGGTCGAGCGGCTGCGGAGTCGCAACGCGGTGCTCGGCGTCGGTACGTCGCCTCACGTGCCGGCCGCGCTGGTCGAGGCGCTGGGCGACGACGTGTTCCACAGTGCCGACTTCGCCGAGCACCGCGAGGCCGCCAGCGACGCGGGAGCCGTCACCGTCGTCGGCTCGGGGCAGAGCGGCGCCGAGGTGTTCCTGACGCTGTTGCGGGACCAGCCCAACTTCGGCTACCGGCTGGACTGGCTGACCAGATCGGCCGGGTTCTTTCCGATGGAGTACACACCGTTGGCGCTCGAGCACTTCACCCCGGACTACACCCGGTACTTCCGATCCCTGCGGGCCGTCACCCGCGACCGACTGTTGGCCGCTCAGGGCCTGCTGTACAAGGGGATCGACCCGAATACCAGCGCGGAGATCTACCAACTCCTGTACGAACGCACCATCGCCGGCGCCCGGCCGGCCGTGCGGCTGCTGCCGCACCTGGACATCGAGGGCGCCTGGCGCACGACGGATGGACCACGCGGATGGCGGCTGCACTGCCGGCACCGCCAGCTGGACCGGCGGCTGACCACCGACACCGACTGCATGATCCTGGCCACCGGATACCGGGCCGCCTCGCCCGCCCTGCTCGGCCCGCTCGCCGACCTCATCACCTGGGACGAGCGGGGCAGGTTCCGGGTCGACGGCGACTACCGGGTAGCCACCGATCCGCGGATCACCGGTGCGCTGTTCGTCCAGAACGCGGAGCTGCACACGCACGGCGTCGGCGCTCCGGATCTCGGGCTCGGGGCCCACCGGGCCGCGACGATCACCAATGCGGTGACCCGGCGGCAGGTGTACCGACTGCCTGGTCGGGTCGCGTTCACCGACTTCGGAGCATGCGCAACGTGACCGATACCGATACCCCCACCGATGCCGGTCACCAGCTCACGGCAGTCGCGGCGCTCATGCCGCAACACTGGATCGCGACCGGCCGCCGTTTGGTAGCGAAGACGATCGGCGAGCTTGCCTACGAGCAGCTGGTCGCGCCCGAGCCGGATGGGGCCGGACGTTGGCGACTCGCCCTGCCGGGCGGGATCTGTTACACCTTCTCGGCTCGCCGCCGGCTGTGGGACGGGTTGCGCGTCGAGCCGGGATCGGTGCGTCGTCGCGACGGCAACGGAGAGGGCGAGGGGCACGACCCGACTCAGCTGCTGCTGGACCTCCGGGAGCACATCGGCGTCGATCCCACCACCTCCGCTCATCTGGTCCGGGAGATCGCCGCCACCCAGATCGCGGACGTCCACATCGCCGCTCGGCCGGCCCGAAGCGCGGCGGACCTGGTCGACGGCGACTACGCCGACGCCGAAGGGGAGATGGACGGGCACCCGTGGCTGATCGGCAACAAGGGCCGGCTGGGATTCGGCCACGGCGACTACCTCCGCTATGCCCCGGAGCGGTCGGCGCCGCTGCGGTTGCCGTGGCTGGCCGCGCACCCGCGGATCGGGACCTGGCGGGCGGTGACCGGCCTCGACCACGCGACGTTGCGCCGGGCTGAGCTGGATCGGTCCACCCGGGACGGCTTCGCCGCTGCCCTGGACCGCGCGATCCGCGACCGCGCCGCCACCGGGCTCGATCGGGTGACCGTCGATGCAGTTGACTACCTGTGGTTTCCGGTCCACCCCTGGCAGTTTGATCACGTCGTCCTGCCGCTGTTCGCCGGTGACCTGGCCCGCGGCGACCTCGTGTTGCTTGGTGAGGGTCCGGACCGTTACCTGCCGCAGCAGTCCATCCGTACCCTCACCAACCGCGACGCGACGCTGCGCCACCACGTCAAGCTTCCGTTGTCGGTGCTCAACACGCTGGTCTGGCTGGGGCTGCCCACCGAGCGCACCATCGCCGCTCCTCGCGTCACGGAGTACCTGCACGGCGTACGTGACGGTGACCCGTTCCTGCGCGACGAGTGTCGGCCGGTGCTGCTCGGCGAGATAGCCAGCGTCGCGGTCGAGCATCCGGGCTACGCCGCCCTGCCGGGTGCGCCATATCAGTACCGCGAGCTGCTGGGCTGCATCTGGCGGGAGAGCATCAGCGGCTACCTCGAGCCGGGCGAGCGGGCCATCACGATGGCCGCTCTGTTGCACGTCGACCCCGCCGGCACCCCGGTGGTCGCGGCGCTGGTCGAGCGGTCCGGGCTGCCGGTTGCTGAATGGGTCGCTCGATTGCTCGCGGTTGTGCTGCCGCCCTTGCTCCGGATGTTGTACAAGCACGGCGTGGTGTTCTCGCCACACGGTGAGAACGCCATTCTCGTGCACCGCGACGGCACCCCGAGCCGGCTCGCGATCAAGGACTTCGTCGACGACGTCAACCTCGCCGACCAGCCGTTGCCCGAGCTCGCCGACCTGCCCGCGGACGTCGGCGCCGTCCTGCTGCGTGAGCCGGCCGAGTGGCTGTGCCAGTTCCTGTGGGCCGGGCTGTTCGTCGGTCACTTCCGCTATTTGGGTGACCTGCTGGAGACCCGGCTCGGGCTTGCGGAGCGGACGTTCTGGCGCATGGTCCGGGCCGAGATCACTGCACATCAGCGCCGCTTTCCCGAACTCGCCGACCGCTACGCCCTGTTCGACCTGTTCCAGGAGCGGATCCCGCGGATCTGCCTCAACCGCAACCGGCTGCTGCTCGACGGCTACGCCGACCGGCCCGAGCGCCCGCACGCAGCGACCTACGGCACCGTGCGCAATGCGCTGCACGAAGTCGGCCGATGACTGCTGCCGCAGTTCCCGGCGCCGCGGCGCCTCCATGCGAGTTCGGCGCGCCGGGCCAGGACCCGCGGGTGTCGCGCTGCTCGGAGGTGTCCCGCCTGGTCGGGGATCAACTCGTCGGCTCCGCGGCGGCCCGGGACCACATTTTCGTCGAGGCGCCCCAGCCCTGGCCGGCCGACTGGCGGAGGGCTCCCGGCTACCCGGACAGCCTGCGCCGGACCTTGCACCGGCTCACCGACCGGCCCGGCGGCAACGTCAAAGATCACCTCATCCTTCCCGACCCGGCATGGAGCAGTCCGGGCCTGGTGCGGTTCATGGCCTACCGGCTGCCCGGCGGTCCCGCGGCGCGGTTGGTCCGGCATGAGTATCTCGCTCCTGCGGATCTGATCGGCGCCATTGCCGAGGCCGTCCTCGGCGGCGCGGGGGATCTTCGGCCCTTTGCTCCCTATCGGAGCGAACCTGGCGAGGTCCGGGACATCTTCGTATGCACCCACGGAAGCCGCGACCTGTGCTGCAGCCGGTTCGGCATCCCGATCTATCAGGCCCTGCGCAAGCGCGCCGAACAGTCCGGCGGGCGGCTACGGGTCTGGCGTACGAGCCACATCGGCGGTCACCGCTTCGCGCCGACCCTGATCGAGATGCCGGTCGGCCGGTACTGGGGGCACCTCGACCGACCGATGATCGACGAACTGGCGGATCGAGCCACTCCGCCCGCCAACCTCGCCGCCGCATACCGGGGTCGCGCCCTGCTCCCCCCGCTGGCCCAGCCGGTCGAGCGCGCCCTGTTCCTCTCTCACGGCTGGGCCTGGGACGACGTAGCCATCGAGGCCACCATCGATGTCGCCGGTCACACCTACGACGCCGGGCGGCAACCAGCCACGCCGGTCGACCGGGCCGTGGTGACGCTCGCCTACCCCGATCCCGTCCGGCACGTCCCCGCCCAGGTCACCGCGGTCGTCGTCGCCGACGGAACCACACCCACCGCCGGCTGCGGCAGCTCTATCAGCACGGTCCCGCGATACCGGATCGCCACGCTGCGCTGATGCGCCTATGTCGTCGTCGACTGGCCAGGATGCGGCGATTCCTTGCGCCGGGCCGAGCGGGTGGCCGGCCTCGTGGGGCGGCCGACCCGTGCCACGTTGAGCAGCCGGTCGGCGTCTGCTATCCCGAGCATCCGGGCCAGGCCGTCCCGGGTGCGGGCGGTGTCGATGATCTGGCTCAGCGGGTGGGTGGTGTACCCGAGCCCGGACAGCAGGAGCCATTGCCGCAGGAGTGCCCGTCCCATCTCGACCTGCCCCGGCGGGTCGCAGTCCCGGGGGGCGACGAGAACGAGCACGTCGCCGTCGTAGTCGAGGAGCCCGCGCGACGAGGCGGCCAGGATCCGGGGTAACCCGACCCGGCGCAGCATCACGTAGACGTAAGGGGCAAGGACGGCTCGCAGCGCAACAGCCTCCCAGCGGCTCAGGTCGAGGGCCCGGTCGGTGAGTCCGTCCTCGTCGTAGCGCGGGTGTCGCGGTGTGAGGCGCAGCCACTCCTGCATCTCCCGGGCAATGGACGGCGTGCCGAAGAGGTGGCGGTCTGCCTCGTACAGCGGCCGGATCAGCTCGCGGCAGGGCAGCCGTCGCACCTCCCCGTCCCCGGCCAGCTCGTCGAGCCTCGCCACGACCTCGTCGTCCACGCACCCCGGCTGGTAGGGGACTCGGGCTGACATCCGGCGGCGTATGTCGACGGTGCTGAACGGGGTGACGTGCGGCTCGACCGCGGCCACCAGGTGACCGATCCGCCGGCGGGGCTCGCTGAAGTCGGGCCGGAAGGCCACGGCCAGCCCGGCGTCGGCGCACACGATGAGACAGGTTTCGGCGAAGGCGCCCAGGCTGAGTCGCAGGTCCCGGCCGGTCGGGTCACCGGCGGGAAGCGCACACGCTGGGTCCCATCCGATTTCGACCGAGCTTTCGTGGTAGCGCAGCACCCAGGGCTGGGTGTTGTGCGCGCTCGGCGCCCGCCAGAAGTCCGGCTCGAGTTCCCGCAGCCCGTCGAGCGTCACGCCAGCGTCTTTTCGTAGAAGGTGTAACCGTGCAGTGGCCGTCCGCCCATGGCCACGTACTGCGCCGCCGAACCGGGGTTGCCGCGCTCGACGTACGTGCTGCGCAGCACCCGATACCCGTTGCGGTGCAGATTGCGCAGCAACTCCCGGGAGAGCAGCCGCAGGTAGCCGTTGCCCTGCTCGTCCGGGACCGTGCCTTTGATGACGAGTACGGCCTCGCGGCGGTAGCGTGCCCGGGTCAGCAGGAGCCGCAGCTGGTTGGGCAGGTTCAGGTTGCCGCGCACCGAGGCGACGAACTCGGAGATGTCGGGCAGGCACAACACGAACGCGATCGGCCGTCCCGCCTTGGTCAGATACAGCAGCAGCGATTCGTCCAGCAGATACCCGAGCCCGTCGGTCTGCCGGGCGAGCTGCTCGGCGGAGATCTCGGTGTAATAGCCGAGCTGGGCGAAGCTGGCGTTGAGCATTCCCCGCAGGATCGGCAACTGCTCGTCGATGCGTCTGTGGTCGCCGCGGTGCAGAACGAGGTCCTCGAGCGCTGTCCGAGCGTCGTCGAAGGCGAAGGTTTCCTCCGGGTCCGCCGAGGTGACCGGGCAGATCCAGGTGTCGGCCTCGAACCGCCGGACGAAGCCGTAGCGCTCGTAGGCGGCGGGGTAGTACGGGTGGTTCCAGGCGCTGTCGATGAAGCCGCGGTCATCGTAGCCCGAGGTGATCACTCCGCCGGCCTGGTTGGGCAGCAGCGACACCGGGCCGAACGCACCAGCCTTGCCGCCGGCTCCTCCCGCAGCGCAGATCGCGTCGAACAACGCCTCGCTCACACCCGGGGTGCCGACGAACTCGGCGAGGCCGAACAGCTGCAGGGGGCGGCCCAGCTTGGCGTCGAAGTCGGCGTCGGTGTGCAGCGTCGTACGGGCGACCACCTCGCCGGAGGCGTCACGTAGCACGAACAGCCTCACTCCGGGAATCTCGCCGCGCGACCAGCCGCGGATCTGCTGGCGCAGCGTCGGGATGTGGCGCGGGTTCGCCTCGTACACCCGGCCGGTCAGGGCAAGGAAGTCCCGCAGGTCATGGCGGCTCTCGACCGGTTCGAACCGGAAGGTCATGGCGTCCGGCAGATGCTCATCGTCGTCGCGCTTGCCGCTTCGCTCGCTCCGCCACCGGAGGGCCATGCGACTCGGTGCTGAGCGGCGTGAAGTCGTCGATGTGCGCCATGACGGTGGCCTCCGCCCGCCAGACGCCGTTGGAGTAGCCATCCGGCTCGGCGTTGTAGAGCCGGATGTATCCACCGTTGGCGTTCTTGGTGCCGTCGGTCACCCAGATCATCAGCTTGCGGTGGTGCCGGCTGCGGGCGAAGCGGAGCAACGCGTCCCGGTCGGT
>Ga0136617_10003574_pt1 | contig 13900 bp, 11 predicted proteins | sample AntDrymUQ3222106_2_FD_129672 | JGI IMG/M metagenome (GOLD analysis project Ga0136617, IMG submission 129672) | Polar desert sand microbial communities from Dry Valleys, Antarctica - metaG UQ322 (21.06) | ecosystem: Environmental > Terrestrial > Soil > Desert | place: Antarctica: Dry Valley... | reverse complement strand
TCAGGCGGTAGTCGGCGCGGGGCTTGAAGTTGACGCGCTTGGTGGAGCCGTAGACGATCTCCTCCTGGAAGAGCTCGAGCCAGGGCTTGTCGTCGTGGATGATCTGGGTCGCTTCGGCGTAGAGCTGTTTGCGGCGCTCCTGGTCGAGGGTGGTGCGGGCCTGCTCCATCAGGTCGTGGAAGCGTTGGCCGGGCTGACTGCCGACCCAGTACTTGCCGCCGAGGCCGTTCGGGTGGAACAGGCGCCAGAGGCTGCCGTCGGCGTCGAGCAGGGTGCTCTGGGGGTTGATGAGCAGGAAGCCGTTGTCCGGGACGGTGCGGTCGTTGTTCATCTTCTGGCGCTGGGCCATCTCCATCATCTCGACCCTGGCCCTGATGCCGACCTTCGACCACATGTCGGCGAGCGCTTCGAGAAGCTGCTTGTCGTTGACCATCGTCCCGCTGCCGGCGTGGAGGGTGACGTCGAAGCCGTTGGCGTGGCCGGCCTCAGACAGGAGCTGCTTGGCCCTGGCCTGGTCGTACCCGTATGGCTTCAGGCTGGGATTGAAGCCGAAGTCGGTGTCGGCCAGGCCGCCACTCATCGGCTTGCCGGACCCAGCGTAGAGGTTCTTGACGATCGACTCGGTGTCGGTTGCGTAGTGGAGGGCCTGGCGGACGCGCTTGTCGCCGAGCGGGCCCTCCATCGTGTTCATCCAGAAGGTGACGGTTCGGGTCGCCGGGGTGGTCAGGACCTGCGTTGTCCGACCGTCGCCGAGGCTCTTCATCTGGTCGGGCGGGACGTTGGTGATGACGTCGACCTCGCCCTTCTGGAGGGCGCTGACCCGGGCGAAGTCGTCGGGGATCGGCTTCCAGGTCACGCGGTCGAAGGCTGGAGGCTTACCCTCCCAGCCCCACCATTCCCGGTTCGCCTCCATCACTAGACGATCGTCCTTGACCCACTCGACGAGCTTGTAGGGGCCGGAGCCGACTGGCGTGCGGGCCAGCTCGTTGTTGCCCTCGTCGGTGCTGGCCAGCCGAGCGGGGTAAATCTGGCTGCCCATCTGGGCCATCCTGACCGGCACCAGCGGATCGGGCTTGTCGGTGATCAGCCGCAGCGTCTGGGGGTTGGCGACTTCGACCGACTTGATCGTGGCGAAGCCTGACTGGACGATCGTCTTGCCTGGCTGGAGGAGGCGGTCGTAGGTCGCCTTGACGTCCTCGGCGGTCAGCGGCGAGCCATCGTGGAACTTGACGCCCTGGCGGAGGGTGACCTCCCAGGTCGTCTCGTCGAGGTTCTTCCAGGCCGTCGCCAGGGATGGTTGTAGCTTCAGGTCGGTGTCCCAGCGGGTGAGGGTGTCGTAGAGGTTGTAGAAGTAGTTGACGTTCAGGACCTGGGTGCTCTTGCCGGGGTCCATCGTCGTCGCATCGGCCGGCTGGGCGATCGTGAGCTGACCGCCGCCGGCCGGCTTGGCGTCGGTCTTGGTGGCGGGCTTGCTCTCGGCCGGCTTGGTCTCGGCGGGCTTCGTGTCAGCCGGCTTGGCGTCTGGCTTGGCCGGCGCCTGGGCGGCCGGCTGGCAGGCGCTCAGGAGCAGGCCGGCCACGGCGAGCAGCGAGAACAGGTGACGGGTCCAGGCGGTGCGCATTTCCATCCCCTTTGAACGGTGATTCAGCGGATCGTCCGCTTCGGCGTGTAGCGCGGATCGAGCAGGTCGCGCATGGCGTCCCCGAAGAGATTGACGCTCAAGACCACGACCATGATTGCCAGTCCGGGGAACGTGGCGACCCACCATGCCTGGCGGACCGCGGTCGCGGCGTCCTTGAGGTCTGATCCCCAGCTTGGCGTCGGCGGCTGGACTCCCAACCCGAGGAAGCTCAGCGTCGCCTCCAGGATGATAGCCCGGCCGACGTCGAACGTGGCGAGCACCAGGATGACCGACAGGACGTTGGGGAGCAAATGGCGGAGGAGGATGCGAGGTCCGCTCGCGCCGAGGGCTCGAGCCGCCTGGATGTACTCGCGCTCGCGCAGGCTGAGGGCGAGGCCGCGCATGATCCGGGCATGACCGACCCAGCTCCCGATCGCCAGCACGACGACCAGCACGCCGATGCTCGGCCCGGCCACGGCGATCACCGAGATCGCGAAGAGGACGAACGGGAAGGCGAGCTGGACGTCGACCACTTTGGTGACGACCCCGTCGGCGAGTCCGCGATAGTACCCGGAGATCAGGCCGAGGGTGGAGCCGACGGTCGCTCCGAGGATCGTCGCGGCCAGAGCGATCGGAAGCGAGACCTGGGCGCCCCACAACAGGCGGCTGAGGACGTCCCGCCCGAGCAGGTCCGTCCCGAGCGGACGAGCGAAGCTCCCACCGTCGAGCCAGAAGGGCGGCCGCAGACGTGCCCCGAGCTCATTGGCCGTCGGCGAGTGGGGGGCGAGCCAGGGCGCCAGGAGCGCGACCAGCACGGCCAGGACCACCGGCACGGCCGGCAGCAACAGCTTCCAGGGGACCTGGCGTCGACGGCGCGCGACGGCGGCCGGGCGAGGCGCCAGTGCTCCCGCCTGGTCGGCGACCGTGCTCATGACCGGTGGGGCGGGGACTCGCCCCGCCTACCTTTCGGAGCTCGGGGGGGCACGCTGGTCGCCAGGACCGAACGGAAGCATCTACGCATGGCGGATCCTCGGGTCGAGCTGGCCGTAGGCCAGGTCGACCAGCAGATTGATGGTGACGAAGCTGAGCGCCAGGACGAAGACGGCAGCCTGGACGACCGGATAGTCGCGGACGAAGATCGACTGGACCGCGAGGCGGCCGACGCCGGGCCAGGCGAAGACGGTCTCGGTGACGACCGCTCCGCCCAGGAGCGTCCCGAACTGGAGGCCGGCCAGGGTGATGACGGGGACGCTGGCGTTCTTGAGGGCATGGCCGAACACGACGGTGCGCTCGCGGAGGCCCTTGGCGCGGGCCGTCCTGAGGAAGTCCTGCCCGAGGACTTCGAGCATGCTGGTGCGAGTCAAGCGGGCCAGCAGGGCCGCGAACTGGGTCCCGAGGGTTACGGCCGGCAGGATCAGGTACTCCCAGCCGCCCCGCCCAGAGGTTGGGAGCACGCCGAGCTCGACCGAGACGACCAGGATCAGCATGATGCCCATCCAGAACGTTGGGGTCGATTGGCCGACGACGGCGAACCCCATCGCCAGGGCGTCGATCAGCCGTCCGTGGCGGATCGCGGCAAGGATCCCGAGCGGAAGGGCGACGACGGTGGCAAGCAGGAGCGCCGCGAACGCCAGCTCCATGGTCGCGGGGAGCCGTTCGAGGACGAGTCCGAGGGCCGGCTGCTGGTGGCGGAAGCTGGTCCCAAAGTCGCCGCGCAAGGCACCGCCCAGAAACTGGAGGTACTGGACGTAGATCGGACGGTCAAGCCCGAGCTCCCGCCGGAGGGCCTCGAGTTGGTCGACGGAGGCGTCTCCAGGCAGCATGGTGGCGGCCGGATCGCCTGAGAGGCGGAGCGCCGCGAAGGCGAGGGTAACGACCCCCAGAGCGACGAAGGCGGTGTGGAGGAGCTTGCGAAAGGTGTACCGCAGCATCCGCCCGACCTTGCCGGCCTAGTCAGGCCGCAGAATGACGAGAGTATAGGCGGACGGGTCGAGATAGGCGTTGGCCGCGCGAGCGACGTCGTCGACGGTCACCTGGCCGACCCGCGCGAGATACTCCTGGAGGGGCGGCTCGACGCCAAGCACTTCGCGGTCGGCGAGGTACTGGGCAAAGGCGATGCTTGATTGGAGGTTGAGGACGGCGCGGCCCTCGATGTAGCTCTTGGCGTCAGCCAGGGCTTCCTCGGCCAGGCGCTCGTCACGGATGCGGCGGACCTCGGTCAGGATCAAGTCGATCACCGTGTCGACGTTGGCTGGCGAGGTGCCGACGAGGGCCCACCAGGCCCCGATGTCGGAGAGGGTGCTGTACGACGAGCTGACGCTCGAGGCGAGGCCACGCTGATCGCGGATCTCGCGCACAAGCCGCCGCCCGACCTCGCCCAGCGTGGCGCTGAGGATGTCGAGGGCATAGGTATCAGGGTGGTCTGCGCCCGGCATCGGGAGACCCAGGGCGATCTGGGCCTGGGTGCCAACGGTGCTCTCTTCGACCCGCTGGGGACGCGGCTTCGGTAGCGGCGCGGTTGGGAATGGGGGCCGCGGATCGCTCGGCATGGCGGCGAAGGCGGCCTCGAAGGCCTCGACGACCTGCTGGTGGCGCTGGTTACCGACCACCGCGGCGACCATGTTGCCGGCAACGAAGTTGGTGTCGCGGAAGGCGCTGAGAACCCGGCGATCGGAGTTGTTGATCGTCTCGCGGCTGCCGATCGGCAGGTTGCGGGCCGGATGGTCGGCAAAGACGGCTCGGAAGAATAGCTCGACCGCGTAGCGGCGGGGCTCGTTCTTGCCGCGGATCAGCTCCTCGAGAACGACCTGGCGCTCCTTGTCGATCTTCTCTTCCTCGAACAGGGAGTTGACGAGCATGTCGGACAGGGTTTCGAGCGCGAGCGCCGAGTCGTCGTTCTTGACGACGGCCTGGAAGTTGATGTTTTCGAAGGAGGTGTAGGCGTTGAGCCAACCACCCCGAGCGGTGACCGGCTGAAAGACCTGGTCCGAGCTCGGGCGACTGGGCGTGCCCTGGAAGAACATGTGCTCCATGAAGTGGGCCGCCCCAACCGTTTCGTCGGCCTCGTTGCGCGAGCCGCCGCGGACGCTGATGCTGAGGGCCGTGACGTCGGCGTGGGGCCGCTCGCGCGTCAGCACGGTCATGCCGTTGGTGAGCTGGGAACGCTCGGCATCCTCGGAGCCATGCTCGGGCAGCGTGCCGAGCGTGTCGGGCGGGTGATCGTTCACGGACGCACCACCACCAGCGTCGCCTGGTCGGGGTCGAGGTAGGTCTGGGCTGTGCGCTGCACGTCTCGAACGGTCACTCGCCGGATCCCCTCGCGGTATTCGTCGGACAGCACGGGCGAGCCGAAGGCCTCGTCGCGAATGATCTGCCCGCTCTGGGCGCTCGGCGTTTCCAGGGAGATGACGAGGCTGCCCTCGAGAAAGTTCCTGGCATCGGTCAGCTCCGCTTCGTCGATCGGCTCCTCGCGCAGCCGCGTGAACTGGGCCCGCAGCAGCTCGATGACCAGGTCGACGTTGCTCGGGTCGGTGCCGGCCGCGGCCATCCAGAGACCGACATCCGGGAACAGGACCTGGGCTGGAGAAGGGTCGTAGGACAGCCCGCGCAGGTCACGGATCTCGCGGAACAGCCGAAAGCCGGAAGGCCCGAGGACGGCGTTGCCCACCGTGAGGGGAAAACGATCCTCACTCCGGAGGCCCGGGAGCGGTCCACCCAGGATGATCCTGGCCGCGGCGCTGCCGGCCTGGTGGTCGATCCGCTGTGGGCGGGCCGGTGGGGGTGAGGTCACGGAAGGCGGCGCCGGCTGGCCAGACGGCATCCCATCGAAGGCCGAGCTGACGCGGTCAAACGCTTCGGCGGTTGGAAGGTTGCCGACGACGGCGATGACGGTGTTGCGACCGACGAACAGGCGGTCACGGTAGGCGCACAGGGCCTCGCGGGATAGGCGCGGGGTGTTCTCGAGATCGCCGGCGGCCGAGCGGGCGAGCGGGTGGCCCTGCAGGACGGCAGGCAAGAAGATGTCGCCCGCGAGGACGTTGGGGTTCGCCCGCCGGGCGTTCAGCTCTTCGAGGATGACGCGGGCCTCGTTCTCGACGCGATCCTGGAGAAACGTCGAATGGAGCACGACGTCCGCCAAAACGTCGAAGAGGACGTCGACGTCGGCGGTTCGGGCCTGGGCAGCGAAGATGACCAGCTCGGAGCCGGCCTGGGTTCCGAGTGCGCCGCCGCGCACGGCGATAGGCCGCTGGACCGCGTCAGCCGACGGCCGCCGCTCGGTGCCCTGGAGGAACAGCTTCTCCATGAACTTGGCGGCCCCCGCGGTGGGATCGTCCTCGAAGCGGGATCCGGCCCGGACGCCGATGCTGACGGCGATCAGGTCGGGATCGGGGATCTCACGAGCGAGAGCGACGATCCCGTTGTCGAGCACCTCGCGGGCGATGCCGCGGCCCTCGGCCGCGGCGACCGACCCGCCGGCGACACCTTGGCCGGGCGAGGGCAGCGCGTGGCGGAGAGGCGGCAGCCAGGCGGTAGGAGTGGTGGGCAGAAGCAGGGACACGGTGAATCCTTGCGAAAGCAGACCTGTAAGCAGATGTTGTCACAGAATAGGGGTTCGCTCGCCGCGCGGGCAAGCTTACTCAGCGCCAGAGGTCGGCGTAGAGGGCGCGCAGGTCGCGCTCGAGCTGGCCCTCGGGCGGGAGGGTGAAGTGGGTCTGGAGGCCGCGGACGAGACTCTGGGGGTCGGGGTCGACGTCCTGTCGGCTGGGGACCCGCCCCTGGCGGGCGAGGAGGGTCTGCCCGTCCGCGGAGAGCAGGAGATTGACGAACAGGCGCGCCGCGTTGGGCTGTGAGGCGCGGGCGTGGATCACAGCGACCGTCGGCTGAACCACGACCGGCTCGATGGCGACCCAGGCCGTCTTGGCTCCGGCTCGGCGGTTGCGCTCGACCGCGTCGAGGCGGTTAGCCAAGGCCACGGCGTGTCGGCCCGCCGAAACCAGGTCCGCCAGATGGCGTGGATCATTGTAGGAGACCACCCCTTGTTGGGCGAGCCCCTTCAGGGTGTCGACCGTCGCCTGGTGACCACCGCTCTCGATGAGCCCCTTGAACCAGCCGAGCGCATCGGCGTCGACGGCCAGCCGCCCGAGGAAACGCGGCTCGGCGAGGTCTTCGTAGCGCGTCGGACGCTGCCCGAAGGCGACCTGCTCGGTGTGAAGCTGGAGCACATGGTAGGTTACGGCGACGCCGTACCAGGCACCGTCCTGGTGGGCGAAGCCCGCGCGCAGGGCGCTCGCCTCCGGGGCGATCCACCGGGCGGCCAGGCCGGCGCCCTCGAGTAGCGTGCCGAGGTCGCCGACGAAAACATCCCAGGTCGGGGCGCCGTCGGAACGGTCCGCCAGCGCCCTGGCGAGAAGGTCGCGGTCCGAGTCGATGGTCCAATCGACGGCCAGGCCGGGGTGGCGTTGCGACAGCAAGGTCGCGAGCTCTTGCGCTTCGTGGCGACTGAGGTCGGCGAAGACTCGCGCGGAGCGCTCGCCGAGGGCGGCCTGGTACCAGCTCTGAATCTGGGGGGCTGGCGTGGCGGTGGGAGGGACGGGTCGTCGCGGTGTCGGGACTGGCTGCGTAGGTCGCAGCGAGTTGGCGACGTTGCAGGCCGTCGCGGAGAGGGTGGTGGCGAACACCAGGGCGATGGCGAGCCACGCCAGCATCGAACCGGGCACGGGCCGGCCGTGGAGTGGGCGAGGGGCGGAGAACAGGTGGGAGCGGACCTGAGCCATGGTCGTGCTCGGCCATGATCGGGTACCGCGATGCGACGCGGCAAGCTCCGTCAGAATGCGGGGAGGATTCGGGTGCGCCATGGTATCCTCCGATCGACGATGACCGAGCGAGCGCTCCTCCTGATGGCGCACGGTAGTCGCGATGCCGCGGCACGCGCTGAGTATGCGCGGCTTCGGCAGGCGCTGGCGGAACGGCTGCCCGGCGAGACGGTAGTGTTCTCGGTCCTGGAATTCCCCGACTCGGGGGAATTGCCCTCGATCGAGGAGGGCTGGCGGCGGTGTCTCGCGGCGGGAGCACGCCGCGTCGTCGCGCTACCGTTTTTCCTGTTTCCGGCCGGCCACGTGCGCGAGGATCTGCCGAACGAGCTCGAGGCGGCTCGGCGGGGCGGTAGCGAGGCGGCGCTCGAGCTGCTGCCGCCACTTGGGCCGGCCGACGAGCTGATCGACGTGATCGGGGACCGCGCGGTCGAGGCGCTCGGCGGGACGCCAGATGCGGCGGAGGAGGGCACCGCGGTCTTGCTCGTCGGGGCGGGCACCAGCGATCCGGACGCCAACGGCGATCTCTGCAAGGCGGCGCGCCTGCTGTGGGAGCGTCGCGCGCTGCCGCTGGTCGAGGTGGCCTGGGTCAGTTTGACCCAGCCGACGGTGCCCGAGGGGGTCGAGCGCTGCCTCGCCCTTGGAGCACGGCGCATCGCCGTCGTGCCGTATTTCTTGAACACCGGCGTGCTCCTACGTCGGATCGAGGCGCGGCTACGGCCGCTCCGCGAGCAGCATCCGAGCGTACCGATGCCGCTAGCGGCCCACATGGGCCTCCACCCGCGGCTGCTCGACCTCCTCGAACGCCGTGCCCGCCAGGGGTTGCAGGGCCACGGCCCCGAGCGCGGTCTCGTGGCCGTCTGCGGCCGCCCCTCCTGCTCGGCCGTCGCGCAGGCCCAGGCGAGGCTCACGCAAGGGCGGGCGGCCGCCATCAGCGGGGCCTCCTCTCCCTACTGATCGAGCCCTTGAGGGAGCCGTCGGCCGTCCGGGCCCGCGTGATTGGGGTCAGGATCTTCGGAGCCGTCGACGCGGGTGAGGCGCCGGGTGGCTCTCGGCTGTCCGCTCGGTGACTGCCGCGCGGGTCCTTGCGACGTTCGTGCCCTACGCGATACCCTACGCGCATGAAGAAAACTAGCGTGTACCTCGATGCCGAGCATGCGGCGCGGCTGAAGCGAGCGGCCGAGGCTGAGGGGCGCTCGCAAGCCGAGATCCTGCGCGCTGCCATCCTCATGTATACGAGTGCGCCGAGCCAGCCTCGCTCGTTCGCGATGGACGGAGTCGTCAGCGTTTCCGGCCTGTCGATCGCTGACCTCAGCGAAGAGGAGATGCTCGAAGGCTTCGGCGAGTGACGCTCATCGTCGACGCGGGACCGCTGATCGCCCTCATGAACACCGAAGATCCTTCTCGAGACACGGTCAGCCAGGTGCTCCTGCGCGAATCCGGCCAGTTGATCCTACCGGCGCCCGTCTCGGCCGAGGTCGATTACTTCGTCGGTCGTCGACTCGGGCGGGCAGCCCGACGGGCCTTTTTCACGGATCTGGCCCGAGGCCGGTTCGAGGTCGCGTGCCTCGAACCGAACGAGTACGACCTGGTCATCGAGTACGACCAGCAGTACGCCGATCTCGACGTCGGGCTTGCCGATCTTTCGGTCGTCGTCCTGGCCCGCCGGTTCAGGACCCGTCGTATCCTGACGTTTGACGAGCGCCACTTTCGCGCCCTGCGCCCGCTCGACGGCGGCAGCTTCGTCCTCCTGCCGCGCGACGCCGCATAACTCCGCTCCGAGCGCACGTCGGTCGGATCGTCTCGCGCGCGATCGAACCGGAAGGGCTCCGACTGCTGGGGGCCGGTTCGGTTCCGGCAGAACGATGTCCGCAACCTGTGCGCCTCAGCCGGGAGGCCTGCCGACGAGCCCGCGCTCGAGCGCCCAGGTGGAGACCTGAGTGCGGGAGGCCAGGCCGAGCTTGCGGAGGATATGCTCGACGTGGGTCTCGGCCGTCCGCTCGGCGATGGCCAGGGCGGCCGCGATCTGATGGTTGGTCAGCCCTCCCGCGACCAAGGCTGCCACTTCGTTCTGGCGACGGGTCAGGATGGCCACGCTCCGCCGCCGCCGCTCTCGCTCGAGCTGCTCACCGCTACCCGGCCGTGCCCGCGGCGCCGCGAGGTTGCCCGCTACCACCTCGAGCATCGTCTGGTACTCGCCCCTGGGACTGAATTCCACGAGCTCCGTTTCCTCCTCGTAGAACGGTACGTGGCCGGGCGCCAGATAGTAGGCATCCCCGGCGTTCACGGTCTCCTCGCGACCTCGGTACGTGACGCGAAGCCGACCCTTGAGGACGTACCCCCAGTGCGGGCACTGGCAGCGGTCGTCGGGCAGCCCTCTCAGGAGCGGCGACGGATCGGTACCCGCGGGGTACGTCTCCAGGGCGACGTTCAGGTCACCCCACTCGGCCTGCCGGCTGAGGCCCCCGGCCCCTTCGAGCGCGACCGGCAGATCCTGCCTCGAACCTCGCATCTCCTACCTCTTGGTGGCTGTCGGGCCGCCAACGCACGCTCGGCAATCTTCGGCTCCGCGTCAACTCATCCCGAGTCTACTCTAGCGTCGATGAGCGTTCAGCGCATCGGGGGAATCTCTCGATTCCGGGACGTGGGGCGAGCGAGGAGATCATCCGTCTCGCTAGGGGGAATCCCCTACCGATGCGGCGTGGGCGGGCGAGAACGGAAGCGGTTACGCCAGACCGTGACGGACCGCGAAGGCCGCCGCGGCCGCCCGGTTGTCGGCGCCGATCTTGATGTAGGTGCTGGTGAGGTGGTGCTCGACAGTCTTCTCGCTGAGCACCAGCGCCTCGGCGATCTCGCGGTTGCTCCGGCCGGCGGCGACGTGGTGGAGCACTTCGCCCTCGCGGGGGGTCAGGCCGGCCGGAAGGCGGGGACGCGGAGCCGGGTGCGACGCGGTCCGCAGCCGCGAGCCGAGTCGCCGAGCCTCGCCGTCGTTGCCCAGGCGCCGGAGCAGCTCGATCGCTTCTTCCAGCAGCTCCCGGCCGCGGGCGGCGTTACCGCGGCCCCCTTGGGCCAGCGCCAGCCCGGCCTTCGCCTCGAGCGTGCGCACCAGCTCCCATGGCAGCTCCTCGCGCCGGGCCGTCGCCTCCGCCGTCTCCAGGTACGCGCCCGCGGTTTCCCAATCCTCCCGGAGCGCCGCGACCTCGCCCAGGAGGCGATCGATCAGCGCGTCATGAAACTGTCCGCGAAAGACCGTCAGCTTCGGGTAGTAGCGCCCGAGCCGCTCCCGATCGCCCAGCGCCAGCGCCGTCATCGACAGGTAGGTGAGCGGATCCGCCGTCGGCATGGTCCCTTCGGGCAGTGTTGCGACAAGGGCTTCCACTTCCTCCATGCACGCCTGCGCCTCGGCCACCTTGCCCTGGACCGCCTGACTCAGGCAGAGGCTACCCAGGTGCCACACGAGCGCGCCGGGTCCGATCCTTCGAAAGAGCGTTACCGCCTCCTGGAAGTGCGCCTCGGCCGAGGCGTAGTCGTCCCCGAGGTAGGCGAGGACGCCACGCACGTACTGCAGGAAGGCCAGCGGCTCCGGACTGGCCAGGCCCTCGACGACCGCCCGCGACTCGTGCAGGCGTCGCTCGGCCTCGCCCGAACGCCCCTGGAACCCGTCGAGGAAGGCCAGCCAGCTCGAGAGGTGGCGGAGCTGGTACAGGTCGTGGCAGCGCCGGGCGAACGTCAGCCGCCGCATCGTCATGTCGCGGGACTGCCGCAGCGCACCTTGCCAGAAATACGCGGATGCCAGGCCGGCGCAACACTCGGCCGCCTCGACCGGCTCGTCGGCCGCGGTCGCGAGCGCCAGGGCCTGCTCCAGGAGCGGGATGCCCGCCGCCAAATCGTTGCTCCGCACAAGCAGGTTGCCCAGGTTGCGGCTCGCCGCGACCAGCGGCCACTCATCCGGCAAGTGCTCGGCCAGCTCCAGCGCCCGCCGACTGTGGAGGATACCCGCGGCCTGCTGGTGGAGGTTGCCCGCGAGCAGGCTCCCGAGGTCGACCAGCACCGAGACCAGCGCCGCGCCGCCGTGGTTCTCTAACAGGCCCAACGCCATCTCGAACTCCGCCCGCGCCGGCTCGATCGCCTCCTGCCGCCACCAGGCCTGTCCCAGGCGCTGCGACGCCTGCGCCGCCGCGCCCGCGTCGCCCTCCCGCACGTACCACGTCCGAGCGGACTCGAAGGCGGCGACCGCCTCCTGCTCGGCCCCGGCCAGCATCGCCGCCTCGCCCAGGCCGACCGCCAGGTCGCCGCGCCGCGGATCGGTGTCGTCGACCAGGTCGAGCGCTGTCCGGTAGTGCGCCATCGCCTCCTCAGGTGCGTAGGCGTGCATCGCGTGCTCGGCGGCGCGCTGCGCATACACCGCGCCCCGAGCGCGATCACCGCTCCGCGCGAAGTGGAAGGCCAGCTCGGCGAGTCGCTGCGCGTCGGCTGGCTCGGGAAGCGCCTCGAGAGCACGACCGATGAACCCGTGCAGGCGGCGGCGCCGGCTGACCGTCAGCTCTTCGTACAGGCACTCGCGAATCTTGTCGTGGCTAAACGCGAAGCCACCGTCTGCGCTAGGTCGAACCAGACAGGCTCGCGCGGCCTTCTGGAGACGCTCCTCGACCGGCTCCGGCTCCTCGCCTGCCACTTCAGCCAGCAGCGCGACGTCGAATGTCCGACCGATGATCGCGGCGGTGCGCAGCAGCTCGACGATCTCCGGCGGCAGCCGGGTGAGCCGCTGTCGGACGGCGCTCACGATGCTCGGAGGAAGCGTCAGCGCGCCCGGGCTCGTCAGCGCGTACGCGCCGCCATCGCCACCACCAGCTGGTCGGGCGAGGGCGCCGGCCTCGAGCCAGGCGCGCAAGAGTTCCTCGGCGAAGAAGGGGTTGCCCTCGCTGTGCAGGAAGAGCGAGCGGCCGGCCGTCGCGTCCAGTGGGGCGCCGAGGTACTCGGCCGCCAGCGCGGCGACGTCCTCGGCCGCGAGCCGATCGACGGCGGTCGTGCTCATCACGCGCTGCCGGGTCAACTCGGCGGTTGCGCGCTCGAACGCCGGATTCTGCTCGGCTTCGCCCTCCCGATAGGCGGCCAGGATCAGCAGGCGCGCCGACCGAACGTGGCCGGCCACGTAGCAGAGCAAGGCCAGGCTGGCCGGGTCCGCCCAGTGCAGATCGTCCAGGACCAGCAGCAGCGGACGCTCGGCGGCGATCGCCGCCAGGAACGTGGCGACGGCTTCGTAGAGCCGCAGGCGGGCCTGCTCCGGCGGCAGCCGATAGCTGGCCGAAAGCTGTCCGAGACGGACCGTCAGCTCCGGGAGGATCGTCGCCAGGATGGATGCCAGCGGGCCCGCCTGCGCGCCCAGCTCCTCAGGAGTGCACGCTCGGACGTGCTGGCCGAGTGCTTCGAGGAAGGGCAGGTACGGAGGCATCCCCTCGGCATCGGAGGCGCCCCCGCGCAGGACGAGGGCTCCAGCGCGCGCCGCCCGCGCCGCGGCCACCTCGAGGAGCCGAGTCTTCCCGATCCCCGGCTCACCCGCGACCAAGACGGTGCCCGCGCGGCCATCCGCGGCGACCTCGAAATGGTGCCACAGCGTCGCGATCTCGCGCCCCCGGCCGATCAGTCGCGGCTCTCGGTTGGCTGGCTGTGGCGCGACCATGGTCACCTGGTGGTGGCGTCGGGCGTCAGACGCTATGACTGTGGCAGTGTACCCTTTCTGAAGATGCCGATCCCCAAACTACCGTACCGGGATCGCCGTCAGCGGGGAGGCGGCCATCAACTCGCCCCAGGGCTGGACGTCGCCATCGATGATCGAGCTTGGGCCGACCGGGAGCGTCAGCACCTCGTCTTTGATGAGGAACATGGAAGGATACAGGATTTCATCCCGGCCCTCGCGGCGCCGCTGGCTCGGCGCTGCAGATCAGGTGGCGTTGCAACCGAGCCATCAACCGGCCGGCTGGATGTTGTGGTTGCTGTGGAAGAAGTTCGTCGGATCGTACTTCTTCTTCACCGCTGCCAGCCGTTCGTAGTTCACCCCGTACGCGGCCCGTACGCGGTCGTCGCCCTCGTCGCCTAGGTCATTGACGTAGACACCTCGCTCCAGGAAGGGCTGCATCGCCTGGAAGAAGGCCCGAGTCCACTCGATGTTCCTCTCCGCGTCGGTCGGGTCATCCCAGTTCGAGAGGATCAGGAAGTCGAACTGCTCCCCCCGGTGTGGGAAGGCGGTCGCGGCCTGGTCGACCCGACTGGCCACTCCGTGCATCTGCTGGAGCCCCACGCCCGTCGTCGGCGAGGGGTTCTCGGCCACGAATCGCGCCAGGACATCGATCGCGTCGTCGTTCAAGTCCTTCAGCCAGCTCGACTTCCAGTAGTGCTGCCGGCCAGACGGGAATCCGGTGTCGGCAGCGCTCTGGAGCGTGCAATACGGCATCGGCTGAATCCCATCTTC
>Ga0136617_10003573_pt1 | contig 13901 bp, 17 predicted proteins | sample AntDrymUQ3222106_2_FD_129672 | JGI IMG/M metagenome (GOLD analysis project Ga0136617, IMG submission 129672) | Polar desert sand microbial communities from Dry Valleys, Antarctica - metaG UQ322 (21.06) | ecosystem: Environmental > Terrestrial > Soil > Desert | place: Antarctica: Dry Valley... | reverse complement strand
TATAGCTCCACGCCTTCGCGCCCCTCGTCCCATTCCGTGTAGCGCCACTCGGCGGTCCGCACCGTGCGGCCCATATATTTGCGCCCTTGCCCCTGCCTTTGAACCTGCGTGTATGCCGCCTTCTTCCATTTTCGCGCGTGGTTATCCAAGAGCGGACGGAAACTTTTTCCTTCCAGGTTCGCCGGCGCGGGCAGGCTACACACCTCCGCCAGCGTCGGGTAAATGTCGACGAATTCGACGAGGCGCGGGCTGCCCTTACCTTTTGCTTTCATTTTCGGCCAGGCGACGATCAGCGGCGCTCTCGCTGATTCTTCAAACAGGCTTTGCTTTTGCCACAGTCCGTGCTCGCCCAAATGATAGCCGTGATCGCCCCACAGCACCACGATGGTGTTCTCCGCCAACCCCAAACGCTCAAGCGCGGCGAGAACCTTGCCGACCTGTGCATCCATAAAGGTGATCGACGCATAGTAGCCCTGCACCGCTTGGCGCAACTCTGTGTCGCTCAACCCGTAGTTCGCCGGCTTCACCCATAATGCGGCGGGAGGGATATCGTCGCGGTCATCCGGCACATTTTTAGGCAACGTAATGCGGTCAAGCGGATACATCTCGAAATACTTCTTCGGCGCAACATACGGCGTGTGTGGGCGGTAGAAACCGACGGCGAGGAAGAACGGCTGATCCTGATTCTGTTCGAGTAGGCGGATCGCTTCGGCGGCTACCTTGCCGTCGGTTTGCTCTTCATCAGTACCGTCGGCGGCAAGGTAGGACAAGGCGCTACCAAGGCTTCGTTTCGGGGTTAGGTTGACGACTCGGCTTTCATCGTCTTTGTCGCGCCCGCGCGGGTTGACGACCGTGTTCCACGATTGCGCATCATCCAAGCCGTTCGTGCCGATGCCGCCCGGCACGTTGTAGTGAAATATCTTGCCGACGCGCGCGGAGAAGTAACCGCTTTGTTTGAAAAGCTGCGGCAGTGTGACGATGATTGGAAGAGACTTGCGAAAGTCAGTTTGCAGGTCGAAGACACCAGTCGAGTCGGGGCGCATGCCGGTGAGCAGCGAAACGCGGCTCGGACTGCACAACGGAAATTGGTTATAAGCTCGGTCGAAGCGGACGCCGCGGTTGGCTAAACGGTCGATGTTCGGTGACTTGACGAGCGGGTGTTCGTATGTGCCGAGCGCCGTGTTCAAGTCATCGACGGCAATAAACAGCACGTTCGTTCGCTTTGCCTTTATTTGTCGCAATTGTTGCGGAAAAACTGTTTCCGCGTAAAGCACCACGACGAGACTCAGCAACAGACAACGAGCCCCGTATCTTGGAATGCGCAAACTGATTGTCATAGTTTTCATCTTCAAGCCTTCGCCAATCAAAATTTCACTTCTACGTTTCGTTCGCCTCAAGGTTTGGTTTTCACATCTGTCGGCGCGCCGGTCTTGGTCGGGTCGCCGGTCGGCGCGCGTTCGCCCGGTGTTCCCGCTGGTGGAGAGACTTTACGCATCAGATGCGCTGGAAACTCAGCCGGCGCTGAAGAGCGTCCTTTCAGGCGTAGATTCTGCTGCCGACCCGCATCGCGGTAAAGCGGTATGGACATGCCTTGCGTGTTCGTCAACAAATCAAACAACTGCTGGTTCATGTCTTTGATGATCGGTTGGTGCTGCTCGCTGGTAATCAGATTCTTCGCTTCCAACGGGTCGGATTGCAGGTCGTACAGTTCGTCCGTGTCCCAGATGCCGTGATAGTGGATGTATTTGTACCTGTCGCCGCGCAGCGCGTGCATCGTCGGCGTCTGCGGAAAGTTGCGCTCCCAATAGTATTCATACAGGAGCGCGTCGCGCCACGGAATCTGTTTTCCCTGAGCGAGCGGCAGGAAGCTTTTGCCGTCCATGTAAGCGGGTGCTTTCAACCCGGCGGCTTCGAGCAGCGTCGGCGCGATGTCGATGTTGGCGACGACTTGATTGACTTTTGTGTTCGGCTTAATCAGTTCTGGGCAGTGCGCGATCATCGGCACACGCATTGACTCTTCATAAGCGGTGCGTTTATCAATCAAACCGTGCTCGCCGAATGCGAAGCCGTTGTCACCCATGTAAATGACGAGCGTCGAATCAAGCAGTCCGCGCTCTTTCAAGTAGTCCAACACCCGCCCGATTGACTCATCAACGCCCAACAGGGTCTCGGCATATCGCCTGTAGTATTCACCGATATCGAGATCAGAGTGGTACGGGAAATCGACGCCGTGCCAACTGTTGCGCTGGTTCTGCACCCACATCGGCGCGCCTTCATGCGTCGCGGGAGTCATCGTCCTGGGTGGCGCGAATGCATGATTCGCCGCTTGATTCCGGTGTCGTTCGGCGGGCACAAAGTCGGCGTGAACTCCTTTGTGCGACAGATACAACATGAATGGTTTGTCGCCTTTGCGCTCGCGCAGCCAATCGAGCGCGTACTGTGTGAGTTCGTCGGTGATGTAGCCTTGCTGCGGCACACGCCGTCCGTTGACATTCAAGCCGTTCTGACTCGGCAAGTACGTGCCTTGTCCCTTGAATGAAACCCAGTGATCGAAGCCGCGCTGCGGCGCGTCCGTTTCGCCACCCATATGCCACTTGCCGACCATCGCCGTCTCGTATCCGGCTTGCTGCAAATACTGTGGATAGAAGACCAGGTTTGAAGGGACAGGGTTGTTGTTATCGACGACGGTGTGCTTGTGCGCGTAAAGCCCTGTCAGAATTGAAGCACGCGAAGGCGAACAGAGCGCCGTCGTCACAAATGCGTTCGGCAGGTGTGCGCCGTTCGCCGCCATCCGGTCGAGGTTCGGCGTGCGGATGAACGTCTGCGCTTTAAGAAAGCCGAGTGCGTCATAGCGGTGGTCGTCCGTCAGAATGAAGATGATGTTACGGCGCGGGCGTGCATCCGGTATTTTTTGAAGCTGTGACAAACCGGCGTCCTGGTTAACGTGCGGCGCTGCGGCAGCGGTTGGATAAGCAGGAGCGTTGTACGTCTGCGCGAAGCAGAAGATAATGCTTGATAAACACAGAAACAGATTGGTGACGAAAGCCAAAATCTTTGTGATTTTCATGTACCTCTCATCCTTCACACATATCTGATTGAATATTAACTGAAGTTGTTTAGGTCGCACGTCTTTGATGAACATCACTCCTTACGTCGAAGCGTTCGCGCTTTGAGATACCTCGCCGCCGGAGCGTGCGTCGGCCGGGGCGGCGGGCCGGTCACGACAAGGCGACGTGTGACAGGCCATGCCTTCAGTGCTAAAACTTGAAAGTCAGCTGCCAAGTTGTGCGTTCTCTCATTTGGTAAAACTCGAATATACTCTTGCTTTGTCCTAACCACCCATTCATCAGAATCGCCATCCCCGATGGAGGCATGAGCGAGTTGATATATCTTCTCGGCTTCCTTGTACAACTCCCGCGCTTTGCCCAAGTCACGCACTAGGTGATGGGTGATTGCCATATCCCCGTATAGTCGCCCTAGTTCAGCATTCTTTTCCGTTAGCCTCGACCGGGCAGCATCAAGGGCACAGTTGTAATATTCAAGTGCTTCTTCGTAGCGTTTCTGCCCCCTCAAGACATGGCCGAACAGTTCATATGCGCCCATCCTCTCTAAGGACCTGTCATCCGACAATTGATCAGCTATTAGGACGATAACCTTGCAAGACTCCTCAGCCTCTTTCCACTTCTGCCCTCTTACTAGATCGCGACACTTATCGTCTTCTTTGAAGTACTGCCGAGCAAGTTCCTCCTGCCGCTTATAATTCTGCATTAGTGCGCCACTGAGGGTGCCGGGAGGAAACCGAATGTAAACATCTGTAATGAATGGATCCGGCCTATCTCCAGAATCGCGCGCGCGGGCGGGTGGAAATTAGCCAAACGTCTGATTAAGCCGATCCCTTTCGTCGGCTTGGCAGTAGCAATCGGATTAGCAGCGCACGAAGTCAGGAAGAAGGGATTAAAGAACTGCGCGCTGCACGTCGGCCTCGACCTTATCCCGGTCATCGGCACGGCGAAAGGTATTGTCGAGATTTTTACGGGCGATTTAGTCCCGGATAAGAAGCCGCCGCAAAGTTAGTTTTCATTCAAACGAAGAAATCGATGCTCCTATCACGTGCTTGTTGAGCATTATGGCAGGAGCATTTTTCAGGCGGAAATCATTTTGCAGAGTTTAAGAAAAGCAGTTTGTAGTACCGCCTTGAAGCGGAAGTCTTAGCCGACGAAGATTCCGGCTGAAGCCGGGACTACGAACCACGAAAATTTCTTAAAAGCTACCACCCGCCGTTCTCACACTGCTCATCTCCGTTCCACTTAAAACCGAAAACCGATGCCGGCGCTGAACTGAAAGTTGTGTGTCGTTTCGGCGGGTTGATCGAACACAGTCGGCGGAGTGCCGGGCGTGCCGTAAAAGATTGCTCCGTCGCGCTTGCCGTAGCGGATGATGGTGTCGCCGAAGTCGAAGCGCGTCACGATACGGCGCGAGGGGTAGAACTCGAAGACCACCCCGACGTCCCCCGCGAAATATGTTCTTCTTCCGAAATGCGGGACGGGAATAAATCCCTCCTGTCCCGGAGGGCCGGTGGTTGTGAAGTTGATTTCTTCGAGCGCGTTACTGAAGCTGACGAAGCCCGGTCGCGCTTTACCGAAGACGCCGAACTTCTCAAAACGCTTGCCGGCCTTCACGCCGAATTGTGCCTGAGCGAGGTTGCCACCGGCGGCTGCGGAGAATGAGCGGTCGTTTCTCGGAAAGAAGTTGCCCTCGGCTTCGAGCGCGACGTGATTCGTCAGATTGTAAGTAAACCTGCCGCCGAAGCCCGGTTCCGTGCGCGTCCCGCCGAAGGGCGGCTCGGTGATACTTAAAGATGAAAACAGCACGCCGAGTTCAATCTTCGGGGCATCCTCTGTTTGTGTGTGCGCGCCGCCGGTACAACAAAAGCAAAGTGCGACATAGATGGGCGCAGAGAGAATTAGTCTTTTCATTATGAAATCCTCCTTCAATCAATTTGGACAGAGCTACCGCAGTGAGGCGACGCGAAGCTTTCTGAGTAGCCGCGCAACCTCCGGCGGTGAGCCGTGCGAGTTGTATTTGAGAAGTTGTTTTAGAACGGTCAGCCAATCTTCAGAGGATGGCCGACCGGCGGACGACGAACTCAGTTTCGCGGGAGAACATTCTGCATACGATCCGCCGCCCCGATGACGACACGAATGCGCTTGCTCTGAGGAGACGGCGCGGAAGTGTTTTGAGAGTCGGAAGGAATGCCAAACTCGGCCCGCCTTCTGGCGCTCATTTCTTTAAGCTTTCGTTCGAGGTCGGAGCCTTTAGGCTTTGTGGTATCGGCGGATTGTGGTTCAGCGCCGAGGGTAAACATCTCAGGACTGTAATCCGAATCGTGGAGCACCCAGACGTTCCAGTTGCCGCCGCTGCCGACGACCGGTTGGCTTGAGACCCACTCGTAGCGGTCGCCCTCCCAAGTGAAGACGATTTTGTTATGCTCCACCGTCCCGACTTTGCGAAAGTCGTAGCCGGCGTGAGGTGTCAGCGAAAGGATGAACCGCCCGCGCTCCGGGTGCGAGAACCAGATGATTGCCCCGGCGCATCCGCTCGCCGTGCGGTAGATTAGTTCGTCATTGACGAGCAGCTTATAATTGCCGACTTTCAACGGCACGTCTTCGAGCTTGAAATCGCGCGCGGCGCGTGCGCTCACGGGAGCTTCTTGCAGGCGCGGATCTTCCGTCAAAATTTTAATAAGGTCGACGATCTTAACTCCGGTGCGGGAGTTCAAAAGTACGTCCAGTGCGAGCGTGTCGCCGTCTGCCACGAGTTGCGGTTTGATTGAGGCGGAGAAGGCGGCGGTGTTGAAATTCGGATGCGGCCGCATCGCCCGGAAGTCTTTGCGCGCACGTAACCCCCGCTCATACTCTGACGAGAGCGGCCCGACCGAGACGCGAAACTGTTTCTTTGACCCGGATGTCGGCTCGATTATCAAATCATACCCGAAGAAGAATCCGTGTTTGTCGTCAACGAAGACGCGGTGAATAAGGTTCGGCTTGTCCTCGGATTCGAGCAGAACGGACAGAGGCTCCTGCGGGCTGGCCGGGACGATTTCGGTAGTAAAAATGACGAACGCGCCGTTCCGCATCGGGCCGATTAAACTTTGCGTCTGGCCGTCCTGAACTTCGGCAGCGAAGCCGCCGCCGGAAGTGGCGAGAAGTAAAATGGCGAGCATCGCCGGAAGCGTCGTATTATTTTTCATCACTACGGTTTCCCTTAATGACTCTGATTTTCATCTCGTTCGCCGGCTGAAACTCCGACATGTTGACGCGCGTGAAATAACCAGTCAGTTCCTTCGCGCGCGACGCCGAATCGCCCACCGTGTTCGCTTCTCGCGCGGCGATTGCGCCTCGTCGTTCATTCTTACGAATCGGACGCTCCTTCTTTTCCACAAAGACCGTGCGCGTCACAATTCTCTCCTGCGCGACGGGCACTTCGACAACGCGCGTCGCTGCGACAGGCAGGGCTTCGAGCATGACGGGGGAGGGACGTAGGGCGAGCATGACTGAAGTGACGACCAATGCGACGACGGTCAACCCGGCGATTGGCAGCGGTATCGGCACAGAAGAAGTGAGCGTGCGCCTCCAGAGCGGCGGATGGGCGGCCTCCCGTTGTTCTGTGCGGTAAGAAGTGAGCAGGTGATGGTCGAGTGAGCGCGGCACGTCCGGTGCTTCCCACGACGCGAGCAGCGTCTTCAACTCTCGGTCGGGTGTCGCCTCAGAGAATCGCCGTGTTGTTTTTTCGTCGCGCGTTTTATGCGCGTCGTTCAGGCGCAACAACCGAAGATATTTTCTTTCATTGCTCATTTGTAGACTCTCCCTGCGGTAGCTGTCCGTCGGTGACTTTTAAAGTAATGCAACAGCGACCTCCTTAATCCTTCTCGCGCGCGCGATAGGCGTGATTTCACCGTGCCGATGTCAGCCCCGACAATCAGCGCAATCTCCGCCAGCGAAAGTTCTTCGTACTCGAACAGCACGACCGCCTCACGTTGCAGCGGCGGCAAACTCATCACTGCTTTGCGCACTTCCGCCGACAATTCTTCGTTGAGTAATTGACGCAGAGGTTCTTCATTTTCAGGCACGCGCAGCTCGTCGAGTAGTTCGTCAATCGGGACGGTGTTGCTCGCGTGTTGACGAAAATGCTTACCCGCGAGATTGCGCGCCGCCGCGTAGAGGTACGTGCGAAGTGCGGCGCGCTGTGGGTCGAAACTCGCGGGGCGTTTGATTAAGCTGAGGAAACAGTCGTGAGTCACATCTTCGGCTAACTCGGTTGAGCCGAGCAGACGATAGGCGAAGCGAAAGACGGGCGCGCGGTGGCGCTCGTATAAAATCAAGAACGCCGCTTCGTCGCCGCGACTCGCTTTATGAAGTAGTTTCTCGTCCGTCATCGTGGCCGAGCATCCATGACAGGCGTACCTTCCCAAATGCAATTCCCTATGAGTAATTACCGGAAGTGTTCAGAAAGATACGGTGGGAATGAGAAAAGGTAAAAGCTCCGCGCGGTTGCTTCTCATGGATTGTCAGGCGCGATGGTTTGTTCTCTCGGGTAGTGGCTCAATCGCGGTCCGTGCTCGGAGGCGGTTGCCAGATGTGCAAACAGTGGGCGCAAGAGAACTTGGTCGAGAAGACGGCGTGAGGCAGTCTCATCGACATCGAAATTGTCATCTGCCTGAACTATCTTCGTAACCTTTGCTTTCTCCGATGTCTAGGGGATGCTTTAACTTTAGCGTTCCATATATCGCCGCATCCGTCGTAAGCGATAGCCGCCAAACGACGGAGTTGACGTGGCGCGAAATCGCCTACACGCAAGCCGAAAGAAACCACGCAACGAGATAACAAAGTCTCTGTTAGGGCAACAAATACTTGGAGGGACTTTTTCATCACAGCTTTCTCCTGAATGCCCAACACGCGATTCATCAACCAATATCGGCAGGTGAGTGCCGTTATTCAAACTGGTCCACGGCGTTGCTCATGCGGACGAACACCTGCTTCCACGTCTTACCGTAAGGGTAAAATTCCTTCTTGTCGCCGCGCTCCCATTTCGCCCGCATCTCCTCGGTGTCAATCTTCCAGTCGGGGCGGCAACGCCGCGTCACCTCGCGCAAGTCGGCGTGCAACTCGGCGGTCGAGGGCCGGCCCCAGTACCAGTAGCCGTTGTAGATTTTGAAGACCTTCAGCCCCGGCTCCAGCACGAACGTGTGCGGGATCGTCGGCGGGTTGTGCGGGGCGGACGTGTACTCCGCGATGTCGAGGTCCTGCTGCACGACTCGTTGCTCGTCGCGCAGGAACGTCCAATCCGCCCCGACGCCTAAGCGCAGGTCGTTCGACAGCATGAAGTTGTCGGTCGTGATTGTCACAATGCGCGCGAAGCCGACGGCGCACTGCTTCGAGAACTCGGCGAGCTGCAAGAGTTGCTGCGAAGTCATCTCAAAACTCCGACTGAATACAACATATGGTATTTTGCTGGCTTGCCGGCAACAGGATAGAGTATACCTAAAGAGTTTTGAGATGACTTCTGCCGGTCTTTTGGACAGTAAACGCCGCGATTCAAAGTCAAAATCATCGGGTCGTCGCCTTGCAGAAACGACAGCTTCCGCGGCGTGTCGGTGTGATCGGGCAGTTCGTAATCGGACAGTATCGCCCCTTCCGTGATGTCTATTCGCATAAAACTGTCTCCTTTCGGTTATAGCTGATTGAGAATCCCTGTTGACTGCCCCACCTCGATGAGATGTCCGTCCGGGTCACGCATGTAGCAGCGAATCTCCCCGCCGTGATCCTTCGGCTCGGTGAGAAACTCTGCGCCGCTCGCCTTCCACTCACGGTAGGTTGCCCACACGTCCGCAACGCGGAAATTCAGACAACTCGTGAGGACGTTTGGATTCTGCGGCGGCGCAGCTACAACGTCCGGCTTGTCGTCGGTCGGGCCGCCGCCCGAGTTGATGATGAGCCAGCCGTTGCTCGCGCGCAGCACCACAGGGTCGCGCTCGCGGATGACTTCCGCGCCGATCACCTTGCGGTAAAACTCGCGCGAGCTCTCTTGATCTGTGACGATGAGCAGGTGCGTCAGCACAAACCCTTCGCTCGGCGCGGGGAAGCCTTTCACATCTTGGCGCGCCGGGACAGATGAATTCGCCATAGACTCTTCGTCGCGCTTGGATAAGTTCGACATCGTATCCTCTTTCCCGCTTCCAATTTTTCAATCGCGGCCGTGAAAGCAAGCTATCGGCTGCTCACCGATTAACATCGCGGTGAGCGGTTAAGCTCGGTAACGCGCGGCGAATGTCTCCGCCGCCCCGTCCGCCAGATCAGCTTGAAACTGGCTGCGGATTAAGGAGCCATACACGACCAGGTCGCGCGCGAGCATCCGCAGACGGCGCTCCACGTGAGCGTTGACGATCTCGCCGGAAGAGTTGAAATCCTTCTCGCCGTAAACGGAGACGCCGTAGGGTAGACTCCACCCGTAGCACTGGCGCACCGAGGTGCGCATCTGCTCCATCACCGTCAGTCCCTTCTCGTGTGAGGCGCACACGTAGCCGAAGAGCTTCCCGGCGAACTCCTCCCAGTAGAAATCGAGGAAGTTTTTCATCGCGCCCGACATCGAGCCGTGGTAGTCGGGCGAGGCGAGAAGAAACGCGTCGGCCCAGATGACCCCATCCGTCGCCATCTTCAACCCTTCATGTTCCGGTGCTTTTTCGTCGGGGTTATATGTCGGGAGCTTGATCTCACGCAGGTTGAGCAGCCGAGTTTCTGCGCCCTGCTCCCGCGCCGCCTCCAACGCGAGTCTGACGGCGCCCCCGCTGTAAGACTCGACGCGCATGCTCCCGCACACCCCCAGAACCTTGGTCGCCATCAGAATGCCTTTCGTTGTTCCATCCCTTCGCTTCGAGCGCAGCGTCACAGCATTTTCCCCGTCACACTCGCGCCAGTCGCGGCACTGTCAGTACCATGAAGATTCAGCCGAGAGCTAAGAGCCGTGCGGCCGCCCTCTCCGGCGCGCAAACTCGCGCTGCGGCATCTTCGAGTGGGCGGCTCACGGGTCGCCTCTTCGTTACTATCCCAGCCCCAAACACGCCACGGCTTATACCGGGTGAAAGTCGTCCAACATATGCGCGTGACTCGACCGGCTCTGCGCATCCTGCCAATGGGGATAGGTCGCGCCGGCGACGAGGGTAGCAACTTCGGCCGAGTAGGTCACCTTGGTGCCCTTGGTCAGGAAGATCACCTCGCCCTGCCCTGCGGTCTTCGCGCCGTCTTCCCCGCGCACCGTGTATCGCCCTTTGATGACGAAGATCACTTCGTCGTTGGTGACGATCCACTCATTGCTTTCTCCTGCGCCATATCGACCGAACCAGACGCTCATATTTTCGCTGTTCGTCTCATCGAGCACGCCGCCAAGAAACATCTGGCGGTCCGTGTGCTAATACCACTTCGCAACGTCCTTGATCGTAAAGTGCCTGACACTCATCGTGACTCTCTCCTCTGTTCAGGTGGATGCTTCAACTAAGCAGTTCGTCTAATCGTCATGGCTGTTTAGACGCGTCACTGCTCTGCCGCAGGTCCCGTCCTTGTTCGACATGCATCTTCTCGAAATCCGACATCTAAACACCAAGGCAATTGATTTTCTATGGCCCAGTGTCCACGCACGACGAGCAGTGATTCTGTAGCGTTGGCGGCGAGGCTGCTAATGAAGTAGCGTCTTCGATAGTTCTCTTTTCTCCAATCACTTCCCGCTCCGCCTCAACCATGATGACGCTTTGCAGTCCGCTCCATGCTTCTTTTTGCTCTAGCCACTGAATGTCTTCCGTTGCCCAACAACATCTCGTCTCTATGCGCCCATGATCTTTCTCCACCGTCTCGCAATAATCATATTCAATCTCCTTGAAGCAACTCCTTTGTGCCCATCCAAAGTAGGCGACAATCTCCTTGTGGAGCGTGCCTTGATTGCCCTTCAGTGACCGCACGTAATCGCATGCTTGCTCAACGATTTGCTCGGCTATCGCCGTTTGACATCCCATGGCGTCTATCGTCACGATGCAGCCACGCAACTCCAATAGCCGCAGCAACTCAGGAATTGCCGTTATGTCATTGGATTTCTCTTCGGTTTTGACTTGTCCCAAGACGACGCGATTTTCTGCCGCCCACGCCGAAACCATCCGCAGCACTTCTTTGCTTTCACGCTTCTTCTTTTTGCTGCCTCACACATGCTTACCGTCAACATTGATGAGTTTGCTGCCGACAGGCACTGCCACAGCCCGCACCCAATCGAGCAAGGCTTGTTGAAACTCCGCTGGCTTGAGCAACTGAAAGACCCGCCCAAAAGTGTCATCACTAGGGATACCGTTGGGCAACTCGAGAAACTCTTTGAACCACTCCTGTTTGGCTTCACCAAACTCTGCTATCTCTTCCCATCCGTCTGCTCCACAGATCGTAGCGCATACAGCTATTACTAAAATATCAATCAACTTATGGTGCTTGGTAGCGTGGTCTCTACGCGGGTCATTGATGTGCGATAGACTCTCAATCAATGTCAGTGATTCAAGTTGGCTCACTTGGCTGCGGCTCCGTTCAGTTGGTCATGAAAGCTGAATAGAAGATTGCCACATCTACTTTCTTTCCAAAACTTATGATGCGTTTGCCTTGGGAAGTACATTGAACTATCTTGACTCAAATTGAAGTAATATGTATTGTCTCACCCTAATCGGAGATCTTCTTATGTCTATAGTAAAACCCAGCGATCTGATTACAGTTACAGAGGCCCGTTCTTTGCTCGGTGTCAGTCACACCAAAATGTCGCAGATGGTGAAGAAGGGAGTCATTCGCCACTTCACTAACCCACTTGATGGGCGGGTAAAATTAGTCAGCAAAGCCGAGGTCATAGCTCTTATTCCCAGACGTTCGGAGGCGGCATGAAAACTATCGTTCTCGCCAACGCCAAGGGAGGGACTGGCAAGACTACGGTGGCGGTTAACCTTTCGGCGTGCCTTTCGCACCACCACGGAAAGCGGGTCCTCGGCATTGACCTCGACTCTCAAGGGAACTTTGGCATCTCCTTCGGTGTCGACCCTCGTCAGTTGACTCACACGGCTTACCACTTATTGACTGCAGAATCCCCAGATGTGCGAGCGTACATCATGGAGATTAAGCCGAACCTGCACTTGATCCCGAACGCCATCTCCCCTGATTTAGAAAACCGTCTTGAAGCCAGTCATAACCGCGATTCTCTTCTACGTTTGCGATTGCGGCAACTTAAAACCCAGTACGATTACATCATCATTGATACGCCTCCTGCGATGCGAACCGCGACTATGAACGCAATTGTCGCCGCCGATGAAGTAATTGTCGTGGTTGACTGTGGATTTTATGCTTTGTACGGACTCACAGAATTGATGCGGCAAATTGCTCGCGTAAGCGATGCTTATGAAAAAGATGACATCGTTATACGGGGTCTCCTCAACATGTTTAACCGCGGCCAAAATCTTGACCGCGACATAAAGAATGAAGTGTCTGAATTCTTTGGCGGGTTGATGATTCAGTCAATCATCCATAAGAACGTAAGACTCGCAGAGGCTGCGTCAGCCAGCCAGTCCATTATTGAATTTGATTCGACGGCGCCGGGAAGCTTTGATTTTCTAAAATTAAGTAAGGAGCTGTTATCTGAGTATGAGCCAGAAACGCAAGCGAGGACTGCAAAGAGGGCTAAGTGAGATTGTTGATAAGCAGACCGCGCCCCGTGAGGATAGGAGTAAGCAAAGCGCGAGTTTGATCTCTAAGTTCGCCGATGTGCAATCTCAAACTACGGATCTACCCCCTCCTACCACCACCTACCACCTACCACCCAATAAGCGCGAGACGGCACCTCGCCGGGACTTCACGCGCGTGGCTAATTCTATTGCTCGTGACGCTATGCCAGCAGGTTTATTCAAAGGCACTAGCAAAAAACTTTACGATGCCCTCTACCAAAGAACACGAGGGGCGATACAACCGACGAGAGAGATCAGGGCTCGTCAGGGAGAACTGATGGAGTGGGCGGGGGTCAGCCACAACACCCTAAGGGCGCATCTACGACACCTTGAAAACGTTAAGCTTGTCATAAGAAAGTGGGAATTAGGAGATAATGCAGGAGCAACGTATGAAGTCTTCATACCAGAAGAGACGCCACCTCCTACCTCCTCCTACCTCCTCCTCCCTCCTCCTACCTCCTCCGTCCAGAAACTGGGTGGAGGCTCCACCCAAAATCTGTTGGTAGGAGGAGGGAGTCAATCCCCTAAAGAAGCAACTACTTACATGGAGCCTAATACTTCTATTAAGACTAATACAGATGATGATGAATTTCGCCAAATGATCGTGATTTTGAAAGATTCGGTGAAGGCATTAACCGGTTCAACTTCGAAGGGTTTTGATGGCGAGAGGTGGGCTGAATTAGCAAGGGTAATCGTTACTGAACTGAATGTCGCCGCAGCAAAAACCACTGCGGTCTCATCAGTGCCGGCATTTCTCACCATGCACCTAAAACGGCGCTTCGCACAGAAACAGGTATCGTCGAGTGACGAGGACAACAGAAAGAGCACTAAGCCGGCGATCAGTATGAGTCACCCTACGACCACCCCACCACCTCCAGATCAGCGGCTCACATCCGAAGAGATCGTGGAACAATCGCGCATCATCGCCGAACTGCTCGAAGGCGGCTACACCCTTCAGCAAGCTGACAGCCAGTTCGCCGCGAGCTTTCATCAGGAAGACTGGCAGATGATTAAGGAGGCTGTCTCGGGACAAACGAAAAACGAAGGTAAAGAGCAGGTGACTGGGATCACTTGATACATCATAAACGAGTGTTGGAGTGCATAGAATATTTAC
>Ga0136617_10003572_pt1 | contig 13903 bp, 10 predicted proteins | sample AntDrymUQ3222106_2_FD_129672 | JGI IMG/M metagenome (GOLD analysis project Ga0136617, IMG submission 129672) | Polar desert sand microbial communities from Dry Valleys, Antarctica - metaG UQ322 (21.06) | ecosystem: Environmental > Terrestrial > Soil > Desert | place: Antarctica: Dry Valley... | reverse complement strand
TGGAAACGATCTATAAGCCTTTACGCCGCGCCCTGATCGTTCTCAACCCTCCGGCGGCGAAACCATTCCTCGTTGGAAAACAACTTCCGAAAGAAGAGTTGGAGAAAGTCGTCGGTAAGCCTCTGGATAAATGCCTTCCCGAACACGAGGACATGTTTAAGGGTAAAACGATCCCGGATGACAAGCTGTATGAAGGCGAATGCCGACCAGAGGGCTTCGGGGATAAAGTCAAGTGAGCGCCCGGCGTCCAGATTTGATTGGGAGTCCGACGGTAACTGTGCCGGCGCATCTCCGCGTCGGCGGCCTCCTCCAACGCAAGTGCGCCTGCGGCAAATCGAGCGGCCTCACAGGTGAGTGCGCCGAGTGCGACAAGAAGCGATTGACGATGCAACGCAAATCCACGCATCAGACCGGAGCCACCGCCGTGCCGAGTATCGTGCATGACGTTCTCCGCTCGACGGGGCAGCCGCTCGACGGGGCAACGCGCGCATTGATGGAATCGCGCTTCGGCCACGACTTCAGTCGCGTGCGCGTTCACGCGGACGCCCGCGCTAATCACTCGGCGCGCGCCGTCAACGCGCTGGCTTACACCGTCGGGCAGGACGTGGTGTTCGGGGCGGGGCAGTATGCGCCGCACGCGGCGTCGGGCCGGAAACTTCTGGCGCACGAGTTGGCGCACGTTATTCAACAATCGTCCGCGCCAGGAACGCTCGCGTCGGGAATGGATAAAGGCGCGAGCGACCCGCTCGAACAGGCCGCCGACCGCCTCGCGGAGAGAGTCGTGTCAAATAACAAAGCAACTAACAACGCAACGTCAGCAACTTCGCTTGCCGCCTTGCCGCGCCTGTCGAGTCCGATGCTTCAGCGTTACGCGGTGCCAAGTGATTTGGCCTGCTCGGACGTTGTGGATTGGCTCGACAACAATTCTCCGTATAAGCCGGAGTGGGCGGAGACCAAGTGTACCTATGCTTTCAACGGCGGGCTGAAAGTGAATAGCTCGACCTCGCCCGACGGGAGTGTGCAGATGACGGCGAAGGGTCACGACGAATTAACGGTCACGGTCAACTGCCCCATTGATCGCCCGACATGGACGCCCGCGAAGCGGGACAATTTGGACGCAGAGGTGGCGGCGTGGAAGTCCATGAGGAAAGACCTCGACGCTCACGAGAACGAGCACCGTAAGATCGGTAAGGACTGGAGAGCTACTCTCGAAGGTCGCTTCCGGGCGGTTGATGTCACGGTGACAGGTACGGATCAAAACGACGCCAGACAAAAGCTCAGGGAAAAACTCGCCACCGACCAACAAGGCTGGACGGCGGAGGCGCAGTCCGCGCAGTCCGCCATTGATCCGTTCCGGGGCGCAATTCTGACTTGCCCGTAAGCGGCGTAGAACTTTTACACATACGACAGTGGAACGTAAAACACGATGACAACATTTCCCAACTCCCCGCGCCTGCTCAAAGGCGGCATCGTTTTAATTGACCCGGACACTTCCGCCGTCAAGCGCGTCATCGCGTTGCAGTACAACCCTGAGACGCTGTCGCGCACGCTTCAGGTGAGGGGCTCGAGCGGCGGCGGCGATGGCGGCGACCGCTCGGAGGCGCTGCGCCTGACGGGGCCGCCCGTCGAGACGATCAAGCTCGACGCGGAGATTGACGCGACCGATCAACTGGAGTTCCCCGACCAGAACCCGAACGCCACTGAACTCGGCATTCACCCGCAACTCGCCGCGCTCGAAACGATCATCTACCCGACGAACAGCCAGCTGCAAACTAACAACCGTCTGGCGCAAGCCGGGACACTGGAGATCGCGCCGGCGGAATCTCCGTTGACTCTTTTCGTGTGGAGCAAGAACCGCGTTCTACCGGTGCGCCTGACCGATTTCAGCGTCACCGAAGAGGCTTTCGATCCGCAGCTCAACCCGATCCGCGCGAAGGTGAGTTTAGGAATGCGCGTGTTGAGCGTCAACGATTTGCCATTCAATCACAAGGGCGGAAGTTTGTTCATGGCCTACCATCAACAGAAGGAGCGTCTGGCGGCGCTCAATCCGGGCGTCAGCCTGAGCGCGCTCGGCATCACGAGGATTCCGTGAGGTGAAGTGAATGTTTCCGATTAACAGTCGTTACCACGGGACGCCGACCGCGAAGCTTGTGACAGATGACGGCACAGAAATCATTTACCTGCGCCGCCGCTTTATCCCTGCGCCGGAACGCTTCGCCCCCCTCTTCGAGCACACCGTCACGCAGGGCGAGCGGCTCGACAACATCACGTTTCAGTACCTCGGCGACCCAGAGCAATTCTGGCGCGTCTGCGACGCCAACGCCGCAATACGTCCAGATGAATTGACCGAGACAACGGGGCGGCGTCTGCGCATCACGCTGCCGGAAGGAATACCGGGAACCCCGAATGCTTAAAGGCTTTCATCTCACGCTGATGGTCGGCCCGACCGTGCCCGTGCCCGTCCCGCAAATTGTGCTGGACGCGCTGACGGGCATCGAGGTCAAAACCGCGACCGGCAAGCGTAGCGGCTTCAAGCTGACCTTCGACATCAGCAATCGCTCGCCGCTGCACACGCTTTTTCTATTGTCGGCGGGCGCAGCGCTGCCACTCATGCGCGTCATCATCATCGTGACGGTGGGCGGCACGCCCGAAGTTTTGATGGACGGCGTGATGACAGATCACAAAATCGCGCCCGCCGGCGCGAGCGGAAACTCGACGCTGACCGTGATGGGTAAAGACTTGACCGAAGTGATGAATCAAATTCCGTTCGACGGCTTCCCATTTCCGGGGATGCCGCCCGAAGCGCGCGTCGTGACAATGCTATCCAAGTACGCGCTGTTCGGCGTTGTGCCGCTGGTGATTCCGAGCGTGCTGATAGATGTGCCGATTCCGACGCAAATCATCCCGCGACAAGTCGGGACTGATTACAACTACATCATGCAACTTGCCGATGATGTCGGCTATGTCTTTTACATCAATCCGGGTCCCGTGCCGGGCGCGAACATCGCTTACTGGGGGCCGGAGGTGAAGGTCGGAGTGCCGCAGCCCGCGCTGAACACTAACATGGACGCTCACACTAACGTCGAATCGTTAAGCTTCGACTTCGACAAACAATCGCCGACGCTGCCGGTGCTTTTCGTGCAGGAACCGTTCACAAAAATCCCGATTCCGATTCCCGTGCCCGACATCAACCCGCTCAACCCGCCGCTCGGCTTAATCTCAGGAATCCCGACTCGCATCGAGCCGATTCGTGACGTGGCGAAGCTCAACCCGGTGCAGGCGCTGCTGCGCGGTTTGAGTAAGGCGTCGAGAGCAGCCGACGCGGTGACGGGCGAAGGATCGCTTGATGTCGTGCGTTACGGGCGCGTGTTGAAGGCGCGGCAACTCGTCGGCGTGCGCGGCGCAGGGTTAGCTTTCGACGGTCTTTACTACGTCGAGAGCGTGACGCACAGAGTCAAACGCGGTGAGTACAAGCAGAGCTTTGAATTGAGCCGCAACGGTATTGTCTCGACTGTTCCGGGGGTGCCCGCATGAGCGGTGAGAAATTTTTCGGGAAGTATCGCGGCACGGTCGTCAACAACATTGACCCGATGCAGATGGGGCGCATTCAAGCGACCGTGCCCGACGTGTCGGCGCTCCTTCCGACTTCGTGGGCGATGCCGTGCGTCCCCGTCGCAGGACTTCAGACCGGCGTGTTCACTGTGCCGATAGTCGGGTCGGGCGTGTGGATTGAGTTCGAGCAGGGCGATGCCGATTATCCGATCTGGGTCGGCGGCTTCTGGGGTTCTGCCGGAGAAGTCCCGGCCATCTCGCGCCTCGCCCCGCCCGCCGTTCCGAGTTTCAGTTTCCAAACTCCATTGCAGAACGGCCTCATCGTCAGCGACCTGCCGGGGCCGACCGGCGGCATCATGCTGAAGAGCACGACAGGCGCGACGATCATCGTCAACGACACAGGGATTTACATACAGAATGGCAAGGGCGCGTCCATCGTCATGACCGGTCCGTCTGTCACGATTAACAACGGGGCAATGGTACTTATCTAGGAAGAGAGGTCGGAGGTTAGAGGTCGGAGGTCAGTAAGAGAAATCTTAGCGTTTGAAATTCAACATTCGTTAGAAGTTGTCTTTCACTAACCTCTGACCTCTAACCTCTGAGCAAAGCGATGCCGGGATTCTTACTTCACTTGGGAGCGACGGTGATGTGCTCGCACGCGGGGCAGGCGACGCCGACGGTGGTTAATCCGCGCGTCACCGTCAGCGGCCAGCCGATTGTGATGATTACGTCGCCTTACGTCGTCGCGGGATGTGTGCTGCCGCCGCCGACGGCGGCCAACGGGCCATGCGTCACCGCGCAGTTCGTTACCGCCGCGACGCGCATCACCTCGAACGGACAACCCGTGCTGCTCTTCGACAGCCAAGCCGTCTGCGTCCCGACGGGGACACCGCTCCTCGTCGTCGCCGCGCAGACGCGAGTGACAGGAACCTGATGATTGCGGATTGCGGGTTGTAGATTGGTGAACCAAAAACGACTTCATCAATCCGCAATCCGCAATCCGCAACCCGCAATCAAAAGATGGACGTTGACTTTCCATATCACTACGACAGTCGAGGTCGCACGGCGGAGGCCGGCGAGGATGACCACATCCGCGACATGATCGAACAGGTGCTGTTTACCACGCCGGGCGAGCGGGTGAATCGCCCGACGTTCGGGAGCGGCTTGCTGCAACTCGTGTTCGCCCCGAACAGCGACGAGTTGGCCGCCGCCACACAGTTTCTTGTGCAAGGGTCGCTGCAACAGTGGCTCGGCGATTTGATTGAGGTGAACGACGTGCGGGTCGAGAGCGAAGACTCGCGGCTTGCGGTGACAGTCGTCTACACCGTCCGTCGCACGCAGGAGCAACAAACGGCACAGTTCGCGCGCGCAGGTTTTGGACAATGAGGAGCAGAGGTCAGAGGTTGGAGGTCAGAGGTTAGTGAAATGGCAGAGAGCCAGACCGTGAGGGAGGGCGTGATTCCACGGCACAAGGAGCCATGCTAACGCGCGGGCTTCTGCCTGATCCAACAGTGATGGCGGGCTATGATGATGAAATACTTTTGCTGCGATGAGCGACGCCGCAACGCGGTCAAGAGCGCGCCGGGTGCGATCAACGGCATCGAGTTTCTCGAAGTCGTTGACCGTCCGGGCGATTCGCCGGAGGTGCGCCAGCGGACGCTGAAGGTTCATTTCATCAAGCCGCTCGCGCCCGGCGCGCTTCAGGTGAACAATGTTCTGATCGAAGGCGGCGAGCGCATCCGCGACATTCAGGTGGCAAAGGTGACGGGTGGTGCGGCGGCGGCGTCGCCGCCGTTCGACGGGCCGAATGTGTTGGCAGTTGAAGTCGAAGAGCCGGGAGACTTTTCTAATTACACGCTGCGGCTTGTGATTGATGCGGCGAGAGCACGGGCGGCGGATGAAGACGACGCTGATTCCGAGTTTCGCAAACCACCGGCGGGATTCGATCCCATCCTCTCCGCAGTTGAGTTCTCCTTCAAGATTTTGTGCCCGAGCGATTTCGATTGCCGACACGAACAAGTCTGTCCGCCGGAGCAGCGAGTCCAGCCTGACATCAACTACCTTGCGAAAGACTACGCCAGCTTCCGCCAGTTGATGCTCGACCGCATGATCGCGTTGATGCCCGAATGGCGCGAGCGCAACCCGGCAGACTTCGGGATTGCGCTCGTCGAATTGCTGGCTTACGTCGGCGACTATTTGAGTTACCAGCAAGACGCCGTCGCAACCGAAGCTTATTTAAGCACGGCGCGGCGGCGCACGTCCGTCCGGCGACACGCGCGGCTCGTGGATTATTTTGTGAGTGACGGCAGCAACGCCCGCGCGTGGGTGCACGTGCGCGTCCGCGATGGAGTCAGCAATTTATCTTTGCGAAGTTCTCGATTGACGGGAGACGGTGAACACCCTGGCGCGTCGCCGAAAGTCTTCACTAAATTTCTGACGCGCGTCGCCGAAACGTCGAAGGCCGTCTTGCTCAACTCAAACACTTATCAGAAAGCTCTCGCCGCGCGCCCGCAAATCTTCGAGCCGCTGCATGATGTAGAACTTTTCGCTGAGCATAACGAGATGCGCTTTTACACGTGGGGGGCGCGCGAGTGCTGTCTGCCGCGAGGAGCTACGGGTGCGACGCTCAGGGGAAGTTTCCCGAATCTTCGTGCGGGCGACGTGCTGATTCTCGCCGAGGTGCGCGGCCCCGCGACGGGTCTGCCGGGCGATGCCGATTCATCGCAACGCCACGCCGTCCGCTTACAGAAAGTCACCCCATCAACCGACCCCATCGGCGGGCAGTTCGACGTTCCGCCGAACAATGATTCTGTTTCGGTGACTGAAATCGAGTGGCACGCAGAGGACGCGCTGCCGTTTCCTCTATGCGTGTCGTCGCGCAGTGAAGCCGAATACTTCGACGATGTGAGTGTCGCGCTCGGAAACATTGTGCTCGCCGATCATGGCGTGACAATCGAAGGCGAAGCGCTCCCGGAAGTTCTGGGAGCAAACCATGCGCTGACGAAAGTGACGAACAAAAGCGGCGACCGCTGCGACGCGCGCCCCGCCGTCCTCACGCCGCATCGCTACCGCCCGCAACTCAAACAATCTCCACTGACGCATGCCGCGACTTACGACGCAACAGATTCCATAGAGTCGGCGACCGCTGCGATGCGCCCGGAAGCGAAGAAACTTCTGCCCGCGATTCGGCTTGCCGAAAAGGAAGTTAATGTGAGTTGGACGCCGAAACGCGATCTTCTCGGCAGCAATTCCGGCGCGCGCGAGTTTGTCGTCGAGACTGAGCGTAACGGCCCCGCCAGTTTGCGCTTCGGCGATGACCGCTTCGGCTCACGCCCGGCGGAAGGCGCGCGCCTCACCGCGACGTATCGCGTCGGCGGAGGCACCGACGGAAACGTCGCCGCCGATTCGCTCGCGCACGTTGCCAGCAATGATCCCGCCCTTGTCGCCAACATCGTCTCGATTCGCAACCCGCTCCCGGCGAGAGGGGGCGCGGACGCCGAAAGTGTTGAGCGCATCAGGCAGGACGCGCCGAGCGCCTTCCAGGGGCAGGAGCGCGCCGTCACGATTGACGACTATGCGGAAGTCGCGCAGAAGCGTTCCGGTCTTGACGTGCAGCGCGCCGCCGCCACTCTGCGCTGGACGGGGAGTTGGCACACAGTCTTCGTCAGCGTTGATCGTCTGGGCGGAGAGCCCGTTGACGTGCGCTTCGAGCGCAACTTGCGCCGCCGCATCGAGCGTTTCCGCACAGCCGGGCACGACCTTGAGGTTGACGCGCCGCGCCCCGTCTCGCTCGAAATCGAGATGAGCGTCTGCGTCAAACGTGGTTATCTGGCAAGTGATGTGAAACGCGCGCTGCTGGAAATTTTTGGCAACCGGACTTTGCCCGACGGGCGGCGCGGAGTTTTTCACCCGGACAACTTCAGCTTCGGCCAGCCCGTTCTCCTGAGCCGCCTGCTCGCCGCCGCGCAGGCGACTGTCGGAGTGGACTCAGTTGACATCACAAAGTTTCAGCGGCAGGGCGTCGCCAGTAACGAGGCGCTTACGTCCGGCAAACTCGTATTAGGTCGCTTAGAAATCGCGCGCCTCGACAACGACCCCAACTTTCCCGAGCGCGGCGTCTTCAAGTTAACGATGGTGGGAGGACGGTGAGGAATTGCGTAATGCGGATTTCGGATTGCGGATTGAAGAAAGCCGAAGATGAATCGGCAAATCGAAATCTCTAGTCGGTAGGCCAGTGGGAAAACTATGAGTTTGTCAGTTGATCCAACTTTGCGCGGGCTGAACGATTGCGGTTGCTGCGAAGGCGTTTCCGGCGAAACCCCGGCGGGCGTCGAGAATCGTCCGGGGCTGTCGGCGATTCTCTACCGCGTCGGCACGCACGCGCAGTTCAAGGAGACGATGCTGGCGCGGCTCTCCGGCTCGGGGCAAGCGGCACTGCGCAATCTGAGAACGCGCGAGGATGACGACTTCTCAATCGCGCTGTTGGATGCGTGGGCGATTGTGGCCGACGTGCTGACTTTCTATCAGGAGCGCATCGCTAACGAATCCTATTTACGCACCGCGACCGAAAGACGCTCGGTGCTCGAACTCGCGCGGTTGATCGGCTACGAACTTCGACCCGGCGTCGCGGCGAGTACCTATCTCGCGTTCACACTCGAAGATGCGCCGGGCGCGTTCGGGCAGGCGCTCAACCTCGGCATCGCCGCGCAGGTTGTCCTCGCGCCGCCTCCGCCGATCACGATTGACGCGGGCGCGAAAGTCCAGAGCGTGCCCGGCCCCGGCGAGGTGGCGCAGACCTTCGAGACAATCGAGCGAATCGAAGCCCGCACCGAATGGAACGCGCTCAAGCCGCGCCTCTCACAACCGCAAGAATTAAAGGACGACATGGGCAGCGTCGTCCTCGCGGGCGAAGCGAACAATCTGAAGAAGGGCGACACGCTGTTGATCGTCGAAACGGGCGGCGCGCGGGAGACGCGGACGATTCAGAATGTGACCGTTGACGCCGACGCCAAGACGACGCGCGTAGACTTCGACAGCCCCGCGCTGTCGCCCGCGACGTTCACGCGCCCCGCGTCGCTGCCGGCGGGAAACGTCACCGACTTTCCTTCAAAGACGGAACTCACCGAAGCGGTCGTCAAGCAGATCATCGAAAAGAAGTGGAGCGAAGAAAATTTGTCGGCGCTCGTGCGCGTGCAAAATTGGAACGGCGCGGCGCTCGTCGCCAACATCGCGGAGCAATCGTCGCGTCGCGGCACCGCCTCCGGCGCGGGCGTCTTCGTCTTTCGTCAGCGCGCCGCTGTCTTCGGCCACAACGCGCCGAATTACGATCTCCTCACTGCTTCATTGAACGCCTCGCAGAGAAACTCGGTATCCACATTCGCCGTGGCGAAACTTGCGATAGAACATCAGGCTGATTCAATTGCCGATGACATCAAAGCCAGTATCTCCCTCTCCGGCTCGCTCCTGCCGCCGAATTGGGAAAACCGCACGTTAGAGGATGACGCTCAGGCTGTCGGCAACCTGCGCACCGTTGACCTCGACGCCGCGTATGCGGGAATCACGAAAGATGGCTGGCTCGCGATTTCCGCGCCGGGAGCAAAAGGCGGCGTGCTCGTGCAGACATTCAAAGTCAAAGAGCACGCCGAAATCGCGCGCAGCGACTACGCGATCAGCGGCAAAGTCTCGCGGCTCAGAGTGGAAACGAGCAGCGCGTTCAGCAACGATTTCAAAATTCGTAACACCTCCGCGCTCGCGACGAGCGAACAACTCGCGCTTGCTGACGTACCTGTTGAAGACGTGGTGACAGGGGATGCGATCACGCTCAGCCGCACTTATCTCGGCTTAAAGACGGGTCAGCGAATCATCCTCACCGGCGAGCGCGACGACCTGCGAAGCGAGACCGCGAGCGAGACCCGAACGCTCAGGGAAGTGTTGATTGAAGCGGGCTTCACGGTGCTGATTCTCGACAAGCCGCTCACATATTCTTACGTGCGCCGCACCGTGCAGATTAACGCCAACGTCGCCCCGGCGACGCACGGCGAGACGGTGCGGGAAGTCTTGGGCGGCGGCGACGCCGCGCGCGTCTTCCAAAGCTTCACGCTGCGCCAGCCGCCGCTCACTTACACGAGCGCCGCCAACGCGAGCGGCTCCGCGTCAACTCTCGAAGTCCGCGTCAACGATTTGCTGTGGCACGAAGTCTCGACCTTTTTCGGGCGCGGCTCGGACGAGCGCATCTATGTGACGCGCACCGACGACGATGGGAAAACGACTGTCACGTTCGGCGACGGGAAAACGGGCGCACGCCTTCCAACCGGACAAGAGAATGTCGCGGCGAAATATCGCAAGGGTACGGGGCGCGGCGGCCTCGTCAAAGCCCAACAGCTTTCGCAATTGATGACGCGCCCGCTCGGCGTCAAAGGCGTGACGAATCCGCTCGCGCCGGCGGGGGCCGCCGACGCCGAAGATTTGTCGGGCGCGCGCCGCAACGCGCCGCTCACCGTGCTGACGTTGGGGCGCGTCGTGTCGCTGCAAGACTACGAAGATTTCGCGCGCTCGTTCTCCGGCATCGAGAAGGCGCGGGCCGTGTGGGTGTGGAGCGGCGAGCGGCGGCAGGTCGTGCTCACCGTCGCCGGGGCGGAGGGCGTCGAAGTTTCGCCCGATAGCGCGCTCTACAAAAACCTGCTCGACGCGCTCCGACAGTTCGGCGACGCGCGCGTGCCGTTAACCATCGCCTCCTACGAGCCGCGCTTCTTCCGCCTCGCCGCCGCCGTGCAAACGGGCGCAGATTTCCTGCCGGAGAAAGTTCTTGCAGAAGTTGAAACGAAACTGCGTGAAAGTTTTTCGTTCGGGGCGCGTGAGTTCGGCCAACCCGCCAGCCTGAGCGAAGTGGTCGGCGTGATGCACGCGGTCGCGGGCGTCGAGGCAATTGACGTCAACGAGTTCTACGGCGCGGAAGAAAGCACGCCGAGCGTGAAGCCGCGACTCGAAGCGAAGCAAGCGCGACCGGGCGGGGGGCAAATCTTTCCGGCGCAGATTTTGACACTCGATTCACGACCTCTCGCGCTGGAGGTGATGCCGTGAGCTTCGACCTCGAAACATTGTTCGTGCTGCTGCCGTCGTTGTACCGACTCCGCGATGCGGATTCGGCGGAGCGCCTTCGTCAATCGCTCGCGGGCGACGATGAAGCGGCGGAGCAGTTCGTCGGTCTATTGACGACAGGTGAGGAGGCCGAGCGGCAACGCCTGCTCGCGTCGCGGCAATCGCTTTTGTTGTCGGGGCTTCCCGTGCCGGTCAAGGACGCGAAGCGATTGCAGGAGTTGGAAGACAAGCGCGGGCGCGGCCCACTGAAGGCGCTACTTGCGGTCGTCGCCGAACAGATTGCAGTTTTAGAAGAAGATTTAGAGCAGCTTTACGACGATCAATTCATTGAGACGTGCGCCGAGTGGGTCGTGCCCTACATCGGCGACCTCGTCGGCACGCGCGGCCTCTTCTACTTTCCCGGCGCGAAAAAGCTGAGCGGGCGCGCGCAGGTCGCCAACACGCTCGCCTACCGGCGGCGCAAGGGCACGGCGTCAATCGTCGAGCAGTTGGCGCGCGACGTGACTGAGTGGGATGCGAACGTTGTTGAATACTTTCAACTCCTGGCGACGACGCAGTACCTGAATCACCTGCGCCCGGAAAACATTTCGCTGACGAGCGTGCGCCACCGGCACTTCGCCGGATTGCAAGAGCGTCTGCCCGCCGAGGTGTTGTCGGATTTGAGCGAGCGTCAGTGGAAGGCGATTGAGTATGCGACGACGCCGTTCGACACGCCGGCGCGCACCGTTGACGTGCGCAACATTGAGAGCCGGCGCGGCAAATACAACATCCCGAACGTCGGCATTCATCTGTGGCGCGTCGGAAGTTATTCGGTGACGGACGCTCCCGCGTACAGACTGCCTGACATGGGCGACGCCGACGTGGACGGCCGCCGCTACCTCTTCAACGCGGCGGGACTCGACACGCAGTTGTACAACCGTCCCGAAACCGAAGACGAGATTACACATCTCGCCGAACCAGTGAATGTGCCGATGCCGCTCAGTCGCAGTGTGCTTGATCGTTACCTGACAGTTTTCTACGGGGCGGATTCATCGCGTCAGAAAAACAAAAGCATCCTGATTAACCGGGACGGAACAGACCTCGTGGCCGGCATTTCCAGTCCGCCCGCGTCGCCGCCGTCCGGCGTGATCCGCGTGTGCGACCTAAGCGACAAGAAGGATGCGGGCGGCAACGTCATTGGCTGGTATCACCATTCGCAGAACAGCGTTGCGATTGATCCTGTGTTGGGGCGCATCGCATTCCCGCTGAATCAACTCCCGCCGCAGAGTGTGCGTGTGAATTACCATCATGGCTTCAGCGCCGAGATGGGCGGCGGCGAGTACGGGCGCGGCGCGACGTTCAGCGATTTGGAAACCGTCTTTCGCGTGGCGAAGGACGAGCCTTCCATCACGCCGTTCAAAACAATTCAGGAGGCTCTTGACGAACTCGCCGCGCGCATGGCCGCCGATTCGGAGCTTGAGAGCGGCGTGGTCGAGATCATTGACAGCGACTATTACGCCGAGCCTCTGAACATCAATGTGCCTACGGGAAAAAGAATCGAGTTGCGCGCCGCCGACGAGCGCCGACCTGTTTTGTTGATTCCAGACGGCGGCGCGAACTTGAGCGGCGGTGAAAACGGCGAACTGACGATCAACGGTTTGCTCGTCGCCAGCGGCGCGCTTCATGTCTCCGCGACAACGGAGAACAGATTGCGCGTGCTGCGCCTCAGCCACACGACGCTCGTGCCCGGCCTGAGTCCTGAGTTTCAGACTGAAGGCATCCTCGCGCGTGACGCCGCGCCGAAGATTGTCGTCTCCGCGCCGAACGTCAACATCAAGATTGACCATTCCATCGTTGGCGCGCTCCGCGTCGCCGACACTTCTCGCGCGAGAATCACGAACAGCATCGTTGACGCCGGCGCGGAGACGAACGTCGCTTACGCCGCGCTCGACGACGCGAGCGGCGGTGGCACGCTCAACGATGCCTTCGCAGGCGGCGCGCTCGAAACGGAGAACACGACCATCATCGGCAGGATGCATGCGATAAAAATCGAGCTGGCCTCGAACACAATTTTCCTCGCAAGCTTCAAAGCGGGCGAATCATGGCCCGTGTCTGTTGGGGCGAAGAATGCGCCCGTCGTCGCCGACCGTGTGCAGGAAGGCTGCGTGCGCTTCTCTTACGTCCCGCCCGGCTCGCAGGTGCCGCGATTATTTCGTTGTCAGCCTCAGGACGTCGAAAACGTGGCGCGCGTGCGCCCCGTTTTCAACTCGGTGCGCTACGGCGACGCGGACTATAGCCAACTGAGTACGCATTGCGCCATCGAGATTAAAGAGGGCGCGGACGACGGGGCGGAGATGGGCGCGTTCCACGATCTGTATCAACCACAGCGCGTCGCCAATTTGCGCGCGCGGCTCGATGAATACCTACGCTTCGGCCTTGAGGCGGGAATCTTTTTCGCAAGCTGAATTAACCAGAGGGGAAAAGGGGAATGGGGAGTGCTTTACGAAGCACACTCTTTGTCATTTTTAATTCCTTCTTGAGTTCGTGTTATTCGCATCATTCGTGGCTAACGTGCGGAGGATTTAGTGATGGGCGACTTCAGCCGGAACACACACGACCCGAAAAAACATTACAGCGGCGTGCTGATGCAGCAGGGGCGCGTCCAACTCGACGCCGACTGGAACGAGCAAGTGTCGCTTCAGCTGTATCGCACCGAACGGGAGGCGCGCGATGTCATCGGACTCTCCGGCGTGCCGAAGAAAACGAACGGCTTCCTGATCGGTCTCACGCCGAATAAGCTCGATTTGACGATTGCGCCCGGACGCATCTACGTGGACGGGTTGCTTTGCGAATCGGAAGCGACGCCCGTCTCCGTCACTTTCGTGCAGAACGCCGCGAACAGAGTGACCATCGAAAGTTTATTCGCGGACGGCGCACCGCTCAGGGCGGGGCAGTGGGTCGAAATTTCTGCGGCTAATAAACCGGACAAAAAACTACTTAAGATCACGGCAATTGACGCCACGCAGCGCACGCTGACTTTTGACAGCAGCGTCGTCGAATTTCAGAACGCGGGACAGGCGCGGGTGCGGCGCATCGCAACTTTCCTGACGCAACCTGATTATCCGGGCGCGGCATTTCCGACACCGCTCACCAGTCCTCTGTCGAGTCCGCCCGCCAGTCCTCTGTCGAGTCCGCCCGCCAGCCCTCTAAGCAGTCCGCCCAAATCAGTTTTTGCTGACGGGCTGTATCTAATCTTTTTAGACGCATGGAAGCG
>Ga0136617_10003571_pt1 | contig 13903 bp, 10 predicted proteins | sample AntDrymUQ3222106_2_FD_129672 | JGI IMG/M metagenome (GOLD analysis project Ga0136617, IMG submission 129672) | Polar desert sand microbial communities from Dry Valleys, Antarctica - metaG UQ322 (21.06) | ecosystem: Environmental > Terrestrial > Soil > Desert | place: Antarctica: Dry Valley... | reverse complement strand
GCCGAAGTCGCCGAGCCCATGCGCCTTCCCGTTCGCGGTGAAGGGAAACTTCGACACCTTGACCTCGTGGCCGCGCTCCTTGGCCTGCGCCTCCGTGTACCCGAAGCTGGCGATCTGGGGTTGACAGTACGTCGCCTTCGGCACCATCGCGTAGTCGATCGTCATGGTCTCCGCGCCGGCGATGGTCTCGGCGGCCACGATGCCCATGGCCTCGGCATTGTGCGCCAGCATCAGCTTGGCGGTCGCATCACCGATCGCGTAGATGTGTGAGACGTTGGTGCGCATGTAGGCGTCGATCGCGATCGCGCCCCGATCGGTCAGCTCGACACCGGTCTTGTCGAGGCCGAAACCCTCGACCCGCGGCGCGAAACCGATGGCCTGCATCACCTTGTCGGCTTCGAGGGTCTGCTGCTCGTCACCCTTGGTGACGGTGACCTTCACCTTGTCACCGCTGTCGTCGATCGTGTCGACCCGGGTCGACGTGTGCGCGGTCACGCCGAGCTTCTTGTACCGCTTGGCGAGCTCGGCAGAGACGTCCTCGTCCTCGAGCGGCACCAGGCGGTCGAGGTACTCCACGATCGTCACGTCGACGCCGTAGTTCGCCAGCACGTACGCGAACTCGACGCCGATGGCCCCAGCGCCAGCGATGAGTATCGATCCGGGAAGCTGCTCGGTCATGATCTGCTCTTCGTACGTCACCACGCGTTCGCTCAGCTCGGTGCCGGGCAGCAGCCGGGTGGTGGCCCCCGGCGCGAGGATGCAGTGGTCGAACGTCAGCGTCTCCTCCCCGCCGTCCGACAGCGCCACCGTGACGGTGTGGTCGTCGGTGAACGTGCCCCAGCCGCCGAACTCGGTGATGTTGTTCTTCTTCATCAGGAAGTGCACGCCTTTGACGCGCCCGTCGGCCACCTTGCGGCTGCGCTGGTACGCCGCGCCGAAGTCGAAGGTCACGTCACCGGAGATGCCGAACGTCTTGGCCTCCGCGCGGAAGATGTGCGACAACTCGGCGTTGCGCAGCAGCGCCTTGCTTGGGATGCAGCCGACGTTGAGGCAGACCCCGCCCCAGTACTTCTCCTCGACGATGGCTACCTCGAGCCCGAGCTGTGAGGCCCGGATCGCAGCGACGTACCCGCCAGGACCGGCACCCAGGACGACGACATCGAAGTGAGCAGTCATACCGGTCAGCCTAGTGCCGCCCGCCCCCGCCGCAATTGCGGGAATGTGGCTGCGGAACGGAGCCGGAACGGCGCGCGAAAGCGCCGCTTCCCCGCAATTCGCGGGGGCAGGCTCAGGCGCCGGCGCCCTGCTTGCGCGCCGACCGGGCTGCCCGGGCGTCCTTGCGCTCCTGGACGGCCTCGTCTCGCCAACGTCGGAGGCTGTAGACGACCAGACCGAAGGCGATCAGGCCCGACAGGACCAGGCTCAGGCCGGTCGTCCAGCCGCCCAGCGGCAGGTCAGGGCCGACGATCCAGAACTCCGGGATCTCCGGGTCGAGCCACCAGAAGACTCCGACCGCCATCACGGCGCAGGCACCGAGGAAGCTCAGCATGATGCGCGGCCAGGTCGACACGCCTTGCTTGGCGACGTCGAACGCCTTCTCCTTCACCGGCTCGACACGCCGTTCGGCCCACTCGTACTCCTGGGACAAGACCACGAGGCCGGCCAGCAGCAGCAGCAGCCCGGGTCCGGGCAGGATCAGCGCCGCAACTCCGACGGTCACCAGTACCCAGCCAACGATCGTCACCCACGTCTTGCGCGCCACGCCGCGAAGCCTACGGCACCAGAGGGGCCGGGAGACCGCCGAGACGAATGCTCGCGCTGCCGCAGGAACAGCGGCAAGATGGCGCGCAGCCACGCGAGCTCGGAGGTAGCCATGACCAGGTACGTCTACGACTTCACCGAGGGGAGCGCCGATCAGAAGGATCTGCTTGGTGGAAAGGGCGCCAACCTCGCCGAGATGACGAACCTGGGCCTGCCGGTACCACCCGGTTTCACCATCAGCACCGATGCCTGCCGGGTGTACCTGGAAACCGGGAGCGAGCCCGACACCTTGGCCGCCGAGGTCGACAAGCACCTGGGCTCGCTCGAGAAGGAGATGGATCGCGCCCTCGGTCAGCCCGACAACCCCTTGCTCGTCTCGGTTCGGTCCGGTGCGAAGTTCTCGATGCCCGGAATGATGGAGACCGTCCTCAACGTCGGCCTCAACGACGAGTCGGTCCGGGGTCTGGCCAAGATCTCGGGCAGCGACCGGTTCGCGTGGGACTCCTACCGGCGGCTGCTGTCGATGTTCGGTGCCACCGTGCTCCATATCGAGCGCTCGCACTTCGACGAGGCGCTCGACGCCCTCAAGGACAACAGCGGCGTCGACACCGACATCGAGCTCTCCGCGGACGACTACGAGCAGTTGGTCTCGACGTACAAGAAGGTCATCGTCGACCAGACCAGCGACGAGTTCCCGCAGTCGCCACGCGACCAGCTGACGCTGGCGATCCGCGCCGTGTTCTCGTCCTGGAACACCGATCGGGCCAAGATCTACCGTCGCCAGGAGCGCATCCCCGACGACCTCGGCACCGCCGTCACCGTCTGCGCGATGGTCTTCGGCAACCTCGGCGACGACTCGGGGACCGGTGTGTGCTTCACGCGCGACCCGGCGAGCGGACATCAGGGCGTCTACGGCGACTACCTGCCGAACGCACAGGGCGAGGACGTGGTCGCCGGCATCCGCAACACCTTGCCGCTGACCGCCCTCGGCGACCGGGACAAGGCGTCGTACGACGAGCTGCTCGACATCATGGCGACGCTGGAGCGGCACTACAGGGACATGTGCGACATCGAGTTCACCGTCGAGCGCGGGAAGCTCTGGATGCTGCAGACACGGGTCGGTAAGCGAACCGCCGCGGCCGCCTTCCGAATCGCGATCCAGCTCGTCGACGAGGGCGCCATCGACGAGGACGAGGCGCTGCGCCGAGTCACCGGCGACCAGCTGGCCAACCTGATGTTCCCGCAGTTCGACAAGAGCGGTGACCTCGACCTGATCGCGAAGGGGATGGCGGCCAGTCCGGGTGCCGCCGTCGGCAAGGCCGCCTTCGACTCGGCCACCGCGGTCGCCTGGGCCAGCAACGGCGAGGACGTCGTGCTGGTACGACGCGAGACCAACCCCGACGACCTGCGCGGCATGATCGCCGCGAAGGGCGTGCTCACCAGCCGGGGTGGCAAGACCTCGCACGCCGCCGTCGTGGCGCGCGGGATGGGCCGCACGTGCGTGGTGGGCGTCGACGCGCTGCGCGTCGACCCGCGGGCGCGAGAGTTCCGCACCACCGACGGGGTGCACGTCAACGAGGGCGATGTGCTCTCGGTCGACGGCAGCACCGGCGAGGTGTTCCTCGGCGAGGTGCCGGTGATGCCCAGTGTCGTCGTCGAGGCGCTGCTGTCACCCGAGGACGCGCTTCACAGCAGCCAACCCAAGACAGACGAGGAGGACGAGCGCGCCACCGCCGACCGTGAGCAGCTCGTGCATGCCGTCGCCACCATCATGTCGCATGCCGACAAGACGCGCCGGATGGGCGTGCGCGCCAACGCCGACACTCCCGAGGACGCCAAGCGGGCAAGGAACTTCGGCGCCGAGGGCATCGGCCTGTGCCGGACCGAGCACATGTTCCTGGGCTCGCGCCGCAAGATCGTCGAGCGGGTCGTGCTCGCCGGCACCGACGAGCAGCGGGAGTCGGCGCTGGAGGAGCTGCTGCCGCTACAGCGCGAGGACTTCCTTGGCATCTTCGAGGCGATGGACGGCCTGCCAGTCGTCGTACGTCTGCTCGACCCTCCGCTGCACGAGTTCCTGCCCGACCTCACCGAGCTCTCGGTCAAGGTGGCGGTGGCCGAAGCGCTCGGTGAGCCGGACGACGAGGCTGCTGCGCTGCTCAAGGAGGTGCAGCGCCACGACGAGCAGAACCCGATGCTCGGGATGCGCGGCGTACGCCTCGGACTCGTCATACCCGGGCTGTTCCTGCTGCAGGTGCGCGCCATCGCCGAGGCTGCGGCCGAGCTGCTGAAGAAGGGCAAGGCGCCACACCCGGAGATCATGGTGCCGCTCGTCGGTGACGTGAAGGAGCTTGCCATCGTCCGTGCCCAGGCGGAGGAGACCATCAAGGAGGTCGCGGCCGAGGTGGGCCTCGACCTGAGCTTCCCGATCGGGACGATGATCGAGTTGCCGCGGGCGGCGCTGACGGCGAAGGAGATCGCGCACGAGGCGGAGTTCTTCTCGTTCGGCACCAACGACATGACGCAGACGACGTGGGGCTTCAGCCGCGACGACGTGGAGGCGGAGTTCTTCCCGCACTACATCGACGAGGGGATCTTCGCGGTCAGCCCGTTCGAGACACTCGACATCCCCGGCGTCGGGCGGATCGTGTCGGTGGCCGCGTGGGAGGGCAAGGAGACGCGCCCCGACCTCGTGCTCGGCATCTGCGGTGAGCACGGTGGTGATCCGGCCTCGATCCACTTCTTCGAGACGATCTCCCTCGACTACGTGTCCTGCTCGCCGTTCCGGGTGCCGATCGCCCGACTGGAGTCGGCACGGGCAACCCTGGAATCCGCGGCCGACTCGACCAGCTGACTCGCCTCGGGCATCACGTCTCCGGGATGCAGCGATGAAGCCGGTAGAAGGTCGGACGCCAGCCGAATTCAGCGCAGGACGAACGCGGTGATCCCGAGCCGCAGTCCGCGCGCGTAGACGTGCTGGCGATACCGGGGCGTCGTCATGTGCCGGGCGTCGACGACGTTGCGCATGTTGCCGAGCTCGACCATCACGATCGGCACGTCGCTCCAGTTGAGGGTGCCGAGGTCGGTGCGCACGTCGAGCCCGCCGCGATAACTCGTGGACACCGTCGCACCCGCCCGCACCAGGCCGCGCTTCACCATGCCGGCCAGCGTCTGCGACGGACGTCGGATGTCGCCGGTCCAGCCGGGCCGCCTGCCTGGGCGGATCACGAAGAAGCCTCGGGACGACGGGTCCGCGCCGTCCCCGTGCAGGGAGACGACCGCATCGGCGTGCACGCGGTTGCCGAACCGGCCGCGCTCGTCGATGCACGGCCCCCAGCGGTCCAGTGAGTTCGACGTACGCGTCATCCGCACGGTGGCGCCGCGAGCCATGAGCTGGCGCTTCAAGGTGCGGGCGACCTGCCACCCGAACGTCGCCTCTGGGTATCCACCGTTGGTCGACGTGCCCGTCGTGTTGCACGCCTTCCTGAACCCACCAGCGTTGACCGGCCGGTTGATCTGACGCGGATGGCGGCTGTTGCCGAGCTGGTGACCCGGGTCGATGGCGATGGTCTTGCCCTGCAACGGCTTGCGGGACGCGGGACGTGGCTCAGACGCCTGGTAAACAGGCGCGGCACTGCTGGACGATGTACCTGCGGAGCCGGAGGGACCGTCGGCAGCGGGACGACCGTACGTCGCCGAAGGGGAGTTCAGCAGCAGCCCCGCAGCCGCGACGAACGCCACACCTGTGACCAGTCGACGCGTGTGACCCATCGGTCCAGGCTAATCGGCCGGCGGCCGGCTCGATGCCCGACCAGGAAACGGGCAGGATGGCTTCGAGGGCGGGCGGACTGTCAAGATGACGACGTGAATCGCATTGGTCATGTCATCGCCGGTCGCTCCGACACCACAGGAGCCCGCACGTCACCCGTCTACGACCCGGCCACGGGGGAGCAGACCAGCGAGGTCACGCTGGCGTCGGTCGACGAGGTCTCCGCAGCCGTGGCTGTGGCCAAAAAGGCTGCCGCGGAATGGCGTACGTCGAGCATGGCGACCCGGACCCGGGTGCTGTTCGCGTTCCGGCAGCTCGTGCACGAGCACCGCGACGAGTTGGCGGCACTGATCACGGCGGAACACGGCAAGGTGCTGTCCGATGCCGGCGGCGAGGTCGCGCGCGGGCTCGACTGCGTGGAGTTTGCCTGCGGCATCCCGCAGCTTCTCAAAGGCGGACACTCGGCGCAGGTGTCGACCGGGATCGACGTCCACGAGATCAAGCAGCCGCTAGGAGTGGTCGCGGGGATCACGCCGTTCAACTTCCCGGTGATGGTCCCCCTCTGGATGGCGCCGAACGCGATCGCCTGTGGCAACGCGTTCATCCTCAAGCCCAGTGAGAAGGATCCGTCAGCGTCGGTGTTGATGGCCCGACTGTGGCGGCAGGCCGGTTTGCCTGATGGTGTGTTCACCGTCCTGCAAGGTGACGCTGAGGCAGTCAATGCGCTGCTCGACCACCCTGACGTCGAGGCAATCAGTTTCGTCGGGTCGACGCCGATCGCGCGGCACGTGTACGAGCGCGGCACCCAGGCCGGCAAGCGCGTGCAGGCGCTCGGCGGTGCGAAGAACCACATGGTCGTGTTGCCCGACGCCGACGTCGACATGGCGGCAGACGCAGCGGTCTCGGCGGCGTACGGGTCGGCGGGGGAGCGGTGCATGGCGGTGTCGGTGGTGGTGGCTGTGGGCGATGTCGGGGACCGGCTGGTGGATGCGATCGGCGCCCGGATCGCGAAACTCCGGGTCGGGGCGGGCACAGACCCCGACTCGGAGATGGGCCCGCTGGTCACGCGCGAGCATCGCGACAAGGTGGCGTCATACGTCGACATCGCGGTTGACGAGGGTGCTTCGGTGGTGGTGGACGGACGCGAGCAGACGTTCGACAACGACGGATTCTTCCTCGGCGCGAGCCTGGTCGACCAGGTGCAGCCGACGATGCGGGTCTACCGCGACGAGATCTTCGGCCCGGTGCTCGGGGTGGTGCGGACGAAGACGGCGGAAGAGGCGATCGACCTCGTCAACGCCAACCCGTACGGCAACGGGACGGCAATCTTCACCCGCGACGGTGGGGCGGCGCGACAGTTCCAGACCGACGTCACGGTTGGGATGGTGGGGGTCAACGTGCCGATCCCGGTGCCGGTTGCGCACTTCTCGTTCGGCGGGTGGAAGGACAGCCTGTTCGGCGACTCGCACATGTACGGACCGGAGGGCGTGCACTTCTACACGCGGACCAAGGTGGTCACGACCCGGTGGCCTGACCCGGCGACCAGCGCGGTCGACCTCGGCTTCCCGACCCACGGCTGAGGCAGCGGAGTCCCCGCGCGAGGTTTGGGGAAGTCTTGCCCCGCTAGAGGGGGCGCAATCTTCCCCGAACGGGTTGGGGCGTGCGGCAATCAGTCCCCGGCCTGCGGGGACCGGCGAAGTTCGGGGAAGTTCTGAGACGCTGGAGGGGGTCCGACCTTCCCCAAACCTCAGGCGCCAGCCACCAGGCCGGCCGGCGGGCATCGAGTCGGCGGATCAGCGGAGTCAGCGGATCAGCCAGGGGAGCAGCGCCACCGCGATCGCCAGCATCAGCACCAAGCTGTCGACGGCATGCCATGGCGCCGGCGCCGCCCAGGTCCGCTCGGTCGCGCTGGCGAAGCCGCGGGCGTCCATCGCCACCGCCATGACACCGGTCCGGCGCATCGACACGACCAGCAGGGCGAACGCGCTGGCCCCGGCTTCACGCACCCGCCGTACGGGCCCACCCTCGACGCCGTGCCCCCGTGCACGTCGGGCCCGTTGAATCGTCTGCCACTCAGCCCCGAACGCGTCCAGCCGTTGCAGCGCCGCCATCGACGCGACGACCCCTCGCGCCGGTAGCCGCAGCCGCTGGGCCAAGTGGTCGCCGAGCTCGCTCGGACGCAGCCGACCCAGCAGCAGCACGCTCGGCAGCACCAGCGTCACGATGCGCGCGGCGGCGGTAGCCGCCTCGGTCAGGTTACGTCCGGCGTACAGGTACGTCGAGACGGCGATGCCGGCCGCGGCGATCAGCCCGAACACCGCCCGCAACCACGCGCCGCGCCAGTCACGCAGCAACCACCCGAACGCCAGCACCTGGGCAGCGATCGTGACCAGCCCGACCCCGAGGTCGTCGACCGCGAAGACCCCCACGATCGGGATCAGACACCCGGCCAGGACGGCGAGCGGGCCAGGAGCCCAGGGCGAGGCAGACCCCACCCTCCTCATGCGACCGCTCGACCCGCAGCCAAGGCGAGCCGATCGTCGGCGAGTGCCTCGACGGCAGCCACGTCATGGGTGCAGAGCGCCACGGCGGCACCCGCGTCTCGCGCGGCACCGGCTGCTCCGACGACCGCTGCCCAGGTACGTCGGTCCTGGCCAACCGTCGGCTCGTCCAACAGCACGCCGTACGGCCCGTGCGCCATCGCGGCGGCCACCATCAGTCGACGCTGCTCGCCTCCGGACAGGTGGTACGGACTCGCCGCCGACAGGCCGGACAACCCGAGTGTCTCCAGTAGTCCGTTCGCCCGTGCTTGCGCTCGATGAGGGTCCCGTGCGCAGGCGAGCGCCGAAGCCAGCACCTCGTCATCCACCCGACGCGTGACGATCCCGTGCTCGGGTGTCTGCGGCGCCCACGACAGCCGGGCCGCTAGATCGCGCGCCCGCCAACGCCACGGCGCACTTCCTCGGCGAGTGCTGAGCGCAGCGTCGGCCTCGACCTGGCCCGATGTCGGCCGGGTCAGCCCGGCCAGCACCGACACCAGAGTCGACTTGCCTGCGCCGCTGTCACCGGTCACCGCGAGCGTTCGACCCGACATCAACTCCGCGCTGACGTCGTCCAGGGCGACCGTGCTAGCCGCCCGTGGCCCGGTGAGACTCGCACGCAGTTCGACCCGTACGTCTGTCGCGCGTACGACCCGAGCGGGCCCGACCGCCCACGGTTCGACCAGCTCGGCAGGGACCGGCAGGGGGGTCGGCGCGGGCAATCCCGGCACCCAGACACCGGCCGCGGCCAACGCCTTGCCGTGCTCGGCGAGCACCCGGCCCGGTTCGCCGTCTGCCACCAGTTGTCCGTTCGCGTCGAGCACGACCAACCGGTCCACCAGGTCCAGCCAGGGTTCGAGGTGGTGCTCGACCACCACCGTCGTACAGTCGCGCCTTTCTACCGACGCGCGGATGGCGGCGCGCACCGCCGCCGCTGCCGTGGGGTCGAGCATCGAGGTGGGTTCGTCGAGAAGCAGCAGCGGACCGTCGAGCACGAGGGCACCTGCGAGGGCCATCCGCTGCGTCTCGCCTCCCGAGAGCGCCCGGGTCAAGTGGTCCACGTCGTAGGGAAATCCGGTCGTCACCAGGGCCTGCCGGACCCGCGACCAGATCAGGTCACGGGGCACGCGCGTGTTCTCGAGAGCGAACGCGACATCGCGGCCGACGGTCTCGGCAACCAGCGCAGCCGTCGGGTCCTGCATCAACAACGCCGTCGCACCAGGCATGGCCACGACATCGCGTCCGTCCAGCCGAACCGATCCGCTGAGCTCGCCGTGCTGGGCGGTGAGCAGCAGCCCGGCAAGGGCGCGCAGCAACGTGGACTTGCCGCTCCCGCTCGGTCCGGCGAGCAGCACCCGTTGGCCGGCCGGGACCTCGAGGTCGACGTCGTGCAGGACGGGGGTTCGCCGACGTACCGGACGCCAGGTCAAACCTTGGACGACGAGGTGGCCGTCGCCTCGCGTCGACTCCGTCACCGCGCCGGAACGGCGGTCAGGCGGCGTCTCGATCGGCGGCCTCGCGACCGGCCGGTAAGGCGTCGATCGCCCCGCTGGCCGCCAGCGCGCGGACCAGCAGCCACCCTCCGACGCCCGCGACGACAGCGCCCGAGAACGCGAAGCACGCCAGGTAACCGAGCTTCCAGGTGGTCGTCATCTCCGCCCAGTACGCGTCCCACTCGTACAGGGTCTCGAACACCGCCGCCAGGACGCCGCCGAGTGCCGCAACCCAGACGCGATAGCTCCGGAACAAGAACAGGGCCAACGCGAGCTCGACGCCGAGGCCCTGCAGCACCCCCGCCAGCAGCACGCTCGCGCCCCACTGGGTCCCGATGATCCCCGACACTGCGGCGGCCAGCGTCTCGGCGATCAGGGCTGCGCCCGGTCGGCGTACGACGAATCCGGCGACGACGCCGGCGATCAGCCACGGGCCGCCGAGCAGCCCCTTGGCGGCTCCGAGGGCGGGCGCAGCGGCGTCGATAGCGGTGTACCCGGAGCTCCAGCCCCAGTACGCAATCCCGAAGACGACGCCGATAACGGCAGTCGTCATGAGTTCGATCGTGCGCCAGGTCGGATCGGGTCCGCCGGTGGCGCTCGCGGGAGACGGGCTCGTCTCGGTAGTCATCGTGGTCCTCCCACATCGCTGGGAGGGGGAACAGCCGGTGGTGTCCAACTGCTCGAGACTCGACTCCCTTCGCCGGTACTAACCGGATCAGGTTCGAGGGTCTGCGTCCACCAGCCGGGTGGCTCGCACTCTCAGCGCTCGCGCGCTCCCCTGTCGTTTGCTGTTCCATCCTACTCCGTTGCGACAACGATGCGCTGCGGGAGCCTCGCTATCGGTGGACCGGTCGTGACGTGGTCAAGGTCTACGATGGCGTTGCGCGGACGGCCGCGCAGTCATGCGCCCGGCGCCGCGGCGGGCATGGCCCGAGGTCGCGGTGACGACCGTCAGGAGGGGAAGTAGATGTCGCGTCGGGCGTACGGCTTTGCCGTCGGCCTGGCGCTGAGCGTCGGTCTGCTGACCTGGATCGCGTCGTACCAGCTCAACATCCCGCTTCGGGACCCGGACGGCCTCGCTGGTCCGTCGTACATCCGGCTGCCGCTGATCGTGCTGCTGTTCTTCCTGGCCGACGTCGTACCCCGGGTGCTGATCCGCAATCGTAGTTTCAGGAACTTCGTACCGTCGTTCAAGCAGTACACGCGCGAGCGCTGGACCCGAAGCCGGATAGCGCTGGTCGCGGTCGGCCTGTCCAGCTTCTACATCGTCTACGTCGCCTACCGGAATCTGAAGGGCTTCTTGCCGTTCGTCCGAGAGGACCGCCTGTACGACCAGTTGCTCTTCCGTCTGGATCGCGCGCTGATGTTCGACCACGACCCGGCCAACGTGTTGCACAGCCTGCTCGGCACCGGAGTCACCGCGCACGTGCTGTCGTTCGTCTACACCGGCTTCTTGATCTTCGTGCCGGTGAGTCTCGGCGCGGCGCTGGTCTGGTCGAAGAACGTGTCGACGGGGTTCTGGTACGTCACCGCGCTGTGCATCAACTGGGTGCTCGGTGCCGCCAGTTACTACTGGTTGCCGTCGCTCGGGCCGTTTCTCTCCAAGCCGACGTTGTTCCTCGACCTCCCCGACACCGGCACGAGTTCGCTGCAAGGCGCCCTGGAGAGGGGACGCGCTCGCATCCTCGATGACCCCAACGCCACCGAGGCCGTACAGAGCGTGGCTGCATTCGCCTCACTGCACGTCTCGATCATCTTCACGGCGGCGTTGATCTGCCACTACGTCATCCCGAACAAGTGGATCCGCTGGGGGATGTGGGTGTTCTTCGCCCTCACCGCGATTGCCACGATCTACTTCGGCTGGCACTACCTGCTCGACGACGTGGCCGGCCTGGCCATCGGCTTCATCGCCGTCTGGATCGGCGCAAAGACCACCGGGCACCAGATGCGCGTCCAGCGGCATCAGGCGCAGGAGGACGACGGCGTGATCGGCGTTTTCCCGCCGAAGTCTGCGGGCCGGAACGACATCGGCCTACCTGCGGGCAAGCAGACACGCTCGGCGATCCACGACGCGCGTCCCCGCTCGGCTCGGCGTTCCAAGTCCGTGACCGTGCCGGAGACCGGGTCGGCGACTGGTTCCCCGGACTCCGGGCGTGAGGACGACGAGGGACGATGAGCGCGGCCGACGAGGTCGTCCACCTGACCGTGGACGACCGAGTAGCCAGGATCACGCTCGACTCCCCGGGCAACCGCAATGCGTTGTCGCGTCCTCTGGTCGACCAGCTGGAGACTCACCTGCGGAGGGCGGACGAGGACGTCGACGTGGGGATCGTGGTGCTCACCCATACCGGAGGTACGTTCTGCGCGGGCGCCGACCTGACCGAAGCGGTCGCGCACGGCATGGAGGACGGCACGCGGCGCTTGCTGCGCCTGCTGCGTACCATCGTCGCCCTTCCGACGCCCGTCGTGGCTGCAGTTTGCGGACATGTCCGGGCCGGAGGTGTCGGGCTCGTCGGTGCCTGCGACCTCGCGCTCGTCACCGCCGAGTCGACGTTCGCCTTCACGGAGGCCAGGCTCGGGCTTGCACCGGCGATCATCTCGTTGACGACTCGCACCAGACTTTCCGACAGGGACGCTGCCGCCAAGTGGTTGACGGGTACGACCTTTGACGGGGTGGAGGCGGCCCAGGCGGGGCTGGTGACGGCAGCGGTGCCCGCCGCGGACCTCGATGACGAGCTGACGGGCAGACTGGGCGAGCTGCGCGGGGCGTCGCCGCAGGGACTGCGCGAGACGAAACGCCTGCTCAACCGGGAACTGCTCGCGCGGATCGATGCAGACGGCGACGAGCTGGTCGCGCTGTCGGCTCGATTGTTCGCCAGCGCGGAGGCGCGCGAAGCGATGACCGCGTTCAAGGAGAGGCGTCCACCCCGATGGGCGACGACCTGACGCAGCCGCCCTTTGACCGTGAGACTCGTCCCTGCTTTGCTACCGGCGATGCTCACCCCTAGAAGAGGTCGCCATGGCCACGCGTGACACGGCGTGGCCGACTGGCACCCCGTGCTGGGTCGATCTGGTCGTCGACGACCTCGAGATGGCGACGCAGTTCTACCGCGAGCTCTTCGACTGGGACTACCGGTCCGCTGCCCCCGACGACAGTTACCTGATGGCCATCCAGGACGGTCGGCCGGTGGCCGGGATCGGCGCCCGGCCTGACGGTCTGGACATGCCGTCGGTGTGGACGACGTACCTGGCGACCGACGATGCCGACGGCACGATCCGACTCGTCGAAGACGCGGGCGGACGGGCGATGCTCGCTCCCTTCGACGTGCCGGGGGCCGGACGGATGGCAGTGGCGTTCGATCCGACCGGGGCCTCGTTCGGCCTCTGGCAGGCCGGTGACCATCTGGGAGTGGAGCTCGTCGACACCTCGGGTGCCGTGACCTGGAACGAGTGCATGACCCGCGACTATCAGCGGGCGCAGGACTTCTACGCGACCGTGTTCGGCTACACCTACGACGAGCGCGGTGACGGTCAGACGTTCTCGTACGCGCTGATGCGGCTCGACGACCACCCGATCGGCGCCATCGGTGAGCTCGGCGTGAACATCCCCCGACAGGTCTTCGGACACTGGATGACGTACTTCACTGCCCTGGACCCGGACGCGACGGCGGGTCGAGCCGTCGAGCTGGGCGCCGTCCAGCACCTTGGTCCGGTCGAGGTGCCGCAGGGTCGGATGGCGGTGCTGGAGGGTCCACACGGTGAGGTGTTCGCGGTGATCACGCCGGTACGAGCCAGCAGTGACGCAGCGTCGACGTCATTGTGGGACTACTAGAGACTTCACGCAGGATCGGCGTCTGGCCAGACTCGGTCCAGGTGCCCGGCGGGAGGCTCTCTTTTGGGCTGCCCACCTGCTTCTGCGGGTGTGGCTCACTTTCGGTCTGCAGCCCGTCGGGCGCCGTGACGAGGCGTGGCTCAAGAAGGGACTGCCCTGCTCGTAGTAGCACTGCCCACCTCGCCGTCCATTTCGATACGAGTACAGGCGGGAGCACCAACATGGAGCAGGTCATCATCGGGGTCGATCCCCACAAGTTGTCGGCCACGATCGAGGTCGTCGACCACCACGAGCAGTTGCTCGGCTCGGGCAGGTTCACCACCAACCAAGCGGGCTATGCAGCGATGCGCGGGTACGCGAAGTCGTGGCCCGACCGGGTCTGGGCCGTTGAGGGGGCGAACGGCGTGGGCCGCCCTCTGGCCCAGCGGCTCCTCGAGGCCGGCGAGCACGTCATGGACGTTCCGGCCAAGCTTGCTGCACGGGTCCGGCTGTTCGACACCGGCCACAACCG
>Ga0136617_10003570_pt1 | contig 13904 bp, 11 predicted proteins | sample AntDrymUQ3222106_2_FD_129672 | JGI IMG/M metagenome (GOLD analysis project Ga0136617, IMG submission 129672) | Polar desert sand microbial communities from Dry Valleys, Antarctica - metaG UQ322 (21.06) | ecosystem: Environmental > Terrestrial > Soil > Desert | place: Antarctica: Dry Valley... | reverse complement strand
AGGCGCCGTGCGCGACTTCCTCTCGCTCGTACCGCCCACCCGGCCGGCCCGGGTCGAGCTGCGCGTCGTCCCCCGGGCCCGCTAACCGCCCTTGCGCGCGAGCGCGTCGGCCAGTTCGGCCTTGGACATGCTCGAACGGCCCGAGATGCCCACCCGCTTCGCGCGCTCGTAGAGTTCGTCCTTGGTGTTGCCGACGGCGTCGACACCGCCGTGGGTGCGCTTCGGGCGATTGCGGGCCGCGGCGCCGCGCTGCTTGGACTGCGCGTCGGAAGGGCCCTTGGAGTCCTTGGCCTCCCAGTGGTCGCCGACCTTCTCGAACGAGTGCTTGACCGCCGACCACGCGGTCTGGTGGGCCCGGGCCTCGGAGTCGTAGGACTCCTCGGCGGAGTCGAGCGTTCTGGCGTAGGTGCGCTGCGCCTTCTTGGGCGACTTCTTCAAAGTCCGCGGCAGGTCTTCCTCGGAAGTAGGCATACGCGGGTCCTACCCGCTCGCCCGCAGCGGATTCGCGGGATCGCGCTCCTGCACGGCGTGCCGGCTGCCGTACTCGGCCAGGAGGTCGAGGAACGGCACGGCGTCGAACGCCTCCGGGCCGAGCACGCCCGCGCCCCGCCAAGCGCCCGTGGCCAGCAGCTCCATCGCCACGACCGGGTTGATCGCGGTCTGCCAGACGACGGCCTGCATCCCGTCGCGCGCCATCGTCTCCTCGTTGTCGACGACGTGATGCAGGTACACCGCGCGCGGCTCTGAGTCCTTGCCCGTGCCGGTCACCAGCGTGCCGGCGCACGTGCGCCCGGTCATCCGGTCGCCGAGCGTGGCGGGATCGGGCAGCGCGGCGGCCACGACGTCGCGCGGCGCGACCTCCACGCCCTTGACGCGCAGCTTCTCCGTCGAGTCGAGCCCGAGCAGGTTCAGCGTCTTGAGCACCGCGATGAACGCGTCGCCCAGGCCGTACTTGAACGTGACGCGCTCGCAGTCCACCCATCGCGGTACGAGCACGACCTCCTCGTGCTCGACGCTGACGCACTCGACCGGCCCGATCCCCCCGGGGAACTCGAACACCTCCGGCTCGGAGAACGGCGCGGTCGTGTACCAGCCGCGCTCGCGCTCCCAGATCAGCGGCGGGTTCAGGCACTCCTCGATCGTCGTCCAGATCGAGAACGTCGGCGCGAACGGGTAGCCCTGGACGGTGAGGCTGGCGCCGTCCCGCACGCCGACCTCCTCGATCCGCTCGAACAGGTGGTCGGCGGCGTAGCGGGCGAAGACGTCCGACAGCCCCGGCTCCACGCCGATCCCGCACAGCGCCAGCCGCCCGGCCGCCTCCCAGTCGTCCGCCGCGGCGAACTGGTCGTCGCCGAGCATCACGCCCGGCTCCTCGAACGGCCGCTCGGGATGGCGCCGCGAGAGCGTCATCGCCATGTCGAGGTAGGTGCATCCGGCCCGGCCCGCCGCGGCGAAGATCGGCGGGTTCAGCCACGGATCGCAGGCGTTGAGGATCACGTCCGCGCGCTCGGCCTGCGCCAGCGCGACGATCGCGCCCTCGTCGGAGGCGTCGAGCTGCGCGCTCGCGAACCGCTCGTCGCCCAGCCGCGCGACGGCCGCCTGCGCCCGCGGCGCCGCCACGTCGGCGAGCACCATCCGCTCGAAGAAGTCGCGGCGCCTGGCGATCGCGGCCACCGCCGTACCCACGCCGCCTGCGCCGATCACGACGACCCGCATGGCGGGACTCTATGCGCAGACGCGTCAGCGGTCCTCGGCCGGCTGGGAGCCGACGATGCGGTCGTGCCGCGGCGCGGGCATCTCCGAGCGCCGGCCGTGGACCGACTTCCAGATCGCCTCGTTGAGCCCGATCTCGGGCGTGGCGTCCTCGATCTCGAAGTTCCAGCGCCCCGAGACGGTGGCCATCGGCGCCGTCGGCGCGTTGCGCTGCGCGTCCGGCAGCCCGAACGGGACCACGCTAGGCATCCGCGCGTCGTACGGCGTCAGGTTGGGCTTGGCGGTGAAGCCCTTCCACATCCGGATCGCGCGCTGGTCGGTGATCGCCATCGGCGGCAGCCCGAGCAGGTCCTCCATCGTGGCCACCATCCCGGCCGTGTCGTACTGGGTCGAGTCGATCGCGCCCGCCTGCGAGTACGGGCTGATGACGTAGGCCAGCGTGCGGTGCGCGTCGATGTGGTCCGGGCCGTTCTGCGCGTCGTCCTCGGTGACGAAGATCGCCGTGCTCTTCCAGAAGCGGCTGTGCGAGACGACGTCGACGAGGCGCCCGAGCGCGAGGTCGTTGTCGGCCATATAGGCCTGCGGGATCGCGCGGCCGGCCGCGGTGCCGTACGTGTGGTCGTTGGGCAGCCGTACGAACGTGAGCTGCGGCAGCGGGTCGGTCTTTGGGTCGGCGGCGTAGAGCTGCTCGTAGGCGCGGAAGTCGCGCTCCCATTCGGGCAGCCGGTGCGCGTGGTCCGAGCAGCTCATGTTGAAGCCGGCGAAGTACTCGTTGACATGGTCGCCGAAGCGGCTGTCGTCCAGCCGCGTCGTGGTCGACGTATTCGTGCCGCCCTGGCAGTCGCCGGGGATCTTCGTGTAAATGCCGTAGTTGCGGAACGAGACGCCGTTGTCGTAGGCGTTGTCCCACAGGAAGCCGCGCGTCGTCGCGGCCGCCGTGCGGAACACGGTGCGGTCGAGCGCGAGCGGCTCGGTCAGGAGCACCTCGGCCATCGAGAGATCCTCGAAGTCGCGTGCTCGGTGCGCCTTGCGCGGCGCCGGCGAGTAGGAGATCGGCCAGGTCTTGTTCGTGTAGTCGGTGACGCCGGCCGCGGTGGCCCAGCTCTGACCGTCCGCCGACACGTCGGCGTCGGCATAGAAGTTGTCGAACAGCGTGAAGCGGCGCGCGAGCTCGTGGTGGTTCGGGGAAGAGTCCTCGCGGAACAGCGTGAGCGACGGGTCGCCGTCGCCCTTGCCGAGGTCGCCGAGCACCTGGTCGTAGGTGCGGTTCTCCTTGATCACGTAGATGACGTGCTTGATCGCGCGCAGCGCCTTCGGCGCGGGCGCGAGCCGTGCGCGCACGCGGTTGTTGGCCAGCACCTGCGCGGTGTGCCGGCGCAGCGCCCTGGTCGTGCGCGGCGCCGTGATGACGTTGATGACGCCCTTGGTCATCGTCTGCGTCGAGGTGGCCGCGGTGTCGGCGTAGATCAGGTCGCCCGAGCTGCAGTCGCCGACCGCGTATGGGCCCGCGCAGCGGTTGGGCTTGTCGCCCACGCGGTTTTGACCCGTGACGACGAGCTTGGACCCGTCGGCGGCGATGTCGACGTCGACCGGCGACCAGGCGGTCGGGATGAAGCCGAGGACCCGGCGGCGCGCCACGTCGATCACCGCGAGCGCGTTCTCGCCCGCGAGCGCGACGTAGAGCCGCTTGCCGTCGGGGCTCACCGCCAGGCCGTTCGGGGTGGCGCCCTCGCGTGCGTCGTGCACCAGCGAGACGTCGATCGTGCGCGCCACGCGGTCGGTGATTGTGTCGATCACCGACACCGTGTCGGAGTTCGCGTTCGCCGTGTAGACCTCGTCGCGCTTGGGATTGGCCGCGATCGCGCTCGGGTGGTCGGCCTGGAGCGGGTTCGAGAGCGGCGAGAGGAGGAGCTCTCGCTTCACGACTTCCGCCGCGGTGTCGACGATCGAGACCGAGCGGCCCATCCACTGCGTCACGTACGCCTTGGCGCCGTGCCGCTCGAACGCGACGCCGAACGGCTGCGCGGCGACGCCGAGGTCGATGACGGACGTGACCCCGTTGGTCGCGGGGTCGATTACGGTCACGGTGTGGCCCGGCGGGTTGGTGTCGCCCGCGCGCCCGCTGAGATTGTTGGCGACGTAGAGCCGGTCGCCGCGCGGGGTGCGCCCGTAGGCGATCCCGGCCGGGAAGCTCGGCACCGGGACCGTCGCGACCTCGCGCAGCTGGCGGCCGACGGAATAGGCGTGGACGACGTCCTGGCCGCCGCCCGACGCCCACGCCTTCGTGCCGTCGGGCGACATCGCGACGCCGTAGAACACGGCCTCCCCCACGCCGCGCCGCGCGTCGTAGCGGATGTATGAGCTGCGCCGGCGCCGGCGCAGGTCGAACAGGTCGGCCGTGTTGGTCCGCGAGGCGCCGCTCGACACCGACAGCAGCCTGGTCGACCCGGGCGTCAGGGCGGAGGCCAGCGGCCCCTGGAAGCCGGTCGCGTGCTTGGAGATCCCGAACTGCTTGCCCGCGGGCGTCACCCGCCAGCCCGACGCGGTGACGGGCCCGCGCTTGCCGGCGGCGTGCGCGGCGGCGGGAAGCGCCGCGAGCGCCGCGAGGACCAGGAGCAGAGCTGGGACGGAACGGCTGCGCGTCATCGAACGGGGGGAACCCGCGCGGGAGACGATCGACGCGGTGTCCCCCAACGGTACTAGCCGGCTCCGCCGATCCAGCACCCCTCGTCGACATAAGCACACATACTGTGCTTATGTCGTCGAGCGGCTGGATTCGCGACGGAGCGGTAAGCGGGCCGCGCTATCGTCAGCCGCCGGATGGCCACCGCCTCGTCCCCGGCGGCAGCCCTGTCTCGCTCCGCTCGCCACCGGCTTCGCCTGGCCGCGACCTCACGGCCACCGCGGCCCGTCCTGGCCGCGCTGTCGACGGTCGTGGGCGTCGCCGCCCTGCTGCGCGTGGTCTATCACCCCTGGTACCTGAACTACGACGCGCGCTACGCCCTGCTGTGGGCGCGCGACCTGGTCCGCGGCCTGAAGCCGGACTACACGGCCGACTACGCGCCGACGCCGCACCCGCTCGAGACCGCCGTCTCCGTGCTGGCGACGCCGTTCGGCGACTCCGGTGACCAGCTGATGCTGTGGCTGATCCTGCTCGCGTTCGGTCTGCTCGTCTGGCTGACCTACCGCCTGGGCGCCGAGCTGTTCTCGCCGTGGGTCGGCGTCGTCGCCGCGCTGGTCGTGCTGACGCGCCCGGCGCTCGAGCGCGATGCGCTGCTCGGCTACCAGGACACCGCGTTCGCGGTCCTGATCGTGGCGGCGGTGCTGCTGGAGGCACGCAAGCGCGAGGCGAAGCCGGTGGCGAGCGAAGCGAGACAGATGCGCGGGGAAGCGGTGCTCGCGCTGCTGGTCGTGGCCGGCCTGATGCGCCCGGAGGCCTGGGTGCTCGGCGGGCTCTACGTGCTTTGGATGTGGCCGGCGGCGGAGAACCGCCGCCGCGTCCGGCTGGCGGCGCTCGCCGCGCTCGCGCCGCTGCTGTGGGCGCTGAGCGACTGGTTCGTCACCGGCGACCCGCTGCACTCGCTGCACGGGACCGCGAAGCTCGCCGAGGCCGTCGACCGGCGGCGCGAGATCGACCAGGCGCCCTACTGGACGGCGCAGTACTTCGGCTACACGCTGCGCGAGCCGCTGGTCGTCGGGATCCCGATCGGCCTGGCCTTCGCGTGGCGCTTTCGCCGCCGCGAGGCGATCCTCCCGCTCGCCGTGGTCGTCGCGATGACGGCCGTGTTCATGCTCGGGCCGCTGTTCGGCCTCCCGCTGATCGGGCGCTACGTGCGCACGCCTTCGGTCCTCCTCGCGCTGTTCTACGGGCTGGCCGTGTGCGGCTGGCTGCTGGTGGCCGATCCGCGCGCCCGCCGGCTCTGGCTCGGCCTCGGCATCCTCGCCGCGACGCTCTCGGTCGCGTTCGTGCCCTGGCACGTGGGGATGCTGGCCGATCTCGAGCGCCGCCTGGACCGCGACGGCACGATGTACGCGGAGCTGCGGGACGCCGCGCGGGCCCCGGCGGTGCGCCGCGCGGTGCAGGGCTGCGGCGGGCGCATCTCCGCCTCCGACCATCGCCCGCTGCCGCACCTGCGCTACTGGCTCGGCACCGACCCGAGCACGGTCGGGACCGTCGCGGCCGGCGCGAGCCCGCTGCGCGACGTGCTGCTGGCGCCGCGCCGGGTCCCGCTGATGCGGCGCTTCTACCAGGAGAACTTCCCGCGCGTGACGGTCCCGCCCGGCTACCGCGAGATCTACCGCAATGCCGCCTGGCGCGTGCTCGCCGCGCCGGACTGCGTCACACGTCTTCGAGCGTGACCGCGTCCTGGCCGACCTCGAGGAACTCGGTGTAGGAGTCGATCACCGACTCGGGGTCGTCCCACATCCGCATCACCCCGTGGTCCATCCAGATCGCCTGGTCGCACAGCTCGCGGATCGTGCCGAGCGCGTGGCTGACCAGCACGATCGTGCGCGCCTGGCCGCACAGCTCGCGCATCTTATTCGCGGACTTGCGCCGGAACTGCGCGTCGCCGACCGAGAGCGCCTCGTCGATCAGCAGGATGTCGGGGTCCATGTTGACCGCGACCGAGAACGCCAGCCGGCCGTACATGCCCGAGCTGTAGGTGCGCATCGGCAGGTCCATGAAGTCGCCGAGCTCGGCGAACTTCACGATCTCCTCGTACTTCTCCGCGAGCTGGTCGCGCTCCAGTCCGGCGGCCAGACCGCCGAGGCGGACGTTGTCGCGCCCGGAGAGGTTCCGGTTGAAGCCGACGCCGAGCGCCAGCAGCGTGCTCACCCGGCCGTAGACGTCGATCCGCCCCTCGGTGGGGGGCAAGATCCCGGCGATCGCTCGCACGAGCGTCGACTTGCCGGCGCCGTTGGAGCCGACGATCCCGAGCACCGTGCCGTGCGGGACCTCGAACGAGACGTGCTTGACCGCCTCGATCTCGCGCACGATCCGCTCGCGCCGGCCGAGGCGCTTGAACGTCCCCTTCAGCGTCGGCCTGCGGTCGAACGACGTCTTGTAGGTCACCGAGACGTCCCGCACCACGATGCTGGGCGGGCTAGAGACGGACAGCGAACTCACGCTCTCGCGAGACGAAGTAGACGAAGCCGGCGAGCAGCAGGCCGAACGCCCACGCGCTCGCGACGCCGAGCTGGTGCACGGTCGGGGCCTGTCCGAGGTTGATCACGTCGCTCCACGCCGCAAGCAGCTGACCGAGCGGGTTGAGGTCGAGCAGGAAGCGGTAGCCCTTCGGCATCTCCGACGCGAAGTACAGGACCGGCGAGACATAGAGCCACACGCGCAGGAGGTAGGGCATGAAGCTCTTGAGGTCGCGGAAGTAGACCTGCAGGGCCGACACGATCAGCGCCAGGCCTGACGCCAGCACGACCAGGAGGAACACGAGCGGGAGCACCCACAGCAGCTCCGGGCCGACCGGGAGGCCGGAGCCGAGGTGCACCGGGACGTAGATCACGACGGTCGGCAGGAACTTCTTGAACGCGCTGATCACCGAGGCGAGCGGCAGCAGCGCACGCGGGAACGCCGTGTTGAGGATCAGCCGCCCGCCGCCGACGACCGACCTGGTCGCCTCGCGCACCGCGCCGGACACGAAGTAATAGGCGAAGATCCCCGCGATCAGGTGGGCGAGGAAGCCGGGCGTGCTCGATCCGCCGCGCAGGATGTCGACGAGGATGAAGTAGACGCTGGCCAGCAGCAGCGGGTTCAGGACCAGCCAGAGCTGACCGAACGCCGTGTTGAAGTGCTGGGCGCGCAGCCTGGTGCGCGAGAGCTCGTTCGCGAAAGAGCGGCGCCGCCACGCCTCGCCGATGTAGGGCAGCAGCGGCGGCAGGCCCACGAGGTGCGGCTCGTAGACGTGGTGCTCTTCGGCGAAGTCGTTCTCGCGGTGATGCGGGTGGGCGGCGGTGGTCACGTTGGGTCTCTGAGGTCACTACATGATGGGAGGGCGGCCTGCCTGCGTCATGCGCAGCAGGGTCCGGGCCCGCAGCCGGCTTCGTCCGGCGCAGGGCCCGCGCATCCCGTCACGGTAGCCGCGCGCCGCCTCCCGCACGGCCCGCCGGGATTTCAGGCGGGGCACGGTGCGCAGCGCGAAGGCGGTCACGTAGAGGGCGCCCAGCGGCAGCGGCAGGTAGCGGCGCGCCAGCCAGACGCGGTTGCGCGCACCGAAATAGTACGAGTAGCCGTGCGGGGCGCCTGTCGGCGAGGGGTGCAGCGCGACCACGTCGCCCGCGTAGCGCAGGCGCAAGCCGGCGTCCATGACGCGCCAGCCGAGGTCGATGCCCTCGTGCACGAAGCGGAAGGCGGCCGGCCAGCCGCCGACCCGCTCGAACACGTCGCGGCGCACGGCCACGGCGCCCTCCCACACGACGGTGATCTCGCTGCTGCGCGCCGGATCGCCGACCCGCAGGCGCGGCACCCAGTCGCGGCTGCGCGGCCCGCCGTCCAGCGGGGCGACGCCGAGCTGGACGAGCCCGAGCTGCGGATCGGCGCCCAACGCGGCCGCTACGCGCGCGAGCGCGTCGGGCTGCGCGAGCCGCGCGTCGTCGTCTAGGAAGAACAGCAGCTCGCCGCGGACGTGCTCGACGCCCGCGTTGCGGCCGGCCGGGATGCCGTCGTCGCGCTCCAGCGCCACGACGCGCGCGCCGTCGGGCACGCCGTCGGGCCGGCAGCCGTTGCCGACCACGACGACGTCGGTCTCCACGCCCTCCTGACGCAGCAGCGAGGCGACGGCTGCACGCAGGTCGTCCGGCCGCCGGCCGGTCGTCAGCACCACGCAGCCGAAGCAAGGCGTCACCGCAGCCGCTCGGAGGCGAGGATCGCGAACAGGTGGCCGGCCGCCGTGATCGCGGCGACGGGAACGAGCGCGACGACGAGCACGCGCGTCGCGTCCAGCTCGCCGAGCGCGAGGTCGAGCAGGGCCGCGACAAGCGCGAGCAGCGTCGCCTCCACCGCCACGAACGCCCGGAAGAACGGGAAGAAGGCGAGGGCGCGGCGCAGCCGCCGCAGCCCGCTCGCGCGCGGCGCGGCGACGGCGACCGTGTCCTGGACCACCGGCTTGCCGGCCTCCGAGCGTGCGACGTGCACCAGCGCGCTCTCGGTCCGGACCATCAGCGCGAGCACGGCGGCGAGCAGTCCGAGCGTCGTGTACGTGCCGATCGCGTCCCAGCCGCCGTCGGCGCGGATGCCCAGCCCGATCGGCAGCGCCGTCTCGGTGACGTAGTGGCCGAGACGGTCGAGGTAGATGCCGGCCGGGGAGAACTGGCGGCGCCAGCGCGCGATCTCGCCGTCGACGCAGTCGAGCAGGATCTGGCCCTGGACCAGCAGCGCCGCCGCGCCGGCGGCGAGCACGCCCGGCAGCGTCAGCACGCCCGCCGCGAGCACCCCGACCGCGATCATCGCCCACGTGACCGCGTTGGGCGTCACGCCGGTGGGCAGGAGCCGGCGCGTGACGTGCGGCGAGAGGCGGCGCACGTAGAGCCGGCCCGCCCAGTGCTCGCCGCTGTTGCGCTCGAAGAGGGAGGCCGGCTGCGTCGTCGCCCGCAGCTCAGCGATCGAAGGCGTCGAGGAACGCGCGGACACGCTCGGCCACCCCCCGCTCGTCGAGGGCCAGGTGCTCGAGCACCGTGTAGCGGTCCGGTCGCGTGGCCGGCGCGTGCACGACGGCACCGACGTACTGCGCCTCGGTCAGGCCGAGGTCGCCGGGCGTGCGCGGCAGCTCGTGGCGCGTCAGGGCGGCGTCGACCGCGTGGGTCATCGGCTCGTCGCCGCGCAGGAACGACGTGAACAGCGTCGCGGCGCCGGCGAGCTCGCCGTGGCGCGCCGCGCCGGGGTAGAGATGGTCGATCGCGTGCAGGATCTCGTGCTCGCCGCCGCTGCACGGGCGGCTGCTCCCGGCCGTCGCCATCGCCAGGCCCGACAGCACGAGCGCCTCGGCGAGCGCGACGAGGAAGTCCTCGTCGTCGATCCCGTCGCTGCGGTGCAGGATCGCCTTCGCCGCAGTCTGGGCGAACGTGACGGCGAGGCCGTCGACCGGCTCGCCGCGCTCGCGGCCGGCCAGCCGCCAGTCGGCGATCGCCGAGAGGTTGGAGATCGCGTCGCCGATCCCGGAGCGGCGCATGCCGGGCTCCGAGCGGCGTACGTAGTCGAGGTCGACCACCACCGCGATCGGCATCTGCACGCCGTAGGAGCCCTTGCGGCCGCCCTCCTCCAGCGACGCGACCGGCGAGGCCACGCCGTCGTGCGCGAGGCTCGTCGCCACCGCGACCATCGGCAGGCCGCTCAGCGTGGAGGCGAGCTTGGCGACGTCGATCGTCCGCCCGCCGCCGATCCCGACGACCGCGTCGTAGAAGCCCGCGCGCAGCCGCTTGGCCAGCCCGTTGGCCTCGTCGACGCCGCCCGCGTCGATCGTCCAGAGGTCGGCGTTCTCGAGCTCGGGCCGCAGCTTGCGCGCGATCTCCTCGCCCAGCCCCGGGCCGACGACCACGGCGACGTGGCCGCCGGACGAGATCCGCCGGTCGGCGAGCAGGGGGGCGAGCTGCGCAACCGCCCCGGGGCCGATGTCCACGTGCAGCGGCGCACCGATCATCCGGGTCAGCAGCGGCAAGCTATCTCCCGCGCGCGCTCGAGGTCGGTGTGGTCGTCGACCTCGGCCCACTCCACGGCGCCGATCGGCGCGACGCCGACCTTGCCCCCGCGGTCGGCGTACTCTTGGTAGCCGTCCTCGTAGTAGAGCTGCGGGTCGCGCTCCCACGTGGCCTGCAGCGCGTCGGCCAGCGGGGCGGCGGCGGCCGGCTCGATCAGCGTCAGCCCGATGTACTCGCCCTGCGCCGCCGCCGGATCCAGCGCCTTGTTGATCCGCGTCATGTGGCCGGACTCGGAAAGGTGCACCTTCATCTCCTCCTCGCCGAGCGCCTTCGCATCGTCGAGCGCGAGCAGGATGTCGGGGCCGCGCGAGGCCAGCAGAGTCTGCTCGACGCTGGGCGGATGGACGGTGTCGCCGTTGACGAGCAGGACGCCCTCTCCGAACAGCTCGCGCGCGCACCAGAGCGAGTAGGCGTTGTTCCACTCCTCCGCCTTGGGGTTGAACACGAGCTCGAGCTTGACGCCGTGGCGGCGCTCCAGCGCGTCCTGGCGCTCCTCGACGGCGCCGGCCGCGTAGCCGGTGACGACCGCTACGTCGGCGAGCCCGGCCGCCTTGAGGTTGGCCAGCGCGATGTCGAGGATGGTCCGGTCCGAGTCGACGAGGACCAGCGTCTTGGGCAGCGTGTCGGTGTAGGGCGCCAGGCGCCGCCCCGCCCCCGCCGCGAGCACCATCCCGATCACTCCGCGTCCTCCTCCTCGTCCTCGTACACCGCCGGCTGCTGCGTGCGGCCGAAGGACTGCCAGCCCGCGATGCTCTCGCCCACGAACGCGACCGCCAGCAGCGCGGCCGCGATGTCGAAGCCGGCGGGCACGGCGCCCGCGGCGGCAAGCGCGAAGCCGCCGAGCAGCCGGCCGTCCCAGCCGCCGGTGGCCCGGTTGAGCCAGCCGGGTGGCGTGACGCCGCGGTGGCGCAGCCGGTAGACGAGGTCGTAGTGGCGGAACGTGATCGCGCACAGCAGCGCGAACGCGGCGGGCACCGCAGACGGCCCGGCCAGCGCGGCGATCCACAGCAGCCCCGCGTACTCCGCGACCCGCAGTGCGGGCGGCACGATCCAGCGCAGCCGGTCGCGCAGCGGGCGCCCGCTGGAGACGCCGGCGAGCGCCACGAGCCATGCGAGCGCGGCGCCGGCCAGCGGCCACGACGCGCCGTCGCCCGCGATCGCCACGACGGCGAGGAGGCCCAGCACGCCGGCGAGCACCAGCGCCGCGGCGGGCAGCGCGGGCAGCGGCGCGCGGCCGAGCGCGAGCGCCAGCGGGCCGTCGTCGCGATAGGCCTCGAGCGTCCCGGACGACGCCGCGCTGCCGCGGCCCAGCGCGATCGAGCCGCGCCGGCCGATCGAGCGCAAGACCCGTCCGGCGACCGTGTAGCACGCGGCGAACGCGCCCCAGGACAGCAGGACGACGAACGTGACGCGCGCATCGAACAGCGCGGCGGTGAGCGAGATCGCCGCGAAGCGCTCGCCGATCGGGAAGCCGACGATCTTCTTGACCCAGACCGCGCGCTGGGAGCGGTCGAGCCGGCGCCAGGCGCCGCGCAGGCGCGCCTTCGGCGAGGTCGGCGGCGAGGCCGGCGGGATGTCCGGCTCGCCCTCCGCCACCAGCGGGGCCGGGACGGCGGCGGCGAGCACGTCCTGCACCTGCTCGAGCGGCGGCTGGCCGGCGGCGCCCATCGCCTGGTGCTGGGCGGCCGGATAAGAGAAGTCGATCGAGTGGCGCAGCACCTGGAGCGTCAGCGCGGCGCCCGCGAGCAGCCAGACGTCGTCGCCGGCCCGTGAGGCGCCGATCGCGAGGCCGGCGAAGACCGCGTACTCCTTGGTGCGGTCGAAGATCGAGTCGAGCCACGCGCCGAGCTTGGTGAACGTGCGCGTGTAGCGCGCGAGCTGCCCGTCGACGCAGTCGAAGGTGAACGCGAGCTGCAGCAGGACGGCGCCGGCGATGAGCCCGGCGCGCTCGCCGGTCGCGAACGCGGCGGCGGCCGCGAAGCCGATCGCCACCGACAGCGTCGTCACGCCGTTCGGCGTCCAGCCGCGGCGCGCGGCCCAGCGCGCGATGTACTTCGAGTACGGCGAGACGAAGAACGTCGTGAAGAACCCGTCGCTGGCCTTCACGGCAGAGTCCAGCAGCGCGCGGTCCTCGTCGTGCTCGTCGATCTTCTCGGCCGCCCGCGCGACGTCCGCGCCGGTCAGCGGACGCGTCCAGAACAGCCGCCGCAGATGGCTGCCGCCCACCTGGACGTCGCTGCGGACGAGCCCGCACAGCAGCAGCGACGGGACATCGCCGGCCGCGGCCGTGACGCGCCGCGCCAGCTCGGCCGCCTGCTCGGGCGCGAGCTCGACGTCCTCGGGCCCGAGGCCGCTGGAGTCCTCGGCCGCGAGCGCTTCGTCGGAGGGCAGCTCGCCGCCGTCCGGCTCGGCCAGCGCCCGCTGCGCGCGCCGGTACAGCGCCAGCTTCCAGCGGCCGGCCTTGGCGTCGAGCTCGTCCTGCCAGCCCTCGGGCAGCGGGCCGTCGACCAGCGGGGCCAGCCGGCCCGCGACGTCGGCGAGCGCCGGGCGGCTGGCCGACGCGATCTTCAGCACGCCCAGGAACGTGCCGTTCGGCTGGTGGACGTAGTGGTATGGCGTGCCCGCGCTGACGACGCGGCCGCGGCGCGTGCGCGTGCGGAAGCCGACGTAGCGGTAGACCCGCCGCACCGTCGTGGTCAGCATGCCCGTGGGCACGCGGGGATCGGCGAGCAGGCCGGCGAGCGCCTCGCGCTGGGTCAGGATGTCGGCGCTCGCGACGACCAGGGCGCCCTCGCCGGCGCGCGCGATCGCCTCGACGGCGCGCAGGTCGGCGCCGGTGTCGGCGCTCGGGTGCGTCTGCACGGCCACGCCGCGGCCGTCGGTCGAGCGCTGCAGCTCCGCCACCCAGTCCGGGCGGGTGACGAGGTGCGCCTCGCGGATGCCCAGGTCGGCGAGCTGGTCGAGCAGCCGGCCCAGCAGCGTCGTGTCCTCCCACGCGAGCCCCGCGGCCGGGCCGCCGTCGCCGCCGGGCGCCGTCGCGAGCAGCACGGCATCGCCCACCGCCACGCCGCCGGCGCGGGCGCGCCGGCCGCTGGGATCGCGCGAGGCGGCGTGCGCCCCTGGGGCGGCGGATCTGACGGCGGATTCCAAGATCGTTTCTTCGTCGGGTGCTACGTGCGGGCGCCCAGTTCGCGATTCGGCAGCGCGCGGAGCAGTTCCTCCCAGCGCTCCGCGATCGAAGCGACGGCGTAGGATCGCGCATTCTCCACCGCCGCGGCGCCGCAGCTCCGGCGCCTCGGCACGTCCTCGATGAGCTCCAGCATGCCGTCCGCAAGTCCGTCGACGTCGCCGTCGGGGACGAGGATCCCGTCCCGGCCGGGCCGGATGATCTCGCCCGGCCCGCGCGGGCAATCGAAGCTCACGACCGGGAGGCCCTTGCTCATGGCCTCGACGATGACCATACCGAAGCCCTCGAAGCGCGAGCT
>Ga0136617_10003569_pt1 | contig 13909 bp, 14 predicted proteins | sample AntDrymUQ3222106_2_FD_129672 | JGI IMG/M metagenome (GOLD analysis project Ga0136617, IMG submission 129672) | Polar desert sand microbial communities from Dry Valleys, Antarctica - metaG UQ322 (21.06) | ecosystem: Environmental > Terrestrial > Soil > Desert | place: Antarctica: Dry Valley... | reverse complement strand
CTCGGAGGAGCTGCGGGGCACGACCCAGAACGACGTCCTCAAGGAGTACATCGCGCGGGGGAACTTCATCTACCCGCCCGAGGGCACGATGCGCCTGACGACCGACCTCTTCGCGTACTGCAAGGAGTTCGTGCCGAAGTGGAACACGATCTCGATCTCCGGCTACCACTTCCGAGAGAAGGGCTGCTCGGCCGTGCAGGAGGTCGCGTTCACGCTGTGCAGCGCGATCGCCTACGTGCAGGCCGCGCTCGACGCCGGCCTGGAGGTCGACGAGTTCGCCCCGCGGCTGGCGTTCTTCTTCAACGGCCACAACAACGTCTTCCAGGAGGTCGCGAAGTTCCGGGCGGTGCGGCGGATGTGGGCGCACATCATGCGCGACCGCTTCGGCGCCACGGACGAGAAGTCGTTGAAGCTGCGCTTCCACACGCAGACGGGCGGCGTCACGCTGACCGCCCAGCAGCCGCAGAACAACGTCGTGCGCGTCGCGCTGCAGGGCTTCGCGGCGGTCTGCGGCGGCACGCAGTCGCTGCACACCAACGGCTTCGACGAGGCACTCGCACTGCCCTCCGAGCGCGCGGCGAAGATCGCGCTGCGCACGCAGCAGATCATCGCCCACGAGTCCGGCGCGACCGACACGGTCGATCCCTTCGCGGGGTCCTACTACGTCGAGGCGCTGACCGACGAGATCGAGCAGCGCGCCTACGAGCTGATCGCGAAGGTCGACGAGATGGGCGGCTCGGTCAACGCGATCGAGTTCATCACCAACGAGATCGACGAGTCGGCCTGGGGCTATCAGGAGCGCTACCGCCAGAAGCAGGACATCGTCGTCGGCGTCAACAGGTACGAGGAGGACGCGATCGAGATCGAGGACATCCTGCGCGTCGACCCGGCGACCGAGAAGGCGCAGCTCGACCGCCTGGCGGCGTTCAAGCGCGACCGCGACCAGGCGCTCGTCGCAACGCGCCTGGACGAGCTGCGCACGGCCTGTCGAGGCAAGGACAACCTCATGCACCCGATCCGCCGGGCGCTGAAGGACCGCTGCTCGATGGGGGAGGTCTGCGGCGCGATGAAGGACATCTTCGGGGCCTACCGACCGCGGGCCTGAGGGCCGCCGCGGCGCGTGCGAGGCTGTGCAACATGCTCGCGGTCCGCTTCTACGACGTCGTCCTGACGGTCCACATCCTCGCGGTCGTCGTCGCCTTCGGCGTCGTGTTCGCCTACCCGGTGCTCGACGCCTGGTTTCGCCGCGCCGTCCCGGGCGACCTCGCGGCGCTGCACGATCTGCACCTCACGCTCGGCCAGCGCGTCATCTCGCCCGCGATGATCGTCGTCCTGCTGGCCGGGCTGTACCTCGCGTCGCAGGACCCGTGGAGCTTCGCCGACCCCTGGATCGGCGCGACGTTCGCGATCCTCTTCGTGCTCTTCGGGCTGATGGGCGGGGTCCTGACGCCGGCCGACAGGCGCCTCGTGCAGCTCGCCGGACGCGACGCGAACGCCGGCGGCGGACCCAGCGCCGACTACATGCGCGAGCGCAAGCGAGCTGACCTGTTCGGCAGCTTGGCACTGTCGCTGGTGGTCGTCGCGATCTTCCTCATGGTGGCCAAGCCGGGCGCCTGATCGCAGTAGCAGGACCGGGCGCGCGCCCGGCGAACCCCTTGGCATGGAGCAATCGACAGCGCAACGGCGGCTCGTGAAGTCGCCGCCTGAACTCTGGGCGGAGGTCAGCAGCGAGGAGGCGCTGCGCCGACATCTGGCGCACTTCGGCGAGATCCGCATCACCCGTGCCGACCCCGAGACCACCGTCGCCTGGGAGGGCGATCGCGCAAGCGGCACGGTGGAGCTCGAGCCGGCCGGGTGGGGCACGAAGGTCATTCTCACCGCGATGGCGGAGGTGCAGGCCAAACCCGCGCCCGCGCCCCAACCCGAACCCGCGCCCGAGCCCGAACCCGCGGACGAGCCCGCGCGGATCGCGGTCCAGCCCCCGCCGCCAGACAGCCAGCGGCCGTTCACCACCCGCACCCCACAACCAGCGGCTGACGAGCCCAAGCGCGGCTTCTTCGCGCGCCTGTTTCGTCGCCGCCGGCACGTTGGCGCGGCGGGCGCGGCGACCGATCCCGGACCACCCCCGCCGGATCCGGAACCGATGCCCCCGGATCCGGATCCGGCGCCGACACTGATCCATCCCGCGCCCGATCCCGATCCCGATCCCGCGCCCGAGCCCGGCCTCGATCGCGACCGCACCGTCGCGATCCTCACCGAGGTCCTCGACGACCTCGGCGCCGCGCACCACCGCCCCTTCTCGCGCGACTGACGCGTCCTACGGCCAGAGCCTCGCTTCGGGCACGCACGCCCGGGGCGAGGCGCGCGCCGGGAGGGCGGGGCGGGCGGGCCTGACCTAGGAGCGATCACCCTCATGCGCCGCCTGGCACGTCGCGGTGACAGTGCATCTCCCCAGATCACCAAGGAGATGCCCGCCATGTTGCTCCGCACCAGCACCACGTCGACTCGTCATCGACGGCTACCTGCCGCCGAACTGGAAGCGCGGTAGCGGCTTTGCTCAGAGGAAGGTGGCGTTCGGTCAGCTGCTCACCCACACCTCCGGCATGTACCAGACGACGTAGCTGGCGAAGTGCAAGGACGTCTGCGGCAACGACTGGGACGGCCTGCAGGCCCTCGTCGAGGTCGGCGTCGTGCCGAACTCGAGCCGTGTCTACAAGAACGCCAACTACGCGCTCCTGCGTGTCCTCAACGCGCACCTGTGGAAGGCCGCCGGAGACAAGGTCATGGGCAAGGAGGCCAAGTACGTCAAGACGACGAACCAGTAGGGCGACGAGATCAAGAAGAAGATCTACGTCCCGGTCGTGCTTCCGGTCACGAGGACACCCATGCGCGCTACACGAAGGACTACGTCGCCAGCACGTCCTCGCCCCGGCCGGGATCAAGAACATCGGCTGCGTCGCAGCCGACAATGACGGCGAGCCTGAACTACACCCAGGGCGCGACCCAGAAAACCAAGGGGCAGTTCATGGACTGGCCGGCCAACCAGTGCCCCGGGCAATGCGGGGCTGCGGCTGTCGTCGATCGAGATCCTGCGCTACCTCGCCCACCTGCGCCACCGCAAGATCATCGAGGCAGCTGACCTCGCGACGATGGACAAGCTGTGCGCCGGCTGGCGCGAGGCCAACAACCGGCCCGGCGTCACCCCGGCCGGCATCTACTGGCACGGCGGCGGGCTGAACCATGCCGACGGGACGACGATCCTGAACACTGCGGGATCACGTTCCCCGATGGAACCGAGGCGTCGCTGATCGTCAACTCGGCGATGGGGCGCGGTGCTCAGGGACGCCTGGATCGCCGCCCACTGAGCCGCGCCACATCCCGGCGCCGGCGCGCACAGCGGCGGCGCCGGCGTGCGTCCGAGACCGAGGCGGGCCAACTACGCTAAACCGGCGATGTCCAAGCGCCAGAAGGCCCCCGCCACGTACGAGATGAAGCTCGCGCAGCTGCAGGAGCTGCGCGAGGCCGCCGGGCGCACCGAGCGCGAGTCGGAGCGCAAGCAGCACGATCGCGGGCGCCTCAGCGCTCGCGAGCGCATCCACAAGCTGCTCGACCCCGGCTCCTTCCAAGAGCTCGACACGTTCGCGCGCCACCGCACGCACGACTTCGAGATGCAGAAGAAGCGCCCCTGGGGGGACGCCGTCGTCACGGGCCACGGGACCGTCGACGGGCGCCGCGTCTGCGTGTTCTCACAGGACTTCAGCGTCTTCGGCGGATCGCTCGGCGAGGTCATGTCCGAGAAGATCTGCAAGGTCATGGACCTCGCCGCGAAGATCGGCTGCCCGGTCGTCGGCATCAACGACTCGGGCGGCGCGCGGATCCAGGAGGGCGTCGTCTCGCTGGGCGCCTACGGCGAGGTGTTCATGCGCAACGTCAATTGCTCGGGCGTTGTCCCGCAGATCAGCCTCGTGATGGGCCCGTGCGCGGGCGGCGCCGTGTACTCGCCCGCGATCACGGACTTCGTCTACATGGTCAAGGGCACCTCGCACATGTTCATCACGGGGCCCGACGTGATCCGCACCGTCACCGGTGAGGACGTCGAGTTCGAGGAGCTCGGCGGCGCCGACACGCACAGCGCGAAGTCCGGCGTCGCGCACTTCGCCTGCGAGGACGAGGAGGCCTGCCTGCAGGACGCGCGCTACCTGCTTAGCTTCCTGCCCTCCAACAACCTCGAGCCGACCCCGCGCGTAGTGCCGACCGACGATCCGTTGCGGATGGAGCCCGAGCTCGACGAGGTCGTCCCGGCGAACCCGAACAAGCCCTACGACATGCGCCTCGCGGTGCGGATGATCGTCGACGACGGCGAGTTCTACGAGGTCCACGAGCAGTACGCGAGGAACATCGTCTGCGGCTTCGCGCGGCTGGACGGCCACGCCATCGGGATCGTCGCCAACCAGCCGGCGAGCATGGCCGGCGTGCTGGACATCGACGCGAGCGTCAAGGCGGGGCGCTTCGTGCGCACGTGCGACGCGTTCAACATCCCGCTCGTGGCCTTCTGCGACGTGCCGGGCTTCCTGCCGGGCACGGCGCAGGAATGGGACGGGATCATCCGCCACGGGGCGAAGCTGCTATACGCCTTCGCCGAAGCGACCGTCCCGAAGATCACGATCATCACGCGCAAGGCCTACGGCGGCGCGTACGTCGTGATGGCCTCCAAGCACATCGGCGCCGACCTGAACCTCGCCTGGCCGACCGCCGAGGTCGCCGTGATGGGCCCCGAGGGCGCCGTGAACATCATCTACCGGCGCGACATCGCCGGCTCGCCGACGCCGGAGGCCCGGCGCGAGCGGCTCATGGACGACTACCGCGCGCGCTTCGCCAACCCCTATTCGGCCGGCGAGCGCGGCTACGTCGACGACGTGATCGTTCCCCACGAGACGCGGCCCAAGCTCATCGCCGCGCTCGAGGCCCTGCAGACCAAGCGCGTCGAGCGCCCCAAGCGCAAGCACGGCAACATCCCGCTGTGAGACGGGCCGCGTTGGGGCTGGTGCTCGCCGCCGGCGCCGCGCTGCGCTTCGCGACGCTCGACACGCAGAGCCTCTGGCTCGACGAGGCGGTGACCGCGCGCCTGCTTCGGATGGATCTCGGCGCGATGCTGCAGGCGATCCCCGACAGCGAGTCCACGCCGCCGCTGTACTACCTCGTGGCGTGGCTGTGGATTCACGTGTTCGGCACCGGCGAGGCCGGGATGCGCTCGCTCTCGGCACTGCTCGGGACGGTCACGATCGCGATCGTCTGGGCGCTCGGCCGGCGCCTCGGCGGCGAACGCGCCGGCCTCGCGGCGGCCGTTCTCGTCGCCGTCAACCCGATGCTCGTGTGGTTCAGCCAGGAAGCGCGGGCGTACGCGCTGCTCGCGCTGCTCAGCGCGCTGTCGGCGCTGCTGTGGCTGCGCACGCTCGAGGACCCTTGCGTACCGCGGTCGTCGGGGCCGACCGCACGCCGTCAGGCGCCGGGACCGGCGGCCTTCGCACGACGGTACGCGCGCCTGCTCGCCTGGGGCGCCGTCGCGGGCCTGGCGCTCGCCACGCACTACTACGCGGCGTTTCTGATCGCCCCCCAGGCGCTGTGGCTGCTGCTGCGCGCGCCCGGCTGGCGCGAGCGGGCGGCGCTGCTGGCGCTGCCCGCCGCGGCCGCGGCCGCGCTGGCACCGCTGGCGCTCGGCCAGCGCGAGAACGACACAGCCCAGTTCATCACCGGCAGCGGGCTGCTCGCCCGCCTCGCCCAGCTGCCCAAGCAGTTTCTCGTGGGCTACGACGCGCCGCTGGAGCCGCTGCTGGTTGCCGTCAGCGCGCTCGCCGTGGTGGCCGGCTTCGCCGGGCTCGCCGCGCTCTTGAGCGGACGTATCGCCGCGGCGCCGGGCGAGCGCCGCGCCTGCGCGCGCGTCGGGGCGCTTGCCGCAGTCGCGCTCGCGCTGCCGGTGCTCGTGGCGATTGCCGGCGAGGACCACCTGATCACGCGCAACGTCCTGTTCGTGCTGCCGCTGGCGTGCGCGCTGGCCGGCGCCGGATTCGCCGCCGCCGCGCGCCGGGCGAGGCGGCCGCCCGCGCTCGCGCTGGCGGCGGCGTGCGCCGCCGGCCTCGTCACCCTCGTCGGCGTCACGCGCAGCGTCACGCTGCAGCGTGACGACTGGCGCGGGGCCGTGCGGGCGCTCGGACCGATCACGGCCCCCCGGATGCTCGTCACGTCGGCCGGCTCGTTCGTCGCGCTGCACTACTACCTCCCGGGACTGCGCGCCGCCAGCCCGCCGACCTTCACGACGGCGGAGATCGACTACCTCACGCTGCCCGTGCGCCTGCCCGGCGGGCCCGCGCGCCCGCCACGCCCCGCCCAACCCGTGGCGCCCGCGGCCGGCTTCGCGCTCATCGGCCGCACCGACGCCGAGACGTTCACCGTCCTGCGCTGGGCAGCCCCGGCGGCGGCGCCGCAGCCGGTCGCACCGTCGCCCGGACTCGACGGCAAGCCCGCCGCGCCGTTCACCGTCGCGCCCTCGAGCCCCCCGCCGTGAGCGCGGCGCCGCGACAACGAGAACGAGCGCCGCTCTCGCCGGGGCGCCTCGCCCTGGCGATCGGGGTCGCGGGAACGTTCGCGATCATGCTGCTCGACGCGCTCGTGCGCGACGCGCCCACGCCGAAGGGCGACGACCTCATCTACGAGCGGATGGCCGAGGATCCGTCGGCCCCGCACACGTTCGTGTTCGCCTACCGCGTCGCCGTCCCGTGGGTCGTCCACGTGTTGCCGTTCGACCACGACGCGTCGTTCAGCGCGATTGCCTGGCTGTGCTCCGGTGCCGCCGGAGCGGTTCTGTTTCTCCTGCTCGAGCGCCTGGGCACGGCGCGACGCGTGTCGGTCGCGCTGGCCTTCGTGCTCGTGCTGTCACCGCCGCTGCTCGTCGCGAGCCTGCGCCAGGGCCGCAACCCCGACCCCTTGACGATCCTCGTCATGGTCTGCGGCGCGCTGTTCATCGTCGCGCGCTGCCCGAAGGCGCTGGGCGCGACGATGCTGATCGGCGCACTGAACCGCGAGTCGGCGCTCTTCCTCGGGCCGCTTGCCTACGCGGTGTGGGCCGGCCGGCCGCTGGATCGCGGCGCCTTCGTACGCGTCGTCGGCGTGACGGCGCCGGCGCTCGTCGCCTTCATGGCGTTGCGGTTCACGATCCCGACGGTCGGGCGCGAGCAGGTCCCCGGCTACGGGGACTCGCTCATCGGCGGGCGCCTGCACGTGCTCGAGACGGGGCTGTCGAGCCCGGAGGTGCAAGCGCGTCGGCTGGCAACGACCTACGGCCCGCTGTGGCTGCTCGCCCCGCTGGCGTTGCGGGACTTCTGGTTCGCGCGCCGCGGTCTCATGCTCGTCGGCCTGTGCCTCGTCGCGATGACGTTCGCGCTGGACTGGGGGCGGATCGCGTTCATCGCCGCGCCGGTCGTGTATGCCGCCGCGGGGTGGACGCTCGAGCGACGGCCGCGCCTGCTCGTGCCGACGCTCGCCGCCTGCGCGGTGATGATCTTCGGCTACGCCGCGTACATGCAGATCGCCGGCACCGACAACATCACCAGCCAGAGCCCGCCGCCCTACCCGGTCCGGTGAGCGTCCGGGAGGGCGAAGGACGCGCGGTCGCGCGGCCACTCCTCCGTCCGTGACGCGGCGCCGTGCTCAAGGCAGCTACGCGTTGCGCCGAACGATGCAGGATGCGCATCGTCGCCTTCGCCGCCCTCCTCGTGGGCGTCACGCGCTGATTCCCACCGCCCTCGGCATCGCCAAGCTCGAGCACGATCGAGATGTGGCGCAGGTCCAGCAGACGCCGGCGGCGGAGACCGAAGAGCACGGCAGCGCGCTGAAGAGCTACTTCAACCGCGCGACGTCGAACATCCTGCTGACGGCCAACGCACCGACCTTCGCCAGCGTGCTCGCCGAGCCCGGCGCTCGCGAGGACAGGGTGCGCCGCCAGAGCCGGGCGCTGCGCGACGTCACGCGCCACCTCGGGTACCTCGAGCAGCTCTACCCGAGCAGCATCGGCGAGGCATGCTTCATCGACACCGACGGCGAGGAGCTGGCTCGCGTCGTGCGCGGCGAGATCGCGCCGCCCGACGGCCTCTCGACGGAGAGGAGAAGCAGCCGTTCTTCGTTCCGGCGTTCGCACTGAAGTTCGGGCAGGTCCACCAGCCCAAGCCCTACATCTCCCCGGACACGACGGAGTGGGTCGTCGCCAAAGCGACCCTACTTGCCGCAGCGCGACGGGCAGAAGCGCGCGATCGCGCATTTTGAGGCCACGATCGAGAGCTTCCGGCGTGCGATGGGCGCGGCCTCCGCCGCGTACGAGCTGCGGGTCGTCGACGGTGAGACCGGCCGCGTGATCATCAACGCCTCCCAGCGCCAGCGCAGGGGCCGAGGACTGGGAGAGGCGCTTTGCCGGGCTCGTGGGCATCGGCGAGGTAGGAACCACCGAGATCGACGGGCGGCGGGCCGCCTATCAGCGCATCGGGCGTTCGATGGGCAACGCCAACGACTGGATCGTCGTCGCGACGGCCAGGGCGCCGGCGGGCAGCTTCGCGTCGGGCATGGGCCCGGCACCGATCATCGTGCTGACACTCGGGCTGATCATCGTGGCGCTCGCCAGCGTCTCGGTGCGGGCGGCCCGCCGCGAGCTCGAAGGCCATGCCAGCACCGATGGGCCGACGGGTCTTGGCAACCGTCGCAAGATGCTCGCCGACCTCGACCGCTGCGTCAGGTCGGCCAAGCCCGGTCGGTCTTTCGTGCTCACGCTGTTGGACCTCAACGGCCTCAAGAACTACGACGACAGCTTCGGTCATCCCGCCGGCGACGCGCTCCTGCTGCGCGTCGGCTCGGCGCTCGGCGCGGCGGTGAAGCCGTTCGGCGGCCAGGCCTACCGCCCGGGCGGCGACGAGTTCTGCATCATCGCCGACGCGACCCGCCAGCACGGTGGCCGCCACCGAAGCGCTGTCGGAGCAGGGCGAGGGATTCGCGATCGGAACAGCATTCGGGTCCGCCCGCATCCCACAGGACACCGGCGACGCGACGGAGGCGCTGCGCAAGGCCGATCAGGTCATGTATGCGCAGAAGCAATCCGGGCGGGCGACGGCGGACCGGCAGAGCAGCGATGTGCTCCTGCGCGCGCTCGCCGAGCGCGATCCGGACCTCGGAGATCACCAGAACGTCGTCGCCGAGCTCGCCCAGCAGCTTGGTGAGCCGCTGGGCCTGGGCGGCGAGGCGCTCTCGCACATGCATCAAGCCGCGGCCCTGCACGACATCGGCAAGGTGGCGATCCCCGATGCGATCATCATGAAGCCCGTGCCGCTGAACGAGAGGAGTGGGTCTTCATGCGCCGCCACACGCTGATCGGCGAGCGCCACCGACGGCCGGCGCACCGCCCTGACGTCTGCATCACGTTCGCGCCGACTGGCAAGTCAATGTTGACGCTCGCGTCATGTTCGCGCTAGCCTACGCGCCCCCATGAGCCGGCCGGCGAACGCGACCCATGACTACGACTGGCTCGTCGTCAGCTCCGGTTTCGGCGGCAGCGTCGCGGCGCACCGTCTGACCGAGAAGGGCTACCGCGTTGCCGTGCTCGAGTCCGGCAAGCGCTACGCCGACCACGAGTTCCCGCGCTCGACCTGGGACATCCGGCGCTACTTCTTCGCCCCCCGCCTGGGCCTGCACGGCATCTTCCGCCTCTCGCTGTTCAAGGACGTCTCGGTCGTCAGCGGGGCGGGCGTCGGCGGCGGCAGCCTCGGCTACGCGAACACGCTGTACCGCGCGCGCCTGCGCTTCTACGAGGACCGGCAGTGGGCCGGCCTGGAGCAGGACTGGCAGGCCGCGCTGGCCCCGCACTTCGACGAGGCCGAGCGGATGCTCGGTGTCACGACGGTCATGACCGACGATCCCGCCGACGACCTGCTGCGCGAGTACGGCCGCCACATCGGCGCTGACCGGACGTACGCCAAGACGAACGTCGGCGTGTTCCTCGGCCCCCCCGGCGAGACCGTCCCCGACCCCTACTTCAACGGCGCCGGGCCGGCGCGGACGGGCTGCATCGCCTGCGGGCGCTGCATGGTCGGCTGTCCGGTCGGCGCGAAGAACACGCTCGTCAAGAACTACCTCTGGCTCGCCGAGCACGCCGGCTGCCGTGTCATCCCCGAGCGCGAGGTCGTCGACGTGCGCCCGCTCAACGGCAGCGACGGAGCCGACGGCTACGCCGTCGCCACCGAGCGAACCGGCGCCTGGCTGCGCAAGCGGCGCCGCACGATGACGGCCCAGAACGTCGTGCTCGCGGCCGGTCCGCTGGGCACGAACAAGCTGCTGCAGCGCTGCAGGCACAACGGCTCGCTGCCCAAGGTCTCCGACCGGCTGGGCGAGCTCGTGCGCACCAACAGCGAGGCGATCCTCGCCGTCACCGCGCCCGACGACAGCGTCGACTTCACCAAGCGCGTGGCGATCTCCGGCTCGATCTTTCCCGACGAGAACACGCACATCGAGACGGTCAGCTACGGCCACGCCGGCGACTCGATGAGCCTGCTGCACACGCTGCTGATCGGCGACGGGACGAAGGTCACGCGACCGCTGAAGTTCCTCCTCGCGATCCTTCGCCATCCGTTGCGCTTCGCCAAGCTCTGGGACCCGCGCGGCTGGTCGCGCCGCACGATCATCCTGCTCGTCATGCAGACGCTCGACAACGCCATCGCGCTGCGCCCTCGGCCCGGCCGGCGCGGGACGATGCGCCTGCAGACCGAGCAGGACCCCGACAAGCCCAACCCGACCTTCATCCCGATCGCCAACGACGCCGCCGAGTGGATGGCCAGGAAGATCGGCGGCGTCGCGCAGAGCTCGACGATGGAGGCGCTCTTCGGCATCCCGACGACCGCCCACGTGCTCGGCGGCGCGGTCATTGCGCGCTCGCCCGCGGAGGGGGTCGTCGACGCCCGCCACCGCGTCTTCGGCTACGCGAACCTGCTTGTCTGCGACGGCTCGGTCGTGCCCGCCAACGTCGGCGTGAATCCCAGCCTCACGATCACCGCCCTGGCAGAGCGCGCGATGAGCTTCGTGCCGCCCGCCGCCGCAGCGACCGCCGACGACGGGCGCGCCGTCGTGGCTGCGTAGCGGTTTACCCGCCAGCCCACCCCGTTACGCTGGGCAGGCTGTGGCCACGGTCGACCCCCGGAACCCGAGGGCCGAGCTGCGCAAGCCGAGGATCGTGCTGCGCCTCGAGGCGCAGCGCACGCGTCACCGCCTCTACGTCCGCGTCGCGTACATCCTCGTCGGCTTCTCGCTGCTGCTCGGCGGCGTCGGCATGCTGCTGCTGCCCGGCCCGGCCTTTGTCGTGAACCCGATCGGCCTGGCGATCCTCTCGCTCGAGTTCCACCGGGCCGAGGGCCTGCTCGACCGTGCGCTGGAGCAGGCCGAGATCGCGCGTAGGCGGGCCGCCGAGACGACAAGCTGCAGCGCACCCTGACCGCCATCGCCTTCACGCTGGGCGCCGCCGCGCTGGCCACGTGGGCGATCCTGGACGACATCCCGTTCGTGCCGGTGTAGACCAGCTGCGCGCCTCGGGAACCGAGTGGCGGAGCGGGCAATCGCCGTCCGACCCGGTAACCCTCGTCTCATGGATCGCATCCCGAACGGCGGGTTTCGAGACCTTCGAGAATCGTTGGCACTTCTCGCACGTCGGTTCTGCTCGGGGGTTGCTCAGGCTTTCCGGAGTAACCGGCACGGGTATCGACGGGGACCATCTCAAGCGACCCTGCCACGCAATTCAAGACGGCTTTCGTGCATCTGCGTTTGTACCTCGAGTCCGCGGGAGCATCGCTCCAGGACGTCATCGAGATGACGAGCTACCACGTCGGTCTGCGCCAGCACCATCTACAGCCGCTACGGCTCGCGCGGCATCCGCCTGAGCGAACGCCCCGCCAGGTGAAGCGCATCACAGCGGCCGCCGGCGGTTACAGCCGCTCGCGTCAATACCGGTAGGTGCAGATCGCGCCGAGGCGCTGCGTCGCCTCGCCGGTCGCGACGAACGCGCCGACCAGGGCGAGCCAGTTGCCGCCCAGCGCCGAGTACTGATTGATCCAGTAGCTGCGGCCGTCCGGGTCCGGTCGCCGCTGGAGGACGCTCTGGTACAGGTGGTCGACGCGGGCGCCGATCGTGGTCCAGCGGCTCTGGTACTCGCTGCTCGCGTGCATGTTGAGCGCCACGCCGCGGAGGTTCTCCCGACACGTGGTGCCGTCCGTCGTTCCCACAGCCTGCCGCTGGTGGTCGCGTCCCGCCGGGTCGGGATCGCGTCCCAGGCCGGCGCGGTAGTAGTGGTCGATCGTCAGGTGGACGGAGTCGTGGTTCGTGTACGCGATCCCGGTCTCGATGTGATCGCGCCCCGCGAGCGTGTAGCCACGCGCGAAGTCGACGCACTTCTCGTAGCCGCCGACGATCCCGTCCGTCGAGGCCGTGTAGGTCCCGACGTTCGCAGTCGGCTGCCTGAAGCTGGCCTTGGTGTAGGGCAGGTTCGAGCACCGGTCGAGGCTCGTCGAGTGGTGCTCGACGAACGCATTCGCGTTCGTCCGCAGCCAGCCCCAACCGCCGGGGACCTCGATCACGCCGATCTCGGTCTCGACGCCAGTGGACTGGTCGCGGACCCAGGCGCCCCATCGCTCGGGCGAGTTGGGCTGGTCGGAGCAGCAGACCTCGTAGATGCGCAGCCGGTAGTCGCGGCCGACGGACCACGGGTACGAGATCGCGCAGCGCACGTAGTTGCCTTCGTCGTCTCCGCTCACGCAGTTCGGATGGGACTCGCTCAGGCCATGCGCGGTGTTCTCCCGATTGTCGAAGATCGTGAAGGTCGCGACCCTGGGCGCGCGTGTGTCGTCGATGAGGCGCCCCTGGGTCTGGAGCCCCATGTATCCGCCGTCGCCCTCCCTGAAGAAGAACTGCCGCGACCAGAAGGCTCCGGCATTCGGGTTGGCGAGGCTCGTCACCTTCATCACGCTGTCGATGTTGTAGAACCCGCGACTCGGCGCCGACGGGAAGCTCGAGTGCGTGTCGGCGAGGCCGATCGGCACTTCGAGCTGCGCGCGTGCAGGCGCAGCCACGAGAAGGCCGCACAGGACCGACGCCAGGGGCAGCAGCGCGCGGAGCCGGCAATTGGATCTCGTTCGGTACGTGGCCACGTCGTGCCTCCTGGGGGCGATGTTTCCCAACCCCTACCATAGTCAGCCCAAGCACCCAGACGGCGCTTCATGCCGTCGCCGTGGCGCGAGCGCACGTCCAGCAGGCCGCTCGGCCGCGCCCTACGAGGGCACTGTGACACACCACAAGCGGCCGTGCGCTGGCTGGCGTCTTCGTTACCGCTCGTCAGCCGGGTGATGTGGACAATATAGCGGCGTCGTTTCCGCTGCTGAGCGCATTCTGACGTGACCCCCCTGCTCTACCGCGTCCTCTGTGAGGAAGACCTTCTTCACGGCGAAGCGGTCCTCCAACGGTGTGTTCGCCGATTGAATTCGTCGAGACGGATCACGGCGAATACGTGCGGATAATGCGAGTTCGGCTTGTGCTCGTCCACGAGCGAATCGCAGTATCCCGCCCTGAGGACCGCTTTAGCCTTAGCCTCAAACCACCGTATTGTCGGGCTTGTCGTCCGGTTGTGGCGTAGTTTGACCTCCTGAGCAGGGCGGTGAAACCGCAGGCTGCGCTGACGGAACGCGGCGTGCTCGGCCTGCCACTGCTCGGTCAGCCGGCTGATCGAGCTGGCCGACAGCCCCGACGCGTCCTCGCCGAGAAGATCTCTCAGCGCCGGGCCGAAGTCGCCCGTCGACAACCCGTGCAGGTACAAGACGGGCAGCACGTCGGTGACCTT
>Ga0136617_10003568_pt1 | contig 13910 bp, 10 predicted proteins | sample AntDrymUQ3222106_2_FD_129672 | JGI IMG/M metagenome (GOLD analysis project Ga0136617, IMG submission 129672) | Polar desert sand microbial communities from Dry Valleys, Antarctica - metaG UQ322 (21.06) | ecosystem: Environmental > Terrestrial > Soil > Desert | place: Antarctica: Dry Valley... | reverse complement strand
GATGCTCAACTGGATCACAATTCAAGGTCCGTCGAGAAACTACTGGAGCTTCGCTAAACTCGACGGCTTAAAGCCGTCAACTTGAAACCACTGCCCCAGCGACCACACCCCCGGATAAAATCACCTGCATCGTAAGCGGCTTTCGATAACTGCGCATCTCCAGCGCACGCAGCGGATCTCGTCGGAAACGGCTTGAAATTCACTCGTTGCCCGCACTCACTCACTGCTTGATTCGACTCTCCCGAGTGCTCCCCGCGTTCGCGGCTACGTCCATCTCGCACCGCCCGACTCGCCTTCTTCCCAGAAGTGTCACCCTCTCGAGTTTGCCCATCCATGTCGCTCGCTGCCCAACGGCTCCATTGATTGACGCAAACTGCCCGGTTCTTGGGCTTCGCCCGCGCTATGCGCGTCTATGTCGCACCGCCTCCCGGCTGGCTCCATTCGCAGGTTCCCACCGCTCACCGCTTTGGGCTTAGGTCCATCTCGCCCCGCCTCCCGGGCTCGATTCCCGGTCGCGACGTGTTCGAGGTCATTCATCCCTTTCATTCCATTTGCTGACGAATACTACTAGCGCTTCGCAAACTCGAATGCTTAAAGCAGTCGAGTTGCTGCGGCTGCGTTCGCCCTTCGCGCGCCCAAAGGTTTGACACAGGAATGATTGATGGTCGTGCGTGGCTATACGTGACTCACGTATAGCACAGTGTCCGGTCGCAAACCGAATTCTAATTTGGCGTTTGCGTTTCCCAGTTCCCTAGCCGCACGTCCCCACAGGCGGTAGGACACCTTCCCCGAGAATCGTCACAAGTATTGGCACCAAGGACCCAGACCCTTCGCAGAGCTCCGGCCCCGGCAGGCGAGCAATACGACGAGTGTGTAGCCGCCTCCGCGCTCGCGAGATCATCGTCACCTGTCAGGAGATGCTCGACCGGATCACAATTTAAGGCCCGTCCGAGAAACTACTTAAACTTCGCTAAACTCCTCGAGGCTTAAAGCGGTCAACCTGAAACACCCTCAAACACACCTGCTCCACAATCCCCCCCTGATCAGATCGGCTGCATCGTAACCGGCTTACGAGAAAGTGACACGGCTGTGATCGCCGAAGGAGCGGAGCTCGTCGGAAACGGCTTGAAATTCGCTCGTTGCCCGCACTTACGCACTGCTTGATTCGACTCTCCCGGGTGCTCACCGCGTTCGCGGCTACGTCCATGTCGCACCGCTTGACTCACCTTCTTCCCAGAAGTCTCACCCTTGCGGGTTTGCCCATCTATGTCGCGCGCTTCCCAGCGACTCCATTGATTCGCAGTTCCCGCTGCTCACCGCTTCGGGCTTAGGTCCATCTCGCACCGCTTCCCGCGGCCTCGATTCCCGGTCGCGACGTGTTCGATGTCATTCATCCCTTTCATTCCATTGATTCGCTCGTCCCCACGAGACGAATCTGTTACCTCACAGACTGGACCGTCCATCTCGCTCGTTCCCACGGCTCGATTCGCCGACAAACACTCCGGCGCTTCGCTAAGCTCGAATGCTTAAAGCAGTCAAGTTGGTGCGGCTGCCTTCGCACTTTGCGCGCCCAAAGGTTTGACACAGGAATGATTGATGGTCGTGCGTTGCTATACGTGACTCACGTATAGCACAGTGTCCGCTCGCAAACTCGAATTCTAATGTTGGCGTTTGCGTTTTCCCAGTTCCCTAGCCGCACGTCCCCGCAGCGGGTAGGACAATCCAGTTGAGCATCTCCTGGCAGATGGCGAATTGAAGTCGCGAGCGCGGAGCACGGGCTACACGTTCGTTGTCTTTCTCATCTGCTGGGCCGGAGCTCTGCGAAGGTAGGTGCTGGTTCACCTGGTGCCACGACTTGTGACGATTCTCGGGGAAGTCACAATTAAAGGCCCCGGTCCGTCGAAAAACAACTGGAGCTTCGCTAAACTCGACGGCTTAAAGCCGTCAGATCGAAGATGCGCCTTGTGCCAAGAGGTTATCAACTGGCGTACCATGTGAGGCCCGCTGGCAAACCTAACATCGAGTTAAGAATAGGCCTGCGCCCCCACTGTGAGATCTGTTTCTTCTCATAGGGCTTCGAGCGCACAGAGCTGTTTAGCGACTCTCAATGGTGATCTCTCCATAGGCATCTCTTCGACTCGTACAACTGGAGCGTCATTACCGCTGTTCGAACTCGACGACTTAAAGCCGTCGAGATAGAACGCGCATGTCTCAAAGTCTGCTCCACACTCTCGTTCCACTGGTGCGCGCGGAAGTTCTTCTTCTGCTGTTTACCAACCCGATGCAGGAGCTTTACGTGCGCGAGCTTGCGCGCTTGAGTTTCGTCGCGCTGCACACGGTTCAGGATGAGCTCGGCAAACTCGAAGTTGCGCAACTGGTGGTTAGCCGAAGCAATGGATATCAGCGCTTCTAGCGGGCGAAGCCGAAGCATATGCTTTACCCGAGTCTGCGGCGGATCGTGATCAGGGCCGGCTCTCAAGCGCGCCCCAAGACTCCAACCCGGCGATCAGCGAAGCGGAGTTGATACACGTGATCTTCTAAGATAATTAACTCGCGTTCGAGCTCGACGGCTTTAAGCCGTCGAGTTTAGGACTCCTCGGAGCGTTCGGTGTCGAATAATCTGTCATAAGCGGCCAACGGTTGAGGCATCACGTAGCCGCGGGACACGTGCATGGCCTCGCTACAGCGGATACGACAGCGTCGCCCCGAGCACGGTCACGAGCACCAGCACTACCGGGACGAGCACGAGAAAGACGACGAAGGTGTAGCCCATGACGTCGCGCGCGCGGAGCTGGAAGAGTCCCAGGATCGGCAGCATCCAGAAGGGTTGCACGAGATTGGCGAGCGCTTCTCCCAAGTCGTAGGAGGCCACGACCCAGCCCAGATGCACTTTGAGTTCGTGCGCGGCGGCCATGACGTAGGGCGCTTCGACGACCCATTTCGAACCACCTGACGGAACGAAGACGCCGAGCACGGCGGAGTAGATCGCGACGATCGCGGGAAAGGTCTTCGCATTGGAGATGCCGACGAAGGCGTGCGCGATTTGTTGACTCAGGGCGGTGGAGGTGATGATGCCCGCGATGCCTGCATAGAACGGGAACTGCAGGATGACGCCCCAGACGGCGGGCGTCGCGCTTTGCACGGCGTGCATGAGGCGCGCGGGAGTTTTGTGCAGCAGGAAACCGAGGAGCAGGAAGGTGAGGTTGACGATGTTGAGGTTGATCGCGTTCAGCGGTTCGCCGGCCTGCATGAAGTAGCGAACGAGATACGTGCCGCCGATCAGGACGATGAGCCAGTTGAGGATCGGGGAGTGTTCGAGCCACTGACCCGGAGTCGGTTTCGCGACTGCGGTCGGCGGTTCGATCTCCGCCTGGCCAAGAGCGATGCCGAGATCGCGCGCGGTCTTGCCGCGCCCGGCCGGCGGCGTGACCAGCCACATTACGGCCGTCACGACCGCGATCTCGACGATGACGGAGACGAAGCTTTGCCAGAGAAAAATCGTATGGCTGAACGGGATAATTCCGCCCGCGACCATGCCGTTGTTCGCGACGATCTCCCGGATCTGTGGCTGCAACGCTCCGGGCGTGGCCATTTGTAGCGCAGCCGATCCGCTCAAGCCCTGCGCCCAGACGCTGCCGAGCCCGAGGAAGCTGGCGGCAGCGAGCGCGCGATAGTCCACGCCTTCGACGCGGCGCGCGACTTCTTTCGCGAGCACGGCGCTGAAGATGAGGCTGAAGCCCCAGTTGAACCACGAACTCGCCATGGCGAAGAACGCCACCAGCGCAACGGCGTTGCGCGGTGTCGTCGGCCACGCCGCCACCCTGCGAATGACTCGTCCCACCGGCTGCGACGTCGCGAGCACGTGACCGGTAATGATGATGAGCGCCATTTGCAGCGTGAACGGGATCAACTCCCAGAAGCCTCGCCCCCAGGCATCGATCACCTGCGGCAAACTCGAGGGCGTAAACGCGACGCCGGCGACGACTACGATCAGCGTCGCAACGAGCGCGAAGACGAAGGCATCCGGCACCCAGCGCTCGGTCCAGTCGGTCAACGCGAGCGCCATGCGCGCGAGGATTCCCGCCTTTTCAGCCGGGTCCGTGTTTTCTTCGGAACGCGAATCTGGGCGCGTCATGAACGCGATACTAGCACACCGCAAGAGCCTTCCGAACCTAACCCTTCTCTTTGACGCGATCGCTGTGCGTCCTGAGCGAGGAGCCTGACCGTGCACTTATTCCTGCAACCCGCGTTTCGGCTTCTGAGTTTTACTGATCGCGGTCCAGCTCCGCCGCGTCATGCAGCTATCGCCCAGCGGCGTGAGACGCTCGCCGTGTCGGCGGCTACCGGCGGTGATGACCACCTCGCCAATGAGCACGTCGCCCGTGAAATCGGTGATGGCCATGAACGCGATAACGCGGCGCGTAATACGCGTAGCCCGGGTGGACGACGACGAGAGGCGGAGCAGGAGCGTAGTAGATCACCTGGGGCGGTGGCGGCGGCAGCGCTTGACTGTATCTCGGCGCGGGAGTCTCCGGTTCTACCATCTCGACGCCGGCATTCGTCCGCGGAGCGGCCGCGAAACCAAACGCGAAGACCACCAATCCAATTAAACTTACTTTGTTCAACATGATCGATTCCTTTCCTGTAGTTCGCGAATTGAACCAATGAATCGTCGCGAAGTTGCAGAAGAGCCGTTGCCGCTACGATCGCTTGGTGACCCTGTCGAGGCTGTCAACGCGCAGGATCGACGAACCTCCGCTGAAACGGTCCTTCGCTGTGAATCTGCAGAACGGCTTCGCTCGGCGACCACGCGAAATGTGGCACCCCGGTCGGTAACACCGCGAAGTCGCCCGCTTCTAATTCGCGGCCCGCGCTTTCGTCGAACTTCTCTCCGATCCCGAGATGCACCGCGCCAGAGATGACCGTGACGCGTTCAGCCGCCGGATGAGTATGCGGCGGGATCTTGTAGCCGGCCGGCATTTTCAACCGGATGGTGAAGGAGCCGTTCTTCGCCGGATCGCCATCAAGGACAACCATCTGCGCACCCGCTGGTAACGACGGCGGACCGTCTCGCCACTGCATTTGGGCGGCGGCAAGCATTTTGGGCTCGGCCGGAGCCGGCGATTTGTCGGGTTTCCTGCTTTCCTTCTCCTGGGCTAGAACCAGAACTGTCGAAAGTGTCAAGACAAGCCCGAGGATGATTGGATTCTTTTTCTTCATAGAGTAGGTCGCTGGTCTGTGACTACGCGCTGTCAGTCCGCTGCAGCTCCCGCATCAGGAAGCGAAGCCGGTCGTATTGGTCCTCGTGGTTTTCTCCGCCGGTTTCAATGATGGCGAAGTTCTGCAGCGCGGCGGCGGACGACAACGGCTCATCGGCTTTCGGAAAACAGGCTGTGGCCGTGCGGCGGATCCAGACCTCGTCGATGCGCAGAAGCTGATCAGGGCCGGTCGGCGGGGTGGCGAATTGCGTGCCGGATGCAGGGCTTGCCGGAGCGATCCCGGGCTGATGCACGACGCAGACGGGGAGCGTGCCCTTGAAGGCGTTGACGATGAAAGTGCTGAGGAGTTCTGAGCCGATGGTTTCCGTGACGACGAGCAACGCCTCGCCAGCGCTGGCCACACTTTCCATGAGCGGCAGCCATGCGGCGAGCGGTTCGTGCGCGGCGTTATCGCACACCACGACACGACAGTGCCGAAGCCGCACGGCCCACGGGATGTCCCAATACATCGCGGTCGAGTCGCGCAAGAAATGCGGCGAAACCGCCCCGCCGAGCAAGACTCCCCGCCGCTGCACGAGACGGGAGTCGAATGTTTCGGAGGCGGAGCACCAGATATGGCGGTCATCGGGCACGAGTCGGCGGGCCTCGGAGATGAGTGCGAGGAGGTCGGGAGGGCGGGCGTTCATGGCTGGTGCCGAGCGTGGTCAGGAACCCGCGTAGGGAAAAGCGGTTTTTGCCGGAAGCTCGACGGATCGGCCTGAAACTTGACGGCTTAAAGCGCCGGTTCGTCGAACCGGATCTCGTGTTTCACGCCGTCTGCAGAGACGCATCGTTCCGACACTTAACCAAAAACCGGACGTATAGGTGTCTATACGTGAGTCACGTATAGGCGAATCTTTGCTTCAATTTCTTTCCAATTCTGGAGGCTCTGCCATCGCTGCTGCCACAACTTCATTTTCTTCACCATTTATGCGTATACGTGAGTCACGTATAGGCTGCGAACATGTTTGCCGAGCTGCCTCCATACCGGCAGCGCAGGGTTACTTGTAGCGAGGCATCTGGCTTCCCACCTGTTTCGCCAACCCCACGCTTCTTAACTCGACGGCTTAACGCCGTCGAGTATAGCCGAACCCGATCTCGTGTTACACGCCGCCCGCGGAGACAGCATTTTTCCACAAGGCACTCGGCAATGCGACGCCGAGCCGCTATCAGGATCTTGGAGCTGGGCCGGGATGGAAGCGAAGACAGGCACTTGCCGCAACACGAGCCTTTTTCTGATCGCCAGTAGAAACGAAAATCTCGCGTTCATGGCCGGAAAGATTAAGTCTGCTGCGAAGTGAAAGAGGAAATGGTCGATACGCATTCGAAGGCGCTGAAGATAAATCTCGATCCGCGCTGGTACGGGACGTTCGCAGAGATCGGCGCGGGGCAGGAGGTGGTGCGCTGGTTTTTCCGGGTCGGCGGGGCGGCCGGGACGATCGCGAAGAGCATTTCGGCTTACGACATGCAGGTGAGCGACGCCATCTATGGCCACGCGCAGCGTTACGTCTCGCGCGGGCGACTGCAGGCGATGCTCGATCGGGAGTTCGATCTGGACGTGGAGCGGCTCGGACAGCAGCGCGGCGATAACACTTCGTTCTTCGCCTTTGCCGATACGGTGGTGGCGCGAAGCTACAGCGGCGGCAACGAGTGCCACGGCTGGATGGGGATCAAATTCCAGAGCCGGGTCAACGATGACCCGAGCCAGATCGTGATGCATGTGCGGATGCTCGACGCGGAGGCGTCGCTCCAGCAGGAAGCGCTCGGCATCGTGGGCGTGAATCTTTGCTATGGCGCGTTTTTTTTGAACCACGTGCCGGAGGAGTTGGTCGAGTCGCTGCTCGACAAGCTGACCACGGGCCGGGTCGAGATCGACATGCTGGAATTCCGCGGGATCGAATTTCGCAACGTAGACAACCGCATCATGGCGCTGAAGCTGGTCCAACTCGGGCTGAGTGGCGCGGCCATGTTCGGCGCGAATCGCGAGGTCTTGCAGCCCTCGGACGTGCTGCACAATAAAGCGGTCCTGGTCGAGCGCGGGAGCTTTCGCCCGACCACGCACGTCAATCTCGATATGCTGGAGTGCGCGCTGACGAAATTCAAAGAGGAGCCCGCAGTGGGCGACAAGCCGGTCTTGCCGGTGATGGAACTGACGATGCACAATCTGCTCGCGGGAGGCACGGAGGTGGACCGGCGCGATTTCCTGGCGCGCGCGGAGTTGCTCGCAGCTTGTGGCACGACAGTGCTGATTTCCGATTATTTCGAGTATTACCGCCTGGCCGCTTATCTCTCCGAGCGGACGAAAGAGCGCCTCGGCATCGTCCTGGGTGTGCCGAGCGTTTACGAGTTATTCGAGGAAAAGTATTACGCGCAACTGCCCGGCGGTACCCTGGAAAGCTTTGGCCGGCTTTTTAAGAATGACTTGAAAATCTATGTCTATCCGCTGCGGCCTAGGGAAGAGGATGAGTTACAAACCATCAGCACGATCAAGGTCGAAGCCGAGTTGCAGCCGCTTTACGACTACCTCGTGGGCCGCGGTAGCTTCGTGCAGCTCGATAACTTCAATCCTGCCTATCTCTCGATCTTCTCGCGCGACGTGCTCAAGCGCATCGCCAGTGGCGACGAGAGCTGGATTGAGATGGTGCCCCCTCAAGTCGCGGAGATGATTCGCCAGCGCGGATTTTTCGGTTACGCGAGGAAGGAATAACGCGGGCTTAAGTTTCATCCACGAAGCTGATCGAACGCATAAGGGAACCTCGACATCTTCGGGCTGAAAGACGAAAGCCTCGAAGACAGCGCCAAGACGCTTCAAATTAAATAACGCGTCGGCGGCTATACGTGACTCACGTATACCAACATCTTTTGCTTCATCTCTAGTATTTCAAACGTTCAATGCCGCATCGCAACCGGCTTAGGCTAAATTAACATCCAGCTGCCCAATCTGGCCAACCCCCTTAAAGATGTGAAATGCTGCACAGGACGGGCAACCGCGAAGCATGGCTCTTGTATCGCTGCAAAAGGTAATTGGCCGGTGATCTTTCTCCGAAATGGCTCTCTGATGGATCTGGGTGCTATACGTGAATCAGGTATAAAAAGGAGGGTGTGGACATGGTCTATCGCGGGTGAACAGAAATGCATTCCGGAGAACACGAAGCTCAGGCGGTCTCAGTTTGTGAAGAGTGGTCGAACGTCCAAGGACCGTTTCGAAAACTGGACCGCTTAAAGCCATCGAGCTGAAAGGCTGACGATGATCCATAGCAACTGAGGGCCGCAGCGCAGCGCCGATTTGTGGTGTGCCGCTTCCATCAAAAGCATTTTCCAAGACCTACTCGACATGCATGGAAGTGAGTTCTGGACACGCACCGCATGAGCGCGAGCGAGCGCAGTCACTCGCCGGAGATTTTCTTATCACGGCGCTGGATAGCGGAGCCGCGATTCTGGCCAGAGGATCGAGCGTAATCTTCGGCACTGCCGCGGGGACGAACCGCGCTGCCACCGACACATTCTGAAACAGATTCTGATTGGCAAAGGGTAACGGAGGCGGTTACCAGAATGTCCTACCTTGGATTACAAGCATGCCACAAAAAACTGTGCAGCGGCCCCCAGAAACCGACCCCGTATGGGACTGGCACAACAACTACCGGCTTTGGGACGCGAACCGGAAGGTCTTTCATTCTCCCGCGAACTGGATTGAACCGGATCTCCGCTTACCACCAGCGTTTCGCAAGTCGCTGCGCGAGATGGTAGGAGCCATTTCCAGAGAATGCGCCACGGAGACTAAGGAACGAGGCAGTCGTCGGCTGGCGGGCAGAAAGGCAATTTGCGTCCTGCTTACCGGTAGAAACTCAAAGAGCGCTCTCGTCGGCGCGCAAACTCTCGCGCGCGCTTTGGGATTGGATCTCTACCGCATCGACCTAGGCGCAGTGCTGAGCAAATACATCGGCGAGACGGAGAAGAATCTGCGCCGCATCTTCGCTGCGGCAAAAGACGCTCGTGCGATCCTTTTCTTCGATGAAGCCGATGCGCTCTTCGGCAGGCGGAGCGAGGTGAAAGATAGCCACGATCGCTTCACCAACGTCGAGGCCGACTATCTCTTCCAGCGCCTCGACGCCCACGGCGGCCTGTCGATTCTCACAGTCGCCAAGCGTACTAACATCGACGCGGCTTTCCTGCGCCGTCTTCGCTTCGTTATCGCGATTCCTCCGCTGCCAAGAAAGAAGGCGGCTGCTTCACGAGCTAATGAAAACTGAACAAGCTATGATCCGCTCGATTTTCGGCGCCACTTTCTCGGTTGTGCTGCGCCTCTGGCCGACCGCAAGATAACCCTCCAAGCCGCAGCCTTGCCATACGTAACTCATGATACGCACCCCGCCTAAATCGTGATGTCGCACTGCCTTGTCGGGCGTCGGCTAAATTGTTGCTTGATAAACGTGAGACGTATTCGCTTCCAATGACGTGCTCGCCCTGTGAGGTGAGCGCTGGGAAGACGCCCGGTTAGGCTAGTTGCAGCGGGATGCTTCCCGTGCTTTTGGGATCGAGCCTTCGTGAAGACGGCTGCGTGGTGAGCCCGGCATGGTCCTGGATCGCTCTCCAGATCCGAAGAGGATTTGTGTAGTGCACACAATGAGGTTCGCCTTCGATTACGAGCAGTTCGCCATGGGCCAGGAGGTGCGTCAGGGCGAGAGCAGCGGATTGCGGCACCGTGGGGTCGGTCTCTCCTCGCAGTACCAGAGTGCGCGCCGTGATCTGGGGCAATTGATGCTCAATGTGGTCGCGGAACATCTCTCTCGTGGTGCCAATGGTGCGACGAACGCCCGCTCTGCAAAAATCGAAGATCCAGTTTAGCCAGAGTCGGATAGGCTCGCGAAACGCGTCCTGCAGCAGCCGGAAAGTTTGGGTGACCAGGGCATAAGCCTGCGGATCGAGGGTCGGCCCAATCAGAGTCAGCGTAGCGGCTCGTTCCGGCGCTTTGACCGCGAGATGGGCCGCGATCTCGGCAGCCGAGTGAATTGGCGACGAGGTGACACTGACGCAGACCCGTCGCTGACATCCAGGCAATGACCCAGTCCGCGAGTTGTGGAACGGTCAGCACCTCGGAAGGACTGTCGCTTCGACCAAAGCCCGGAAGGTCGAGTGCGCGTACCTCGTGCTCTACGGCAATGCGTTCCGCCAGCGGGATCATGTAAAGGCTGGAACTGACGAGGCCGTGAATCAGGACGAAGGGGACGCGATTGCCAGCGGTAGTTCCGCTGCTTCTGCTGCGGAACATCCGTTCATTCACGGACGTCTACCGGCTCTCCAACCGGGAAACCGCAGGAAGGCCGAGATCACGCAACAACTCAGGGAGCATCAGAGGGAAGACGGAGATCGAGTCGCTTCAGGCATCTCCAATTGGAAGCGTCAGATTCGACGACCGTGAGCCACGAAAACAGCGCGAAGCATCGCAGTCCCGGCGTCCTCGCGCTCGAGATCACTGAAGACCTCGAGCCGCTCACGCGTAATTTGCGGAGATGCGGCGGACTTGAAATGTTAGAGACTGCGGAACCGAGGCGCGGCTTCTGTTTTTTCGCGACTTTCAGCTGCAACGCGGCTAACTGGGAGACGGAACTGGAGGTTGCTCGCCACTGTCCGTCGAAGGCTCGTCCGTCGCGGGAGCAGAAGCGTTCTCGAGCTTCCGCCGTTTCTTCTCCTCCTTTTTCTTCTGCTTCTCGAGTTCTTTGCGGCGCTTCTCGCCTGAGTAATTTGGTTTGGCCATAAGGATGTAGCTGACGCTAGCACACTGACACGGGGGAGCTCTGCGCTGCTGAGCGGCAAAGAATCTCGCAAAAATCATGCGGCGTAGCCAGATGTTCCTTAGCCGTCGCCTCTGGGTGGCCATTTGGCGGACGTGGCGGCGAGCCGAATGGCCGCTCCCAGAAGCACTGCACCCTCGGCCGAAGCATTAGGTTTGTTTGGACTGAGTAGGACAATTTGCTGCTGCGCTATTTTGAACACGCTCGAGCCAGCCAAGTCTCACCGCTACGAGAACCGGTCGTTAATCGTGAACATCAACACGGCTTCGCTACAGGAGTTAGAAACGCTGCCGAACATAGGCCCGGCTCGTGCGACGCTGATAGTCGGACACCGGCCTTACAAAACGGTTGAAGACCTCGGGCAGCTAAATGGGATTGGACGTGGCGTGTTAGATGAACTGCGTCCGCTAGTAAAAACGGACGGCAAGACGCAAAAGCGCTAGGAGACTGTTGAAATAGTCGCCATGCGCTGACCCCCCGGCGGAAGGCGTGAGCGACCTCCAAACGCGCTGTAGCGTGCGCTGTCCCCAGCGCACTGGCATAGGACTTAGCCACGCGCAGAAATCCGCTGAGGACAGCGGACGCTACAGCGCGTGTAACTGCCGGCGCGGAATGGAGGAAGCATTCCTTCCATACAGTACTTCAACAGTCTGCTAGGCCTCGCCGGGCTTTGCGTTTACGCTTTCGGCCGCTGTCCATCTTTGCTGCTAGCGTCATACCACACAGGGCCGTTTGCTCTCGACCACTCAAAGCCGCCGAGTTGAGAACGCCACTAAAGAGAACTGCATCTCCGCGCTGTTTAAATTTAGAACTATATTAGGCAGGAGCGCCGATTCTGTAGTAACCAGCTTCACTCAACCCAGCAATCGCGCTGCGCTGAAACTAACGAAAGGCGGAACCGCCGGAAGCTGGCCTCTTTATTATGGCAATACTCTGGACAATTATTATCGGCCTCATCATCGGGGTGATCGCAAAATTCCTCATGCCGGGAAAAGATCCGGGTGGTTTCATCATCACGATTTTGCTCGGCATTGTCGGCTCGTTCCTCGCCGGCTTTATTGGTCGGGCCCTGAATTGGTACGGCGAAGGGGAACCCGCCGGGTTTATCGCTTCGGTGATCGGTGCAATCCTGCTCTTGATCCTTTATCGAATGTTCTTTCGGAAAACGGCGTAAAGACTCGGCGCAGCGTATCTGAGACTGCGTAGCGGATCGCGGCGATATGTCGCAGAAGGTGCTGGTGCGAGGTATCGATTCGTGGAGTTATTCCCCATGCCACTCCTGCGCGGCGCCTTTGATGAGTGTTGATTTCGCGCTAGCGCAAGGCTAAACGCGGAGCCCCGCATGGCACCGAAAGAGCTTGGAACCGGCCGAGGAAGGATGAGTGTGGACCCTTATGGGAAACAGCCAAGGCAGGGATAACGTGAAGAAACGCGCGGCACGCCGCAAAAAGACGGAGCGCCTTGCGCTGGCGGCGGCGAAGGGCAAGAAAAAGGCCGCAAAATAACGCCCCGAGGTGTCCGCCTCTGCGTTGGACTTCCTTGGCCATTGGAATCGAACTATTACTTCGCGCTCTCGCGAGCACGTCACTCCTCCATTTTCGGAGCTTCCGACTGCTCCCCGGTCGCAGCGTTTCCCGCCGACACGTTAGGCCGGATCTTTTCGAGCAGGGAGGATTTGATCCCGCGCACGCGCGCCAGATCATCCACTGACTTATAGGGCCGTCGCTTGATGATGAGCTTTGCGCGCTTCGGGCCAATGCCATTCAAGCTTTCGAGTTCCTCTAACGTCGCAGTATTGAGGTCAATCAGCTGATCGGGAGGCGTAGCAATCCACAGCAATTCTCGCTTTTCGCGACGGTGCTCTTCGCGAAGTTCAATAAGCTGATCGAAGTCTGACACGCTCCATGCGCCGCGTCGGTTAATGGCCGCGTCCAGCTGACGGTCGCCTAGCTGCTTCTCGTAGTCCGCACTCGAAATGCCGTCCGGCCGCCTTCGGTTGATCCCATGAACACGGGCGAGCCCTTCGCGCACCAAAATCGCGGCGAGATCTTCGCCCTGCGCGGTCGTGATCATCCCGTAGTAGCGCTCTTTGCGCGAGCGTCCCAGTGCTGCAGCAAATACAGTGTGCAAGGTAAACGGATCCGACAGAAGCTCGGCCACGCGGGCGGTCGCACGCTTGCCGAACTCAACCCCCTGACCCCGGTCTTGCTTCGCAAAACCAAACTCGCGCGTCTGCTCCAGCAATCGGCTCCGGTCGGACTCAAACGCTGTGATCGATTCAAAGGCATCGACAAAGTAGAGACGAATCACTTTCTCCTCAGTCTTACCGTTCCGCACAAAGCGCACACAAAAACTGTCGCCATCGTTGTAGTCAGTGTGCACCAACGTGGCGCCCGGGAATTCTTGCAGCGTTTTCGCGGCAAGGGCGGCTTGGACAAACGCAAGAATTCCTGCAAGCACATAGATGGTGGCGGCACGCATAGAGAGACAGGATGAGATTACACAAGTCGACACGAGAACGCACGATCCCTAATGCGCTGATGCCATGATGAACTTGAGGCGCCTAACAGACTGTTGAAATACTATATGGAAGGAATGCTTTCCATTCCGTGCTGACAGTTACACGCGCTGTAGCGTCCGCTGTCCTCAACGGATTTCTGCGCGGGGCTACGTCCTGCGCACGTGCGCTGGGGACAGCGCACGCAACAGCGCGTGGAGAAGCGTCGCTGACACCTCCGGGGTCAACCCATGGCGACTATTTCAACAGTCTCCTAAGCCTGATCGTGCGAGAAGCTGAACAATGAAACATCATTCGCTTACGATCACAGTATCCCTAGCCATTCTCTCCACCACGCTCGCT
>Ga0136617_10003567_pt1 | contig 13913 bp, 15 predicted proteins | sample AntDrymUQ3222106_2_FD_129672 | JGI IMG/M metagenome (GOLD analysis project Ga0136617, IMG submission 129672) | Polar desert sand microbial communities from Dry Valleys, Antarctica - metaG UQ322 (21.06) | ecosystem: Environmental > Terrestrial > Soil > Desert | place: Antarctica: Dry Valley... | reverse complement strand
CGGAGTATCGGCATAAACTGGGCTAGGACAATTGTTTTTCGCCCGTGCCTCGCGTAGAACTGCGCAGCCCGGATAGCATGCTTCTTGTTGAACAGCAGGCTGTTCTCGCGGCTGAATATCCGCGGACCGGTCGTCCGCCCGATGAAATACCCGAGCGAATTTCCGGAAATTGCCGCGACGGTCAGCGTGGGAACGAGCCAGTAGATGTCGAGATGCCCTCGCGCCGCGAACAGGCCAGCCGTAACCAGAAGCGAGTCACCGGGTAGAAAAAAACCGACCAGCAGGCCAGTTTCCGAAAAGACGATCGCCGCCAGGCCGAGGATCCCCGCCCATTCCACGAGGTCGGGAAGATTCGAAAGCCGCTGGAACAGTTCCTGAATTGTCTGCATGCGCGAGAGGTGTAATGGAAGAGAGACGTTCAAGTTCAACTGGGCAAAACCTCCGGTCAACCGGCGCGATGAGACTTCTCGCCTTCCCCGAGTCGCGGCCGCGCGGGTTCCGCAGGCCCGCGGGAAGAGCCGAGCAGGCGTTCAACGCGGCGTCCATCGTCCTGCTCGTGTTGTTCGCGATGGGATGGTCGTGGTCGATCGCGCGCGCTCGCGCCACCGGAGAGGGAGGACTGACTCCGGCGACGGCAAGCATCACCAGCGCGCTCACGAACCCGGGTGCCCCCTCGGTCGCGTATCTGACCGACGCCGCGCTCGCCGCCCTGTCGGCCCCAGCCCGGGGGAAAAGCGGAAAGCTGCGCGTAAGAATCCAGCAGCCCGGGACTCCGATCTCGCCGATCCTCGCCGATTCACTTCCCCCCGGAACGGTTACGACGTTCTCATCCGGGGCGGTAGCCGAGTCTACGTCGACCAACTTCGCGCCGAAGCGCGCTGGCATCTGGAGTCTGGCGCTCAAAGCCGGCAACGCCATCAAGCCTCTCGGTGGTTTCAGCGTCATCACTCTCCGGCCCGCAGCGGAGAAAAAGGGCGGCCGCCTCGGCCTTTACTATATCGGCAACTGGCCGACGGCGAAAAAAGGCCGGCCCGGCGTCAACTACGACGCGCCCGCGGGGTTCATCGAAGTCACGCGCGAGATGCAGAACACCCCGTTGTCGGATCACTTCAAGCTGCGGGATTTCTTCCCTCACGATCAGCAGAACGTCTGGCCGAAGTACGTGGTAGTGGAGACCAAGCTGGTTGACAAGCTGGAGCTGATCCTGACCGACCTGGAGTCGCGGGGCATCAATCCGCGCGGGGTGAGAGTGATGAGCGGCTTTCGCACGCCACAGTACAACTCGGGCGTGGGGGACACCGGCGGCCGCGCTTCTCTCAGCCGCCACATGTACGGCGATGCCGCCGACATCTTCATCGACAACGACGGAAACGGAACCATGGACGACCTGAACAAGGACGGGCGCGTGAATATTGCAGATGCGGTCGTCATCAGGGAGGCGGCCACCCGAGTCGAACGGGCCCACCCTTCGCTGATAGGAGGGATAGGCGTATATTCCGCCACGTCCGCTCACGGGCCGTTCACTCATATCGACACGCGAGGCTACTCCGCTCGCTGGTAGGAACAGGAGAGAGCCAAATGGACCAGACCACCACCGCCGGCAGCCCATCGACCCCGCTCGAAGAGCATCGGCATACCCCCGCGAACCCGAAGCGCGATCCGGCGATGCCGGTACGCCTGGCCGATCTCGAGCCGTATGTCGGGCTCGGATATCTCTCCAAGCTGTTCAAGCTGATGGCGATCATCCTGCTGCTGCTGCTGGTGTCGGAGATCATCACCGGCCTCGTGACGCAGGGCACCACCTCGATCCCGACGCTGCTGGGAGAGATGAGCAGACTGGTCGTGCTGGCGGGACTTCTATGGGGGAGTGGCGATCTCGCGCTGCTGCTGATCGACATGGGCCACGACGTGCGCGCCACGCGGATTCTGCTCGGGCGACAGGCGCTGCATCAGACCGGCTCCACCGGAATAACGCCCGCTTCGGGCGTCCCGCGCGTCGACAGCACGAGCTTCACGGAGCGTGGGCCCAGATAAGCTCTTTACCATCGGACATTCGACCAGAAGCTTCGGAGATCTGGTCGCGCTGCTGAAGCGGGAAGGCGTGAGACATCTCATCGATGTCCGCGCCTTTCCCGCTTCGAGGCGCTACCCTCACTTCTCGAAGCGGAGCCTGGAGTCCTCGCTGCCGGGAACATCCGTCCGGTACACCCACTTTCCCGAGCTCGGCGGCAGGCGGAAGGGCATAGCGGGTTCGCGCAACGTGAAATGGCGGAATGCGGGCTTCCGCGCCTACGCCGATTACATGGAAACGCCCGAATTCCAGCGCGCCCTCGACCGCCTGCTGGAGCGTGCCGCCGAAGACCCAACGGCGATCATGTGCGCGGAGGCTGTGCCGTGGCGGTGTCACCGCACTCTGATCGCCGACGCTGTCGAAGCGCGCGGGGTTCGGGTGTTTCACATTCTCGATTCCGGGACTTCGCGCCATACCCTTACTTCCTTCGCGGCCGTCGAGGAATCGCGGGTGCGCTACGACACCGGGCAGAGCGAGCTTTTCCAGCGGTGAACAGGGGCGCGCGTCCGGTGCTGGTTGCCATCTTGCATAACGCGGCCTAGCATAACGTCACGCCTAATTCACTTCCTTGCGAGGATACCATAATGCTTTGGACGATCGCGGTAATTCTTCTGATCCTTTGGGTTCTCGGTTTCTTCGTGGTCAACGTGGGCGGTGGCCTCATTCACCTCCTGCTGGTCATCGCCGTGATCGTGGTCGTCTATCGCCTCATCACCGGCAGGCCGGTCGTCTAGACGCGGAATGTCGGCTCACCGTGGCTGACGTGGCCACGGACATGATGCTGCCCTTCCATCCATTCCTGTTTCAGGAGCGGAAGGGCGGCATCGTGGCATCAGGGTATGACGCGCACGGCTGATCGCCCTGCGGGCACTTCCTCGATTCTGCCCGACTCCATTCTCTCGGCGGTGCGGGTCGTTCTGCACGAGCCGCAGGATCCGGTGAACATCGCCGCCACCATTCGCGCGATGAAGAACATGGGCTGCGCGAACCTCTATCTCGTGCGCCCGGTCGAGTACGACGCTTACCGCCTCGAAGGAATCGCGCACGACACCGGCGATGTGATCGCCCGCATCCACGACTGCGACTCGATAGAGGAAGCGCTCGCGGGCTGTGTGCGCGTGGCCGGATACACCGCCCGCCGCCGCGCCGCCAAGCGGGATGTGGCCAATCCAACCGCCGCCAGCGCCGAGCTGCTGGACTATGCGCGCTCAGGACCGGTCGCGCTGCTCTTCGGCCGGGAAGACAAGGGACTTCCCAACGAGATTCTCGATCGGGCTCACCTCGTGGTAACGATCCCGACTACGGATCACGCCTCGCTCAATCTCGCGCAGGCTGTTCTGCTGGCTCTGTACGAGCTGCACATCGCCGCCGCCGACGCCACACGCACTCTCGCGCCGCCGCGCAAGGACGCGCCGCCGGCCACCGCCGCGGAATATGAAAAACTTTTCGCCGACACCGAGCGCGCGCTCTACGAGATCGAGTTCTTCAAGACACGCACACACGAGCACATCATGCGCTCGGTGCGCACGCTTTTTTACCGCGCCGCGCCGGATTTGCGCGAGCTCGCTCTGCTGCGGGCGATCTTCATCGAGGTCATCCGGACCATCGATCGGGTAAAACGCCGGGGGTCAGGACCCCTGCAAGAGTGAAAACCCCACCTTGCGCGTGCCTACCGGTCCCAACATTTTTCCGCGGTGATTCCGCTTGTGAAATTCTTCACAAAGCGGATCTTTTAACTCGCCTTTACCCGATTATTCGCGGATGAACCTGCGCAGTGGATGGCTGGCGGTGCCCGGCTTCATCAGCATCGCCGCCCTCGCCACCATGCTCTCGGCGTACAGCGGCGCGTCTTCGTCGGAAGGATATGCACCGGAACAACCGGTAGCGTTTCGCCACACGATCCACGTCGACACGCTGAAGATGAACTGCCTGTACTGCCACTTCTCCGCGAACCGGTCTCCGGACCCCGGACTGCCGGCCGTAGGAACGTGCATGGGCTGCCACACGGTGATCGGCGTCGGGAAGCCCGAGATCAAGAAACTGGCGGCGTACTGGAACAAGAAGGAAGCAGTGCCTTGGGTTCGCATCCACAAGCTGCCGGAGTACGTCCACTTCCCGCACATGCGGCACGTCAACGCCGGCGTGAGCTGCCAGACGTGTCACGGCGATATCCAGAAAATGAAGACCGTCTATCAGGCCTCTTCGCTCGACATGGGATGGTGCGTCAACTGCCACATCGGGCAGTCGAATCCGCCGTTCCGCGCCCGCTACGATTGCGCATCGTGCCACTACTAGACCGGATGAGCGAGAGATGAGCGCCGACAACGGAGCGACGGGCGTAAAGCGCCGCGATTTCCTGAAGGTGCTGGGCGCGGGGACCGCTGCCACCACGATGCTCGGGTGCGGATCGGAGCAGGTCGAGAAGCTGATCCCATATCTCGTATCTCCCGATCAGACCGTACCCGGCGTCTCCACCTACTACGCCACCACCTGCCGCGAATGCTCGGCTGGCTGCGGCGTGATCGCTGAAACGCGCGACGGTCGCACGATCAAGCTCGAGGGAAATCCGGAGCATCCGTTGAATCGCGGCGCCCTCTGCGCGCGCGGACAGTCGGCGCTTCAGGGACTCTACAATCCCGACCGCTATCGCGGCCCGATGGTGCGCCGGAACGGCGCGCTCACAAGCGTTACGTGGGAAGAGGCGCTGCAGCTTTTCGCCACCAAGCTCGCCGAAACGAGAAGCCGGGGTGGAGCGGGTAACACGGTCTTCATCAATCAGCACGAGAGCGGAAGCTTTCCCGGGTTTCTGGACGCATGGCTGGCGGGCTTCGGGATGCCCGCGCATCTGAGCTATGACGCCGGCGCCGACCATGCCGTCGTAGCCGCCAATCGCCAGACCTACGGAGTGGCGTGGCCGCGCCTCGACTTCAAGGCAGCCCGGCTGATCGTCTCGCTCGGCGCGGATTTCCTGGATACCTGGGGCGCGGTCGTTCCCCAGCAGCTCGACTTTGCCGATGCGAGGGCGGACGCCGAGCGCGCGCCAAGACTGGTGTACGTCGGACCGAGACGGTCCCTCACCGGACTCAACGCGGATCAATGGGTTGCCTGCCGGCCCGGCAGCGAGATCGCGATCGCACGCCTTCTGGCCGGCCAGTCATCGGCGGAGCAAGCGGCGGCCGCCAGCGGTGTGGATGCGCGCGTCCTTGCCGGTCTCGCGGCGGAGTTCACGGCGACAAGCCCGGGCATGGTGCTCGCCGGAGGCGGCGGCGCGGCCGGCCTCGAGCTCGCGCTCGCGGCGAACGCGCTCAACCAGTCGCGTGGCAACGTCGGCGTTACGATAAAATCCGCGGAAGGATATCCCGGCTTCGAGCGAATGAGCGTTCCGTCGGAGCTGCGAGCTGTTGCCGAGCGAATGAGCGCTGGAGCTGTCTCCCTGCTGCTCGTTCGCGGCGCCAACCCCGCCTTCACGCTTCCAAAGTCCGTCGGCTTCAGGGAAGCGATGGCGAAGGTTCCGTTCAAGGTGAGCTTCTCGAGCTACCCCGACGAGACGTCGGAGCTGGCCGATCTGATTCTGCCCGACCACCATCCGCTGGAACAATGGGGCGACGCCGAGCCGGTGCGCGGGACAGTCTCGCTTCAGCAGCCGGCGATGGATCCGGTCTTCGACACCAGAGCGACATCCGATGTTCTGATCGCGGTGGCTAAGCGCGATCCCGCTGCCGCCGCGCGTTATCCGCAGCCGGACTATCGCAGCTGGCTGATCAGCCGGTTTCCGGGAGGAGCGGTGGGGCTCACCGCCGCACTGCCGCGCGCGCTCGCCTCGGGGACGATCGGCGGCAGCGATGCGCTGCGTCCGGCGCCGGCGCCGAGAATTGCTCCGGCCGCCGAGCAGTCGCGTGGCAACATGTATCTCGTCGTTTATCCGCACCCTCTCATCGGCGACGGACGCGGGGCGAACAAGCCGTGGCTGCAGGAGATCCCTGATCCCGTCACCAAGATCTGCTGGCAGACTGTCGCGGAGATGCATCCAGCCACCGCCGACAGGATGGGTCTCGAGAACGGCGATCACGTGACGGTTCGCACCGCGGCGGGAAGCATGACGCTGCCTGTTCTGCGCTATCTCGGGACCCAGCGCGACACCGTCGCCATCGCCACCGGGCGCGGGCACCTTCATTCGGGACGCTACGCGAAGGCGGGATTCAATCCGCTCGACATCGTTCCGGCATACGAGAACCGCGCCGGCGGAGTCGCCTACGTATCCACGAAGGCGGAAGTAGCGAAGGCGGGCGGTCATTCGCACATCGTCACCACCGAAGGATCTTCCCGGCAGCACGGGCGTGGCATCGGCCAGGCGATCACGCTCGCCGAGCTGAGAACGGGAACGGGAGCAGGGCACGACCCGGGTGCCGGGCATGCGGCGGAGGTTGCTCCGCAGGGCGACGCGGCCACTGGAGCGGGAGTCGAGCCCCAGGGTGGAGGACACGGAGCGCCGGCGGAAAGCAGCGGTGGACACGGCGCGCCGGTGCCGGGGGATGCGAGCCACGAGTTCCTGCCCGGCCTTCGCGCGCCTGTCGCGAACGACGCGCAGGGAGAGCAGGGCGACCAGCGCTCGAACGACAAGGGCATGTACGATCCGAAGCATTGGAGCGGCATGGCCAACCGCCGGTGGGCGATGACCGTCGATCTCGCGCGCTGCACCGGCTGCTCGGCCTGCGTGAGCGCATGTTACGCCGAGAACAATATCCCCACCGTTGGCGCGGACTGGCAGCACGGACCGGTGATGCCCGACAGAACCGGTTTCGGCGCGAACATTCTGCGCAGCCGCGAGATGGCCTGGATTCGCATCGAGCGCTACTTCGAGGGCGCCGAGGATGGAGGCGCGGATTTCGACACGCGCTTCGTGCCGATGATGTGCCAGCACTGCGGCAACGCGCCGTGCGAGCCGGTGTGCCCCGTCTACGCCACCTATCACGCGCCCGATGGACTGAACGTTCAGGTCTACAACCGCTGCGTCGGAACCCGCTACTGCTCCAACAACTGCCCGTACAAGGTCCGGTACTTCAACTGGTTCGGGTACGGCGAGCCTGCTCGCGCGCAGTACGCTTTTCCCGAGCCCCTCAACTGGCAGCTCAATCCCGATGTTACGGTTCGCGGCAAGGGCGTGATGGAGAAGTGCACGTTCTGCGTGCAGCGCATTCGCGAGGCGGAGAATCGCGCCGCGGCGGAGAAGCGTCCGCTCGCGCCCGATGAGTTCACCACCGCCTGCGCCGCTTCGTGTCCGTCACGCGCGATCACTTTCGGCGACGCCGCGGACGAGAGCTGGATGGTGGCGCAGACGGCGAAGGATGCGCGCGCGTACCACGTGTTCGAGGAGCTGAATACCTACACCGCCGTGGTCTACCTTAAGAAGGTGAGCCACCCCTCGCCCGGCGCGCCGGTGCGTCAATAGCGATGGCGACACTCACGCATCCGGTGCCGGCTGGCGACGAGCCGCGCCGTCCCAACATCGCGACCGCGGACGTGCAGCTGCCCGCCGTCCGGGACTACGAGCAGGTCGATCGCGAGATCATCGCGACCCTGCATCCCACGGTCGCATGGTTCATCGGGCTCGGTATTGCCGTCTTTTTCCTCGTGACCGGCATCGCCGCCTGGATGTACCAGATCTACACGGGTCTCGGCGTTGCGGGATACAACCCGCCGGTGATGTGGGGTGTGTACATCATCACCTTCGTGTTCTGGATCGGTATCGGCCACGCGGGCACGCTGATCTCGGCGATTCTGTACCTGTTCCGCGCCGGATTCCGCACGACGATCTACCGCTGCTCCGAAGCGATGACCGTGTTCGCGGTGATGACGGCTGGACTGTTTCCGATTCTCCACCTCGGCCGGCCGTGGAAGTTCTTCTGGCTCATCCCGTATCCCAACTGGCGCTACCTGTGGCCGCAGTTCAAGAGCCCGCTCATCTGGGACGTGTTCGCGATCCTCACGTACTTCACCGTCTCCAGCACCTTCCTCTACATCGGTCTCATCCCCGACATAGCGGTGCTTCGCGACAGGGAGAACATCAGCCCGATCAGAAAGAGGATCTTCTCGATCCTCGCGCTCGGGTGGCGCAACACCGACCGTGAGTGGAGACACTTCGCGAGAGCGTACCTGTTCCTCGCGGCTTTTTCCACGCCGCTGGTGTTGTCCGTTCACTCGGTGGTGTCCTTCGACTTCGCGATGGCGCTCACTCCCGGCTGGCATACCACGATCTTCCCGCCCTACTTCGTTGCGGGCGCAATCTTCTCGGGACTGGGGATGGTATTCACCATCATCATCCCGCTGCGGAAATGGTTCGGCCTGCGGCACTACGTGACGCTCAACCATCTCGACGCCGCCGCCAAGCTCTGTCTCTTTACATCGCTCGTCGTCGGCTCCGCCTACATGACCGAGTGGTTCGTCGCGTGGTACAGCGGCAATCAGGTGGAGAAGGATTTCTTCGCCAACCGGTTGTGGGGGCAATGGTGGTGGTCGTCGGCGATTCTCTACACCTGCAACATGATTCTGCCGCTCTCGCTTTTCTGGCAGAATCTGCGGCGGAGTCCGGCGTGGCTGTTCGTGCTGTCGATCTTCATCAACATCGGAATGTGGTTCGAGCGGTTCGTGATCGTGGTGCCGTCGCTGTCTCACGAGTTCGAGCCGTGGCAGTGGACGAGCTACCGTCCGACCTGGGTCGATTACGCGATCCTGGCGGGAAGCTTCGGATGGTTCTCGATGTGGTTCCTGCTGTTCATCAAGCAGCTGCCCGTGATCGCGATCGCGGAAGTGAAGGAGATAATTCCACCGAGGCTTCGCCGCAGCCACCAGCATGGCATCACCCCCGGCGGGCGACATCTGGACTACGAGCCGGACACACCGGGAGAATTCGCCTGATGCGAGGGGTACTGGGTGCTTTCCGGGAGCTCGACGCGGCGGTCAGCGCGATCGAGGCGCTGAAGGAGAGAAAGCTCGGCGAGATCCGCGTCTTCACTCCCACGCCGCGGCACGAGCTCGAGCACGCGATCGATCCCGGGCCGAGCCCCGTTCGCCGCTTCACGCTCATCGGCGGGCTCGCCGGCGCGACTTTCGGATACTGGATCGCGATCTGGACCTCGGATTACTGGCCGCTGGTAGTCGGAGGGAAGGCGATCGCGTCCTGGGTGCCATACACCGTTTTCGGATTCGAGATGATGGTTCTGGTCGGAGCACTCTCGACGGTGGTGGGGCTCCTTGTCAGCGCTCGAGTACCACGGCTCACGATGATGGTGGGCTACGATCCGCGGTTCAGTCACGGCGACTATGGGATCTGGGTGGAGTGCCCGCCGGAGCAAGCCACCGTTGCCGAAGGACTGCTGCGGGAGCACGGGGCGGTGGAGGTTCGTCGTGAGCGTTAAGCTTCGCTCGCTCGCACTGGTGCTGCCCTTCATGCTGACGGCATGCGAGTGGTTCACCGACTTCAAGCGCCAGCCTTCGATCTGGACCTGGGAGGCGGTGAAGGACTCGACCACTCCTTCGCGCGGCAACCCGCAGATGTCCGTGCCCATCACCGGATCGGCGGTGGCTGGATACCAGGTTTCCTATGGAGCGTTTCCCGCGACCATCGATTCGATGGCCGCGATCGCCAACCCCGTGGCGGCGAGTGATTCGTCTCTGCTCAACGGCCGCAAATACTACCAGATCAACTGCGCCGTGTGCCACGGCGATGCCGGAGCGGGAGATGGTCCCGCCACGAGATTCGGAATGCCGGGCATCAGCATCGTGACCGACATGACCAGGGGCCGGACGGACGGCTACCTCTTCGGAATGATCCGTAACGGCCGCGGGCTCATGCCGCCGTACAACCGCATCGAGGATGCCGATCGCTGGGATGTCGTGAACTACGTGCGCGGGCTCCAGGGAGCGGGCGGGCGCAGCGTAGCGGTCGGGCCTCTCGCGGCACCCGGAGTTACCGGTGACAAGCTGCCGGGACCGTCGCGCATGGGGCCGACAAGACCCGCGCCCTTCACTTCACCGCGCGGCGCGGCCCGAGCCGGTGCAGATACGGCGGCCGCGGACACATCGTCGCGCACGTCCGCGGCAGACACCGCGGCCTCACACGCCCCTCCCGCTTCCGGGGCGACACGATGACCGATCACGACGTGCACGTGCCGACGAGGGAGGAAATCCTTGCCGGGACGGACCGGCCCGGCCCGCGCGCTCTCAGGCTCGCTGCTCTGGTCCTCGCGTCGATCGGGATCATCGTGTTCGTGGTCGGGCTCTTCGTCCAGCCGGAACGCGCGTGGCGCGCCCTCCTCATCAACTGGCTCTACTTCACATCGATCTCGTCGGCCGGAGTGATGTTCGTGGCCGTGCAGCGCATCGCCACCGCGCGCTGGTCGCGGCCGATCGTGAGGTTCCTCGAGGGGTACGTCGCGTTTCTGCCGGTGGCATTCGTGCTGCTGGTGCTCATACTCGTCGTTGGCCGTCACCACATCTTCTGGTGGTCGAACGAGATTCCGCACATCCACGAGAAGCGCATTTACCTGGATCCGTCGTTCCTCCTGCCGCGCGCCATCACCGTCTTCTTCATCATTTCCGCGCTCAGCCTCTGGTACGTGTGGACGTCGGTCAGGCTCGATGTCGGACTCGTCCCTGAAGCGGGCTCGAGGTGGGCCCGCGGCATCCGCGACCGCATGCGCCGGGGATTCCGCGACGAGCGCCGAGAGCTGCACTCGACACACTCGCTCCAGGGAAGGCTCGCGGTGTTCCTTGGCTTCGCCTTCGTCTATGGGTGGATAGTGCTGTCGTGGGACTTGTCGATGTCGCTCGCCCCGCATTTCCAGAGCACGATGTATGGCTGGTGGTTCTTCATGGGCGCCTGGGTCGCGGCGCTCGCGAGCTGGACCCTGATCGTGCTGGCGTGGCGAAGATATCTGGGCAGATACGACCTGATCGAGGAAAAACACTTCCACGACCTCGGCAAGCTGTGCTTCGCCTTCAGCGCGTTCTGGGGTTATCTGACCTTCGGCCAGTACCTCGTCATCTGGTATGGTAACCTCGCCGAGGAAACGCACTGGATGCGGCTGCGCCTGATCGATGCGTGGCGGATTCCGACGCTGCTGACGGTCGCGCTGATGTTCTTGATTCCGTTTTTCGGGTTGCTGTCGCGCGCGGCGAAGGTGTTCTACCCAACCCTCGTGCTTTTCACTATCCCTACAATCGTCGGGCTTTGGCTGCATCGCTATCTCGAGGTCTACCCTTCGATTTACGGCGTAGTCGGCGACCTTCCGCTCGGGATCTGGGAGCTCGGCATCGCCCTCGGATATCTGGGGATCTGGGCGTTCTGTTACCTGGCTTTCATGGATGCGTTTCCAAGGATGCGGGTGACGCTGATGACATCGCCTTTCCGCGACGAGGTCCAGGTGCCTGTCGATCCGCGGACGATGGAGCCGCTCCCGGCGCACGAATAGCGCGTTGTCCGCTCCTTTGTGGAGCGCCTATATTTCGCGGTGAGGGGCGTTAGCTCAGCTGGGAGAGCGCCTGGTTTGCAACCAGGAGGTCGCAGGTTCGATCCCTGTACGCTCCACTCACTTCCTTCAAACGACCGGTCATCAGATGAGTGAGCAGGTGTCGGTCAGGAGCACGCTAACGCCCGCCGCTGAGCCGAAGACGATCCTGCTGGTCGACGACGAGCAGTCCGTGCGCTCCATAATACTGAAGATCCTGCGCCGCGCGAACTACACCGTGCTCGAGGCGGACGGCGGCGCCGCGGCCGTCGCGCTGGCGGAATCGCACCCGGGCAGGATCGATCTGGTGATCAGCGACTTGTACATGCCGGGACTGCACGGCCCAGCGGTGGCGGAAAAGCTCGCGGCGTCGAGGCCGGGACTGAAGGTCCTTTTCATTTCCGGTTACGCCGACACGGACCTGGTCGGTCGCTCCGGAGTACCCAGCGGCGCCAACTTCCTGCAGAAGCCTTTCTCCACCCAGGATCTCACGGCGGCGGTAGAGGCCGCAATGGCCTAGAGAGCAACCCCGGCTCTCGCGAGAACCTGCTTCAGGCCCTCGAGCGGCAGCGCGCCGGATTGGCGCGCCACTTCCTTGCCGTTCTGAAAGACGATCACCGTTGGAATTCCGCGGATGTTGAACCCGCCCGCGGTCCGCGACGAGTCGTCGGTGTTGAGCTTTGTAATCAGAGCCTTGCCCCGTGCATTGGCGGCGAGAGCGTCGACGGCAGGCGCCATCATCCGACACGGCCCACACCAGTCGGCGTAGAAATCGACGAAGACCGGCACGTCGCTCTCCGCGAGCGTGCGCGAAAAGGTTTCGTCGGTCAGTGTCAGCGGGCGCTCGAGCAGGATCGGCCGGGCGCATTTGCCGCATTTCGGCCCGTCCGCTGCCTTTTCCGAGTCGATACGGTTCCAGGCTTCGCAGAACTGGCATCTGACTGTAATCGCACGGACACGGGTGGCTTCAGTCGGCATCGCTCCCTCGGGCTGGTGACGGACAGACCTGACCCGGGTATCTGCAATATTCGCCGCAAGGTGGCCTGGGCGGGACGTTGAGCGGGCCACAAACACCCTGATAGTGGGTACGCTCGAACTGCTGAGCTAAAACGAGGGTTAACCCACCCTACAGGGGCTCAACTTCTGGCGAAGGCTTTCCTACGTGACTCAGCAGTATTGAATTCGTCGTCCCCTTATATAACGCGCATGTTCCCACGTCGGTCGGTGGGGTTTCGCCCCATTTCCGGCTCAGAGGGAGGCCACAAATGATTACACACATTGCTATGAGCTCATGTAAAGCCAGCCGTCGCGGCTTCACCGTGATCGAGCTGCTGATGGTTGTCTCCATCATGGGTATTCTGGCCGCGATGACCGGGCCGCACATCTCGAAGATCATCCGGCACAACCGGGTCAATCGGGCGGCGATGGTGATCACGGCCGACCTGCAAAACGCCTTTGCGTCGGCCGCGCGTCAGCGCGAGCCGGTGAGAATCTCCGCTGATGCGTCGACCAAGAGCTATCAGTTCGTCGACCGAAAGACGGGCGAGGTGCTCAAGATCCGAAGCTTTTACGGCGACACCTCGGAGTACCGCCTGACGACCCTCGTCTTCACGCCGGCGACGATCGACGTGTTTCCGACCGGAGTCTCGTCGAGTCCCGTCGTCGTCAATCTGGGCAACGGCGACTATTCCCGGCGCATAACCGCTTCGACCGCGGGCTTCATCAGGACGGTGCCGAGATGAAATACTCGCTTCGCGGTCCGCGCGGCGACGATAGCCGCGTCCAGCCGGTTTCGCCGCGACCGGGTTTCACTCTGATCGAAGTCATCGTTTCGATGATCCTGCTGGCGATCGCCGTATCGTCGCTGGCCGGGCTCACGCACTCGGTCTCGCAGAGCTCGATGAAGGTCACCGGCGCGGCCTACCGCAATGGTGTGCTGATGCACGAGGTCAACCGCCTCATCGCCCTGCCTTACGATTCTCTTGGCGTCGGGACAACGACCTTCTCGGTTTCCAGCGGCAATTACCCGCATTCGCGGGTGATCACCATTGCCGAGCCCGCGGAGAAGGTAAAGACGGTCAAGGTCATCGTCACGCCGACCAACCCGCTCTACAAGCCGGACACCCTGAATTTCACCAGGACCAACGCGAAAACGTCGAAGGTCCTCTGCACCATTTGCAATGACAAACCTTAATACGCGCGCGGCTCGCCGCGGCTTTACACTCATCGAGATCCTGGTGGGCATGGTGATCTTCGCGATCATCGGAGCCCTCTTCACCCAGCTCCTCTCTAGCCAGGGCCGGTTCTTCGACAAGCAGGGAATAAGCAACGCCGCG
>Ga0136617_10003566_pt1 | contig 13916 bp, 11 predicted proteins | sample AntDrymUQ3222106_2_FD_129672 | JGI IMG/M metagenome (GOLD analysis project Ga0136617, IMG submission 129672) | Polar desert sand microbial communities from Dry Valleys, Antarctica - metaG UQ322 (21.06) | ecosystem: Environmental > Terrestrial > Soil > Desert | place: Antarctica: Dry Valley... | reverse complement strand
GCGCGCGTCAGTGTCTCGGCCTCGCCCAGCTCGTTGCGGAGGTGCTCGGGCAGTTCCGGGCGGATGTCCACCTGAACGTCGTCGATGGGCACCCGAGCGACGAAGGCTATCGCCTCGCGGTGTACCTCGACGGCCTGGTCGAGGCGCCGGACCTGGGACAGAGCGCCGGGGGTCCGGCATCCGGACGATGATCAGCGCCTTGCGAAAGGCGCGCATGAGCGCCCCGACTTCCGTGACCGCGTCAGCACCTTCACGTGACGTTCCCCAACCACACGCTTCTCGGCGACGAGGTCGTCGCCTGGATCAGCGGGCTGGGCGAGGAAGGACTGACACGGTCAGGACGCTCGTTCGGGTGGCGGGATCACCCGGCGCTCGTCCGCCGCCCAGGAACCCCGCCGCGGCCGCAGCGAACCGGGCCCGTGTGCCCGATACTTGCTCTTGCCACTCATCTGCGACACTATCACCCGAAAGAGTCGTTGATGTGGGGGTAAGAGCGTGACGGTGATTACTGGTCGTTATCGAACGGCTCTGGTGGTTTCTGCGCTGCTGGCGTTGGTGGTGTCCGGTTGCGCAGAGTCCGGTCGGACCGCCGAGCCGGCAGGGGCCGAAGCAACCACGAATCCCTCGGGCTATCCGGTGAGCATCGAGAACTGCGGGCGCACCCTGACCTTCGACAGGCCACCGGAGCGGGCGGTCACGGGGTACGAGCCGGTGCTCGAGACGATGATCGCTCTGGGATTGAGCGACCGCATCGTGGGCCGCACGAACTTCACCGAGAACGGGCCGGACGGTTTCCTGCCGGGTCAGAAGGCCCAGTACGAGGCGATCCCGGAGATCTCGGACACCATCGCCCTGCCGTCCAAGGAGGTCATGTTTGCGCAGCGGGCCGACTTCGTCATCGACGTGAGCGCGCAGTCGAGCTTTAACTCCGCCGACGGTCAGGCGACGATCGAGGAACTCGACGCCAACGGCGCGCAGGTGTTCCTCACCGGAGGCTGGTGTGACGACGAGGGTGTCCGGAACGCCACGGTCGAGAAGACGATCGAGGACGTGCGCGACCTCGGGAAGATCTTCGGGGTGCAGGATCGGGCGGAACAGCTGGCCACGGAGTTCGAGGCGACGCTCGCCGACGTCCGGGAGCGGGTGTCCGGGCGCCCGCCGGTGCGGGTGCTCGCCATCGACAGCGGGGACGGCCCGGTTAACGCCTTCGGCGGCGAGGGCCTGACCAACGCGATGATCGTCGCGGCAGGTGGGGAGAACGTGCTCGCCGCCGTCCCGGAGGACTACACCGAGGTCAGCATCGAGCAGATCGCCGCATCTGCGCCCGAGGCGGTGCTCGTCTCCGACTACGCGGTGTTGTTCGGCGAGTCGTACCCGGCGGCCGATGTGAAGGCCGACGCGGCGTTCCGGATCGCCCGCGACAGCCCTGCCGCGCAGCAACGCCGGTTCCTCGCGGTTCCGGCCGCAGGGCAGCACCCCGGCTACCGCAACATCCTCACGCTGGTGAAGATAGCGGAGTTCCTGCATCCCGACGCCTTCGTCACATGAGGATGCGAGCGCGGGAGTCGGATCCGGCCGCTGTGCCGCGATCGGACGGGAGCGGACACGACGTGCGGCGCCTGCGTCCGTCGCCGAGCGTCCGATGGTCGGATCCGGTCCGGTTCTCGATGCTGCTGGGCGGGCTGGTGGTGGTCCTCGCCGCGGTGACCCTGGCGGCCGTCGGTATCGGTGCCGTGGTCGTTCCGGTCGGTCACACCTGGCGCATCATCGTCGGCCATCTGCTGCCCGGGATGGCGGGCCCCGCCGGGTCACCGGTCGATGACCAGATCATCTGGGAGTTCCGGCTCCCGCGTGCCCTGCTCGCGATCCTGGTCGGCTCCACGCTCGCGCTGGCCGGTGCCGTGTTGCAGGCGTTGGTGCGCAATCCCCTCGCCGAGCCGTTCCTGCTCGGGGTCTCCCAGGGCGCATCCTTCGGCGCGGTGCTGGTGTTCGTGCTCGGCTCCCTCACCCTCGGCGGGCTGGTGCTGTCGGCGGCGGCCTTCGGCGGCGCCCTGCTGGCCACCGCTCTGGTCTACCTGACCGCACAGCGATCCGGGCGGATCACACCGTCGCGGCTGATCCTGGCCGGCGTCGCGCTCGCGTTCCTGTTCCAGGCGCTCTACAGCTACGTGTTGCAGAAGGCCGACAGCGGACGCGCGGCGCAGGCGATCCTGTTCTGGCTGCTGGGCAGCCTCGGCGGGGCCCGGTGGGACGTGCTGGCCGTACCGGCCGTCGTACTGGGCGCCGGTCTGATGGTGCTGCTCGTGCAGTTCCGGCCGTTGAACGCACTCGTCGCCGGGGACGAGACGGCGATCTCCCTCGGCGTGGACGTGAACCGGCTCCGGATCGCCCTGTTCGTGCTGACGTCGCTGCTGGTCGGCGTGGTCGTGGCGGTCAGCGGCGCGATCGCCTTCGTCGGACTGATCATCCCGCACGCCGCCCGGCTGATCGTCGGCGCGGACCACCGGCGGGTGCTGCCGGTCACGGCGCTGCTGGGCGCGATCTTCCTGCAGCTCGTCGACATCGTCGCCCGCACCCTGGACGCACCGACGGAGCTGCCGCTTTCCATCGTGACCGCCGTGGTCGGCGTCCCGTTCTTCCTATGGCTGCTGCGGCGCAGGACGCCCGACCGGGTGGAGCTCACGGCATGAGGCTCGTGCTCGACGGAGTCCACGTGGAGCTGGGTGGCAGGGATGTCGTGTCCGGCGCAGACCTCACCGCGGAGGCCGGCGAGTTCGTCGGCCTGGTCGGCCCCAACGGCTGCGGCAAGTCGACGCTGCTGCGCACGCTGTACCGCGCCCTGCGGCCGGCGGCCGGCCTGATCAGCCTCGACGGCGACGACCTTTCCCGGCTCACGTCGCGCGAGGCCGCGTGGCGCACCGCGGTCCTGGCGCAGGAGGGCCCGCCGGACTTCGACTTCACCGTGCGCGAGGTGGTGGCGATGGGCCGCATTCCGCACAAGGGCCCGCTCGACCGGGACAACGCAGAGGATCACCGGATCTGCGACGCCGCACTCGACCGGGTCGGCATGGGCGCCAGCGCCACCCGGACCTTCGGCACGCTCTCCGGTGGGGAGCGGCAGCGGGTACTGATCGCCCGCGCGCTGGCCCAGCAGAGCCGGCTGCTGCTGCTCGACGAGCCGACGAACCACCTCGATATCCGCTACCAGCTGGAGGTCCTGCATCTGGTGCGCGACCTCGGCCTGACCACGGTCGCGGCGCTGCACGACCTCAACCACGCCGCCGCGTTCTGCGACCGCCTCTACGTCATGGCGGGCGGCCGGCTGGTCGTGGGCGGCCCACCTGACGACGTGCTGACCGGCGACCGCATCGCCCACGTGTTCGGCGTCCGGGCGCACCGTCTGGTCGTGCCCGGCAACGGACGGGTCCACCTCTTGTTCGAACGGCTCGACCGGAAGGTGACAGCATACGACTGAGTCGGCGATTGTTGGCGCTGGTGCCCGCGATCCGGTGGCGACTGGCCGAGCTGGTCGCTCTCCTGCTGGCCATCACGGCAACCTACGTCGGGCAAAGCCTCCGCATTGCCCAGGTGCTCGGCGCCGTGGTTGCTGGGGGCTCGCTCGCCTCGGCCGTCCCCCTGCTCGTCGGGATCCTGGTGCTGCAGGTGGTGCGCAGCATCGGTTTCGTCGCGCGTGAGTCGCTCGGTCTGATCGCCGCCGGGATGGTCAAGCAGGAGCTACGCCGGCGCGTGGTCGAGAAGTTGCTGCCGCATCGAACTCCGCCACCGCCGGATCGTCGGCCCACCGGTCCAGCGCGCGGCGCATCCGGCGCAGGTCCGCGAGTGTGTGTGCACTGCCGGTCTCGACCGCGACGGCCAGCGCTTCCCGGCCCGCGGCGACGGCCCGGTCCACCTGCCCGTCGAGCGCCGCGGCCACGGCGAGGTTCGCAGCGTACCGGCCGTGGTCGCGTCGGTAGCCGAGCGGCAGCCGGGTCCGCGCGGCGTCGAACAGCTCCACCGCCTCAGCGTGGCGGCCCAGCTCGACGTAGGCCACGCCGCGTTGGAACTGCACCCGCTCCGGGGAGTGGAAGTACACCCACGCCGGTTCGTCCTCGGGGTGCTCGGTCGCGGTCGCGGTCAACTCCTCGGTGCGGTCCATCAGCCGGTCGGTGGTCTCGGCGGCGCCGTCCAGGGCGTGCCCGCGTGCCTGCTGTTGAGTGATGAGGGCGAGCACGCTGGGGCTGACCCGCTCGGGCTCGCGCTGCCCGGCCACCGCGAGCCCGACCGCGCGGGCGGCGTCGCCCTGCGACCATGCCAGGTGCGACTTCAGTGACCACACCGAGGTGGCCATGTTTGCGTCGCCGACCTCAGCGGCGGCGTCGGCCGCGCGGTCGTAGTGCGCCAGCGCCGCCGCGGGTTGCCCGGTGTCCTCGCCCATCCACCCGGCGAACTGGCGGTACTCGCTGGCGAGCCCGACCAGCCGGGCGCGCACCGGGCCGCGCACGTCGCGGGCCAACGACTCGATCAGCGCGACCTCGGAGAGCACCGCGGGCAGCACCGGTCCGGCCCCCACGACGTCCTCCAGAGCACGTTGCCGGGCGAGCACGGCGGCTAGGTTCTCGATCACGGCGGCGTCGACCCGGCGCGGCTGTGCGACGACGGCGGCGAGTCGGTCGAAGGCGTCGACGTCGGCGGCCGGGTCGCCGTTGCCCGCGAGTGTGACGGCGGCCACCGCGGGTGGCAGTGCGCCCGGTTGTCGATCAAGCCGCCGAATGCCGGCCAGTTGCTCCTGCAGTACCGCGATCATCGCGCCGTCGATCCGGCTGGATATCTGAAGCAATTGGCGCAGATCAGCCCTCGGATCGTCGACGGTCGCGGAGGCTGGTAGTGGGGCGAGCAGTTCGTCGATGCTCAGTCCAAAGATGCGTTCGAGCAGCCGGGCTGTTGCGGGGCGAAGCGGTGCGAGCGGTTGACCCTTCGGGCCACGGCCGGCGACGAGGCGTTGCAGGTGGCGGATGCTGAGCGTGCCCGATTCCTTGTGGTCGCGGGCGAAGATCTCAGCGTATTCGGCGAATTCTTCGAACGTCTGTCGACGTTCCCGGATCTTTCGTTCCAGCAGAGTTCTGGCAGCTCGCATGGTTCTCCCGTTCGGGGCCTGACGGGTCGTCAGGATGTGGTGCGCGTGTCACCCGCAGGTCGTTCAGCTCGATCCCATCCTCATGGCAGGACGATCTCAGCGTAACTGGGACCGTCTGCTTCTCTTTGCAAGGTGCGCGCTCTGATCTCGTGCATTCTGAGCTCGCCGGCATCGGGTGGAAGGCGGCGACGGCCACAGGTGACGCGGCGGCGAGGGAGAGCTGGCAGTCCTGAGGTTCGGGGTCGAGCTCGTCACGGCTCGAGATCTCGGCGCGATCGAACCTGGATCGAAGGAAAGTCGGCCGTCGAACTCCCCGGTCCGCACGCCGACGAGGAAGGCGTCCACCCGTTGGAAATGTAGAGGTGAGCGGTCCTCGCGCGCCGGTGGCCCTCGGCGTTGACCGTGTGTTCCCGGGTTGTGCCCATAGGCCAAGGCGCTGGGCGAGCGCGACGGGCAGTCCGACGCAGCAGTGAGTCAGGTCGTCGGGCGCTCTCCGTCATCATTCCGGCTGACAAGCCCGCGCCACCGCTAACGACTCCCGGCGGCCGACGAAAAGCGGGTGGAGCGGCCGAACGGTCCGCTCTGAACCGCCGAAGAGAGGAGCTGTCCAGGATGTCCCTACTAGCCAGGATGAGTCGGGGGGACCGGCGCGAGCGCACCCGCCAGGCGTCCGCGTGGGTGTCCGCCCGCGCCGGCCGACCGATCCGCTACGGCCTCTTCGCGCGGCTGTCTGACCGGATGCAGGGCAACCGGGACGGGCACCTCGGTCTTCCCTCCGCCGATGCCGATTTCCCGGCCACCCCCGTCATCCGGACCCTTGTCAGCGCCTTCGACGGTGCCCACCACGATGAGCTGCAGCGGATCGAGCGCGACATCGCCGCCTGGCGCGAGGAGGTCGGCACGCGGCAGGCGCAGCTGGTTACCGCGCGCTCGGAACTCCACCGGCTCGAGGCCAAGGTGAGGTCCATGCCCGAGTCGCTCTCTGCCGACGACCTCAAGCAGCGCCGCCCCGGCGAGACCGACACCGACGAGACCATCGTCCGAGGCCGTCGCACCCGCGCCCACGAACAGCGCCGTGCCGCCCTCGACGCCCGCATCGACGCGCTGCGTGCGCAGGCGCATCAGCTCGACGCCGAGGTACAGCGCATCGAGGAGGCTGTTCTCGCGCGCCGGACCATCGGCGCCGTCCGCGTGGCCCGCCTGCACGCGTACACCGAGCGACGCATCGCCACCTATCACCGCCGGTTGCTGCGGGTCCACCCCGACGCCGCCCGTCTCGCCGCGATCCTGCCGAGCACGAACCCCCGACTGCCCCCATGGGCCGACGAGCTCGTGCCCGCAAGCCCCGAACCCGTGAAGTCGGCCTGCGCGCTGCGGCCCGCCGCCGAAGGAGGTTCCCGATGAGGTTCCTACGTCGATCGAGAGGTCACGCCGAGGTGCAGAAGCGGAAGCTCCCTCGGTTCACCGAGCTCAAGGAGCTCGACCTCTACAGGCCCCTGCCCTACGCCATGCAGCCCACGGTGCACCTGGGGGCCGCGCGTCAGCGGGTCCGCCAGCTCGTCGAGGACCTGCTCCCCGGCGCCCTCGACGAAGGAACAGGCGGAGCGCTGGATCGGCTCATCGAGTCCTGGGCTGCCGCCGAGATCGAGACGCTCAAGGCCGAGCACGCCGACCACAGTGCCGTCGTCGACCGGCTCGTGGGGCTGGCCAACGAGCAGGTCTTCCGCGCTCAGGCCACCGCCGACCGCGACCGGCAGCTGCTGGAGCTGGCGCAGCGCGACCTCGTGGCGGCACGGGTCCGGCTTGGCGCCGACGCGTCCTGGCCGGCAGAGGTTCAGACCACAGCCGCGAAGCCGGCTACCCCGGAGGTGCCGAGCCTCCGGCCGGCTCCCGAGTCCGACGAAGTTTCCACCCTGAACCGGGAGAGCGCGGCATGAGCACACCGCAGACCGATCACCGACAGCCGCACCGCCTTCCCGGCGGCGTGATCCACGACCTCCCGTCCTGGATACCGCTCGTCCTCGCCGTCGGCGGCGACTTCGCGGTGCTCTACGCAATCCTCGAGCTGGTCCTGGGTTCGTACCCGGAGCTCACGATGCTCGCCACCCTCGCCACGACGGCGATCGCCGTCGCGCTGGCGCACGCCGTCGGCGTTCAGTGGGTCATGCTTCGGTGCGGCGACACGCGCGCGAGCAGGGCCCTGCTCGGCATCGCCGCTCTCGGGTACCTCGCCATCGGTGCCATGGCCTTCTTGCTGCGGATCAGCACCCCGCTGGACACGCGCGCCTCGACGGGCGGATTCGGCGGTGCGGCCACTGAACCCGCGGTGAGCCATGAGCTCACCTCCGGCCTGTTTTTCCTGGCGCTGTTCCTCGCGAGCGGTGCTTTCGCGATCGGGTTCGCGTACCACCACCACAATCCGGACGTCCGTGCGTACCGGCTGGCCCGCGCAGCTTGGCTGAAGATGCACAAGCGGGCCGGGGCGAGTCGGGCCGAGTTGGCCCGCGCCCAAAGCGTGTACGAGCAGCAGCTCGAGGAGCGAAAACGGGAACAGGACCGCTTCGCCGCCGCCCGCAACCAGGTGTTGGCCGGGGCAGCCGAGCTCAAGAACGAAGCCCGCGTGCTCATGGCGGCCGCCAAGGCCGACCCGTCGGCAACGGACGGGATCATCGGCAGCGGACCTCGGCCGCTCGAGGCGACACCGTGAGCGACGAGAAGCAGCGGACGACCACGATCGGCCGTCTCGTCCTCACCAGCTGCCGCCACTGTTCCCGGCGGCTCGCCCGCTGCGTCGTCTGCGACTGCCGTTACGACACCGGTCGGCTGTGCCAGGCCTGTTCGTTCGGGCTCGCGTGCGTCGTCTGCGGGCGGCACTGGACCAACCCTTGAACGATCACTCCTACCAAGAGACACCAAGAGACGGAGCACTCGTGCCCACCCGACTGTTCGCCCCCCGCCGTGCTCTCGCCGTGCTGGCCGTCGCCGCCGCCCTCACCGCGTGCGGCATCGACCAGGCGTCTGACCCGACCGTGACAACGGGCCCGTGCCAGGTCACTGATGGACCCGTCGCCGTCGCGGTGGCGAGCCGGGCGAACACCCCGGCCGCCGAGCCGCTGCCGGCGGGGGTCGTGGGCGTGCTCGACCAGGTCGTCCGCCGGGTCGGCCAAGACGGCACCGGCCCGGAGATCAGCCTGATCGCGGTCGACGGCGCGCCGTTCGTCGTCGGCGGACAGGCATTCCAGCCGTCGTCGCACAACGACTCCGCCCTGGCGCGGGAGCGGGAGGCCTACCTCACCGAGATCGGCCGCGGTGTCGCGGAGGCGAAGGCCCGCACGGGCGAGGCCGACATCCTGCGCGGTCTGGACGTGGCCGCCCGCCAGGCCAGGGCGCAGGGGGCGGGGACGGTCGTCCTCGTGGACTCGGGCCTGCAGACGGTCGCGCCGCTCGACTTCCGCGAGCCGGGACTCCTGCAGGCCGACCCCACCGAGCTCGCCGAGTTCCTCCGCACGAGCGGGTCGCTCCCCGACCTCAGCGGTCTGACGGTGCTGCTCTACGGCATCGGTGACACGGCTGCACCGCAGGAGCCGCTCGGCACGGCGGCGCGCTCGCGGCTGGTGGAGCAGTGGTCGGCGATCGTGGCCGCCGGTGGGGCCACGTGCTCCTACGTCGACCAGACGCCCCGGACCGGCGCTGCCCCCTCGGGTTCCCCAGCGGTATCCATCGTCGACATCGATCCGCCCGTGACCCTCGACATGAGCGGATCGCAGCCGATCAAGCTGACCGACGGGGGTGAGGTCGGGTTCGTGACCGGGAAGTCCGACTTTCGGGACCCGGACGGAGCCGCCAAGGTGCTCCGTCCCCTGGCGGGTTGGCTCGCCGCCGACCCGGCCAGGGGCTTGCACCTCACAGGCACCACGGCGCGCTCCGGCACCGATGACTACCAGCTCGACCTGTCCCGTCAGCGGGCCGAACGGGTCAGACGGACCCTCGCCGATCTCGGAGCTGACCCGAGCCGCGTCGTGGCCGTGGGCGTCGGCAGCCGGTTCCCGCAGTACGTGCACGACGCAGGCCCGGACAGCGAGCTGCTGCCCGGCCCGGCAGCCGAGAACCGCAGCGTGATCATCGAGCTGCAAGGGGCCTGAGACGTCGGACGTAGCGCGGCATGCAGGGCGACCGCAGGTATGGCCTGTCAGATAGGCGTCCTCGTAGCGTCGTTGCTGGCCTGGCGCGCCGTTGCCGGTACATGCTGCACTGGAGCTCATCACCGTCATCCTGTACCGTACGAAGCGCAGGTGCACATCACAGGCAACAGCCGAGGAGGGTCTATATGTTTCACCCGCTTGAGATGGACGACCTGGAAGAGCTCCCCGCGGGCCTGAGGAGGGGCGCACACACTCCCGCCGTGGACAGCCCGTTCGAGTGGGACATCGTCGACGAGGACAGCAACTGACGATCACGTTCCCGGACGGACAGGCGGCGACGCGTCGGCAGGCCGACGCGTCGCCGTCGTCATGGTGCCGCTTGTCATGACGCGCCGATGAATCGAGCCCAACCCGGATCGGTCCGGCTGACCGCCGGCTGTCACCTCTACCCGGCACCGGACGGCACGTGGTGGTGCGCGCTTCCCGGCGACCACTTCATCCGGCTCCGGGGGTCCGATCCACTTCTGCGCCGGCTGCAAGGCCACGTGCACGGCGGGACCGCGGACCCGGCCGCCCTGGCAGAGGTTCCGGAACTGGTCGACCAGCTCGAGGCACGGGGTCTGCTCGTCACCGATCTGGACGGTGGCCCGGCCGCCGGGCAGCTGACCGAGCGCATCGTGCACGTCGAGGGTGACAACCCCGTTGCGGACCTGATCGCCCAGCTGCTCGCCGGCCAGGTCCGTGTCGTGCGGGGCCGCATCGAGCGGGACTCCTTCGCCGAGCTCGACATGGCCGTGTCGTGCGCGGGCTGGCTCCCCGACGCCCACTGGCGCGAGATCGACATCTGGAGCGTCGAGCACGACGTCGGATGGCATCGCGTGCACGCCGAGGGTCGCCGCTTCGTCCTCGGCCCGTGCTCGCTGCCCGGTCGCACCGCCTCCTACGCCGACATCCGGGCTCGGCGCCTGGCCGCGGCCGGGCTGGCCGATGAGCTGGTGGCGCACTGGGCCTACCTCGACGCCGACGCCGACGTCGACACGGGTGAGATCTTGCCCGCGGTGCCCTGGCCGTCGCCGGGCGGCGTCGCGGTGATCGCCGGCCTGCTGGTCTCCGACGTACTGGCGTGGCTGTCGGGACAGCCCGTGCCGACCGAGGGTCATCAACTCGAGGTCGATCTCGGGGCCGCCTCGATCCGGCGGCATCCGGTCCTGCCCCTACCGGAGCCGCGGCCCGGTGACGGCGCCGGACCCGATCCCGATGGCGTGGCCGAGCGGCTGGTCGACCCCCGGCTCGGTCTCATCACGCGGATCACCCGTGAACCCGCGCTGCCGGGAACGCTGCGCTCCTGCGTCACCTACACCGCGCACGTGGCCGCGACCGACCGCTTCAGCTCGTGGTCGGCCGATCGCGAGACATCCGGTGCGGCGTTCGGTGACGAGGACGCCGCCCGACGAGCCGCGGTCGGCGAGGCCGTCGAGCGCTACTGCGGCAACGCCGTTCCCGAGCAGCTGACGCGGACGTCGTTCACGAAGCTGGTGGCGTCCGGTCGGCGCGCGATCGACCCCACGGACCTGGCGCTCTACTCCGATCAGCAGTACCGGACCCCGGGGTTCCCGTTCGTTCCGCTGACCCCTGACCTCGACGTGGCCTGGGTCCCCGGCCGGGACCTCGCCGACGGCGCGGTGACGCTCGTCCCCGCATCGCTGGTCTACCTCAACTACCACCGGGCTGGACACGACCGAGCCGGCCACGACGGCGAGCCGGCCACGAACGTGCAGGCCTTCGCCGGAATCGCGGCTGGGACGACCGTGGCGGCGGCCACCCGCTCCGCGCTCGAAGAGCTCCTGGAACGCGACGCCGTGACGATGTGGTGGACCAGCGGCGCCCCGGCCACCAGGGTCGACGTCCCACCCCGGTCCCGGCTCGGTCACCTGCTCGCCGATCCCGACGCCGCCGGCCTGGACGTCACCTTCCTGCAGGTTCCCGGCTCGTTCGAGGTTCCCGTGCTCGGCGCCTATCTGGTCGACGCCGAGCGCCGCGTCGTCACGCTGGGCACCGCCTGCCGCTCCTCGCCGTCCGCGGCCGCGTTCAAGGCGCTCACCGAAGCGGTCGCCAGCTACCGGCTCAGCCGGGAGCTGCTCGATCCGCATTGCGCGTTCTGGGAGGCCGTCGCCGCCGGACGCATCAGCCCCGCCCCCTACCGCCCGTTCCGTGCCGATCGCTGCTACCGCGACTCCTTCCGTCAGGGCTGGCGCGACGTCCACGACCTGAGCATGCACCTGCAGATCTACCTCGATCCGCGGATGCAGGACGAGCACCTGGGCCGGCTCTCCGCGCCCCCGAAGGCGACCTCGCTCGCCGCCCTGCCCGATGTCGGGCCGGACCCGCAGGCGGCGTACCTGACGATGCTGCTCGCACAGGGCCTGAGACCCGTGGCCGTCGACGTCACGACCCGTGACGTCGACGCCGCGGGGATGCACGTCGTGCGCGTCGTCGTCCCCGGGCTGTACTCCGGCGCCCCCGCGGCGTTCCCGCTGCTCGGTGGTCGACGGCTCTATCGCGGGACGCGGGAGTGGCTGCCGCGGCCGCTGACCGAGGAGAACGTCGTTCGCGCACCACTTCCGTTCGCGTGAGATCACCCGCCGGGACGAAGAATGAGGAGTCGGATGCGGATCGGGCTGGGTCTGGGATGGGTCGGGGAACCCGTCGACACGCTGCTCGCGGTCGTGCAGGCGGCTGACCGGCTCGGGATCGACTCCGCCTGGAGCCTCGAGGAGTACGGCCCGGACGCGGTGACGGTTCTCGGCTACCTGGCCGCCCGGACAGAGCGGATCAAGCTCGGTACCGGCATCATGCAGATCCCGGCCCGCACGCCGGCGATGACCGCCATGACCGCGCTGAGCCTCGATGTGCTCTCCGGCGGGCGTTTCCAGCTGGGTCTGGGCCTGTCCGTCCCGTGGTTGGTCGAGGGCTGGCACGGGGTGCCCTACGGCAAACCGCTCCAGCGCACCAGGGAGTACGTGGCGATCCTGCGCAGCGCCATGGCGGGCAAGAAGGTCGAGCACGCCGGAGAGCACTACCAGGTCCCGTTCCTCGGCCCCGGGTCCAGCGGCGCCAAGCTGATGCGCACGCTGATCACGCCGGTCCGCGAACACATCCCGATCTACCTCGCCGCGATCGGCCCGCGCAACGTTGCCCTGACCGGCGAGATCGCCGACGGGTGGCTGCCCGGCCTCTACGCACCCGAACATGAGGCGGTCCTCACCGCACCGCTCGACGCGGGCCTGCGGAAAGCGGGACGCGACCCGGCCGACGTCGACATCGCACTGATCATGCAGGCAGCCCGGCGCGACACCGTCGAGGAGGCCCGGGACTTCCTCCGTCCGCTGTTCGCCGCCTACCTCGGCCCGAAAGGACCACGGATGGGCAACCCGTACTTCGACGTCGCGTGCCAGATGGGGTACGAGGCGGCCGCCCACACCGTCCGCGAGCACTACACGGCCAGGCGGCGGGCCGAGGCCGTCGCGGCGGTACCCGACGCCTTCATCGACCAGGTCGCCCTCGTCGGGCCGCTCGACGCCATCGTCGATCGGATCGCGGCGTGGCGGGAGTCCCGCGTCGGCATCCTCGTCCCCGTCACCCAAGACCTCGAGCTCCTGGAGGCCGCGATGGAGGCGGCGGGGTGAGCACCCATCACGTTCCCGGCAGGTGAGACCCGTCGCCAACGCCCGGTTCGCGGGCTGTGGCGGATCACCTATCCGCTGATCGTCACCAACTTCGCGCAGGTGCTGATCACGATCGTCGACACCGCGCTGCTGGCCCGGTTCTCGACGTCCGCGTTGGCGGCCGTGGCGTTGGCGGCGCCGGTCTACCTGGTGGCCATCATGGTCGTGCGAGGGTGGGCAACCGCGGTGCAGATCGTCGTGTCGCGTCGGTTCGGGGCCGGCGACCACGCCGCGGTGGCCGGCATCACCGCGGCCGGGCTGGCCGCCGGGGTGCTGACCGGAACAGCATTCGGGGGTGTGCTCTTCCTGCTGGCCCCGACCGTCCTGCGGCTGCTCGGCGGCGACCCGGCGCTGACCGCACCCGGCGCCGACTACCTGCAGATCCTGGCGGTAGCGGTCCCGTTCGCGGCCGCCACCTTCGTCCTGCAGGGGGCCTACGCCGGCCTCGGTGCCACCCGGGTCGCGATGGTCATGATGATGCTGGTCAACGTCGTCAACCTGGTGCTCGGGGTGGTGTTGATCTTCGGGCTGGGGCTGGGTGTGGTGGGAGCCGGACTCGCCGGACTGGTGTCGACGATCGCCGGCACCGCCCTCATGGTGTGGTACGGGCGCCGGCGGCGCACCGGACAGGTCGTGCTGTTGCGACGACGCGACCTGCGGTCGTGGCGGACGGCGACCCCCACCCTGTGGCGGCTCGCCTGGCCGGAGGCCACGCTGCTGTTCTTCGGATACTTCAACGAGGTGCTGGTCATCGGCTTCGTCGCCCAGCTGGGTGGGCTGGAGCTGGGCGCTTACCGGTTGCTGGACAACCTCACACTGGTGATCTACACCCTCGTCGCGGCAGCGGGCACGGGCGTCACCATCGCGGTCGGACAATGCCTCGGCGCCGGCCAGATCGAGTCGGCCAGGGCGTAT
>Ga0136617_10003565_pt1 | contig 13917 bp, 12 predicted proteins | sample AntDrymUQ3222106_2_FD_129672 | JGI IMG/M metagenome (GOLD analysis project Ga0136617, IMG submission 129672) | Polar desert sand microbial communities from Dry Valleys, Antarctica - metaG UQ322 (21.06) | ecosystem: Environmental > Terrestrial > Soil > Desert | place: Antarctica: Dry Valley... | reverse complement strand
TGCAGGCGACGTTCTACGCATCGCCGATCTTCTATACGGCGGCCTATGTGCGCGAAAAGGCCAACGAGACGGTTCTGTGGCTGATGATGTGCAACCCGTTCGCAGCGATCATCCAGGAGACCCGCCACGCGATCATCGACCCCAGTCACGAGAGCGCGGCGAGCGCGATGGGTGGTGCGCAGTGGCTGCTCATTCCCGCGTTCGTGACCGTGGTGATCGCCGCGATCGCGTTTCAGGTCTTCAACCGCGCGGCGCCGCGGATCGCCGAGGATCTCTAGGAGAGACCACTAGGTCTCTGCAAACGAGGCGAGCACCTGTGGATAGACGCGCGACGCGCGAAACGCCTCCGCCGCTTCGCGGCCGGCCTCGCCCACGGCGGTGAACTCGCCGGGGTCCGCCCGCACGCGGGCCAGCAGCTCGACGAGATCCGCCGAGCTGCGGATCTCGAGGTGATCGGCGCCGGGGCGCAGGTGCAGGCGTGGATGCAGCGGCTCGCTGACGAGCAGCAGACCGGCCGCCAGGTAGAGGCCCACGCGGGGACCGAAGCCCGGCGCTTCGTCGTCGCGCACGTTGATCGCGACGTCGGAGCCGGCGAGCGTGGCAGCGAGCGCGTCGCGCTGCAGGCCGGCCGCGATGTGCAGCACCTCGTGGCGATGCTTGCTGTCGATCAGCAGTTGCTCGTTGCGCTCGCTGCAGTGGCCGATCACGAGCGCGCGCCCCGTGCCCAGCGCGCGGCGCGAGGGGGCGGCGAACAGCTCGTCTGCGACCGGCAGCGGCCGGTCGATCACGGACACGTAGTCGGCGGCCGTGGCCAGCCCGGCGCGGTAGGCCGGCGACGCGAACGGCAGGTCGGGATGGCGCTCCCAGCCGGGCGGGCGGTCAGGCTGCACCGCCCACGCGACGACGGGAACGCCGATCGCGCGGATCGCGGCGGCCGGGACGCTGTCGACGCCGAACACGACGACGAGCTCGGGCGAGTGCTCGGCGACGTGCGCGAGCAGGCGCGCCTGCGCGTGGTTCGCGCGATGCTCGACGAACGACGCGTGCAGGCCGTCGACCGGCGCCGACGGGACGGCGTGTCCGACCTCGCCTGCCCGCCCGACGAAGGTGACGCGCAGCGGCGTGCTCACAAGCGCTCAGAGCCGAAGGCGTCGAGGTCGGCCAGCAGGTCGGCGATCAGGCGCGGGTAGACGCGCGACGCGCGAAACTGCTCGGCCTTGCGCCGGCCGCGGATGCGTACGCGCTGGTGCGCGCGCGGAAAGCGCATCACGGCCTGCAGGGCGCGGCGCAGCTCGCTCGCGTTGTCGACGTGCAGGTAGTCGATGCCCGGTTCGAGGCCGTGCAGCGGGTCGAGGTCCTCGGAGATCACGAGGTGGCCGCAGGCGAGGTGCATCGACACGCGGTTCTCGAACGAGGGGTAGTTCTCGTTGTGCAGGTTGATGCCCACGTCATGGCGGTGCAGCAGCTCGACGAGCTCGTCGCCGGACACGCCGAAGGCGACGTGCAGGACGTCGTGATCGAGCTTGGAGGGCGCGAGCAGCCACTCGCGGTGCGGCGTCGAACGGCCCACGAACAGCACGCGCGGCGGATGGGCCATCGGCGCGACGGGCGCGAAGAAGCGGTCGGCCACGGGCAGCGGCAGCGAGCGCCAGATCGCCAGCACCTCGCCCGCCGCCTCGGCGATCAACGGGTCGAAGGAGACGACGCGATCGAAGTTCGAGGCGTCGGTCTGGCGCAGGTCGCGCAGGCGGCGCTGCAGGTCGGCGTGCGCGCGCTCGCCGCGCGGCAGCGGCTCGGAGAGGAAGCCGAGCGTGACGGCCGGCAGCTCGGCGAACAGGCCGGGCGGCACGACCTCGGGGCGGAACACGACCGCGACGTGCGGCACGAAATCGCGCAGGCCCGCGATCAGCGCCTCGCCGTCGCCACCGGCGCGGAACTCGAAGAAGCGTGGGATCAGCCCGCCGGCGGGCGCCTCCAGCGCGCACGCGGCGAAGAACGTCGTCTGCCCGACGAAGGCCACGCGCAGCGGCCCGCCGTGCGGGCGGCGCGGGCGCACCCGCGCGAGAGGAGCAGGAGGGGATCCCAGGGCGCGGCTACGATAGCGCGCTACGTGGCCCGTCTCGCAACAGTCCGCCCCGAGGCAGGCCACCCGCGGTGACCGACTGGCAGGAGCGCATCACCGCCGGCAGCGATCCGTCGGTGCGCGCGGAGCACACCCTGCGCTACGCGGTCGCCGCGCCGATCGTCGCCGAGGCCGCGACATGGTGTGACCTGGGCTGCGGGACCGGGCTCGCTGCGAGCTGGGCGACCGACGGGCCGTTCGGCGGGCGCCTGGTGCTCGTCGACGTCGACGAGGCGAGCGTCGCGCAGGCCGCCGCGCACCTCGGCGCGGCGGGCACGACGCCGCTGCGCGCCGACCTCAACGACGCGGACGATCGCGCCGCCGTCCGCGCGGCCATGCTCGAGGGCGACGCGCCGCGCGCGATCACCTGCTTCGAGGTGCTCGAGCACGTGCGCGACCTGCCGGCGGTCGTCGAGCTGCTCGTCGAGCTGACGATCGCGCACGAGACGACCGTCGTGCTGAGCGTGCCCAACGACGCGTTCTGGGCGATCGAGAACCCCTACCACGAGACGACGTGGAGCGCCGCCGCCTTCGACGAGCTGCGCGCGATGCTGCCCGAGGGCCACGTGTTCGCCGAGCAGCTGCCGCTGCGCGGCTCGCGCATCACCGTGCACGGCGAGGCGAGCGACGCCGCGCCCGGGAGCGTCGAGCCGCACGAGGGTGCGGTGGCGTCGCACTTCATCGCAGCGTTCGGACCCGCGGCGCGCGCGCTGCACGGCGCCGCGACGATCTTCGAGGCCGACCAGCGTGGCGAGCGCGGCTGGACGCGCCAGCGCGAGAGCGACCTCGCCTACCTCGAAGCCGAGCTCGTGGCACTGCGCGCGACGGCCGCGGAGATGGACGACTGGCGCCGCTACATCCATGACCTCGAGGACCGGCTCGGCCTCCCGCGCGCGGGCAGCGAGGAGGCGATGGCGAACGAGCGGCGCGCCGGCTCGTGAAGGTCGCCTTCCTCGTCAACGACCTGCAGCTCTCCGGCGGCATCGGCGTCGTCGTCCAGCACGCGCTGCAGCTCGTCCGCCATCACGGCTTCGAGGTCGCGCTCGTGCTCGTCCGCGAGCAGGACGACCCGCACTGGGCCTACGACCCGCTCGAGGACCTGCGCATCCTGTCGCTGCCGCAAGCCTGCGAGCAGCGCTACGACGTCGCCGTCGCGACCTGGTGGGAGACGACGTTCTCCCTGTTCGACGTTCCCGCGGAGCGCTACGCGTACTTCGTGCAGTCGCTCGAGGACCGCTTCTATGAGCCGGACGCCGCCGAGCGCCTGGGGGCGGGCCTGACGATCGACCTGCCGGTGGCCTTCATCACCGAGGCCTCGTGGATCGCGCAGACCCTGCGCGACCTACGGCCCGACGCGCTCTGCATGTTCGTGCGCAACGGGATCGACAAGGACGTGTTCGCCATCGCCGAGCGCGTCGAGGTGCGTCTGCAGAGCGCTCCCCTGCGCGTGCTCGTCGAGGGCAACCCGCGCTCGTGGTTCAAGCACGTCCACGACGCGATCGACGCCGTCGAGGCGATGCGCGAGCCCCATCACCTGACCGTCGTCTGCGGCGACCGCGTGGGTCTGGGCGACGTCCGCGCCGACAGCGTCGTCGGGCCGCTGGCGCCCGCCGAGATGGCGGCGCTGTACGGCGACAGCGACGTGCTGCTGAAGCTCTCGAGCGTCGAGGGGATGTTCGGACCGCCGCTGGAGGCCTTCCATCGCGGGGCGACATGTGTCACGACGGCGGTGACGGGCAACGACGAGTACATCGAGCACGGCTGGAACGCGCTGATCTGCGACTGGGACGATCGCCGCGGCACGGCGCGCGCGCTCGACCTGCTCGCGCGCGACCGCGCCCTGCTGCACTTCCTGCGCGCCAACGCGGCCGACACCGCACGCGGATGGCCCGACTGGCGCCAGCAGGGCGGGCTCATGGCGCTGGCGCTGCGGCGCATCCGCGACGCTGCGCCACCCGACGGCGTGGCCGCCGCTCGCGCATTGACGTCCGACCTCTCGGCCGGCGTGCGGCTCTACGCCTCGCACATGCAGCAGCGCAACGAGTTCGCCCATCAGGCTCATGCGGTGTCGCGACTGCGCAACCACCCGCTGATGGTGCGGGCGCGGCACGTTCGCGACCGTCGCTGGGCTCGCGCCCTGACCTGGCCGCTGCGCCGCCTGGCGCCGGGGATGCTGCGACGGCTGCTGGGCCCGTGAGCCGGCTGCGCGCAGCAGCGAGCGCGCTGCTCGGGCGCTCGGGCGCGCCGCTCGCGGTGACCGCGCCCGCGAGCCTGCTGGAGCACCGCCGGTCGGGAACCGCGCCGCTGGCAGACGGCGCCGCGGACGCCGCAGGAGCGCCCGCGCTGCTCGTCGCCTTCGTCGTCCCCCCCTTTCGCCGCGGCAGCGGCGGACACCAGGTGATCGCCGAGCTCGTGCGCGGCCTCGAAGGCCTCGGCCACGCCTGCTCGGTGTGGATCGCCGACGAGGAGGGGCGCCACGAGGGGCAGCCCGCCGCGCAGGTGGCCGCGGCGTTCGGTGACTGCTTCGGGGCGATCCGCGGGCCGGTGCGCGTCGGCTTCGGCGGCTGGCGGGCGGCCGACGTGGCCGTCGCCACGGGCTGGCAGACGGTGCCGCGCGTGCTGATGCTCACGGACGTCAAGGCGCGCGCCTACCTCGTGCTCGACCACGAGCCCGAGTTCTACGCGACCTCGGCCGAGCGCGAATGGGCGGCGTGGACGTACCGCCAGGGGCTGCACGCGATCGCGGCCTCGGCCTGGCTCGCCGGGGTCCTGCGCGAGCGCTACGGCGCGAGCGCCGACGCGTTCGACTTCGGCATCGACCACGACATCTACCGGCCGCAGGACGTCGCGCGCGGCGAGCACCGCGTGCTCTTCTACGCCCGTGCGGTGACGGCTCGCCGCGCCGTCCCGCTCGGGCTGCTCGCGCTCGCCGAGCTGCACCGCCGCCGGCCGCAGGTCGAGATCGCCCTGTTCGGCGAGGGCCGCCCGCTGCGGGCCGGCTTCCCGGCGCAGAACCTCGGCGTGCTCGCGCCCGGCGCGCTCGCGCGCGCCTACGGCGAAGCGACGGTCGGGATGGTCCTGTCGATGACCAACCCGTCGCTGATCGGGCCCGAGATGCTCGCCTGCGGGCTGCCCGTCGTGGAGCTCGACGCCGAGGCGATGCGGGCGACCTTCGGGATCGGCGGGCCGCTGCTGCTGGCGCCACCCGACCCGCTCGCGATCGCGGACGCGATCGAGGGCCTGCTCGACGATCGCGCGCGACGTGTTGCGCGCGCGCAGCAGGGAGGCGAGCTGGCCGCCGGTCGCAGGTGGAGCACGGCGGCAGCGACGGTGCAGGGCGGGCTGCGCCACGCGCTCGCGCGCGCCGGTGCCTGAGCTTCAGCCCGCCGGCATCACGCGGACGACCGTCCCGTCGCTGGGATCGCTCGCCCAGACGCCGCCGCGGTCGGCGACGAGCGCGGCGAGCGCCGTTCCGCTGCGCACGGGGCGGCCCAGCGTACGGCCGGTGGCGGGATCGATCCGCTCGACGCGGCCGTCGGAATCCCCGAGCCACACCGAGCAGCCGTCGACCGCGACCGCGGTCGGCGCGAATCCGCGCGAAGCACGCAACACGCCGAGCGACAGCGTCTGCGGCTCGATCCGCGCCACGGCCCTCGCGGTCGGCAGCGCCGCCCACACGGCGCCCGCGCCGGCGGCGATGGCGCCGACCACGCGGGTCGGCATCCTCACCCCCGCGCGCACGAACGCGTTGCGCCGCTCGTCGAACGGCGACACGCCTCCGTCGCCGCCGCCGAGGATCCAGAGATCGCCTCCCTCGAGCACGGCATCGATCGGCGCGAGCGCCGGAATCGCGAGCGGGGTCCCCACGCCCGTCAGCGGATCCAGCCTGTGCAGCGCACCGTCGTCGAGGCTGATCGCGAAGAGCGCCGCCTGAGAGACAGCCACCTTGACCGGTGACTGGATCGCGGCCAGGCGGACGACCTTCCCGGTGACGGAGTCCAGGCGCAGGATGCGATCGCGATCGCGATCGGCCACATAGATGCTCCCCAACCCCGCGGCGAGGCTGACCGGGGCGCCGCCGATGCGCACCGGCCGCGCCGCGCGCGGCGTGGCGCGCAGGCCGACCGACACCAGCACGCCGGCTGCCGGCCTGGACGTCCACAGGCGGTCGCCCGCGACCGTCATCGGGCCGGCCCCGCGGCCCACGCGCACGCGCGCGTCGATGCGCAGCGGCGAGGCGGGAGGGCAGGCCGCGGCCGGGACTGTGGACTCGATCGCCGGCGCGCCGCGAACCGCGCGGTCGCCGCACCCGGCGAGCAGCAGCGCGGCGACGACGAACGCGACCCAGCGGCGCTGGGTCAAGCGGCCTCCACGGAGACCGAACGCAGCTGGATCGTCGCACCCACGGCCGTGGCGGTGGCCGGCACGCTCGCCGCCAGGCGCAGCCGCAGCGTCCCCGGGCCGCAGGCTCGCAACCGAACCGTGCGGGCCTCGCGCGGATGGACGACCACCGTCCGGTCCAGGCCCCCACCGCCGGCATGCAGGCTGCGCGACTCCGCCGCGCTGCGCGGCACCGCCAGCTCGAGGCGAACGATGCTGCAGCGTGTTGCGCGGCCGGCGATCGTCATCGTCGCCGGCCGCTGCAGTCGCAGCCAGCCCGCGTCGCTGGCCCCGCGCAGCGTCCAGGCGGCGCGCAACCGACGTCCTCCGGCGTCGACCAGCCGCAACTCGTCGTCGGGCGAGCGCGCAAGCTCGCGCCCCACGAGCCCGAGCGACAGCGCCCTGGCGGCCACGACGACGTACCGGGATGCCTCCCGCGCGACGACGCGCCCGTCGCGCCCGACCTCGGTGAAGCGGCCGTCGTGCCACGTCGTGGCCGGCTCGCTCAGCGCGTACGCGGCCGTGACCGAGCGGTTCCAGAACTCGGCTGCCGTCCAGACCTCACGCGAGTCGGAGACCTGACCGATCTGGGTTGCGAGCAGCGATACCGGCGTGTCGGCTCCCACCGCTCGGTCGATCCAGTCCTGCCCGGCGACGCTGCTGGCCCCGAGCCCCTTGTACTCCGCCGAGCCGTGGACGACGCGATCGAAGCTGTACACGGTCGTCGTGGCGCAGAACAGAAAGACGGATGCCACGATCGCGCTCGTGACGAGCTTTCGCCGGCGGGCTCCGGAACGGATCCCCGCCGCCAGCAGCAGGGCGGCGAGCACGATCGCAACGCCGCCGAGCACGAAGCGCGAGATGCCCGGGTCGCCAAGCGCGTCTGCGACCTGCCCGAGCCGGGGGGCGATGACCTCGAGGTAGGCGGTCATCCCCGGAGACACGAGAAACCAGAAGCTCGACGGGATCACGCGGAAGTCGGTGGTCGCCACGAGCGCCGCGACGACGCCGGCGCCCAGCAGCAGCGTGACGGCCGGCCGGCGGGACTCGAAGAGCCCCGCGAGCAGCCCCACGACGAGCACCGGGACGACGAACATGACGTAGCGCTCCTGCACCTCGGCGCCGTTGAAGATCACGTTGACGCGCGCGACCGTGATGAGGATCGCCGCGAGCGTCAGGCAGGCGAGAATCGCGAACGCGTGAACGCGGCGTGCGCGCGCAGCGACGGCGCTCTCCAGGATCAAGCCGACCGTCCACACCACCGGCAGCACGCCGAGGCCGAACGCCAGGAAGGTGAGGTTGGCCTGCGCGTTGCGCCACATGCCGTCTGGGAGCAGCTGCCCCCCGAGGGTGTCGCCATAGTAGCCGAACGCCTGCTGCAGCCCGCCCGCGACGACCAGCGCGGTCGTGGCGACCAGCGCGATCGCCGTCGCGCCCGCCAGCACCACGTGATCGCGCAGCAGGCGCCGGCGCGCCCGACGCAGGGCGTCTGCACGACCGCCGGCGACCGCGCCGCCGGTCAGTGCCCATCCGAGCTCGTGCAGCACGACCGCGGCGACGAAGACGGGCCCGAGGATGCCGAGCTGCAGGCGCCCGTACGTCGCCACGGCGATCGCCGCGATCGCCAGCAGGTCGGCTCGCCACGAGGGCGCCGCGAGGGCGCGCTGCATCGCGAACAGCGCCCAGGCGCCGGCGGGATAGGCGATCACCTCGGTGAGCTGGCCGGAGCTCAGCGTCAGCCACGGGACGACGGCCGCGACCGCCGCCGCCATGTACGCCGTCGACCGCCGCGCGAGGACCTCGCGAGCGAGCAGGTACACGGGGATGACGGCGCTGCCCATCAGCAGCGCGTTCCACCAGTGCGCCAGCGCGAACGCCGTGACGTTGCCGAAGAGGCCGTAGAACGGTGCGAGCGACAGCGGATAGAGCTGGTTGAGGCGTTCGCTGCCGCCGAACTCCGAGGTCCGCAGCGACGGATCGCCCGCCAGCGCGATCGCCATGTGCGTGTACCCCAGCTCGTCGGGCTGGAAGGTCGTGATCTTCGTCGCGAAGAACGCCGCAAGCCCCGCTGAGAGGGCGACGAGAGCTCCGACCACGGGCAGCGGCCGCTCGCACGCGCGTCGCGCTGCCGCGGCTATCCGCGCGATGCCGGCGATCGCGCTACTCGGCGCGCTCGGGCTCGCGACGGCGCAGCCCAAGGATCGACAGCAGAAACGACGAGAAGAAGATCTGCAGGCCGATGATGACGAGCGCGGCCGCCGTCGCCGCCAGGCGCTCCTCCGACAGCGCGCCGAAGCCGCGGTCGATCCAGATGCCGACGATGACCGCGCCGGCGACGATCCCGGCGAGCAGGATCGCCGCGCCGAGCATCAGGCCGTGCTCGAGGCGGTAGCGCGCGCGCATGCGGTCGAACCACGGGTCCTTCTCGCCCATGAAGTAGGTCCCGTAGGCGTGGGCGCAGAGCCCGAGGGCGACGACCTGCACGCCGACGACGCTCATCAGCACGCCGCCGATGAGCGTGTGCAGGTTCCACTCGCGGCCGAAGATCGGCAGTTGGCTCAGAGAGATCGCCGCGATCAGCACCCCGATCAGCAGCATCACGGCGCCCGGCACGATGAACAGATGCGTCGGGCTGTGCACGAGCAGGAAGCGCAGGTGGCGCCAGCCGTCGCGAAAGCGCGAGAGCTTCGTCTGGCCGCCGCGCGGCGCGTAGGAGATCGGCAGCTCGCGGATGTCCAGGCGCTCCTTCGACGCGCGAATGACCATCTCGGAGGCGAACTCCATGCCGGTCGTGCGCAGGTCCAGCGTCGGCAGCACGTCCCGACGGAAGCCGCGCATGCCGCAGTGCGCGTCGCGGATGCCGGTGCGGAAGAAGAGGTTCAGCGTGCCGCTCAGCAGCGGGTTGCCGATGTAGCGGTTGACCCAGTGCATCGCGCCCGGCTGGATGTTGTCCATGCGGTCGCCCATGACGAGCTGGGCGCCGTCGCGCAGCGTCTCGACGAAGTGCGGGATATCGTCGAAGGGATACGTCATGTCGGCGTCGAGCATCACGACGTACTCGCCACGGGCCGCGGCGAAGCCCGCGAGGTAGGCCGAGCCATAGCCGCGGCGCGGCTCGTGCACGACGCGCGCTCCTGCCGCCGCCGCGAGCTCGGCGCTGCCGTCGGCCGAGTCGTTGTCGGCAACGACCACCTCGCCGGCGATGCCGGCGCCGGCGAGCGCGGCCAGCGAGCGGCGCACGCACTCCTCGATGTTCTCGGCCTCGTTGAGGCACGGGATCACGACCGACACCTCGACGGCGGCCGTGGCGGCGGGCGGGGACGCGCCGGGGGCTGGTGTGCTCTGGATCGAGGCCATGGGTGGGTTCCTTCGCGACGGCGCGCAAAGCGCCCCCACGCAGCTTAAGCGCGTGACGGCGGCAAAGGTTGCGCGCTCGTCGAAGAGCCTAGTGCAGCGTTCCGGTGGGCGGCGGGCCCGACGGCGCGCCGCGGCGATCGCTGCCGGCGGAGGTAGCGTGTGCTCGCAGTGCGCGTCTGCATCGCCTACGACTGCCTGTACCCGTGGACCGTCGGCGGCGCGGAGCGCTGGTATCGCAACCTCGCCGAGCGCCTCGCGCAGGACGGCAACGACGTGACGTACATCACCCGCCGCCAGTGGCCTGACGGCGCGCCGCCGCGGCTGCCCGGCGTCCGCGTCGTGGCCGTCTCGCGCGACGAGCCGCTCTACGGCCCCGACGGCAACCGCACGATCGGCGAGCCGCTGCGCTACGGATGGGGCACGCTCGGGCACCTGTTGCGCCACGGGCGCGACTACGACGTCGTGCACATGGCCTCGTTTCCGTACTTCTCCGTGCTCGCCGCGGCGACGGCCCGGCCGCTGGGGCGCTACGGGCTCGTCGTCGACTGGCACGAGCTGTGGAGCGCGAGCTACTGGGAGACCTACCTCGGCGGGGTCAAGGGCCATATCGGCCACATCGTCCAGCGTGCCTGCGCGCGCGTGCCCCACCGCGCGTTCTGCTTCTCGCGCCTGCACCGCGACCGCCTGCTCGCCGAGGGCTTCCGCGGCGAGGTCACGGTGCTCGAGGGCGAGTACGCGGGCAGCCTGCAGGCGCCCGAGCCCAACGCGGCGCGGGCCGTCGCGGTCTTCGCCGGGCGTCACATCGCCGAAAAGCGGGCGGCGGCGCTCGTGCCGGCCGTCATGCGCGCGCGACGCGCGATCCCGGGGCTGCGCGGGATCGTCTTCGGCGACGGGCCCAGACGCCCGGAGGTGCTGGCGGCTATCGAGGCGCATGCGGCGCAGGGGATCGTCGACGCGCCGGGCTTCGTCGACGCCGCCGTCGTCGACGCCGCGTTGCGCGACGCGCTGTGCATGGTGCTGCCGTCCAGCCGCGAGGGCTACGGGATGATCGTCGTCGAGGCCGCCGCGCGCGGGACGCCGAGCGTCGTCGTCGCGGGTGAGGACAACGCCGCCGTCGAGCTCGTGCAGGAGGGCCGCAACGGCTTCGTCGCCGCATCCGCGTCCGCCGCGGACCTCGCCGAAGCGATCGAGCGCGTGCACGCCGGCGGCGGCGCGCTGCGCGCGGCGACGTGCGCGTGGTTCGCCGAGCACGCGGAGCGGCTGTCGCTGGGGCACTCGCTCGACGCGGTCGCGGCCGCGTACGCGGAGCACGCGCGGTGACGACACCGCGCGTGAGCGTACTGATCGGCGCCTACGACAACGCGGCGACGCTGCACCGCGCGATCGACTCGATCCTGCACCAGACCGTGCGCGACCTGGAGCTGCTGCTGATCGACGACGGGTCGCGCGACGAGACGCCGGCGGTGATCGCGGCGGCGGCGGCGCGCGACGCGCGCGTGCAGGCGCTGACGATGCCGCACAACGTCGGGATCTCGCGCTCGCTGAACGCGGGGTTGCACGCGGCGCGCGCGCCGGTCGTCGCCGTGCAGGACGCCGACGACCACTCCGAGTCCGGGCGCCTGGAGCGCCAGCTCGCGCTGCTCGACGCGCGCCCGGAGGTCGCCGTCGTCGGATCGCGCATGCACGAGGTCGACGTGGACGGGCGCGCGCTCGCGCCGCGCACGTCGTTTCGCGCCGGTGACGTCAACGACGTGCTGCTGCGCTTCAACCCGATCCCGAACACGTCCGCCGCCTTCCGCCGCGAGCTCGCGCTCGCGCTCGGCGGCTACGACCCGCGCTACCGCTACGCGATGGAGTACGACCTGTGGCTGCGGATCGCCGACGAGCACGTCGTCGCCGCGCTCGACGAGCCGCTGTCGACGCGCGTCATGTCGGCCACGAACGTCGCCGCCCGCGCCGACCGCGCCCAGACCGCCGAGGCGCTCGCGATCCGCGCGCGCACGCTGCGCCGGCGGCGCACGCTGCGCGGCGCGACGGGGCTCGCCGTGCCGGCGCTGGCGTGGCTGACGCCGGCGGCGCTCAAGCGCGCGCGGCGGCGGCGGCTCGGTCAGGCGCCGTAGGGCGGAGTGCGCGCTCACCGGTCGAGCGCGGCCGCGTACGCCGCGCCGACGCCCGCCAGCATCTGCTCCACGCCGAACTGCGAGCACGCGCGCTCGCGGGCGGCAGCGCCGAGGCGCGCGCGCCCGGCCGGGTCCCGAGCAAGCCCGGCGAGCGCGGCCGCGAGCGCGGTGACGTCACCGGCCGCGACGACGACGCCGGCGTCGCCGACCGCCTCGGGATTGCCGGGGCCGTCGGAGACGACCATCGCCAGGCCGCTGGCCATCGCCTCGAGGACGGCGAAGGACAGCCCCTCGCGCTCGGATGCCAGCACGAAGACGTCGGCCGCGGCGAGCAGCCGGGCCGGGTCGTCGCGGAAGCCGAGCGGCCGCACGACCGGCGAGACCTGTGCGTCGACCGCGCCGGCCAGCGGGCCGTCGCCCGCCACGAGCAGCACGACCGGCGCGCCCGCCGCGGCGGCCTCGCGCGCGGCCGCGACGGCGACGAGCACGCCCTTGCGCTCCGACAGCTCGCCGAGAAACAGCGCGGCGACATCGCCGCCCGCGAGCCCGAGCGCGGTGCGAACCGCGGCGCGCTCGGCGAGCGCCGGCGGCGGCGGCAGGACGACGCCGTTGTGCACGACGCTCAGGCGCCGCGCGAGCACGGGGCCGAGCAGCGCGGCGAGCTCGTCGCGCTCGGCCTGCGACGTGCACAGCACGCTGCAGGCGCCCGCGGCGACCGCGCGCAGCGCGCGCTCGGCGCCGGCGCGCCGCGCGCCCGTCGCACGGCGCAGGTAGTGCAGCCCATGCGTCGTGACGACCGCCGCGCGCGCGCCCGGCAGCGCCAGCGCGAGCGTCGCGGCGACGTCCCCATGGGCGTGCACGATGTCGGCGCGCCGCGCGGCCCGGGCGAGTCCCGGCCAGCGCAGCGGGATCGACGCGGCGGCCGAAGCCGGCGTGCGCCCGGCCGACAGCGGCGCGCGCGCGTGCTCGTAGCCGTCGAGTCCCTCGAGCAGGTCGATGTACGTCTCCGCGCCGCCGCCGCGGTGGGGCAGGATGTGCAGGACGCGCGCCACGGCGGCTATCTTGCCGTGCCTCATGCACGAGCGCCCCACGCAGCCGCGCGGCGACGACGTCAACCTGCGCTCGGCGCCCCAGCTGCGCGAGTACCAGGCGATGGTGCAGCGGATCGCCGCCGACGCGCCCGCGACGATCCTCGACTGGGGCTGCGGGCTGGGCCAGGTGTCGGCGATGCTGCTGAGCGCCGGGCTGAACGTCAGCTCGTTCGACTACCGCGGCCCGGACGCGGCCGACGCGGTCATCGCGCTGGGGCTGTTTCCACAGGTGCGCGCGCACATCTCCAGCGACCCGCTGGTCCTGCCCTATGGCGATGCGAGCTTCGACGCCGTGCTGAGCTGCGGCGTGCTCGAGCACGTGCTCGACCCGGAGGCGAGCCTCGACGAGCTCGCGCGCGTCCTGCGCCCGGGGGGAACGCTCTACGTCTACAAGCTGCCCAACCGCCTCTCCTACCTCGAGCAGGTCGCCAAGCGGATCGGGCTCTACTACCACGGCGCCGAGCCGCACGAGCTGCTCTACACGCCCGCCAGCGCGCGCGCCCTGCTCGAGCGCCACGGCTTTCAGATCAGCGAGCTGCGCCTGGCGAACATGCTGCCGCTGACGCTCGATGTCCCGCTCGCCCAGCGACCGCGCGTGACCGCTGCGGTGTGGGCGGCGAACCGGGCGCTGGCGCGCGTGCCGGGGCTCAACCGCGTGGCGACGAACGTCGAGCTCGTGGCGAGCGCCCCCGCCGCATGACCGCGACCGCGTGCCCCGTCTGCGGCGCGGCGCTGCCCGCCCCGTCGATCGCCGCACCCGACCGCCTGCACGGCACACCCGGCCGCTTCGACGTCGCCGTCTGCGAGCGCTGCACGGCGGGGGTCACGTTGCCGCTCGCGGGCGCTG
>Ga0136617_10003564_pt1 | contig 13917 bp, 9 predicted proteins | sample AntDrymUQ3222106_2_FD_129672 | JGI IMG/M metagenome (GOLD analysis project Ga0136617, IMG submission 129672) | Polar desert sand microbial communities from Dry Valleys, Antarctica - metaG UQ322 (21.06) | ecosystem: Environmental > Terrestrial > Soil > Desert | place: Antarctica: Dry Valley... | reverse complement strand
TTGTTTAAGGGACGTTTGCGACCGAATTGCAGGGTAATGCCCGTTGTTCCCTTCGGTACGACCACGCCAAGCCGGTCTATGTTTAGCGGCACTATCGCTAACGGCCTGCCGTCGCTGTCTCGGACATCCCACGCGGAGAAGTACGTCTCGTTGAAGAGGAGGATACCGGCCGCGGGCGCCTCGACTTCTACTCGCAGAATCTGCTGGCCTTCTGAGAAGCGCATTACGCTGATCAGTGCAGAGGGGAGATTGCCTCTGGCGGGGGCGACGGTCTGGAGTTGTTCATTGAATCCTGAGCTCTCGATCAGCTTCACTGCTTCATTGACCGACTGCACAAGCAACAGACTCCGCACTGACATCACTCTGGGAAGGGGCCTGCGCACTCCGTAAACCAGCAGACGATGTCCGCCCAGATTGGTTTCGAACATTCGCTGAACATACGGGTCACGCATCTCTTTCTGTGTAATCACGGCTTCCACTCCCAGCATCCTCAGGTAACGCAACCTCAACGTGGGCGAAGCGACACGCATGCGTTCCTGAACGATGCGAGAGAGATATGAATACATGCCTTCCGGAGAGCGATCGAAGGCATAGCGCAATCCGTGAGCCGCTCCGAATACAGGATCGACCATCCCTGCTGCCAGGCGGTACGCTGTGCGACCGCTCTCGCCTCCTCGTGCGGAGAGACTGCTTTCATCGCGGTAGACCCTTCGCGGAGCGAGCTGGGTGATCGGGGAAGGCTCGATATACGGATCGGGCATGTCGACAGGAGCGAATCGCACGGCAGCGATCACAAGGCAGGTGAGCGTTAATGCGACCGCGATGGTCTCGTTCATAGTTGAGCCGAGGGGGCGAACGCAGACGAGGAACAACGCGGTCAATTGGACGACGGTAAATGCAATCGTTGTCAGCGAAAAAGTGTCTGTAGAGTACAACAACGCCAACGCCACACCTGCTACTACGACAAACAGAGTTGCGCGTCTTTTTTTCTCTCGATCCATCCACACCGCCAGCAGCAGGCAGACGAGCAGGGTGAAAGGGATGAGCAGCTTTTCCGGATAGCGAATGATTCGAGAGGAGGGGAGCGATTCCACTGTCGCTGCAATGATGGGATTGAATCGCCCGAAGGATGCCACCAGAAGGAGCAACGCGGCCACCTGCATCCGCCGACACGCTTTGTCATGCAGGGAAAAGACTGCGGGAACGATGATTGCCCCGAGTGTCGCGAACGGGATCAAAGGCGGCCAGGGGCGATCGGGGGGAACGCCAACGGGGCGGGGAGCTCCGAGGAACGTGGAGGGAATTCCCAGCAGCTCGGGGATTCTTCGTGGTTCGAATGAGGCGGCCAGCACGGTCGACGCCGAATAGCGCTGAAACGATCGCTCCACCTCCGGGCCGATCTCCGAATATGCCACGAGCAGAGGTGAGACAACGGCGAGTGCAACGATAGCGCACAGCGCGACGAGTGGGAGCTGTCGCAGTGCGAGACGTCGCAGTGACAGAAATCCAAGGAGAAAGGCGGCGCTAAGGATCATCACTGGTTCCCCAGCCAGACCGAGAAGCCCGCACCCGCCTCCAAGCAGCGTGGCAGTAATCCCCGAAGGCCGGTCGAAAAACTCCAGGGCTGACAGAAGGATCAGTGGCAGTAGCGCCACCGCACAGACGAGGTTGTAGAAGGTGAGCGTTGAGACAACAACTCCGCTGAGCAGGTACATGCCGGCGGCCACCACCGAAGCCTGCGCAGAAGCTCCGAGCTTTCTGCTCAGCATGCGGGTGAACAGAAAGCCCAGCACCAGATGCAGAACGAAATGAAGATTGAAGGCCCAGTGCACGGGGAACAGCAGGTATAGGATCGTTGTCGGGTAGAAGGTCAATGTGTTGGGGTTTCCCGCGAGCGGTTGTCCTCCTCCTGCTCGAAAGTTCCAGTAAGGGAAGTGGCCATTGAGCAGCGATTCCGCCGCGATTGCTCGCGCGGGGAAATGTGTGGCGAAGTTATCCCGATAAAAGAGGAAGAAGAAGTCGCTACCTGCCAGCGCCGCCAGCAGGATCATTCCCAGAACAAGTTTGCGGGCGCGAGCTCTGCGCATGAGGCTAGGACATTATGAGGGACGTGCTTCGCACCGCACGCCGAAGTTGAGGCGATCGATCATTTTCCAATCTGGTCCGCGGGTGGAACAATGGCGTAAGATCGAGTCAGCACCAATCCCATCCCAGAGGACGGAGAGCGGACGAATGTCGAAACTGGAAACGCTGGCAGCGACGGGTCGGGATTTCCTTCACCATCAGCTTGATGACGCCGATCGGGAGATCGCTGATGCGATCCGGTTGGAGACCAGGAGACAGAATGAAACTCTCGAGCTGATCGCCTCAGAAAACCATGTATCCCACGCGGTGCTCACAGCCATGGGCTCCGTGTTTACGAACAAATATGCTGAAGGTTACCCGGGGAAGCGCTATTACGGCGGCTGCGGTCCGACAGATATCGTCGAGACCACAGCGATCGAACGTGCCAAGCGGCTCTTCGGCGCCGAGCATGCAAACGTGCAGCCCCATTCCGGCTCGCAGGCGAACCAGGCGGTCTACTTCGCGGTGCTCAAACCGGGCGATGTGATCATGGGCATGGATCTGTCCCATGGCGGACACCTGACACACGGTCATCCCCTGTCCTACAGCGGGCGGGACTTCAAAGTCGTGGCTTACGGCGTCAAACGCGATTCAGAAACGATCGACTATGCCGAGATGCAGCGCCTGGCGGAGGAGAGTAAGCCGCGTCTCATCATCTGCGGCGCGTCGGCATATTCGCGCGTCATCGATTTCGCACGCATCCGGCAGATTGCAGACAGCGTCGGGGCGCTGATGATGGCCGATATTGCACACATCGCCGGTCTGGTCGTGGCGGGGGAGCACCCATCAGCCGTGCCGTATGCCGATTTCGTCACCACCACGACGCACAAGACCCTCCGCGGACCGAGAGGTGGGCTGATTCTCTGCAAGGAAAAGTACGCAAAGGATCTCGATCGGGCTCTTTTCCCTGGAATTCAGGGAGGTCCTCTTGTTCACATCATTGCGGCGAAGGCGGTCGCGTTTCGGGAAGCCCTCTCAAATGAGTTCCATGAGTATCAGCGGCAGATCGTCCGCAACGCGAAAGCCCTTGCCACTGGGGTGGCGGACGCCGGATATCGGATCGTTTCCGGTGGCACGGACAATCACCTGTTTCTCACCGACGTTTTCTCGAAAGGGACGACAGGAAAGGAAGCCGAGAAAATGATGGAGAGCGCGGGCATCACCGTCAACAAGAACACCATCCCCTTCGATCAGAACAAGCCCATGGTTGCATCCGGGCTCCGTATTGGCACGCCGGCGGTGACGACCCGAGGACTGAGGGAAGAGGAGATGGGGATTGTGGCTGGACTCATCGCTCGCGTCCTTGATTCTCGCGGAGAGCCTGCTGTCGTGGAAGCGGTAGGGCGCGAAGTGCGGGAGTTGTGCGCCCGATTTCCCATTTATTGAGCGGAGCTGGTCACGACCTTGCGCTGTTGTATTCCTGAAACACGCACCAGATGACCACTGATCCACATCGCTATTATCCAATTTTCCTGCAGATTGCCGGGCGTAATGTCCTGATTGTGGGTGGAGGCGAGGTGGCAGCAAGAAAGGTGGAAACACTCCTGCGGTATGGTGCGCGTATCACCGTGGTCGCGACGCACACTGCCGAGTTCATTACCGAGATGGCCAGCAGCGGGCGCCTGATGGTTCGCTCGAGGGCTTACAGTGCAGATGATATTGAGGATCAATTCCTGGTAGTGGCTGCCACCAACGACAGGAAGGTGAACAGACAGGTAGCGCTGGACGCGCGTGTGCGGGGAGCGATGGTCAATGTAGTGGACCTGCCGCAATTGTGCGACTTCATCGTTCCGGCGATCCTGCAGCGGGCCCCCATTCAGGTTGCGGTCTCTACGGGCGGGAGCTCACCCGCATTGGCGCGCATCATTCGCCAGCGTGTGGAGGCCGTGATCACACCCGGACTGGCGGAACTGACGGAGATGCTCGGCTCGCTGCGTACGGTTGCCAGGGAAACCCTCGATACCGATGCCGAGCGCAAGCGATTCTTCGATGGCGTTGTGGACAGCGACGTACTCAGCCATCTCGAAAGTGGTCGACGGGGCGATGCGTATCGATCCCTGACGGAGTTGTGCCACGCCGCCGGTATCGTTCTCCCTCCCGATCTGTCCTCGCGACTAGAGGCTCCGGATGAAGCCCGAGGAGAGTGAGCGCGATCGGGGTGCGCTGGTTCTGCTGCTCGTTTGGGCGGTGAGTGCCTTGCTATGGCTCGCCCCGGGAATCACAAAGCCGGACGGGGTCGGATATTTTGTCTATCTTCCGTCGATACGGTTTGGGGGAGATTTGCTGTTCTTCGACGAGTGGGAGCGTTTCGGACTCATCGAACGGGAGGTAATCCTTCACAAGGAAGTGACCACCACCGGGCATCTCGGAAATCACTGGACAGTGGGATCGTCCCTGCTCTGGTTTCCAGCGTACCTTGCAGGCGATGCTGCTGCGATGCTCCTGTCCGACCGCTTCGGCTTTCCGCGGAACGGCATCTCGCTTCCTTATAACGTACCTGTGGTGATGACCAGTGCGCTTGCCGGACTGGCCACGCTGATCCTTGGATACCGTGCCGCGTGCAAGTGGGTCTCACCCCGTCCGGCGCTGATTGCTTCGCTGGGAATCTGGTTTGGCTCGCCCCTTCTCTGGTACTCGGTGAGAAATCCGATCATGGGACATGCCGCAGGAGCATTTGCCTGTGCGGTGGCCACCGTCCTGGCGATCCGCCTGCGGCAATCTCGTGCACCTGTTGATCTGATCGCGGCAGGACTGGCAGCGGGATTCGCGTTCGCGGTCAGGCCTCAGAATGCTCCAATCGCGCTGCTCCCGCTTTTTTTTGTTCCTCGCGTGGCGTGGAGGGATCTGCGGAGCCTGGCCGGCTTCGGTAGCGGTCTTCTTCTGGGTGTCCTGCCACAGCTGGTTGTCAGCTGGACCCTTTATGGCACGCCATGGGGATTCCTTACGGGAGGAGGAAACGCACGGCCGTTTGCTGCTCTCGAGAAAATCTGGACGTGGGAACCGATTTTCTCCTGGTATCACGGACTTTTGCCCTGGACCCCATTCCTTGGGCTGGCACTTGTGGGATTCGTCTTTCTTTGGCGCCTCGATCGCGGTCTCGGTGCGGCGGCCGTCTATTTTTTTGCTTGTCAGTGGCTGATCAACGCGCTCCTGGAACGATCCTTCTGGGGAGCTTACGCGTTCGGTCAACGACGCTTCGACAACTGCACGATTTTTTTTCTTCTCGGCGCCGCTGCCCTGCTGGCCAGAATCCCTCCCGTCGTAGGACTGCTCATCACGATAGGTTGTGCGGCCTGGACGATGTCTCTTGCCTTCGCATCATTCAACACTCTTGATCTCAACATTTACTACACGCCAGCCGAGATCATCAGCGCGCAGGCTGCGGCAGTCGCGAATCTTGCTTCTTTTTTTCAGCCCCTTCAATCGGTGCCTCCTGCGATGAAGTCCGTCGTGCTTTTTCTCTGCGCCCTTGTGGCGCTCCCGACTGCGCTTGCCTGCCTCGTTGCTCGATGGCGCTATACGGGCCGACTTTACTTCCTCACCTGGGCAGTCAGCTTCTATTTCCTTGCCATGACCGCTGCGCTTGCAATTTGCGGCTGGCGAGGAATGCATGCACAGCCCCGGTATGCTCAGTTGGTCGCCTTCAACCGCGAGCTGGCCAGCTACATGGGAGGAGCAGACGCCAGAATCGGTTTGCTTTCCGATGAAGCGGCCTTCCTGCGGAAGTCGGGCCGCGTAGAAGAGGCACTGGAGACGGAACAGCTGCTCGAAACCGTGCTCGCCCGCCGCAGGCAAGGCGTGGCGGCGTTTCGCCGAAAGTATGAGCAGGGTGGCACACAGCGGTGAGTGACGCGCGGATCGTGGTGGCTGATCGTGCATGGAGAGCCGCATCGCTGAGACCAGTCATCATCTATACCCTGGTCGCGCTCTGTTTCGTGCCGGTGTATCCGCACTTCGTCTCGCCAAACGAATTCAGCCGATGGGCAGTGGCTGCATCCCTGTTCGAGCATCGGTCGGTTGAGATCTCCTCCGTGTTGCCGATTCTCGGTTCGCGACTGGAGGATCTGTCAGCGATGGAAGGCCGCACGTACTCAAACAAAGCGCCTGGGATTGCGCTTCTTGCGTTTCCCGGTTACGCAATCGCGCGGCTATTCGTCGGCGCGCCTTCACCACGTTCTCTTCGTCCTTCAATGTACCTGATGCGATGGTTCGGTGCGACTCTGCCGTTGCTCGTGCTGGCGTTGTTTTTCAGAATCATCGCCATACGTCTGGGTGTAGCCGATAGCCAGGTCAGACAGGTGCTGCTCCTGTTGCTGTTCGGCACTCCGCTTTTCGCCTATGGATTGCTTCTCTTTTCTCACGCCCTTGTCGCGGCAGCGCTCTTCTGTGCCTGGGGTGTCTTGTTCATTGAGTGGGATCGAAGAGAAAAGCAGATGCATCACGAGTTCCTCGCTGGGGCTCTGCTCGGTATGGCGGTGTTGTCTGAATACCCGGCGGCCCTTCCCGCTCTGATCCTGGTCGCCGGGATTCTCTGGCGTCGAGGATGGCGCTCTGCGTTTCGCGTGGTTCTGGGGGGCCTTCCGTTTGCCGTGATACTGGGGCTGTACAACCAGCTGGCGTTTGATAGCCCGTGGGCGCTGTCGTCCGGATTCGAACGCGACGAGTCTTTCCGCATGATGGCTTCAAGTGGTTTGTTCGGAATCCGTTTCCCGTCGGTGAATATTCTCTTCCAATTGTTGCTGTCGCCTTCTCGCGGGCTCTTCATCTTTACGCCCGTGCTCATCATCTCTGTCCTGGCATTACCGCGAGCGTTGCGCAGCCTGCCGCGAGAGTCTGCCTGGACGCTGATGCTGGTGCCGTTGTCTCTCCTTTTTCTCTTCGCCGGTTATCCGAACTGGCATGGCGGTTGGTCAGTGGGGTCGCGCTATCTCGTCGCGGCTCTACCATTCCTTCTTTTTCCGATGCTGTTCGCCTCTGTTGGGCGGATTGAACGGATTCTCGCTGGAGCTTCGGTGTGTGCTTCGATGATCACGGCGATCGTCTTTCCCTTCGTCCCCCCTTCCTTCGCGTTTCCGTGGGCTTCCTTCTCTCTTCCACTTATCCGTTCATTCCTGATGATGCCGAACGTGGGGCATCTTCTCGGTTGGTGGGCAGCAGCAGTAATCCTCTCGCTGCTCCTGATCGGCGTAGGCTGGGCCAGTGGGCGTCGCTACATGACCTGGTTCGCGAGCGGTTTCGTACTCTGGATGCTCGTCGGCCTTCTGGGCTGGAGAGACATTCCGGCTCGTGTGTCTCTGCAGCGTGATTACATCGCCGAGGTATATCTGGAACAGCAGGGAGCGATGAGCAATCGTCTCGTACCCGGTGCAACTTCCCTTCGGTTACTTCAGAGAATGGCCTACGAGAAGAGCCTTCCACCGACGTCGTGGCCCTTTCGCTGAACGCCCGTGGTCAGCTCTTTCGAGCCTCGGGTGCGGCTCCAGAAGCCGATCCTGAACCGGCGGTGCTCTGCCGGAAGATCGGATGAGAGTAGATCCGCTTCTTGTGGAGCTTGAAGAAAACCATCGTCTTCAGGATGCCCAGGCCGTAGCGAATTGATCGCCAGAAGCCGATCTGGGAAGCCTCCGGGAAGTACCGGGTCTGGATGGGCACTTCGCGGATCAACATTCTGTGCGCGACACCCTGAGCGATGATTTCCGTATCAAAGACGAAGTCATCGGAATTCGCTTCGAGGTTCACAGTCTGCAGAAAGCGTCGCGAGTAGGCTCGGAATCCGGAATGATATTCGGAGAGGAAAACATAAAACGTCGCGTTCTCAATCATGGTTAGAAACAGGTTCGCGAAGTACTTCCACTTCGGCATTCCGCCTTCGATCGGACGGCCTCCCAGCATCCTTGATCCGAATACGGCGTCGCATTCGCCAGCCAGAAGTGGCGCGACCAGCTGCGGGATGATGGTGGGGTCGTACTGGTGGTCGGGATGCACCATGACCATGATGTCCCCGCCCAGTTCCATCGCTGTGCGGTAGCAGGTCTTCTGATTTCCGCCATATCCTCGGTTGACGGGATGGACGATCGTTCGGATCCCCAGTTCTCGCGCTACCTCAACGGTACGATCCCGGGAGCGATCATCGACCAGGAGGATCTCATCAACCCAGTCTTTGGGGATGTCGTCGTATGTGGCTACGAGCGTCTTCTCCGCGTTGTAGGCAGGGAGAACCACGACCACTTTTTTCGTACGGGGAGGAGCCATCGAAAACTCTCGGAAAACCGGGCGGAGAATACCACACCGCTCGGGCCTTTCCCCGATGCCGGGACCGATTGCATTTCACTTCATCGCGGCTGTTCCGTACAATGCGCGCCGCGTGTTCCGGAGCGATTCAAGACGAGGCGACCTGATAGCGATCCTGCTCCTTCTGCTGGTGGGAACGCTGTTTTTTGCGCACGTGCTTTTTCTTGGCCGCAGTCTTTATCTTCGCGATTTGACCAGGTTTTATTATCCAACGAAGGGCCTGGTTCGGGATCTCATGCTCTCCGGGGAGTTCCCTCACTGGAATCCCTATTTTTCCGCTGGGCAACCTCTCGCCGCGAACCCGGAGTACGAGCTGTTTTATCCGCCTCAATGGTTGATCCTGTTGCCTTCCTACGACTTCGGCTATCGGCTGCACATCATTTTCCACGTCTACGCCGCACTGATTGGTATGTACCTCCTTCTGCGCTCTATGAGTCTGCGCCGAAAGAGCGCCTTCTTTGGTGCGATCTCGTTCGGCGTAGGTGGGCTTTTTTTGTCGTTCGTGAATCTGCTTCCGATCATGTTCTGCGCGACATGGATGCCTTTCATTTTTCTGTTCGCGCGTCGTGCTCTGATGCAAAGGCGCGTCGGCGATGTCGCACTGGCTGGTTTGTTCGGAGGACTGCAGATTCTCACGGCTGAACCGACCACACTGATCCAGACGTGGTTCATGGTCGGTCTCTACGCGCTCTACCGCGCCTGGTACTCACAGAAAAGAATCCGGGTCGCCGCAGCGAATCTCGCCGTGGTCGGGACGATCGTGATCCTGGCCACTCTCACCGGAGCTGTACAGTTCATTCCTGCCCTCGATCACGTCGGCGATTCGGTGCGATCGCGAGCCTTCGACTATTCGCTGGTCACGACCTGGAGTATGCCGTTCGCCAAGCCTCTCGAGCTCCTGTATCCGAACGTCTTCGGTCATATGTCGAGGAAGAATGTGACATGGTACTGGGGCGGCGGAATGTACCCGAACACGGGCTCACCTTTTATTTACAACATTTACTGCGGGTTTGTACTGACCGTGCTGGTCCTTGGTGCGGTGTTCATCAAGCCTCGGGGAGGGCGGCTGGTGCTGCTGATCGTGTCGGCCTCCGTGCTGCTTGCGCTCGGTGGTCATACGCCGCTCTTCAAAGCTCTGTATGCCATGGGTGTGGGATCGATTCGTTATCCGGAGAAGTTCGCGCTGATGGGCGTGGTGGCCTTGATCATTTTCGGATCGCACCTGTTGGATCGCCTTCTGGATGGAGATCAGAAGCTAACCGCGGCAGCAATTGGCGTTTCCTCCGCTGCAACGCTCTTCGCCCTGGTTATATGCATCTTCTCAGTCACTCCCTGGTATATCCCGGCATTCTCCCATCTATGGGGTGCGAAAGAACCGCAGGCCAGCTTCATGGCCGCTGTGCATCGCATCGACTGGTGGATTGCGTTCGCCCGGTGCCTGCTGGTGACGGCTCTTCTTCTCTGGGCTCGCGAACGCAAACCACCAAGTGCCTGGTTCGTGGCTGTCTGTGGCCTCACCCTCGTCGATCTCGGATTTCTCTCTGTCGAGCTCAATCCGACCCTCCCCCGCGGGTTCTTCACTCCTCCCCCGATTACGCGGACGTTCGACGCGCAGAAAGACTCATACCGTCTGTTCCATGAGGCCGACTGGTACAACCAGACGGACACCGCCAAAAAATACTTTTCGACGGGGAACGCTGTGTACTGGGTCGTGCGCAATGGATTGTTTCCGATGACCCCGCAAAGCTGGCGTTTTCGGACCGTGCTCGAACGTGACTACGACAAGACGGCTCTCCTCTCGACTGTCGAACTGGTCGACGCCATGTGGCAGGTCAAGAATCGCGGCAGGAAGGACTGGGCGCAAATCTTCATGGCCATGTCCAACGGCCGGTACCACGGTCAGTACGCACCATTCGAGGAGGAAAAGAAACGAACGGGAGGAAGGTTCAAGAGCTCGACACCCATCCGCTTCACGGATCATGGAAACAATCCCCGGTACTATTTTGCCGGGCAACTGGAACAGGTTCGCAGCAAAAAAGAGTTCGTCGACAAGCTCGTCAAGAAGAACTGGAGTCGGCATGTAGCGTTCGTCGAATTCCTCCCTTTTCGCGCTGCGGTCGGAGACATACGCAGCGTCCGAGAGTCAAATAATTCGATCGCGCTCGATGTAGAGACGAAGGGCAGAGGCTTCCTCGTGGCCAGTGTCACCCGTCATAAGTACTGGCGCGCGTTCATTGATGGCGCACCTGCGTCGATTCATACAGTGAATATCGGATATCAGGGTGTGATCGTCGAAAGCGGGAAGCACAGTGTCAGGTTCGTATACAGAAATCCGGTAGTCATGGGGTCGCTTTGGGTGACTCTCGGATCAATCGGCTTCCTGGCTGTGGTGCTGGTGGGATGGCGCGGGGCAGTTTTTTCCAAGCCTCCCGAGGCGCTTGCGGGCCCTGAGAATGTCCACAAACATGCGAGTGGAATCGCGGACGACCCGCACCCGGGAATCGACAGAGTTGAACCATTCCACCGGAATCTCGGTGACTGAGTACCCGAGGCGCGCGGCAAGCATCAACATCTCCACGTCGTAGGCGAATCGATCGATCGTCGCCTGCGCAAAGATGTCACGCGCTGCTTTTCCGCGGAACAGTTTGAAACCGCATTGCGTATCCTGGAATCGGAGGCCTGTAATGCCTCGCATCATCCAGTTGAATGTCTTACCCATGGTCTGTCGATACCACGCCTGTTTTACCCGTACCAATTGTTCGTTCAAAGCGCGGGAGCCGATCACCACATCGTTTGAACGCAGGTAGGGTAGAAGCTTGTCTAGCTCCGTGATCGGTGTAGACAAGTCGGCGTCTGTCACCAGCACTGCGGATCCCACGGCTGCGAGAACACCTCGGCGGATGGCATAACCCTTCCCGGAATTTCGAGTGTACGTCACCAGATGGAAGGGGATTGCGGTGTGCTGAAACGTGCGCGTCACAGCTGCTGTTGCGTCCCGGCTTCCATCATCGACGATAATCACTTCACGAATGTCCTTCCGTGACGAAGCGAACTGCTCGATGGCCTGTAACGAGGTGGGAAGGCGACGCATCTCGTTGAAGGCGGGGATGATGATGGAGATGGATACGGGGTCGGCCATTAAGAGCCCGAGTTTACCGTATGTAACAGGGAGGCTCTGATTGTCGCGGACTTTCTACGCGGTGCTGATTCTGTTGCTCCTGATTGCGGCAACAGTCGCCGGCGTTGTCGTTTGGAACAGAGACTGGGACGAGGGGGAAACCGCCTACGTTCCCCGGCAGGCCGTCATCACACCCGAGGTTGAGCTCTTACGGGAGTACGTACGCATTGATACATCGAATCCTCCTGGTAAAGAGCTGGCAGGGGCGGATTTTCTAGTTCGGTTGCTGCAGAAAAGTGGCGTGAAGGCGGAGATCATCGAGTCATCACCAGGTCGCGCCAACGTTTACGCCAGGATTCGAGGACGGCGAAGCGGGGAGGGTCTCCTCCTGCTGCACCACATTGACGTGGTGCCCACGGATGGGGAGGGGTGGAAACACCCTCCCTTCGAAGCGAAGGTTGCTTTGAACATGATCTGGGGGCGCGGCACTCTGGACATGAAGAGTATCGGTATCTGTGAGGCTCTGGCGTTCATTTCAGTGGCCACGTCGGGCAGAAGTCCGGAGCGAGATGTGATCTTTCTCGCCACGGCTGATGAGGAAGAGGGCTCTCTGCTGGGGATGCAGTGGCTGCTCGAGCACCGTCCCGATATTTTTGAAGGAGTTCGATACGCCCTCAACGAGGGGGGAGTGACGGAGGTGGTACGGGAAGACCTAGCCTACTTTGCCATCGAGATCGGTTCCAAACAACTGGTGCGACTACGCGTGCGGTCGAGTGAGCGTGCTGCTCTGGAAAAGACGCGTATCTTTCTTGAGCCCCGCTTCAGTCCCCGCGATCCGGATCGAATCACACCTGAGGTCCGCCAGTACTTTCGAGCAATCGCGCCCCGCAGGAAAGAGGGAGGTGAGATCCTCGCAGATGTCGACCGCGCCGTGGCGGATGGCAAATTCTGGAGTCTGGCGGCGCCTTATCGCGCACTGACTCAAAACAATCTCTATGCTCTGGGGATCGAACAGGAGGCGGGTGGTGGTTTCGGAATGACGGTCTATCTTCAGAATCTCCCTGATGAAGATCCCTCGACACGGATCCGAGCCTTCCGGGAAATGCTCGCAGACAGGAACGTGACCGTCGAAGTGCAACACGAGATGGGGCCGACGCGCATCTCCTCAGCCGAAACATCTTTCTACAGGAGTGTCGAGTCTTCGGTGCAGAAGATGTATGGCCAGCAGGTTCATGTCGGTCCGATGCTCTTGCCATATGCGACAACTGACTGTCGCTATCTGCGCGCAAGAGGAGTGGACTGCTATGGGCTGTGGCCTTTCCCGGTCGACTACTTCCAGTCGACCGGAATCCACGGAGCCGACGAGCGTATTCGACTCGACTGGTTCATGAAGGGAGTTGAGTTGACGAGGACTTTGGTGCTGGGTCACGCCGGCCTTTGACACTGGGTGTCGTTTCCGGTGACAATTCTTGTCACTCAAGCAACTTATTTTCTCAAGGTCCTAGCTTCTAAAGCCTTTTAGACCAGTAATTTAACGGGATCCTTCGTTGTCTTGAAAGTTGGTATCCGCCTTGTAATAGGGAATCGTACATCGGTTCGAAGTGAAAAAACAATCGACCAGAAAAAACAGGAGGCATTACAAATGATTCGTGTGTCCAGGAAACAGAAAGGTTTTACCCTCATTGAGCTGCTGATCGTCGTGGCGATCATTGGTATCCTCGCCGCAATCGCGATTCCTAACCTGCTGACAGCCATGCAGCGCTCGAAGCAGAAGCGTTCGATGGCGGACGTTCGTTCCATCGCCACCGCGTGGGAAGCACGAGCGGTAGACATCAACCGTTACAATGCTGCCGGCTACGCACTTCCGGGAAGCCTCATCACCCCGGATTCTTTGTATCAGTGGCTGGAGCCCACATACATCAAGTCGGGTCCTCGCAGAGATGGTTGGTCCAACGAGTACAAGTTCTACATGGATCAGCCTCTCGGAGCCGGAACCTCGTCAATTGCAGCGAACAGGTACGCCCTGGTGAGCGCTGGACGTAATGGCAAGTTCGACACCGTTATCGGCGGTGCCACCACCAACTTCGACTGCGACATCATCTACGAGAACGGCAGCTTCGTGCAGTTCCCTGACGGTATTCAGGACAACTAACACTACATTTTCACCGGATCAGGAAAGGGCGCCTTCGGGCGCCCTTTTTACTGCTCAATGGGTTTTTTTGGTAGACTGAACAGGACAGAGGCGATGCTGGCCTTATTTCCCGCTTCGTCCCTTATGAACGCAATTCCAACGGCTTCCCACCAATCCCTGCGGCGGGCAGGTTTTTCGATCCTTGAGATTCTTATGGTCTTGGCGATCATCGGCATCATCGCCGCGATCGCTG
>Ga0136617_10003563_pt1 | contig 13918 bp, 18 predicted proteins | sample AntDrymUQ3222106_2_FD_129672 | JGI IMG/M metagenome (GOLD analysis project Ga0136617, IMG submission 129672) | Polar desert sand microbial communities from Dry Valleys, Antarctica - metaG UQ322 (21.06) | ecosystem: Environmental > Terrestrial > Soil > Desert | place: Antarctica: Dry Valley... | reverse complement strand
ATGGCCCTCCGCGCCTCGTTCGGACATGTCGGCAGGCTTCCGATCCGCCCTCACGGGTACAAAAGCCCTGCTGAGAAGCAGAATCGACCGCCAGGGTCACCTACGATCACCCTCGGAGCCCCCTATCTTCGCGGCCTCCGGACATCGACCTGTGTCACCCGTGAAAGGTTCCTTCGATGAAGCTACGACACAACGTTCGCCGTTCACTGGTTGCCGCTGCGCTCAGCACCGGCGTGGCGCTCTTCTGCGCTCCGGCCGCACAGGCGCTGCCCGAGCTGCCCTCCAACTGCATGTGGTCGTCTGCGGCGTTGTACGGCGGAGACAGCTATTACCCGCACATCGCCGGCTGGTGCCTGGACCCGAACGACGGTTGGATGTGGTTCGGCTTCAACGGTGAGTACGGCTACGGACACGGCTGGTAGCGGCTGCGGTCGCGCTGAGCGCAGCGCCCATTCGCCCGGCGGGCCGCCCACCGCGGCCGGCGGGCGCCGGGCACGCAGTACCGTCCCATCAGCATGTCCGTCCTGCGCTTCGCCGTCCCGTCCGACCAGGCGCTGCTGACGCTCGCCGACGCCAGCGGCGGGCTCTCGGCGCTGTTCGCGTTCGACGCGGTGATGACGCATCACACCGACTGGCTGGCGGAGGCCGCGGAGGCGCTCGGGCGCGAGGACGAGGACGACGAGACGAAGGACGCGCGCGCGAGCGCCAACGCGCAGACCGAGACGATCCGCGCGCTGCGCACGGAGATCGCCGAGCTCGCCGCCGACGCCGAGGCGCAGCTGCCCGCGGGCATGGGCTACGACCTGCCGATCGTCCTCGAGACGCCGCTGCCGTTCCTGCCCGACACGCTCGGGCCGCGCGAGCTGGTGCACGTCGAAAAGAGCTTCAAGCGCAGCGTCGCGGCGCAGTTGCTCGCAGCCACGGAATCGCTCGGCCCGCTGGCCGAGCGCCTGGCCGGCTTCGACGACGACGCGTGCCGCGAGCTCGGCGAGCGCATCGCGGCGTTCGTCGTCGCCGTTCGCGGCGCGGGACCAGGTCCGGCGCCGGGCCCGCCCTGACGCCTCAGACCAAGTCGGTCTCCGCCCCCGGCTGCCACGTCACGACGAGACGCACGCCGCCCTCGATCCGGAAGGTCAGGCCGTTCGTGCGCTCGCTGACGGACTCGACGGGCGCGTCGCTGAGATCAAAGCGCGCCTCGGCGATCGCGTAGTGGCCGCGCAGGTCGAAATGGCTCGGGGCCGCCTCGACGGGCAGGCCGGTCGTCTCCTGGCTCCAGTTCTCGAGCAGCCCGGAGGCGATCAGCAGCGGCTTGTCGTGGGCGACCTCCACCCACGCCGTTACCTCCTGCCCGAGGCGGTCGTTGAGCGAGAGCAGCGCTTCGTCAAGCGTCATCGTCACGCCGGGAACGTATCGGGAAACGCGTGCCGCCCGCGCGCCGAGGGTAGTCTCGGGCCGATGCGCGCCGCGCTGCTCGCCACCGTGCTGCTCGCCGCCTTCGCGACGGGCTGCGGCGATGACTCTCCGAGCCCCGAGGACGTCACGAGCGCCGCGGTCAGCGGCCTGTCGAAGGGCGACGAGAAGAAGGTCTGCGCGCAGCTCACAGCGCCGGCCAAGCGCAAGCTGCTCGAGGTGCTCGCCGACGACCCGCCGATCGTCAAGCCGATCATCGCCTCGACCTGCGAGGACGCGATCGTGAAGGTCCACGCCCAGCTGACCAAGCCGATCCGCGCGGTGCTCGAGGACGGCGAGGTCGACGAGGCGAAGATCACCGGCGACAAGGCGGTCGTGCACGTCACCGGCGCCGGGACCGACGTCCAGCTGCAGAAGGTGTCCGACGAGTGGAAGATCACCGGCGGGCTGTTCATGCGCTGATGGGCACGCTGCCGCCGATCATCTTCGAGGTGAACTTCGTCGTCCCCGCGGAGATGCGCTGGGCGATGCGCGCCAAGGGCGTCATCGACGACTGGATGATGTCCGAGGACGCCGGCGAGCGCCCCGTCAGCCAGCTGCCCGCCGTCGACCTGCAGATGGCGATCGACCACAGCGAGCTGAAGCTCAGCTGGCTCGAGCTCGAGGCCGCCACGGCCTGGCAGGCCGTGCAGCGGGCCTCGGAGATCATCGCGGAGATCCTGCCCGAGCTGCTGCGCGCGCGCACGCTGCGCATCGACGCCAGCCTGCAGGGTCCGGACCCCGACCTGCGCCGCCCGCACGGCGCGTAGGCCCGCCGACTACTAGTCGCAGTTCTCCAGCAGGTTCCAGAGCTTCAGCAGCGCCTTCGGCGCGGCCTCGCAGACGAAGCCGCCCGTGTCTCCGCGGTCGGTCCACGTGCCGCCGACCTTGCGCCGCAGGCGCTCGGGCTGGTCCTGGCCGCCGAAGTCGACCTGCGGGGTCCTGTGGTGGAACGTCGCCAGCGCGTAGAACGCGTTCGGGCAGCGCCCGTAGTACACGCGCCCGACCGGGCCGGTCGTCTTCGTCTCGGCGCTCTGCGTGGCGCGGTGCACGCGCAGCAGCGTCACCTTGAGCTTCGCCGTCGCGGGTAGCGTGACGCACCCCGAGGAGCCGCCGAAGCTGGCGCTCGCGCGCTCTCCCGATGGCAGCAGCGCCACCGCCGTCGCCATTAGCGCCGTCAAGGCGGCCGCCGTGGCCAGCCTTCGCATCATCCGGCCGTCCGGTTGTCGAGCTCGTCGACGAGGCGCAGCAGGTCCAGCGGGCTGAAGGGCTTCGTCAGAAATCGGTCGGCGCCGGCGGCCGCGGCGCGCCGGCGGGCGCTGTCGTCGGCCGAGGCCGTCAGCATCACGATCTTCGCACCCGCCATCGCCGGCTCGCCGCGCATCCGGCGGCAGGCCTCGATGCCGTCCACGCGCGGCATGTCGATGTCGAGGAAGACGAGCCGTGGCGCCTCGCGCCGCGCGGCCGCGACGGCATCCTCGCCGTCAGCGGCCTCGTGCAGGTCGAACGTCGAGACGCCCTCGAGCGTCGTGACGATGAGCCTGCGGATGAACGGGTCGTCGTCGACGATCAGGACCGCGTGCTGACCGGGCATCAGCCGATCTCCAGCCTGATGCGCTCGATCACGTCGTCGGACATGCGCTTGAAGGCCTCGATGACGGTCGGGTCGAAGTGCGTGCCGACCGCCTGCAGGATGATCACGCGTGCCTGGGCGATCGTCGACGCGCGGCGGTAGGGACGGTCGGTCGTCAGCGCGTCGAGCGTGTCGGCGACGGCGAAGATCCGCGCGGAGATCGGGATGTTCTCGCCGGCCAGGTGGTCGGGGTAGCCCGTGCCGTCCCAGCGCTCGTGGTGGTGTCGGATGACCTCGCGCGCCGCGCCCAGGAAGGCGATGTCGCGCACGATCTCCGCGCCCGTGACGGGGTGCTGCTCGATGATCAGTCGCTCGGCCTGCGTCAACCGCCCGGGCTTGAAGAGGATCGCGTCGGGCACCGCGACCTTGCCCGCGTCGTGCAGCAGGAAGCCGAACTCGATCTCGGGGTCGTCGCCGAGGCGCATGCCGTAGACGTCGGCGAGCTGCAGCCCGTAGGCGGCGACGCGCTCGGCGTGACGGCCGGTGTAGGCGTCGCGCGCCTCCACGGCGCTGGCGAGCGCGCGCACGGTGAGCGTGTAGGACTGGCGCAGCTCCTGGGCGCGGGCGCGCTCCTGCTTGAAGGTCTCGCGCAGATCGGCGGCGTAGCGCTCGAGCTGCTGCTCCTTTGCGGCGGCTTCGCGGGCGCGCTGGGCGAGCTCGGATTCGAGCTGTGCTACGCGCTCCTGCAGCCGCTGCTCAGTGCTCACCGCCATCATCTTCCTCCTGCCATGGGACTTCGCCGAGCGCCGATCGCAACGCGTCAACGGCCTCTGCGAGGCCAAGCACCGGCATCCCGACGCCCTCCGGCGCGTCCTGCCCGCCACTGTCTGTCGAGAAGAGGATGACCGAACGTCCGCGCCGCCGCCCGCGCAGGGCGCTGCCATCCAACAACGTCCTCGGCGTGTCCATGCTCGCGTGCACGAGCGCGACCTCGAAGAGCTCCTCGCCGCCGGCCCGTGCCGCGCCCTCCGCCGTCGACTCCCAGCGATGCTCGATGCCGAGCGCCGAGAGCGACGGCGCCACCTGCGCGCGCAGCTCGTCGGGTGCCACGACCAGCACGTGCGAGCGCTGGGCCTGGATCGCCGCATCGAGCACGTCCGTCAGGCGGTGGCGGTCGATCGGCTTGGCGACCGTCCACTCGCCCTCGAGCCCCGGGGCGCGCGAGGACACCGACACGAAGATCACCGGCATGTCGCGCAGCTGCGGGTCGCCCCGCACGACGTCGAGGACGTCAAAGCCGTTCATCCCGGGCATGAGGATGTCGAGCGTCATCGCGTCGAAGCGCTCCGCGCGCAGCCGTGCGATCGCGTCGGCGCCTGAGGTGACCTGCACGGTCTGCACGCCGAGCGGCTGCAGCTGCTCGGCGATCAGCGTCGCCAGCGCGGGCTCGTCGTCGACGATCAGCACGCGCCGCGCGCCGAGGCCGTTGCGCGCGATCGCGGCGGGGGCGCGGCTGCGCGCGCGGGCTTGCGCCGCCGCCGGCAGGCGCACGGTGAACGTCGTGCCGCGCCCGACCACGCTCGAGACGTCGATCGTGCCGAGGTGCAGGTCGACGAGCGACTTGACGATCGTCAGCCCCAGGCCCGTGCCGGGGATCCTGCGCTCGTCCTCCGAGCCGCGGTAGAAGCGATCGAAGATCCTGCGCGCGTCCTCGGGCGACATCCCGCGGCCCGTGTCGGCGATCGTGATCCTCGTCTCCTGCGCGTCGCCCTCCAGACGCAGCGTGATGGTGCCCTCCTCCTCGGTGTAGAGGTGGGCGTTCGTGACGAGGTTCGTCATGACCTGGCGCATGCGCGCCGGGTCGGCGAGCGCGGGCGGGCGGGGGTCGTGGATCTGCACCTCCAGGCGTTGGCGCTTGCCCTGCAGGCGCGGAGTCATCAGCGCTGCGACCTCCTCGATCGTGTCGCGCAGGTCGATGCTGCGGGGGTGGACCTCGAACTGGCCGGACTCAATGCGGGCGATGTCGAGCAGGTCGTTGACGAGGTCGACGAGCCGGTCGGTCGACTTCAGGACGATTCCGATGAACTCGCGCTGGCGCGCGGTGAGGTTCTCGGCGTCCGTCGTCTCGAGCAGCTCGATGAAGCCCTTGATGGACGTCAGCGGGCTGCGCAGCTCGTGCGACGCGGTCGCGACGAAATCGCTCTTGGCCTGCTCCAGGCGCGCGCGCTCGGTGATGTCGCGCAGCGTCCAGACGGTGCCGCCGTCGGGCCCGGCGAGCGGCGCGGCGGTGACCGCGAGCGTCAGGTCGCCGGCGCGTCTGACCGTCACCTCGTGGGCGAGCGCCTCGCCGGGCGGGGGCAGCGGGCTGTCGGGGCCGTGCGCCCGCGAGCTGATCCGCAGCTCCGGCACGAGCTCGCTCGCGCGCGGGTTCATCGCGGTGATGCGGTCGCCGGTGTCGCACATGACGAGGCCGTCGCCGAGGCTCTGGATCGTCGTCGCCAGGCGCTGGCGCTCGGTCTCGACGCGCGCGCTCGCCGTCGCGAGGTCGGCGCCCATCGCGTTGAAGGCGACCCCGAGCGCCTGCAGCTCTTTCGGCCCGGCCGCGTCGACGCGGGCGCTGAGGTCGCCCGACGACATCCGCCGCGTCGCCAGAACGAGGTCGTCGAGCGGGCGGCGCATCGTCCGGATCAGCAGCGTGAGGAACGCGAGCACGCCGGCGAGCGCGAGGCCCGTGCCGAGCACGATCGCGATGAAGCCGGTCCGCGAGCGGCGCCGCGCGGTGTCGCGCGCATTCTCGCGGCGGGCCTGCTGGCGTGCGGCGAGCTGCTGCACGGCCTCGCGCACCGCGGGCAGGTTGCCCTTCGCCGACGCGCGCGGGCGGGCCGGCGTGGGGTGGGCGGCGAGCGCGGCGGCGTCCAGGCGCGCGGGCCGCACACGGGCCGACAGCGCGCGGCTGGCCGCGTCGTCGCGGGAGAGCCGGTCCAGGCGCGCGGCGTGGTCCTCGAAGCTGTGCGCCGCGCTCCGCACGAAGCGCGCCGCGCCGCGCGAACGCCTCCGCGCGAGGTTGGCCTCGAGCGCAACCGTGGAGGCGAGCAGGTTCGCGGCCGCGACCTCGGTCGCGGACGCGGCGGAGAGCTCGTCCTCGTAGGTCTGGCGGGCGTCGTACAGCGCGGCGATCCCGATCGCGCCGATGATTGCGAGCACGATCGTCAGCCCGAGCAGCGCGAGCCGCAGCGTGCGGGCGATCGAGCGCTTCTCGGCCCCGGCCGCCGTGCCTATCATCGGCGCATGGATCTCGTCGGCGCATGGCTGCGCCAGCTGCTCAAGGCCGGGACGGCCGCGGCGCTCGTGCCGACCGCGATGATCGCGGCGCTGGTGGTCGTGCTGATCGGCGCGGGTGGCTTCGGCGGCCTGGGCTCGCTCAGCCAGCTCGTGACCGGCCCGCAGGTCTCGCCGGCCGAGCGCCTCGCCTCGGCCGGGCCGGGGGACGGGGGCGACGTGGCGCCGGTCGCGCCTGCGGATGCCCAGCCCTCGCCGGGGTCATCCGCGCCGGCGGGCGCGCGCGCCGGGCCGCGGTCGCCGGCCACGGCGCCGCGACGGCGCTGGCCCGCGATCGATCCCCAGGATCCGGCGAGGGTGCGCGGGCCGCCCCGGCTCGTCCTCCCGGCGCCAGCACCCCCGCCGCCCCCGCCGGCGACGGCCGCGCGGCCGCCCACGCTGAAGGAGCGCACGCAGGTGCTCGGCGGCAAGCTGAAGGAGACGGTTGGGAATGTGGGCACGGCGGTGCAGGAGATCGTCGAGGAGGTTGGGAAGACCCTAGGGCGGATCGTCAACCCGCAGTGACGATGTGCGCCCAGGACCGTAGCGGTCCGGGCGCCAAGCGATCGCCGCGACGCACACGCCGCCGCTGTCCGCGAGCCGGTGTGTCGACCACGGCGCGCGCCTGGTGTACAGCCGGTCCCTGACAGCGACCCGTGGCGGGAGGGGCGCGAGCCCGTCACGCCCAACCAGTTCCAGACGGTGCTCGAGGCGTAGCTTGTCGGGCGCGACGCTCGCTGCCGCAGCTCTGTCAGGCGGTGGCAGCCCGGCGCTCAAGTCGCTGCCGTCAGCGGCCGATGATGGAGGCAGGCGGTCTTACGTCTCTCCTCCCCGCAAGTCGCCCAGCACCACGTCACGGCGCCCGTGCCCCACTCCCGGTGCGGGCGCCGCGGCGGTGACTTCGGCCCGCGTGCTCAGGCGGTGCGCCGCTCGGCGACCGCCTCGGCGATCGGTGCCCGCCCGACGGCCAATGCAGCGCGGCGGGGATCCTGCGCTCCAGCCTGATGCTCGCAAACGGCGCCGCGGGTGACCAGCTCCTTGTAGATCGCCGCGCGACGGCCGACCAGGACCTTCGGCTTGGGCCGGTCAGCGCGGTCGACCCACTGGATGACCCTGTCGCGACGGCCCATGACGTGGCGGCGGGCGCGGACCGCAAGCTGGCGCACAGCGAGTCGGCGAGCTCGGCACGCTCGGCGACGTCGGCCACGTGGTCGCTCAACAGCGGCTCGGGGAAGCCAGCAACCGACGTACTCCTCACGCCGCTCCCGCGCGGAGCGCAGGTAGTCGATGCACAGGCGGATGGTGACGGCCGACAGAAACGCTGTGGGCGATCGGATCTCGACGCCCTCGCTCCGCGCACGATGCAATCGCAGAAACGCCTCCTGGACGATGTCTTCGGTGTCGCCGACGCTCGCCACCATGCGATACGCGATCGAGAACAGCAGCCTGCTCGAGCCCTATGGCGACACCGTACCGGCGCGCATGCGGCCGACGGCCGGCGCGCCGTCGTCACGCCGGTAGGCCGAGTTGGCGCAGCCGGTCGAGCGTGTCCTCGATGCCCCAGGCCGCATTGATGCGCCCGTCGGCGATCCGGAAGAAGTAGACCTCGTCGACGTCCGCGAAGCGACGCCGGGTCGCGGCGTGACCGCGCCACGACCCCGGTGAGTGGCCGAGCAGCGAAATCGGCCCACCACGGTCTCGCCTTCGGCGACGAGCTCGACGATCGTCATGCGGACGTCGGGAAACGCCTCCTGAACCGGGCCGATCCAGCCTGCCGCCTCGCGTGCCATCTCGTCGGTGAAGAGCGCGTCGAGGCCCTCCAGGCGTCCGCCGTTGATCACGTCCTCGATGAGGCGCCGCACCAGTTGCCCGTTCGAGCCGCTCATGTTCGGCGTGGGGGTGGCAGGTTCGGTCACGGGTCGCTGCTTGGCTGGTCGGACGGCAGTGACGCCGTAGACTCGATGCTCAAGCCGGCTAGAGCACAAGCGACAAGATGCAGGACGCCAACATGCGCATCGGCGAAGTGGCCAGGCTCGGCGTAGGGGCTGCCACTGCCTAGCGATCGACGAGTGCGGGCTGTTCGACGCCGGCGCCGCCCAGCCGGCGGCGAACGAGCTCGCCACCCGCGGCCGTCCGTGGCGGGTCCTTATCACCACGCCCGAACGCTTGTTGTCACGCGGGCGATCGACACCTACCGTCCCGGCGATGGCGCTGCAGCCGCTCGTCGCCGCCCTCGTCATCGCCCTGGCCGTGGTGGCCGGCGCGTGCGGCGCCGACAGCCCGCCCGGTGAGCCGTCAGCGCAACCTCAAGCGGTCGCCGGCGTGCTGGACGCCCAGCGCGGTCAGTCCGGTCCGCCTGACGCGGGGACCGCAGGCGGACACGCGGCCGACCGCTACGTCGCGCGTGTCGAGGGCCCCACGGTCACGATCACGGGCCGGGTCCGCCCCGTCACCGCCGCCGTGCAGGTCCGCGACCGGGCGGGACGGCGCCTGGCGCGTGGCATCGTCGCCGGCGACGGCGAATTCACGGCGATCCTCCCCGCCGTGTCCGTCGGCACGACGATCTTCGCGCTGACCGCCACCGCCGACGGTCTGCGCACGTGGACCGCCGAGATCGCCGTGACCCGCGCCCGCCGTCCGAGACGCACGGCCGCCGATCGTGGCGCTCCGCGTGCGGCCAGGCACGCCGGGGCACGTACCGGGACGATGCGGTCCGGCGACGCCATCATCAGCTCAGGAGACCGCGCGTAGCGCGCTCGCGGCCGTCGTCCCGCGCGCGATGCGAAGTGCCGCCTCGACGAACGTGTCGGCGTGCCCGCCCGCCTCCTCGACGCCGTCCGGTCGCAGCAGCTGCAGGCGGAACGTCGCAGCATCGCTGAGCGCGACGGTCGTCAGACCGCGCAGCGTCGATGCCGCCGACGCGCGCGTCGTCAGGCCGACGCAGCCGTCGTTGCGGACCGCGCTCTCCCACGCCATCGGGCCCGATGGATCGATCGTCGTGCGAGGCTCGAAACCGGCGTGGCGACAGAGGCTGCGCATCGCCTCGTTGTAGCCCTCGCCGCCGTCTGGGTCGACGAGCGCGAAGCGCTCGCGCGTCAATTCGTGAAGCGCGATCTGCGGGCGACCGGCCAGCGGATGTGTCTCTGCGACCGCCATGACGGCCGCCTCGTCGACGAGCGGCTCGCAGCGCACACCGGCCACCGGCGATGGGGCAAACCCGAAGGCGACCTCGAGCCGGCAGGCCGCAACCTCGCGTGCGAGCACGCCGGTGTTGTCGGCGAGCGCGCGGACCCGCACCTCAGGATGCTCGCGCGCGAACTGCGCCAGGATGCGCTCGGCGAGGTAGTGCACGCCCGGCGAGAGCCCGATGCGCAGCGTCGCCGTGCCGCTGGCCGCGAGCTCGCGCGCAACGCGCTCGAGCGCGCCGGCGGCGGCAACGGGCCTGTCGCGCGTAGGGCAGCACCGCCGTGCCGACGTCCGTGAGCGAGACGTCATGCCGGCTTCTGCTGACGAGCCGGGCGCCGACCTGGGCCTCCAGGCGCTGCAGCTGCTGGCTGACCGCCGGCTGGGCCACGTGCAGGCGCGCGGCCGCACGGCCGAAGTGCAGCTCCTCGGCGAGGACGACGAACGACCGCAGCAGGCGCGGGTCGACGCCGGAGCCCGCCGGCGCAACGCGATCAGCCATGGCCGGTCACCCCCACAGTGTGCCCCAGCCCCGCGCCCGTCGCGTCGCGTCGCGGGCGCGGGCGCGGTGCGCGGCGCGCAGTTCAAGGCGGCCGCGTGGCGTGCCGATGGTCCGGGGATGACGCGTGCCCTGCGCCAGGTGTGCTCGTACCTCGCTCGCCGCCGGGCGTCGCTGCCGCTGCGCGCCGCGCTCGTGATGCTCCTGGCGCTCGCGCCGGTCGGACTGGCCCTGACGCCGGGCCGCCCGGTCCCCGCAGCGGCGGCGCCGGTGCTGGGCGACATCGCGCACGCCGCGGGATGCGTGCTCAGCGAGTTCGACAGCGACCCTCACAGCAAACCCTCCGGTCAGCGGCCGCATCGACGAGCGCGCCGCGACCGGCGATGGCTCCTACGTCGGACGGACATCCCCCCCTCGGCGCTGGCGTCGATGCGTGCGCTGCTGCACGGACGTGTGCTGGTGCAATACCAGCCCAAGCTTCCCGCGGTCCAGCTCGCGGGGCTCGAGCAGCTGGTTCGCGATGACCCCGACCAGGTGCTGCTGTTCGCCAACACGACCGGCATGCCCCAGCCGGTCGCGGCGACCGCATACCTGACGTTGATGACCTGCCCCCGCGTCGACGCCCGCACGCTCGCCGCCCTGCGCGCCTTCGGGAGCGGCGCGGCGCGTTCGCGCAACGCTTCTGAGCGCTCGCGATCGATCCGGCCCTCCGCGCGTCGCCCGCTCAGGTCCCGCCGCGCGCGATCCGCAGCGCCAGCCGTCCGTGCAGCGCAGCGGTGTCGTCCGCGCTGCGCGGGCCGGCCGGGTCGAACCACTCGGCGACGAGCACGACCATGTTGAGGATTGCCATGCTCGCGGCCTGGACGGCGTCGGAGCTGCCGAGCTCGCCGAAGGAGAAGTGGCCGCGGCGCTCGCCGTCGCGCAGCACCTCGGCGAACAGCGCACGGACGCGGCGCCGGCGGCGCACGACGCTGTCACGCTCGCCGGAGGGCAGGTAGATGTAGTCGCGGTTGGCGACCCGCGTCTGGCGCGGACGCGCGATGTGAAAAGCCGTGAAGGCGGACGCCAGCGCCTCGAGCTGCGCGACCGGATCGTTGCCGACGCCGCGCAGCGTCTCCGAGAGGATCGTGTCGGCCTCGTCGTGGACGCGGTCGATGATCGCGAACAGCAGCGACTCCTTGGAGGGATAGTGGTTGTAGATCGCGCCCGGCGTCAGGTCGACGGCGTCGGCGAGCTCGCGGACGGTCGTGCCGGTGTAGCCGCGGTCGTTGAAGAGCGTCAGGCCGGCGTCGTGGATGCGCTCCCGCGTCTGGTTGGATGAGCGGACGTTCACTGCCATCGCGATCACTCTACGCCGAGCCACGGGCGCCCATCGCGCCTGCAGATGAACCACCGTTCAGCCCGCGACGACCGCGGTCCTAGTCCTCGCCCGCCAGGTGCGCCGCGACCGCAGCGGTGATCGGCTGGCCGGTATAGGACTCGTAGTAGGAGTACCCGGGGCTCGGGTTGACCTCGAAGCACACCGCACGGCCGTCGGGGGTGATGCGCAGATCGATGCCGGCCAGCCCGAGACCGAGCCCGCGCGCGAGCGCCCGGCAGCGAGCGGCGATCTCCTCCGGCAGCTCGGTCGGCACGAACGACGCCTCCGCTCCCGTCTGCCGGTGCGCGTAGCGGTAGTCCGTCGCGGCCGTCGTGATCGCGGTCGCGAAGAGCTTCTCGCCGATCGTGTGTACGCGCACGTCCGTGCCCTCCACATAGGCCTGGAACTGGACCGGACACCAGCGGATCGCATCCAGGCGCTCCAGGTCGGCGGCGTCGAGCTCCTTGACGATCGAGCGCTCGCTGGAGATCGACTTGTAGATGACGTGACCGTGCTCGGCGAGGAACGCCCGCACGAGGTCGGGATCATTGGTCACGAGCGTCTCGGGCACGCCGAGCCCGTGCTCGATGATGAGCTGCAGTTGGTAGGGCTTGGAGAAGTTCGAGCCCATCGCGCTGTAGCGGTTGAGCACGCGCGCGTCGGCCACCTCCGCCCACTGGCCGACGAGGTCGTGAAAGGCGCGGCAGGCGGCGCGCGCCGGCGATCCGGGGGGCTCGCCGGCGAGCTCGGGCAGCAGGCGGTCGTCCATGAAGCGCACGTACAGGCCGCTGACCTCGTCGAGCGCGATGCTCCAGCCGTCGTGCTCGAGCACGCCCTCGGGACAGGCGCGGCTGCCGTCGTGCTCGAGGCGGATGACCGACGACAGCGTGCCGCGCTGGTTGAGGAATCGGTACGGCGTGCCGCGCTCGTCGAGCGCATGCATGAGCCGCCGCTGCGAGTTCTCCGACGGGATGCCGCAGAGCAGGATCATGTCGACAGCGCCTGCTCGAGCGCCGCCACCCCGCTCTCGCCGGCCAGCGACAGGTCGGGGCTGGAGCTTGCGTCCATCAGCCGCCAGCCGGCGGCCGCGGCGTCGGCGCCGCGGAAGCGCAGCCCGAGCACGCGGACGTCGACGCGCCGGCTGAGCCGGGCGACCGCGGCGTGCAGTGCAGGAGGCGCACCCGCGTCAAGGACGCGCCCATCGACCGCGAGCACCCAGCTGCTCGGCTCGTCGAGCCCGACGCTCTGCGGATCTGCGCCGTCGTCGCTGGCGATCCGCATCGCCGCAGTCGGCAGGCCCGCGCGGGACGCGAGCACCCGCCACTCGAGCGGTGCCCTCCAGCGACCGGTCAGGCCATGCGGGTTGGGCTGGTTGATGACCGTCGCCGACAGCGCTCGCAGCCAGCTAGGAGCGAAGGCCGCCAGCTCGTTGGTGACGTAGTCGCGATCTGCGAGCTCGGCCAGCGCGACCGCCTGCAGCGGCGCGGTCAGGACCCGGTTGAGCACGGCCCGGATCCGGCGCCCGTCGAGGCGTGCGCCGTCCGCGCCGCTGAGCACGAGCGTCGCGCCGCCGTCGTCGACGCGGTGATCCCAGCGGACGTCGCCCGCGGCGAGCGACTCGACGAGCACCAACGAGACGGTTGCGCGCCCGCGCGCGCGCAGCCGCTCGTAGACCCAGAGGGCGGAGGGGTCGGCGACCGAGCAGAGGACGAGCCAACCGCCCGCCGCCATGGCCGGCAGGCTAGACGTCACCGGCCTGCGGCTCGGCGACCTGCCGCCGGCTCGCTCCCTCACGGTCGTGTCGCCGCCTCGCGCTCATGACTCGTGGTCCTCGGGCCTGGGGGCGGACTCCTCGGTCACGTCGTCCGGCTGGTCGGGCTCGTTGCGCAGCGCCCCGGTGCTGAGGTCGGGCCGCAGGCTGCGCTCGATGAAATGCCGCAGGGCGCGACCGGACTGCTCGAGGCTGTCCGCGTGCGCCATCAGCGTCTCCGCGTCGAACGCCGGGTTCACCGTCTCTGCACCGGGAAGCCCGCCCCCCTCGGCGATTTCCTTGCCGGGAACCTCGAGGATCGGCTTCTCGGGATCCTCGACCTTGTCGAGCTTCTCGAACTCGGGCTTGATCTTCTCGATCTCGAGCTTGGCCTCCTTGATCTCCACCTTCTCGAGCTTCTCGATCTTCTCCTTGACCTCGATCTTGCTTTCCTTCTCGCCCTTCTCCTTCTCGGGCTTCTCCTTCTCGCGCTTCTCGAGCTTGGCCTCCTTCTCCCGCTTGATCTTCTCGGGAGCCTCCTTCTCCCGCTTGATCTTCTCGGGAGCCTCCTTCTCGGGCTTGATCTTCTCGGGAGCCTCCTTCTCCTGCTTGATCTTCTCGGGAGCCTCCTTGTCGGCCTTGACCTTCTCGAACTGCTTCTCGAACGTAACCGTTCAGGGGGTCGCCGACGTCGGGGGCAGGGTTCCTGCGTTATGCAGGGAATCTTGCGGGCGTGCGGCGTGATGAGGTCAGGGCGGCTGTCGATCGTGATCCAGAGGCGGTCGT
>Ga0136617_10003562_pt1 | contig 13920 bp, 16 predicted proteins | sample AntDrymUQ3222106_2_FD_129672 | JGI IMG/M metagenome (GOLD analysis project Ga0136617, IMG submission 129672) | Polar desert sand microbial communities from Dry Valleys, Antarctica - metaG UQ322 (21.06) | ecosystem: Environmental > Terrestrial > Soil > Desert | place: Antarctica: Dry Valley... | reverse complement strand
GTCCCAATCAGGCAGGCGAAGAGGTCGTCCTGGCCGCGCTCGTGAAAGTGCAATCCCCGGATGACGCCGCGGTGCGAGAACGAGATGTTCGTCTGCCGCGTCGGCGCGGGCAGCTCGCTCTCGCGCCGGATCTCGACGAACCAGCCCCGCTCGTCCTAGAGCACCTGGAGCGGCAGCCGCCTGAGGCCGTCGATCACGGTTTGTTCGCGCCGTCGCGGCGGACGAAGTCGTTCACGGCGTAGTAGGCGTCGATCGACTCGCCGGCATCGCCCCAGAACCCCTCGAGGACGTCGTATTCCATCGTCCCCTGCTCCACGTACCAGTTGTTCACGTCCGTGATCTCGAGCTCGCCGCGGCCGGACGGCTCGAGCCCCGGGATCACCTCGAAGACGGCCGCGTCGTAGAAGTAGATGCCGGTGACCGCGAACTCGCTCGGCGGATCCTCGGGCTTCTCGACAATCCGGATGACCCGCCCGTCGCCGTCGAGCTCGGGGACGCCCAGGTGGCGCAGGTGCTCCGGGCTCTCCTCCCTCGCGAGGAGGATGCGGGCCCCGCGCTCCTGTGCCCGAAAGCTCTCCACCGCGGGCCGGATCGAGCGCTCGACGACGTTGTCGGCGAGCATCACGCAGATCGGCTCGCCGGCGGCGAACCGCTCCGCGAGGCCAAGTGCCTCGGCGATCCCTCCGGCCTGCTCCTGATACGCATACGAGAGCCGGTCGATGCCCCACTCGTGGCCGTTCCCGAGCAGGCGCAGGAACTCTCCGGCATGCGTGCCGCCGGTGACGAGCATCAAGTCCTGGATGCCCGCCTGCACGAGCGCCTCGATGGCGTACGTCACCATCGGCCGGTCGTAGATCGGGAGCAGGTGCTTGTTCGTGATCCGCGTGAGCGGATGGAGTCGGGTCCCGGTTCCGCCGGCCAGGATGACGCCCTTCATGGCGCCGAGTCTAGGAGAGAAACGGGGCGGCCCCTAGCACGAAGCTAAGAGGCCGCCCCCAAGGCGAATCACATGAGGGGCAGAGACCCCGCTCAGACGACCGTGGCGCGCGGCGGCTCCGGGTGGGTCGCCACCGCCGGGTCCGTCTCCCGCTTCATGAAGAGCCAGATGCTCACGAAGAGCACCCAGAGTGGGAAGCCGAAGATCAGGACGGCCCAAGAGATCCACGGGACGAGTGCGGCGACCGCAAAGAGGAGCGACACCCATGCGAGCCAGGTCGGAAGGATCCGGGCGCGCAGGACGGCGCTGCTCCGGCGGTTTCTCGCGCGCCTGCGCGGGTAAACCGCCCACAAAGCCTAGGAAAGGAACGAGATGAGGGACAGAGTCACCGACACGGTCGAGCAGGCTCGGCCGTACGTGGAGCGGTTTGCCAAGGACGAGGAGCTCCACGACCACGTCAAGAGCGCCTACGACTCGGCTCGGCGGATCTACGACGAGCTGATCGGCCCCGTGGGCGCGACCGGCATCGCGATGCGGGTCGCCAAGGACAAGGATCTGCAGGACGAGCTCCGCAAGGTCGTCGACGAGCTGCGCGACGCCAGCCGCCGCGCGCGCGGAGAGACCTCGCACACCGGCCGGAACATGACGCTGCTGACGCTCGGGATCGCGCTCGGCATCCTCTTCAATCCGATGACGGGCCCCGACGCCCGCCGCTGGATGAAGGAGAAGGTGTTCGGCCCGGAGGAGCCCTTCGAGTACGGGGGCAGCTCGGGCGGCAACGCGAAGTCGTCCTCGTAGGATCCGATAATCGGTCGCGGTGGAGCCACCGCGAACCGACCACTACCCCTTCTGCTGGGGCTGCTCGCTCGGGACCGGTGGGCTCGAGTTCGACTGGACCGTCCAGGGCGAGCGCCTGGAGGCACGGCACGTCATCCCGGAAGCGCTCCAGGGAGCGCCCGGGATGGCGCACGGGGGAATCGTCGCCGCACTTCTGGACGAGGCTTGTAGCCAGGTGGTCTACCCGCGCCTGAGCCCGGCCGTGACATCGCGGCTCGAGGTGCGCTACCTCGCGCCCGTCCCGGTTGAGGAGCCGCTTCGGATCGCCGCCGAGGTGACGGAGTCGGAGGAACGCCGGGCGACGGCCGAGGCGACGATCCTCGACGAGAACGGGCTCCTGCTCGCGCACGCACGCGGGGAGCTCGTGCTCGTGCGCCGCGAGCACTTCCTCCAGACCCCGGGCGGGCAGGCTCGCGGTCTCGACTGGCTGCCCGGTTAGGGCGCGCTCCGCGCCTGGATCCGGTAGATCACGCCGCGGCCCCAGTCGGCGACGAGGAGCGCGCCTTGGGGATCGACCACGACGGCAAGTGGATGGTCGAAGCCGTCCGCGAAGCGCCTGACCGTTCCCCGCGATCCGTTGCTGGTCAGCTCCACGTAATCGACGCGCCGGCCGTAGCGCTCTGACTCGTACTGGCCCCAGAGGGCGATGAAGATGCCGTCCGCGTAGGGCTCCGGAAAGCTCTCGCCGGTCGAGAACGCAAAGCCGTCGGCGGAGGAGTGCGCCTCGAGGTAGGCAACCGGCTCCTCGACACCGCGGCAGTCGCCGACCAGCCGCTTGCGCCGTGCGCTCGGCCAGCAGGCCGGCCAGCCGTAGTCCGCGCCTCGCTCGATGCGGACGAGCATCTCCGCCGGCTCGGGGCTCGAAGCGGTCGGAAGGTCGTCGCGGCTGTTCACGGACACGTACAGGCGCCCGCTCTTCGGGTGAAGCGCGAGGCCGAAGGGGTTTCGCAGGCCGCTCGCCTCGATCTGGAGGTCGCTCCCATCGGGGCGGAGCGACAGGATCGTCGCGCTCCGCAGATCTTGCTCCGCGCATGCATTGCAGGTGGACCCGCTTCCGAGGAAGAGACGCCCGTCGTCGTCCACCACGATGTTGTCCTGCTGATGGAGGCCGAACGGGAGCGCTGAGAGGATCGTGCGCCGGCCGACGGCGCGGCCGCCTTCGAGGCGCATCCGCTCGACCCGGCCCTGCGCCGAGACGAAGAGCGTCCGCCCGCTCCACGCGAGGCCGAGCGGGGTCGGGGAGCCCGACGCGAACGCCCGAGGCCGAGACGCGCGCGGGCGCACCGAGACAACCCGCCCGGTCTCCTCGGTGACGTACAGGCGTCCGTCCGGACCGTAAGCCATCGCGGTGGGACGCGAGAGGCCGCGCGCGTAGATCTCCGCGCGAAAACCCCGCGGGACGGTGATGCCACGCGCCGGTGCGAAGCGGAGCCGGGGAGGCGCCGAAACAGTGGTCGAGGCGCTCGACTCGGTCGGGGGCGCCGCCGGGGGTGGAGGTGGAGGATCGCCGTCGCCCATGCAGCCGGCTCCGGCGAGCGCCGCAGCAAGAAGGAGCACCGACCAGCGGATCAGGACGCCACCCGGTCGAAGGCCTCGAAGGCCCGCGCTGCGGCCTCCGCCTGCTCCGGGACGAGCGGGACGGCGCGCACGAGCGGCGGGAAGAGCACCCAGACGACCGAGCCTCCCATGTGCCGGATGGCGGGCCGGCCCGCCGGATCGACGCTGATGCGCTCGAAGTGAACGTCGGCGAGGGACTCCTGCAGCCGGCGGTCGCCTTCGAGCCGCGCTGCGAGCCGCCTTCCCTCGGCGTCACGGCGCTTCGGCCGAAACTCGAGCCTGGAAAGCCGCACGAGGCCACGGCCCCGCCCGACCAGGCCGCGGCTGGCGGCGAGCGGGGCGTCCGCCGCGGCGATCTCGAGGGCGAAGCTCCCCCCGAAGATCCCGCCGCGCGGGGCCATCCGCAGGCGAAGGGCGAGGCCGTCACGCCGCACGGTGGCCTCGAGCGGTCCCGATTCGAGCTCGAGCAGGAACCCGCGTTCCCTGAAGACCGCGACGTTCTCGCGGAGCGTCCGAGCTGCGAGCGCCCGCGCGCGGCCGCGCATCAGGCCCGGATGACGCGCACGGGCATCCGCTTGAGCGCGTTCGTGAAGTTCGAGCGGACGCGTTCTGCGGGGCCCGTCAGCTCGAGATCGGCGAGCCGAGGGAGGAGCTCCTCGAAGAGCACCTGCACCTCGAGCTTGGCGAGGTGTGCGCCCAGGCAGTAGTGGGGCCCGCCTCCGCCGAAGGTGATGTGGCGGTTCGGCCTGCGGCCGACGTCGAAGCGAAGCGGCTCCTCGAAGACGTCCTCGTCGAAGTTCGCCGAGACGTACCAGACGACCACCTTGTCGCCGGCGGCGATCCGTTGCCCGCGGAGATCGAGGTCGCGCATCGCCGTACGGCGAAAGTGCAGGACGGGGGATGACCACCGGAGGACCTCGTCAGCCGCGGTCTCGCTCACGAGCTCAGGCTCCTCGCGAAGGCGCTGCCACTGCGCCGGGTGGTCGACGAGCGCGAGCATCCCGTGCGCGATCGCCTGGCGCGTCGTCTCGTTCCCCGCGACGACGAGGAGGAGGAACATGGTGTCGAGCTCCCGCTCGGTGAGGCGCTCGCCGTCGATCTCGGTGTTGACGAGGTGGGAGACGAGGTCGTCCGTGGGTGCGGCCCGGCGCTCGGCCGCAATCCCGTGGGCGTACTCGAAGAGCTCGAGCGCGGCAGGGCTTCTGAAGGGGACGAGGCGGTAGCGCTCGCTCTCCGGGCTGTCGTGCAGCACGTCCGCGAAGTCGGGGTCGGTGTTCGCGATCATCCGGTCGCCCCAGTCGATCAGGCGGTCGAGGTCGGTCTCGGGCACGCCGAGCAGCCGACCGAGGACGCGGATCGGCAGCTCCTTGGCGATCTCGTCGATGAAGTCGAACTCGCCGAGCGGTAGCGCGCGGTCGAGGATCTCGCGCGTCAGCTCCCGCAGGGCCAGCTCGTACGCTCGAACCGCACGTGGCGTGAAGGGCGGCCCGACGAGCCCGCGCAGGCGCGTGTGGCGCGGCGGATCGGTCTCGAGCATCGACTGGCGCGCGACGCGAGCATCCTCGTCGAGGTCCTCGAGGTTCGCGCCACCGGCCTCGGAGGAGAACGTCTTCGTGTCGCGCGAGAGGGCGACCACATCCTCGTGCTTGGTCACCGCCCAGAAACCGCGGCCGCCGTGCCAGTCGTACCAGCAGACCGGGGCCTCCCGGCGCAGGAGCGCGAAGGTCTCGTGCGGAACCCGCTCGGCGAAGACGTCGTTCTCCAGATCGACCTGATCGAGCGTGAGCGCCGCCTGCGCCATGCCGTGAGAGTATGGCGAGGTGAGTGCCGACTCGGAACGGCGCGCGCGCGGCACCGCGCGTCTCACCGAGCTCGCGGACGAGCCCGGCGGCGAGGAGTTCCTGGCCCGCCTCGGCGACCTCGGCGACCTGACCGTCGACTTCGTCTTCGGGGACGTGCACTCGCGCGACGGGCTTCCGGTGCGGGAGCGGGAGCTCGTGATCGTGGCCGTCCTCTCGGCGCTCGGCGGGCTCGACCCACAGGTTCGCGCGCACATCCGAACCGCGCGAGCGATCGGGGTCTCCGACCGGGAGCTCGAGGAGACGATCATCCAGATCACCCCCTACGCCGGTTTCCCGCGCGCCATCAACGCCATGAAGCTCCTGCGCGAGGAGCAGGGCGCGTGAAGGCAGTCCGCTTTCGCACGAGCCTTCGCGGGAGCGCGCGCGAGACGCGCGTAGGACGGCTCGAGGACGACGGGATCATCGACGCGGGCCCCGCGGAGCCGGGCGGCTTCGTCCCCACGGACGCGGCGTGGGAGCAGATCGCGTCCGCCTCAGGCGCCGAGTACCACATCGGCGACCGCGTCGGGCTCCTTCACCCCGTCGAGCCCGCGAAGCTGATCGGGATCGGGCTGAACTACCGCGACCACGCCGAGGAGTCGGAGCTGGACATCCCCGCCGTCCCGGTCGTCTTCGCCATGTGGCCATCGGCCCTCATCGCGGCGGGCGAAACGATCGTCGTGCCGCGCGACGAGACGCGGCCCGACTACGAGGGAGAGCTGGCGCTCGTCCTGGGGCGCACGGTCAAGAACGCTTCCCGCGAAGAGGCGCGCGCCGCGATCGGCGGCATCTCCGCCTTCAACGACGTATCCGGCCGGCGAGCTCAGCTCGAGACACCACTCCGTCAGTTCACGCTCGGCAAGAGCTTCGACACGTTTGCCCCGATGGGCCCCTGCATCGCCTCGGTCGACGATCTCGACCTAGGCAACCTCTCGATCAAAACGACGGTGACGGGCGAGGTATTGCAGGAGTCGACGACTGCAAACCTGATCTTCGCTGCGGCAGAACTCGTCGAATACTGCTCGCGCGGCGTCACGCTCGAAGCGGGATCGGTGATCGCGACGGGGACGCCGGGAGGCGTCGGAGACTCGCGCGACCCGAAGCGGTACTTGGTGGACGGCGACGTGGTCGAGATCTGGGTCGAGGGCGTCGGCACGCTCTCGAACCCGGTCGCGCGCGAGAACTGACTCTCGGCTTGATTACTCGCGCGCACGTCTAATCGGGTCCCGACCCTCCCCCTACTCGCGCGACAGCCTATTCCCGAAAAGCGCGCGCGTGGTGCGCAGACCGTCGCGACTTTCATGCGGGAGGGAAACGGTTCAGCGCGCTTAGGGCGCGGCGCCCGAATCGATCCAGCTGCGGAAGCGCGAGACCCGTTCCTCCGGCCAATCCGCGTCGCACGGCATCGAGCCGTCGGCCACCCGCTCATGGATGTCCTCGGCGTTCGTCCGCACGTCCTCGTACGAGCGAAGGTCGAAGGCGTAGAGCATCGACTCGACGTCGCCCTCTCGAAAGAGCGGCGCGATGTCCCGTGCGAAGCTGGGAGCGTCCTCAGAGGACGTTGACGTACTCGTTCAGCTCCCAGTCGGTCACGGCGCTCTGGAACCGGCTGACCTCGCTTCGCTTCATGGCGACAAAGGCCTGGACGAACTGCGCGCCGAGCGTCTCCGTGAAGAACGCGTCCTGCTCCAGTGCGTCGAGAGCCTCTCCAAGGGAGAACGGCATCAGCTCTCTGTCCTCGAGCTCGTAGGAGACACCGTCGACCGGCTCGCCCGGGTCGAGCTGCCGGTCGATCCCGTCGATCCCCGCGAAGAGCGCCGCAGCCGAGGCCAGGTAGGCGTTCGCAGTCCCGTCACCCGCGCGGTTCTCGATGCGCGTCGCCTTGCCGCGCTCCTGGGGAACCCGGGCGTAGACCGTACGGTTGTCGTGCCCCCAGGTCACGTTCCACGGCCCGAACGCTTGCGCGAGGAAGCGCTTGTAGGCGTTGATGGTCGGTGCCATGATCGCCGTCATCCCGCGGGCGTGCTCGAGCTGGCCGGCGAGGAACCAACGGCAAACGTCGGAGAGCCCGTCCGACGCCTCGGGGTCGTGGAAGGCGGGCTCGCCGTCCTCGTCCCAGAGGGACAGATGCAGGTGGTAGCCGGACGTCCCGAGCTCCTGCACCGGCTTCCCCATGAAGGTCGCGACCAGGCCGTGCTTCGCAGCGATCTCCTTGACCGCGAGCTTGAAGAGGTGCGCGTCGTCCGCCGCCTTGAGCGCGTCGTCGTAGCGGAGGTTGATCTCCCACTGGGAGCCGAAGTACTCCTGGTTCGAGCCGACGTAGGGCAGGCCCATCGCGCGCACGGCGTCCTCCATCTCGCGCAGGACGCCCTCGGTGTCGACGCTCGGCGAGAGCGTGTAGACGAGCCCCGGCTGCTTGGCGTACTGCTCGTAGCCGGAGCCGCTCGTAACTGGTCGAAGGAGGAAGAACTCGAGCTCGTGGCCCGCGACCGCGCGAAAGCCGCGGCTCTCGAGCTCCGCGACGGCGCGCTTCAGGAGCTGGCGGGGCGAAGCCGAGAGGAGCTCCCCGTCGAAGTAGACATCGCCGATCGCGATCGCCGTGTCGCGCTCCCAGGGGACGACGGTGAGCGTCGAGAGGTCGGGTCGCGCGTTCGCGTCCCGAAAGCCGACCTCGGCACCGAGCCCGGTGCCCTCGATCACCTCCCCCGCGTGGTCGACACAAAACGCAGAGATGCAGAAGTTGATCCCGTCCTCGCACACCTCGTCGAGCATCGAGACGGGAACGACCTTGTTTCGCGAGACGCCAATGAGATCGGTGAAGTGCACGCGGACGCGATCGACCCCGGCGTCGTGGATCGCCGCGACGCGTTCCTCGGCGGAGCCTCGCTCGGTCGTCGCCATCGGCTACGTATCGTGCCGGATCGTCTCTGCCTCCCGGCGGACTTCCTCCACGGGCGTGGCGCGAAAGAGCGCGCCGAAGCTCCGGTAGGCCGCGAGGTTGTAGAGGAGCGAGAAGGCGACCGCCGCGCCGAGGAAGTAGAGGTAGTACTCGTACGCACCGTCCCGCACGGCCGGGTCGGGGAAGACCTTGAACGCCGCGAGGGCGAGCAGGGCCATGCCCGCGAGCTGCGGCACCGGGAAGAGCGGCGAGCGAAACGGGCGCGGCAGCTCCGGGGAGCGCACGCGGAGAATGATGTGGGAGAGGTGGATGAGCATGTACGCCGTCGCCCAACCGAGGACGCCCGCCAGGATCAGCTTCAGGAACGTCCCCTTCGTCGGGTCGACGAAGAGGTTCATCAGGATCGGGGCGAGCGCCATGAGCACGATCCCGACCACCGGCGTTCGGCGAGACGGAAGCAGGTAGGAGAAGAAGCGCGGCAGCTGGCCGGTCAGACCCATGCCGTAGAGGATCCGGGGGATCCCAGCGAGGAGCGCGTTCAGCGTGGACAAGGTCGCCGCGATCGCGACGACGATCATCCACCACTTCCCGAAGTCGCCGAGGATCGCCGACCCGACGTCTACGTGTGCGGTCGGCGAGAAGGCGACGAGCTCGTCGAACGTGAGGTAACGAGCAGCCGCGAGCCCGAAGAGAAGGAGCGGCACCGCGACGAGCGCGAGGCCGAGGAAGAGCCCGAGCGGAATGTTCCGGCGCGGGTTCTCCATCTCCTCGGCGAGTGGACAGGCGTACTCCATCCCGACGAACGCGAAGATCCCGAGGCCGAGGAGGCCCGCCAGGCCGAGGTCTCCGCCCCAGCTCACACCGCCGATGTCCGGAAGGGCGCTCCCGATCGGGTCGTTCGTCCCAAGCCCGAGGAGGCCGATCAGGCCGATGATCGCCACCGATGCGGCGACGAAGGCGGTGAGCCCGACCTCGACCGCGCCGTACTGGCGCACGCCCGCGATGTTGAGGAGCGCGACCGCCCCGACGAAGATGATCACCCAGGCGTCGACCGAGAAGAAGCCGGCCCCGACGTAGTCGGAGTTCTCCATGAGGAAGGCCGGGACGAACGCTTCCGCGGTCGTCGGGAAGAGCATGATCGCGACGTAGCCCATGAGCACGGCGAGCGTCGCGAGGAACGGCCCCATCCCGGCGCGCACGTACTCGTTCATCGAGCCCGCGCGCGGGATCATCGTCGCGAGCTCGGAGAAGCTCATCGACTGCAGGTACATCGCGAGCAGGCCGAGCCCGAGGGCGATCAGCCAGTTGTAGGAGAACGCAAAGCCCGACGCGACCGTGTAGAGGACGGTCGAGGCCACGATCAGCCCGAAGGTCGTCCCGATCGCCGTCGGCAGCCCGACGGCCCTCCGCTCGAGCCCCACCTCGCGAACCTGGTCCACCCTTGTCGCCACAGCCCCTCCTTTTCGCCGAGAGGCTGGCGAGTATCCCCGGTCTACCGAAGGCCGCGCAAGAGCCGGATCGCGATTCCGCGGACCGTGTCGGTGCCGTAGGTGTGGCTCGGGTTGCTGCGCGTCATGATCGCGACCGACACGCGCCGCTCGCCGCGCTGAAGGAGCGCCACTTGGTGCGTCACCCAGCCGGTGCCCGAGCCCCACCCGCCCTTGAGGAAGATCTTCCAACCCGCAGGCCGGGCGGGCGGGATGCCCCAGCGCTGCGAGGGAACAACGGTCGCGAGCAGGCGCCGCGCATAGGCGCGGTGCCGCGCAGGAGTGAGGAGGTCGATTCGCGAGAAGAAACGCGCCTGATCCTCAGCCGTGATCTGGGAGGTGCCCCAGGGAGAGATCACGAGGCGAAAGCGCCGCATCCCCGCTCGCTCGGCGAGGCGGTCGAGCGGCGCGTGGCCGAGCAACCGGACGAAGTACGTCGCCGGCTCGTTGGCTGACCGGCGGATCATGGGCTCGAGGAGGCCGCGCTCCCTGTCGTTCAGCGCACGGCCACGAACGGCGGGACGGTTGAGATAGGCGACGAGCAGCATCGCCTTGAGCACGCTCGCCGAGGGATACGCGCGTTCCTTGAAGCGCCCGACCAGCCGGCCTCGCTGGGTCACGACCGCGAATGACTCGACGCCGTCACGTGTCTCGGCGTAACGCGCGGCCGCGGAGACGTTCGCCTGCCAGCTCGCGGGACGAGACTGAGCTCCGGTGGCAGGGACGAGCGCGAGTGCCACCAACACGCATGCGAGCCATTTCACGACCAGCCTCCGTTCGACGTCCAGGTGAACTCGTCCTCGAGCGGCGGGTCGGCGTCGTGCTCGGCGCACCCCGTTGCGGCGAAGAGCCGGAACCGAACCTCGTCGGCCGTCGCGTCCACACGCAGGAAGCACTTGAAGAACGGCGGCTCGTCCCAGTCCCAGTACGGGTAGTAGAGCTCGCCGACGTGACCGTCGGGGAGCCAGCGGATCACAGCGGCCGCCCGTCGCTCACCCGCCCGGAGGGCCATCTCCTCCAGGTCGACCGAGCCGTCCGTGCGCTCGGGCGTGGTTCCGAGGAGGTCGGCCATGAGCGCCTCCCCGTACTCGGGCCGCACGCGCAGGGCGTCCGGATGGGGCACGCCGGCGGCGCGTAGCCCACGCGCGATCGCGCGTCCGACGAGCCCGCCCCTCCGCACCACCTGGCTCGCGCGGCGCGCATAGAGCTCGCTGAAGAAGGAGAGCGAGTCGCCGCGGAGCGGGTACATCCGCACGTCGGCCTCGGTTACCGGCGGGAGCGACGGGTCGGGGTTCGGGATGTCGATCCGGCCGATCGTGTGCGTGCCCTGCGTGAAGGCGCCGCCGCCGCCGCAGACGACGTACTGGATCGTCCGGCCTCCCGGCACGGCCACGGGATAGCGCTGGTAGTTGTGGATCTCGCCGCTGACAACGGCCACGTAGTTCGCGGCCGGGTCGCGGACGATCTCGTCGACCGTGCCGCCGTCCTCGATCGGCGTCGGCGTGTAGTGCCCGTCCGCGTAGGTCGGCTTGCTCGAGATGAGGATCTTCGGACGCGAGTCGCGCGTCGAGACGTCGGCGAGCCAGCGGCCCTGGTCGCGGTCGACGGTCCCGCAGAGGCCGAGGTCGAGACCGACGAGCAGGACGGGGCCCGCTTCGAGGGCGCAGTAGGAGCCGGGCTGACCCGGCACGAGGCCGTCGGCCTCGCGCAGCTGCCGCGCCACCCGCGTGTCGGGCTGGACCGGCGCCGGCTTCCGCCAGAAGGGGCGAAACGGCCTGGGCACCGCGGCGAGGACGCCCGCCGGCGGCTCCTCCCGGCCGCAGAAGTGGAACATGAAGCCGAAGAGCCCGCCGTCGTCCCAGTCGTGATTCCCGGGGATGGCGTAGAACGGGACGCGGAGCTCGCCGTAGGGGAAGTAGAACTTCCGCCGGTAGTCGTTGACATCGCCCGCGGGGTAGACGACGTCGCTCGCGACGTACACGAAGTCGATCCCGTCGGCCTGCGCTTTCAGGGGCTCGACCAGGGCGAACTGCGAGGAGTCACCTTCGCCGGGATCGCCGAGGAGGAGGAACGACGTACGCTCAGCCCGCCCGGGCGCGCGGATCGTCAGGTCGTCCGGGACACCCTGCGCTCGCAGCTCGGCGACCCAGGCGCGCCGCTGATCGTTGGTCGGGTCGTGAAGGACGGCGAGCTTCTCGTTCCGGGCCGAGAGCATCGTGACCAGGTTCCAGCGAAACTGATCCTTGCCCGGCTCGAGCTCGGGCGCGCGTGTAGTCCCAGGCTCGAGCGCTCGAGCGGCCTCCATGAGCTCCCTGTAGCGGCCGGGCTGCTCGCAGCGCCAGCCAGCTCCGCGGAGCGAACGAGTCGAACCCGCGGGCACGCGGGCTAGCCGGGCGCCCGGCCGAGGGCCTGCAACTGCCCGCGCTCGATCTCGATCGCCTCGGCGTCGAAACGGAAGTACGTGCGCGGGGGCAGCGTGCCCCAGACGTTCGACGAGTGCGGCGTGTCCTCCCAGTCGCGCGGCGTGTGGTTCGGGCCGAGCTGCTCCATGTCCGCGTAGAGCTCGACGATCAGGTCTTCCTCCGGGACGCGGATGTAGGCGAAGAGGCTCGCCGCGACGCCGTGGCGACCCGGCCCCCAGATGACCCAGCGACCGTGCTTGGCGAGGTGGTCGAGCATCGCGCGCATCTCGCCCATGTCGCGAAGCTCGAGGGCGATGTGGTGGAAGTGCGCCTCTTCCTTCTGCAGCATCGCGTGCACGTGGTGGTCGGCGTTCAGGTTGAGCCAGAGGCCCTCGTCACCGAGCCGGTCGGTGACGCGGAACCCGAGCCGGTCGACGTAGAACGAGGACAGGCGCGCCAGGTCGTCGGTTACGACGTTGACGTGACCGAGGCGACGCGGGTGGAGCCCCGGAAGCTCGGTCGAGAGCCGAGCGACGTCGGGGAAGGGGTCCTCCGGCTCGCGCCAGGGGACGAGCTCGACGCCGTAGCCGTCGGGGTCGATGAGCGGCTCCTCGAGGCCGAGGCTCTCGGCTGTCACGCCCGGGGCGAGCTGCCAGCCGGCATGGTCGAAGCCGGGCCGCTCGTCAGAGGCGACAAGCTCGACCGAGTAGTCCTCGAAGCCACAACGGAGCCGGACGCGGTCGTCTCGCCGCTCCCGCACTGTCAGGCCAAACTGGCGGCACCAGCGCGCGGCCGCCTCGTCGAGGTCGAAGACCCGCAACGCCACGTGGTGGATGCCGACGAGACTCACCCGAGCCGCCCCATGCCCGGCAGCGTCCGATAGCCACCCTGGAAGAAGACGAGCGGGCTCGCGCCGTTTTGGGCCACGTCGGCATCCTCGACGGTGCCGAGGACGATGTCGTGGTCCCCCGCCTCGACGACGTCGTGAAGGCCACAGACGAGATAGGCGATGCAGCCCGGGATGAGCGGGATCCCGCCGGGGCCGCCCTGCACGTCGAGGCCGTCGAAGTGATCCTCACCGGGACGGGCGAAGCGCCGCGAAAGCTCCTCCTGGTCCTCGGCCAGGATGTTCACGGCAAACCGTCCGGCCTGCTCGATCGCGAGCGCCGTCCGTGAGCCGCGGACGAGACAGGCGAGGATCATCATCGGCTCGAGCGAGACGGACGTGATCGAGTTCGCCGTCATGCCGTGCCGCTCGCCCTCGAACGCGGTCGTGATCACGCTCACGCCCGTCGGGAAGTGCCCCATGACGTGGCGGAACTTGAGCGGATCGACGGCCGGAGGCACTACTAGTCCTCCAAGAATTGCTCCACGAGCGCGGTCGGATGCTCCTTGTCCGCGAGCAGGTAGGCGAGCGCGGTCATCCGGAAGGAGTCCTGGAGGTAGAAGCGTTCGTACAGCTCGCCGCGCCCACCGAGGGCCGAGCCGACGAAGTCCCAGGCGAGCCGGTAGGCCCGCACGCGCCGCTCGGCCGGGGCGTTTCGCGCCTGGAAGTACTTCTCGATCTGCTCGCGCATCGGACCCTCGAAGTCGGCCTTCGACGGGGTCGTCATGAAGCCGCCGCCCCCCACGAGCTGCATCAGCTCGATCGCGCGCGGGATCCACTTCGGCATGACGCCGCGAAGCGCGACGAACGAGCGCTCGTCGGGGACCCAGTCGTCGATCCCGTCGCCCTCGGCCTGGTAGGAGCCGGCCTCGGCCGCGATCACGCCGGCGCGCGTCAGCTCCATCATCGTCCACATCTCGCCGAGCTTCTCCTGCACGTGATCGAAGGTGTTCACGCCGGTCAGGTCGGCCATCGTGTGCGCCATCCCAAAGGCGAACTCGAGCTTCGCCCAGGCGCGCGTCATCGCCTGGTGGATGATGTGCGCCCGCCAGTGGGAGTCGGTAATGACCTCGC